>Ga0207015_1219_pt1 | contig 12611 bp, 14 predicted proteins | sample Alteio_BWMinCont_53_FD_153486 | JGI IMG/M metagenome (GOLD analysis project Ga0207015, IMG submission 153486) | Enriched cells from forest soil in Barre Woods Harvard Forest LTER site, Petersham, Massachusetts, United States -... | ecosystem: Environmental > Terrestrial > Soil > Temperate forest >...
TGCTTCTTTCCGGCGCACTATCGCTTTTGTTGCTTCCTGTTGCTTCTGCCCAAGAATCCTCATCCCCAGGACAGGGCGCTCCCAAGGTATTTCCGGGGTCGGATTTCGTACTTCGCGACAAAAACGTAAAACCACAAAAAAGTGGGTTGGTATTAGGCCCCCCGCAAAGTGATGGCAAGGGAGGAACAAAAGGCTCGTTTGCCATATACGGAGGAGGATTGCAGATTGAAGTAAGCAGCTTGTCTTTCAGCGGTGACGCCAAGTTGCTGGCCGTCGGAAGCACGCCGGGGAGTGTTGATTTGTGGGACGTGGAAAATCGCAAGAAGTTGCGCACCCTTGCCGGTGGTTCCTCGGTCAGTTTAACCACGGACGGACGACTACTCGCGAAAGATGGCAAAGGTATCGAACTCTATGACCTGGCCTCGGGGCAACTAATCCGGACGATAGAAAGGCCACCGAAGAAGACGGATAACACAATCCAGAGACTTGAAATTGATCCAACGGCGACTTTCCTTGATGTGACCGCGAATGGCGAAGACGATCTGGTTTATGACGTGTCCTCGGGGAAGCTGTTGGCTACTCTCACCGATACTAAGCACGCAAGTTTTTCAAGGGACGGGGCATTGTTGTTCGGAGGCAATTCTAGGCACTTGATTGTCTGGCGCACTAAGGATTGGAGCAAGGTTGGTGACTTTCCCAATGGCCACGGTTACGTGACAGCAACGGCGATGTTTCCTGAGAGGGATTTGGTCGTGGTCGGAAGTTCGCAGATGGCTCGACTCTTGCGACTTAGTTCCGGGGAAGAACTCGCAACAGTTGGGACTGGGTTCACCCATTTCACGGCTTTCAATGAGAGCGGGACACTGATCTTTACCTATACCAGCGAAGGTTTTAGCGTGTGGGATTCCTCTGGAAAGCGATACTGCTCTGCGCCTCACATAGCAAACGGCACCACGGCGATCAGTGCGGATGGCCGCTGGCTGGCCGGAGGAATAGTAGAGGGAGCGAACTCGATAAACGTTTGGAATCTGCCAACTGCCTTAGCGGCTTGCGGTGTTGCGTCCGATAAGAGCAGCCAGTGATTCAATAAGTCGCGTAATCGGAGACTGACCCACCGGCAACAGCCAGCCTCTCGCAATTCCTACTTTCCCTTTCGCTGCCGCCGCGCCTCAAACAACACCACTCCCGCCGCCACCGAAACATTCAACGACTTCACCGGCCCCACCGTCGGCAACGACACCACAAAATCGCATCTCTTCCGCGTCAACTCGTGCAAGCCTTTGCCTTCGCCGCCCAAAACAATTCCCGTTGGCGAAGAATAATCCACTTCGGTGTAACTCTTCTCCGCCGTTTCATCCAAACCCACCAGCCAATATCCCGCTTCCTTCAACTCCTCCATCGTCCGCGCCAGGTTCGTCACCTTCGCCACTGGCAAATGCGCCAGTGCACCAGCCGAAGCGCGCGCTACCGTATCCGTCAATCCCACCGCCCGCCGCTCCGGAATCACCACGCCATGCGCGCCTGCAGCCAGCGCCGTTCGCACAATCGCTCCCAGATTGTGCGGATCTTCCACTCCATCCAGGAGCACGATCAACCCCATCTGTCCCTTGCTCGAATTCGCCAGCTCCAGAATGCTTTCCAGCGTAGCCACCGGCGTCGCCGCCACCAGCGCCACCACTCCCTGGTGATCCTTCGAGTTCGCCAGCCGGTCGATTTGGCTGCGCTCCTCGAAGCGCACCGCAATTCCCTTCGCCCGCGCCATCTGCACGATCTCTTCCGCGCGCGTGTCCTGCCGCCCCTTCGCAATCACGATGCGGTCAAACGCCCGCCCCGCCTCCAACGCCTCCCGCACCGCATGTATTCCCGTAATTCGATCCATAGTCCCAGTAGCACAGGCACTCCTGCCTGTGCCCCCTTCAACCGAGCGCACTATTCAACATACTCGGCACGATTCGTCCAGCTGCCGCCCCCGCTTCCATTCCGATTCCCAGTAGCACATGCACTCCTGCCTGTGCCCCCTTCAACCGAGCGCACTATTCAACGTACTCACCACCATCGATCTGCCTGGCGGTCGCATTTCTTTTTCCGCGGCGTCCGGCAACTCCTCGCTCCACCCTCAATCCATCGCACTGCAAAACTCAATCATCCGCGCGCGGGCACTCTTCACCGGCACATCCCACTGCAGCGCAGCCGCCGCATCCAGCAACAAAATCACCCGGTCCAATTCCCCTTCGCCAGACTTGCCCGCCAGCGCCAGCCGGATTGGGTGAAACAAATCCCGGCTCCCGCGCTCCAACCGCACTTTCAGCGCCGCAATAATCTCCTTGAATCGCTCCGAATCCAGCACACCGCCATCCATTAACAACAGCGCCGTCTCCCGCAGCACATCCCGCGCCCCATCCCGCGAAAGCACCACATGCGATTCCACTTGTCCCGCAAGCTCCGCAGCATCGTAATGAAACACCAGGTCCAGCAAGGATTCGAGCGCCGCGCGGTCCGCAGCTTGCGGCCCCAACAGCAACGCCGCCCGCTCGCACCACGCCACATGCCCATCCGACAAACCCAGCAGGGGCGCAGCACTGCTGCGCCCCATCTCGGCACGATCTATCCCGACAGCATCAGTCCCACCAGTCAACCAACCGCGCTCGCGCAGAATCGCTGCCACGTCAGCCGCACTCCACGGATTTGGTTTGGTAGATGCTTCTTGTGCGGACTCGACGGGTTGTTCGGGCGCCAGCATCGCGAAATTCTTCAGCGCGCCACCAGCGTCGCCACTACATAAGCCGCAATCGCTTCCCCGCGGCCCACCGCATCCACACCTTCATTCGTCTTCGCTTTAAGATGAATCTTGGCGGGCTCAACACCCAGCGCACGCCCCAATGCCTCGCGCATCTTCGGAAAATGCGGACCTAGCTTCGGCCGTTCCAAAATCACCACCGCGTCCACATGCCCGATCGCCAATTTCTTCTCATCCAGCAATTTCCGCGCATGCTGCAGAAAAATCATGCTGTCAGCGCCTTTCCACTTCGGGTCCGTATCCGGAAAGTGCGTCCCAATATCTCCTAGCCCCGCCGCTCCCAGCAACGCATCGCAAAGCGCATGCGCCACCACATCCCCATCCGAATGCCCCGCCGGCCCCTTGTCAAACTCCAGTTCAATCCCGCCCACAATCAACTTCCGCCCCGCTTCCAACCGGTGCAAATCGTAGCCAATCCCCGTGCGGATCGTCAGCGCACGGCTACCTCCGACATCTTGCCGCAGTCTCCTTTCCAGCAAAATAAAGAAGCCTACGAGCAAAAGGATTGGCACCGCAACCACAATGAGGCCAAGCCAGGACTTTCCTACAGGGCTTTCCTTCACCTTAATCAGAACGCCCTTCTCCCGCAATTGCCTGGTAATGTCTGGAGCAGCCTCCTTGAACACCGCCAAGTGAAACCTGCGGTTCATGGGCCTGCTGTATTCTCCATCGAGCTCGTATGCTCCCGATGAGACGTACAGCGTTACCTCCCTAACGTCCCCGGCCTCGACCTTCTGCATGAATTCGCCGTAGCTAGGCTCGTCCGTCCGCGTCTGTCTATGGTCCGACTCCGCGGTCCAAATGATCGCAGCCACAAAGATCAGGAAGGCCCCGAAAAACAGGACCTGAAGAAACCGGCTCATTCGTGTCGTCATCGTTTCCGGCGTTCTTGCTCAAGGTAGAATCGCGCCAGTTCCATGTCCGCCGGTTTCGTGATCTTGATATTGCTCTCCGAACCCAGCACTACGTGCACATCGTGCCCGATGCGCTCGACCAGCCCGGCTTCATCCGAAGCGCTCACGCCGTCCGCCTGTGCCCGCGCAAACGCTTCCTTCAGCAGCTTGGTCGCAAACGCTTGCGGCGTCTGCGCCAGTACCACCCGCTCCCGCGGAATGGTCAGCGTAATCAACGCCACATCTTCCGGCAAACTCGCGCGCTTCACTTCCTTCACTGTATCCATTGCCGGAATTCCCAGAATGGCCGCATGGCACCGCCGCGCCTCTTCGATCACCCGCGTAATCTGATCCACCGTAACGAACGGCCGCACCGCATCGTGCACCAGCACGATTTCCGTATCGTCCCCAACTTCCGCCAACGCCTGCGCCACCGAATCTTGCCGCGAATCCCCGCCGCGCACCACCCGCACTCGTTGCTTCAGCTTCTCCGCGCGCACCAATTCTTCCAGCGAAGCGATAGCATCCGCGCGGGTGGCTAGAATAATGTCTGTCACGAGCGCGCACGACGCAATTCGCCGCACGCTGTGAATCACGATTGGCGTTCCGTCCAACTCCAAAAATTGTTTCGGCGTCTCCGCGCCCATGCGCGTTCCCAGACCTGCGGCAGGAAGAATGGCGGCTATACGGCTCATAATTTCATGGCGATTCCGTCGGATCGCAGCGAGCCGTTGTAGGGCCCGCCTTCTGAGGCGGGCCGCTCTTGCCCCTGTGGCCGCCGCGCGTATTCCACGAACGTTTCGCGAATCAAAAAGTGTACCCCAAGCACCCCGCACCGCGAAACCGAACACGCAATTATCGGCTCCTATGCCGACGTGTGCGCAAAACCGTCATTCCGAGTGCAGCGGGCCGACGCTCTTTCTTCTACTTCGCTCCTGCGAAGTGGTCGGCCCTTGGAGGGAGGAATCTCTCTTCCTTTCGTGCGTTGCAAAGCAAGCGAGCCCTGAGAGGTAATCCGTCGCAGTAGTTTATCGATTGGCAGGCGTTCAGTCGCCAGGAGTCTCTCCACGCCCCGCCGCTGCCGCCGATGCAGTCGGCTTCCCCGCATCCCCCGCGCGCTCATCCAAACGCCCAAAAATCATTTTCCCCGCCGTGGTCTGATGCACTGACGTCACAATCACATCCACGCTTTTGTTCAGAAGTTTTCGCGCGCCGTCCACCACCACCATCGTGCCGTCATCCAGGTACGCCACTCCCTGGTTCGCTTCCTTGCCTTCTTTCAAAATCAGCACGCGCATCGCCTCGCCCGGCAGCACCGCCGGCTTCAGCGCATTCGCCAGTTGATTCACGTTCAGCACCGTCAGGCCCTGCACGGTCGCCACCTTATTCAGATTGAAATCGTTGGTAACGATCTTCGCTCCCAGCCTCCGCGCCAGCTCCACCAATTTGTGATCCACGTCTTCACTCTGCATCGGTTCGTCATCCAGGATGCGCACATCTATCCCGGGCATTTTTTGGATTCGCTGCAACACTTCCAGCCCGCGCCGTCCGCGCTGCCTCTTCAACGCATCGCCCGAATCCGCCACCAGTTGCAATTCGTGCAACACGAATTGTGGCACCACGATCCGGCCGTCCACAAAATGCGCCTCGCAAATATCCGCAATACGCCCATCGATCAACACGCTGGTATCCAGCAATTTCGTCGAACTGCTCTCAGCGGGCACACTCCCGGCTATGCTAGCCATGCTCCGCGCTTCCAGCTCCGGCCCGCGCAGCGATCCCAGCACCAATCCCAAGTACCCGAACGCCAGCAGCGACAAAAACTCCAGAAACGACTTCGTTGGCTCCGCTTCCGAAGTCCGCGACACGATCAGCGTTACCAGTAGGGCCGCGAACATCCCTACCACTGTCCCGAACACTCCGCCAATCAACTCTTTCAGCGCGGCTCGACGCAGCCGCTGCTCCGCCCCCAGCACAATCAGCGCACTGACGAAGCCCACGCCCGCGGCCAACCAGCCGTGCAAGCCAAAGGGCCGCAGCAGGTAGCACAGCGCGGCCAGACATCCAATCAGAAATACTCGCAGCGCCCAAAAATCCCAGCCGTTGCCCACACCGAGCTGCGGCGCGGGCGCAGCCGTTGCGCTGGAATCGATAGGCTGTGGTGACGCGGAAAAATCCCTGCCACCGGAACGCGCTTCCGGGGAATTCCGGCTCATACGACCTCACAGTAACGCCAGCACTGCAAAATCGGTACAGCCAGCCCGCAGGCACGTGGGAGAGGCGCCCTGGGGGATGAGGAGGCTAGCTTGCTTCCCGCGGCGTATATACTCTCCTGTTAGTCCAACGTCAAGAGAATGCCGAAAAAGCAATCAGCTCCGAGCAGACTTGGTCCGATGCAGGCCAGATGTAGTGGCCAGATGTAGCGGCCAATCCAGCATCCGGCTAGAGCATTCCGCCAGCGTGCCGGGCAACTGCTTTTAGATTCTAGGAATTCCTCAGCGCAGGTAAAAACGCGGCACCCGCTGGCTGACCATGCACAACAGGTCGGATGTCACTGTGCCGATGCTGCGCGCCACCAGGTGCGCCGGGTGGCGATCCTTGCCGTCCACCCCGTAAATGGTTGCTACGTCACCGGTTTGTGCTTCAGGCACGTCGGTCACGTCGATCATGGTCACATCCATCGAGATAATGCCCACAATCGGTGCCAGCTTTCCATGCAGCAGCACGGAGCCTTTGTTGCCTAGCGAGCGGTGAATCCCGTCTCCGTACCCCGCCGCCAGCACCCCGATTCGCGAAGGGCGCTTGGTCACAAAGCTCGAGTTGTAGCCCACGCCTGTGTTTGCAGGCACCTCGCGCAGGCTGATGATCCGGGTGCGCAAGCTCATCACTCCCGTAAGTGGAAGACGGGCCTCGATTTCGGGGCGCCTCTCGACGGGGTCGTACCCCGGGTGGTAGCCGTAGAGAATGGCGCCAGGCCGAACCATGTCCGCCCACGTTTCCGGGCGCGAGACAATCGCGGCGCTGTTGGCCAGATGCACGAGGCCAGGGTCGATTCCCAGCGCGCGCAGGCGCGCCAGGGCAGCGTAGAAGCGTTCTTCCTGCTCGGCGGTCTGGCGGCCGGCTGCGCTGTCTGAGAAGGCTTCTGAGGAGGCGAAATGGGTGAATATCCCGGTTAGTTCCAGATGCTTGCACTTGGCCAGTTGCTTGGCGAAGCACTCGGCGTCGCTGGTGGCGATGCCCAGGCGGTTCATGCCGCTGTCGATCTTGAGGTGGAAGGGAGCGCGCTTGCGGCCGCGCTTGGCTGCCGCGCGGTCGAGTAGCGCCAGTTGGTCGCAACGGTGAATCACTGCGGTCAGCCCATGCTCGATGAGCCGTTGCTCTTCGCCGCGCACGAAGCTGGTCAGGATGAGCACCGGATTGCGCACGCCGGCTTTGCGCAGGGCGATACCTTCGTCGGTGCAAGTCACGCCGAACCAATCGGATCCGGCCTTCTCGAGGGCTTTGGCGACTTGCGGGCCGCCGTGGCCGTAGCCGTTGCCTTTGACGATGGAGAGAATCTTGCGCGGCGTCTTGCGCTTTTCGCTGGGCGGATTCACGTACTTGCGGATGGCGTTGAGGTTGTTGACCAGGGCAGACAGGGAAATCTCGGCCCAGACTGGGCGGCTCTTCATGTGCTCGGGACTTTTTGGGGTGCTTGGCATAACGCTCCGAGAAAACAGTGTACTCGTTTCCAGCGCAGCGCCGCCAAAGGCTAATGCGAACTCAAGGATCGCAGCGGCGCGAGAAAGACAACACCTCAATATCCGACGATGCAGGCGCAATGCCAGAGTGGTTTTTGTCACAGCGGGATCGAGAGGGATGATTGGACGAGGGTGAGTTGTCGAACGGATCCCCCCTGATTTCTTGTAAGTGTTGATTCTAAAGGGGTTAGATATTCGATAAGTCCTTTGTTTTCATACAGATTCATGAGGGGTCTGTAAGTGTTCATTCTAAAGGGGTTAGGTTCGCTGTGCGGTTGGGCGTGGCCCGTCCGATAAAGCACGGGATTTTAAGTGGCACAGATGCCACAGGTGCGGGCGATTTTACATGTCGTCGGCGGCGAAATTCATCTCGAATCAGGGCTTCGACGGTTCGCCGGAGCCTGTCTTGCGGAATGTACGGGCGTACTCGCCGCCCGTGACCAGGTAAGGCGCAGACTTCGCGTGTAGTACTTGTTGAGGCCTACCATTAGGCAGCTGAACATCCACTGAGACTTCGGAATACGAGTTCATCAACTTAACGAAGAACTTGACCGGCTTCCCGCCCAGATTGATCTCGAATTGCGACGGCCAACCGGTGAGCGAATGCTTCGCCGACCAACCATTGCGTTCCGTAAAGTCCTCTTTGGGCTTGGATACCGTCGTTCGAGGATCGGGGATCACCTGGGCTCCTTCTGGGCTAACCTCTGCGAAATGCGTTCCGTCCCATTTCCACGGAGGCCCCGCCTCGTGCCAGGCGTATATCGCTCCGCCGTAAGGCATGTAGAAGGAAAAGTTCTGGTCGGGCGCAACCACTCTCTCAATCCCCTCGCTTGTAATATGGAAAACAACCGTGAAACCGCGGACCTCTGCTCTCCGCATAGATGGCAAGTTGAAATACCCCGATATGAGCCCGATAACATATCCGGCCGGAGTTGTCCGGTAACCGTTGCGGGCTAGGCCTGCACAGAGATAGGCCTCACGGAAATTCCAAAATAAGCTCCCATCGGCCCAGTCGTCTATGAAGTGCAATGGATATACGAAAGCCAGAATGAGAAAAAGAAGAACGAGAACCACTAGTTGAGTGAACCTTTTGTTGCTCAAGGCCTAGACCTCAATTGCAGGACGCCGAGCCCGGCGGCGGGTGGCCCGAGCGAATTTGGTTTTTTCTTGACATGGGTAGCTGAGGGGGAGGATACCATTTTGATAAATTCATGGGAAGTAGAGAGGAGCGGAGGGCGCCCCACCCTCGGGTTGTGAGGGTGTCAAGTCCCACGACATGGTTTACAGGTTGTCCCTACACATCCTTTACAGGAGGTTTGTCTAGCGGTTCGGGGATCCAATGTTTGACAATCGTCGAGCATGGGATTTGCGGGTCCAGTTCGCGCACGAGGGTTACAGAGTAGAAGATCGCCATAGCTTCCTGTTGTTTAAGATTACCACGCGATTATGATATGGAGCCATCCGGGGTGGCCTACCCTTTGCGGTTTTTGCAAAGGGTGGGCTCCCTCTTCGGTTTTTCCTTCTCTCTCAGCCGCTGCTTTCCCCGTGAATCTCACGTCCACGCATCCATCTGCAACAGCCCTTCTCCGCGATACCAGTAGCTCCAACTGCTCCGCGGCCAATCTCCCGGATGCTGCACCAAGTTCTCTTTCACCGGATTCGCAGGCATGTAGTGCAGCTTCTCTTGCACCTTCGCCCGCGAATACACATTGAAATCATAATAGCGCCGCTGCCAGAATCGCCGCAGCCCGCCATCCTGTCCCGGAAAGCGCAGCGCCAGCCCCTTCCCCGCACGTTTCTTCCCGTGCATCCTCCGCGAGAGTCTCTGCTCGAACACTTGGATCACTTTCGCCGGCTTCACCGCTACAGACTCGCTGATCAACAAGTGTACGTGCTCCGTCATAATCACGTAGCCCATCAGCGCAAAGCTATACCGCGCGCGAACCTCGCGCAAGATCCGTACCGCCGCATTCCGTGCCCGCACTCTCCCCAGCAAAGATCTTCTCTGATGGCTGCAAAATGTGATGAAATGCAGGTCGCCCTGGCCGGTCAGTCGTCTCAGTCGCTTAGGCATAAGAACGCAGAGGAGCCCACCCTTTGCAAAAACCGCAAAGGGTAGGCCACCCTCTATGAAGGCGTCGGCTCTGTCAAGAGACACTTGTAGCGTACGGGCCGCGGGCTCGTTCTTTTCTTACTTCGAGGAAGCTTTCTCTTTCCTGCATTTCGACCAAGGCTCGCTGCTTGAATCGTGCGGTGGAATCTGGTTCCACCAACCATCTATTCGGTCACGAACATCCGACCATGATTCGTTTTTCAGACTCCGCGATCATTCGCGGAGGCAAGATGCTCAATCAAAGAGTCGATGAACTGACGTTCATCAGGGTGGCCCTCGAGCTATCTTGCCTGCGAACCAGCTGCGCGTAATCCGCTCCACTACGGAGCATCCAATACATACGCACAGCCAACTTGCGCGCGATAGCCACTTTGGCTACCGCGTGTCCTCTGCGGAATTTCAACCGTTGATAGTCCTGCCGCAGCACAGGATCCTGTCGCACGGCGTGCTGCACCGCTTCGATCAAGAGCCAGCGCACCATGGTGTTGCCTTGCTTGCTGATGGCCCCAAGTCTGCGCCGGTCGCCGCTGGATTCCTCTGTTGGATTCAAACCCAGATAGCTGGCAATTTTTCGACTTCCGGCAAAGCGTGTCACCGGACCGATCGACAACAGGAAAGCCAGAGCGTTGACCGGCCCGATGCCCGGATGGGTCATCAGGCGAACGGCATCGTCCCGGCGCTGCGCTTCTTCTAGAACCGCTTGATCCAGTTCGCAGATGGGAGATTCGAGTTGGGTGAGCAGCTTCAGAAGTTCTTCTCGCCGCCGGCTGGCCCACGGAGCGAGGCTCAGACTTTGCAGTTCAGCGCGACCTTTCTTAGTGAAGAGCTTTTGTTTGCGGCATAGCCCTTGGCTCATTGCCAGCGAGTGCAGTTGATTGCGTAGCATGGTGCGCATGCGAACCAACTTGTGCCGGTGCCACAGAAGCTGCCGCAGGTCACGTTCCGCAGGAGCGGGAGCCCAGATGCGTGGAAAACGCTTGGCCAGCAGAAGATCGAGAATCAGTGCGGCGTCGCGCTGATCGGTCTTCTGCTTGCGGACTTCACTGGCGCGAATCCTAGAGGAGTCCCCGATCCACAGTTCGTGGCCAAGTTCCCCCAGCAAACGCTCGAACCAGTGAACCGGCCTGGTCGCTTCGATACCCACGCGCACCTGTCCTTGTAACGCCCGGTAAAAAGCGTGAGCTTCGCCGCTCTCATGGTCCAGTCGCCGTTCCAGCAGCAACTCCGCAGTTCGGTCGTCAGCCATGGCAATCTGCTGATAGCGTGAGTGTAGATCACAACCTATAATCAACATCGCTCGGCTCCTTTTTCCGAGCCTTGGTCGTTAGCGCTACCAAGTCTACTCGTCGATAGGAGCCGACGCCTTCATCCAATCACGGAGGTTTCTAGCGGCTTAGGCGTGACCCACCCGCCGCGTTGGAAACCCTGCACAACGTCACGGTCCAAGAAATGAATGAAATGAGAACGCAGAAGGGTGTGCATCCTTTCTGGTGACGGGGCGTCGGCTGGACGCAAAAGAGGAGGGTTTCTTCAGCGCAAAGAAATCCGGGTCGACTAGGAGGGCGCAGCCCAGTTTTGGATGCGGAGGGTTGGGATGCGGCGGAATTCGCGTTCGTTGTTGGTGACGAGGATCAGGTTGGCGGATTTGGCGTGGGCGGCGATCCACAGATCGTTGTTGCCGATCATTTGGCCCCGGGATTGGAGTGCAGAGCGAATTTCTCCGTAGGCTGCGCCGGCTTCTTCAGGCAGCGCGAGGACCGGTAAGAGCGACACCAGGCTGTTGAGAGTTTCGAGGGCGACGGTGCGGCGCTGGCTGCGCTCGGCGCCGTACCGCAACTCACCGTAAGTGATGACGCTGAGGGCGGCGTCTCCATGCTGGAGGCGGCGGAAGCGCGCGGTGACTGCGGGCGGGCGATTCTGCCGGAGATAAATACAGATATTGGTGTCGAGCAGGTATTGCGCGCCCATTAGCGTTACAGACCCTTGCGACGTTGCGGGCGGGAATCCTTGCGCTTTTTGGGGAAGACGTCGGCGGGCATTTCGGCGAGGACGTCAAGGACACGGGCCATGCCTCCGGCTTTTTCGCGCAGAACGATTTCGTCACCACGGCGGAAGATTTCGAGCTCGGAGGCTTTGACGCGGAATTTTTTGGGCAACCGAACGGCTTGGGAGTTGCCGGATTTGAAGACGCGGGCGGTAGCCATGGTGGCAGCCTCTGGTCTATATATACACCGTTGTATATACATTTTCAAGAGATGTGCGGGTTGTGCCTGCGGTCATAGAAAACAGTTCCAGATTTCTGAGGCCGCCTAGACGCCCCACCGCCTTAAAAGGACGGCCTCTGGATAGGCTTGTTGACGTTGTCGTCGAGGAATTTGAAGACGTCGGTCTCCCATTGCGAGATGTTGGTGTAGAGGAAATTGTGGCCGTCGCTGGGGGTGTGGCCGATGGGCGGGTACATTTTAAGGAGGCAGGGTTTGGACAGGCGGGCACATTCGGCGGCCATTGATTTGCCTGGGTTCACGGAATAGTCGTTGGCCGGGTGGATGAGCAGGACGGGTACGGTAATCTTGCCGACTGCGTCCAGTAAACGCGCGCGAAGTTCGGCGGAACCGTCCCATGAACCGGCGGCAGCGCCTCGCTCTCTGGATTCGACCCGGCCGCTATCCAGAACGCTCTGAAATCCGCCGGCTATCCCACCCGCGCCGATCCCGCTCGCATGAACAAGCCGATGATCGTCTTCTTGCTCATCGTCCTGCTCTTGTTGTCATTCTTGATCTACGCTCCGCTGGCCGCCGCCTTGGTGGAGCTCTTCCCTACGCGTATCCGCTATACCGCTATGTCTTTCCCGTATCACCTCGGCATCGGCTGGTTTGGCGGCTTGCTTCCCACTATCGCCTTCAGCCTCGTCGTCGCCACCGGCAATATCTACAGCGGTCTGTGGTATCCCGTCGTCATCGGCTTGCTCAGCTTCCTCATCGCTCTCTGCTTCTACAAAGAGGTCCGCGGCCGCCACATCGACGCCTAGCACTTGACGTCCCCCTGTAGCGGCGTTGCTAGCGGCGCCA
>Ga0207015_1215_pt1 | contig 12211 bp, 9 predicted proteins | sample Alteio_BWMinCont_53_FD_153486 | JGI IMG/M metagenome (GOLD analysis project Ga0207015, IMG submission 153486) | Enriched cells from forest soil in Barre Woods Harvard Forest LTER site, Petersham, Massachusetts, United States -... | ecosystem: Environmental > Terrestrial > Soil > Temperate forest >...
CCATGCGGACTCCATTGCGCGGAAATATATTCTGCCGGAAGAAGATACGCTGGAATTGGCACTGATGTTTGTGCCGTCCGAATCGGTGTATTACGAACTGCTGATGACTTTGGATGCGAAAGGGCAGCCGCTGGACGGGTATTGCCGCGACCAAAAGATTTTTCCGGTTTCGCCGAATACGTTGTACGCGCAGCTTTGCGTGATCTCCATGGGTTTGCGGGGAATGAAGATCGAAGAAAACGCGCGCAAACTTTACGCGACCCTCTCCGGGGTGAAAAAACAGCTGGACACCTTCATGGATGTTTTCGCACGCATGGGGAATCACATCCGCAACGCGCAGCAAAGCTACGCGGAAGCGGACAAGCGGCTGGAAAAGACGCAAACCACGTTTGAGAATCTGCTCAGCGCGAATTCCACAGACAGCCCACTGGAAAACCCGCAAGCCACGCTGGCGCTGACCGACCCGGACGATATCTAATATCGACATCTCATATCGACGGCTATCGACTATCATCGAATTTCGGCAACCCATGCCTGGACCACGACAAAAACTCGTGCAAGCTGCCGCCCTCGGCGCGTTTTTGGCCATTTGCTTCCTGGGGGAATTCTCCGTGCGCGGGCAAACGACGCCGGCGGCGCCAGTGGCCTCGGGCGCGCGGATTCTGCTGTTGCCGCGGCAAGTGGTTTCCGGGGAGCGGGCAACGCTGGCGGTGCTGGACGTGAACGGGCGACTGACGCCCGGTGTGACGGTGCGGTTCTCGAACGGCGATGGGCTGACGACGGATGCGACCGGCCGGGCGCTGTTTGTGGCGCCGCTGAGTTCGGGAGTGCTGTTTGCGTCGATTGCGGGGCGGGCGGGGCGAGTGACTACGGCGGTGCTGACGCCGGCCGAGGGAGCAGGGGAAACGATGGAGATTCGCGGCGTACCAAAGGTGGCGTCGATGGCGGATCGTTTTGAGATTACCGGGCGGGGATTCTGCGGGGATGCGGATGCGAATCAGGTGACGATTGCAGGCAAGCCCACGCTGGTGCTGGCGGCGTCACCTGCGGCGTTGGTGGTGCTGCCGCCGGAGGATGCACCGGCGGGAGTGGCCAGCGTGCAGATATCGTGCGGGAAGCGCACGGCGGCGGCATTCTCGATGCTGTTTGTGGGATTGCAATTGGAGGCGGACGCTTCGCCGATCAAGGCGGGAGAGCATCGCACGCTGACGGTGCATGTGCACGGAACGGCGGGACCGATTTTGCTGGAGGCGCGGAATCTGGCGCCGGAAGTGGCGGAATTGAGCGGCGGACCGATTACCAGGCGTTCGAGCGGGGGCGGCGGGCAGAATGTGGCGACGTTTGAAGTGGTGGGGAAGAAGCAGGGGAGTTTTTTGATTTCGATACGGTTGGTTTCGGGGAATGAGGCGCCGCGGCCGTAGTGGGTTTCGTGGTTGGTCTGCGACGGCAAGCAGACCTTGAGCCGGTTGGCTGCACGGGTGCTGGGGCTGACGCTGCTCAGGCCCTTCGAAGCTCAGGGTAAACAAGAGTGCCCTTCGAGGCTCAGGGCAAGCTCTGAGCTACTGGGCGGCGGTTTCGGGGGAGTAGAGCAAGACGGTGCGGCCGGGAACGCCGGCGGCCAAGCGGTGCAAGACATAGACGAACGGGCGGGCGGATTTGCCGCGTTTGCATTCTTCCAGGCGATAATATTTGTCTTCGAAGCGGACTACGCGCGGGGGATCCCAGTCTGCTTTTCTCTTGCCGGCGTGAATTTCCAGGATTTCCAGGTCACCGTTTTTCAGAAACTGTAATTCATCGGCGCCGGCGGGAACGGTGGCGGTGAGAATGCGTTCTTTGACGGAGCTGGCGACCGAGGAAAAAGCGGGTTGGCGCTCGCGAGGCCCGAGTGCGTCGTCCGGCACGCCGAGCAGTTTCTGCAAGAGGCTGTCTACCAGGACCAGTGGCAGAGTTCCGGAAGGACTGGAGGAAAAAGCAGCACTGGAGAAGCGCACTGCGCCCTCGACGAAGAAGTAAGCGATCAGCCAGGTCAACGGATGGATGATCATGATGGTCCACGCCACGAAGCCATATTCTTCCAACTTGACCTCGGTGCCCAGTTTTCCCTGGAGAGCGGCCTCCGCGACATGATCGATCCAAACCATCACGGTGTGGGAATACCAGGCGACCATGGCCAAAACGGCGAGCGAGGATTCGAGCAGTCCGCTGAGAGCGCCAGCGCGATTCCAACGGATGCTGCCGGAAAGCGGCAAGGCGGTCTGCAAGCGGCGGGGAAGCAGGGCGAGAAACGGCCCGAGGAGGTAAGTAAGCACGAGGATGACCCGGGATTAGTTTAGCGAAATGTGGGAATGGGGCGGCGGTTTTGGTTGTGTATGTGGCTAGCTAGTAACGAGTTGCCTGCAGTGTCTAGCGTTACGGCGTAGCGTGAAGATGTTCCAAGTTGGCTGCATGGGTGCTGGGGCTGACGCTGCTCAGGCAAGAGTGCCCTTCGAGGCTCAGGGCAAGCTCTGAGCTACTCGGAGCTTAGGTGGCGGCTTCGAGGTGGCTTAGGGGGCGCTGGGCGATGAGGCGGTAGATTTGGGCTTCGACGAAGACGCGGAAGAGTTCGGGGTCGACTTCGTGATCGCGGACGCAGAGTTTTAGGATGTCCAGGGCGCGGTCGGTGGGCACGGCGCGTTTGTAGGGGCGGTCGGAAGCGGAGAGGGCGTCGTAGATGTCGCAGATGGTCATCATTTTGGCTTGCACGGGGATTTCGGAGGCGGTGAGGCCGTAAGGGTAGCCAGTGCCATTGAGTTTTTCGTGATGGGCGCGGGCGATTTCCGGAATGCCGCGGAAATCGCTGGTCCAGGGAATCTGCGTGAGAAAGTTGAAACTGTGGACGACGTGAGATTCGATCTGGCGGCGTTCGTCGGTGTCGAGACTGCCGCGGGGTATGGAGAGGGAGCGGACTTCTTCAGAGGTTAGGTAAGGGCGTTCGGTGCCGTGCGGGTCGCGATACATTTTTTGGGCGATGTCGGTGAGTAGATCGAAATCGCTGGAAGGAAGAATAGTTGGCTCGTTGACCTTGCTAATGAAGTCGGAGTAGCGCTGGAGTTCGGCGACGAGTTTGGCGGCTTCTTCATCGAGTTGACGCATGCGGGCTTGCGCGTCTTTTTTGGAGAGGTTGAGCAGTGCTTCGACTTTTTGCTGGGCAACGCGGGCTTCGGCGTCGCGGCGAATGTAGTCGAAGCGGTCGAAGAGGCGGCCGATTTGCAGGGGATAGAGTTTTTTGGCTTTGACCAGGACTTCTTCGCGGACGCCGACTTTGCCAAAGTCATGGAGGAGAGCGGCGTAGCGAATCTCCTTCATTTGCTGGCGGGAGAAGCGGAGATCGGCGTAGGGGCCTTTGGTTTCGCGGTCGACAGCCTCGGCGAGAGAGACGGTCATATCGCAGACGCGCTGGGAGTGGCCGGAAGTGGTGGGGTCGCGCTGCTCGATGGCTTTTACGGCGGCGTTGACGAAACCGTCGAAGAGATTCTCGATGTCGCGATAGAGCTTGGAGTTTTCAAAGGCGACGGCAGCTTGCGAGCCGAGAGATAGAGCCATGCGGACGGCGCGTTCGGGGAATGGGTGGACGTATTTTTTGACGGCTGCGGCGTCGCTGAGTTTGGCTTGGGGATTTTTTTTGCAATTGATGAGCTGGAGGACGCCGAGGACTTCGCCGCGGCCGTTTTTCATGGGCAGAGTGATGAGGGAGCGGGTGCGATAGCCGGTTTGCTCGTCGAAGGAAGCATTGAACTGGAAAGGCCAGGACTTGGGGATGCGGTAGGCGTCGGCGAGTTCGATGACTTCGCCGCGCATGGCGCAGTAGCCGGCCATGGAGGTTTCGGTGAGCGGGAGAGTTTGCTCAGTGAAGGGGAACTGCACGCTGTCGTTCTGAGTGAGCTTGAAGCGCAAGCGGACGGGCGGGCCGGTAGGCTGACCGTTGGTGGCGGAGGCGTCGCGCTCGACGAGGTACAGGGAACCGGCGTCGGCAGCGGTGATTTCGCGGGATTTGCGGAGGATGAGGGAGAGGAGTTGGTCGACTTCGCGAGTTTCCGAGAGAGCGATGCCGATGCGATTGAGTTGTTCGAGCTCATGGGAGGCTTGCGCGGTGGTCAGTTGAGCTGGTGGCTTGGCCAGAGGCTTTTTGACGACCCGGCGAGCGGAGGCTCTCTTTGCAGTTCGCGGCACGGTAGTTGGGCAACGCCTGCGGGGCGGCGTGCGCAGAGGAGCAGTATAGCGGAAATCGGTGGACGGAGTGGATGAGGTGAGGCGCGAAGAGAGGACGAAGAGGGGACAAAGTATCGTGCCCCTACCTGCAAGACGTTGGAGGCGGACGCGGGTCGATTCGTGCGGGGGAGTTACGGGGTGTCTTTGTGGAAGACTTTGCGGCGAATGTCTGGCCAAAATTCTTTTACTTCGTTGGAGAGGCCGTCGTAGAGGATCAGGGAAACGAAGGTGTTGACGTTGCGCGAGGCGGTGCGATCATCGGCGGGGTGGTAGAGATTGGAGAGGGCGGCGGCGGTGGCATTGCCGAGGGATTCGGAATAGTTGAAGCGGCGATGGCCGGAATCGGTGCGGGTGACAAAGAGTCGGCTCAAGGCGTAGGAGAAGCGATGGGAGAAAGTGCCTTTGCCGATCTGGTAGTAGCGGGGATCCTCGCGGAGCGCGCTGGGAAAGATGGCGGTAGTCATGTAGGTGCCGATGCTGTTGTCGGCGAAGGAAGCGCCGTAGCGCTTGGAGTAAGCGCCCCAGCCTTGACCCCAGGCTTTCGGGTCATTTTTGGCCTGGCCGATTCCGGCGAGTAGACCGTTGAAGGGATAGGCGGCCCAATCGAAAACGCTGGCGGTGGCTAACCTGAATTTTTGCGAGGATTTGAGCGGCGGCGGCGCTATGGTGCTTTCGACGGTGCCGTAGTTGGGCAGAACTTCGAAGATGCGATCGTTAATGGTGCCGGTTTCTTTTTCGAGCTTACTTTTGCCGATGGCGTCGTCAGGCCTGGCAGTTTTGTCGAAGGCGGAATCGATTTTGGGGTCTTGTTTTGCATACTGCTTTGCATCGGGCTTTGCATCCGGCTTTGGATCGGGAGGCTTGGCGGCGGGAGGATCGGACGGGGCGGGTGGCGGCGCTGGCTGTTGCTGAGCGAGCGCGGCAGGCGCCAGAATCGAAAACCCTGCGAGCAGCGGAGCGATAAGAAGACGGCGATAGTAGTTGTTCGGTCTGGCCATGAGTGCGAGTTTCTTCGCTATTTACTTTACGTGGTAGATTTCCCGGCGAAAAGAATTACTTCTGGTGCTGCACGATTCTGTATAACTGGCCGAGTGGACTGGTACGAATGTCTGAAGCTTGGTCCTCGGCGCGCCCGGCGGGAGGGCACAGTAGTTGGTTGCAGTACACGGCAATTTGGTTTGCCCGGGTCGTGCGGCATGTGGGTTGGATGCAGGTGCTTTTGAGTTGGTTCCGTAGCGGGCAAGATTCGGCACGAGTCTGGCGAGATTCATCTGTTAGGCTGGCAGTTGCCCTACAATCTTCCTGGTCTGGCTTGCGGGTCGGGCGAGGCGGTGTAGTGCGAGGCAGAGGTTGGCAGGAGGGCGTGTGCCGTCGATTGAATCGTTTGATCTGATCGTGATCGGGTGCGGACCGGCCGGGGAAAAGGCCGGGGCGCAGGCTGCTTATTTCGGGAAGCGAGTGGCCATGGTGGAACGCGCGGAGCATCCCGGGGGGAGTTGCATCAATACCGGGACGGTTCCGAGCAAGACGCTGCGGGAATCGGCGCTGTATTTTTCCGGGCTGAAGCAGCGCGGACTGTACGGCATCGACTACTCGCTTAAGGATAATTTGACGGTGCATGATTTTATGCATCACGAGCGGGAAGTGGTGGAGATGGAGCGGGCGCGGATTTTGAAGAATCTGGCGCTGCATAAGATTGAGTTTGTGCGCGGGCAGGCGAGTTTTGAGGATGTGCGTACGGTTTCGGTGCGCGGAGGGAGCGGTACGCGGACGTTGCGGGGCGAAGTTGTGTTGATTTCTACCGGGTCGAAGCCGCATCGTCCGGCGGAGATTTCGTTTGATGACATTCATACGTTTGATTCGGACACGTTTTTGCAGATGGATCGCATTCCGAAAAGCCTGGCGGTGATTGGGGGCGGGGTGATCGGCTGCGAGTACGCGTCGATTTTTCGGGCGTTGGGCGTGGATGTGACGCTGGTGGATGGGCGCGACCGGCTGTTGCCGTTTCTGGATGCGGAGATTTCGGACCGGTTGCGGGATCGGCTGAGGGATCTGGGGATGCATTTTTTGTTTAACGAGCGGCCGGTCAAGACAGAGAACTCAGCGAGCGGGGTTACGCTGTCGATGAAGAGCGGGAAGACACTGCAGACGGAGGCGGCTCTGTTTGCGGCGGGGCGACGCGCGGCGGTGGATGGTCTGGCGCTGGAACGCGCGGGGCTGGCGTTGAACGACCGCGGGTACATACCGGTGGATGAGAATTACCGGACGGCGGTGCCGGGCGTATATGCGGCGGGCGACGTGATTGGATTTCCGGCGCTGGCTTCCACGTCGATGGAGCAGGGGCGGGTGGCGGTGTGCCACGCGTTCGGGTTCAAGTACAAGCAGCGGGTGGCGTCGATGCTGCCGATGGGGATTTATACGATTCCGGAGATTTCGGCAGCGGGTGAGACGGAGGATTCCTGCAAGGAAAAGAAAATTGATTACGTGGTGGGGCGGGCGCATTACGAGAACAATGCGCGCGGGCACATCACCGGCGACACCGCGGGGATGCTCAAGCTGATTTTCGCGCGCGCGGACAAGAAGCTGCTGGGGATGAGCATCATCGGTGAAAGCGCGACGGAGCTGATTCACGTTGGGATGATGGTGCTGGACAACGGGTTGACTATTGATGAGTTCATCGAACAGGTGTTCAACTATCCGACGCTGAGCGAACTTTATAAGTATGCCGCGTACGACGGACTGGGCAATCTGGCCGGGCACAAGCTGCGCGAAGGCTAGGCGATGCGGGAGCGCCGTTCTCTGCGAATCCTCGGCGCTTGCTGCGTTTGTGCGCTAGCTCTTTCTTTCTGCGCCCTTCCTTCAGTACCGCAGAGCCCGACGGCTTATCTTGGCTTCGACCGAAACCAGTATCCGGCCGACGCCGCAATGAAGGTGCTGCGCCAGGATTTTGTGTTCACGGGATACTGGTTGAGCTCGCCCCCCGGCGAAAAAACGAACACCTGGCAGGGCAAACGCGAATACATTCGCTCACTCGGTTATGGGTTCCTTTTGTTGTACAGCGGGCCTGATTCCGGGACTCTGAAGTCCCTGGCTAGCGCTGCTGAGAAGGGAACTGCAGATGCCAAGGCTGCCACCGCGTCGGCGCGCCGGGAGGGGTTTTCCGGCGGCTCGATTATCTTCTCTGACATTGAGGAAGGCGGTCGTCTTACGGCGAACTATCACGCGTACCTTCGGGCGTGGTCGGCTGAATTGCGGCGCGGTGGCTTCAAGCCCGGCGTGTACTGTTCTGGAATGCCCGTCAGGGAAGGCCAGGGCGTTAGCATCACCACGGCGGATGACATCTACAACGATCCACTGCTGCCGGACTTTGCCCGCTGGGTTTACAACGATGCCTGCCCGCCTGCGGGCGGCTGCACAGTTGAATCGCAAGCACCGGCACCGGCGAAGAGCGGAATTGGCTATGCGGACGTTTGGCAATTTGCGCAGTCGCCGCGGCGAAAACAGTTCACGGCACGGTGCGCTGCGAAATATGCGGCGGACGGCAACTGCTATGCGCCGTCAGACGCGGCACATCGGTGGTTTCTGGATGTGAATTCGGCGACTTCCGCGGATCCATCTGGCGGGGCGAAATGATGCTGTGAACGGGCGACTCAAGCATAAATGAAAACAAAGGGCGGCCAGATGCGGCCGCCCTTTTTTGATTATTGGTGGTGATTGGGCTGAGTTGCTGGGCTTAAATTTGGCCGAGGCCGCCGTCTACGGCAATTTCGGAGCCGGTGATGAAGGAGGCGTCGGTGGAGGCGAGGAACGCCACGGCGCTGGCAATTTCTGACGGCTGGCCGATGCGCTTCATGGGCACCTTACCCACGATGTCGGTCACCATTTGATCGAGCTGCTCCTGGGGCAAGCCAGTGCGCGCAAAGCCTTCGGGCGTATTGATGGGGCCGGGGCTGACGGCGTTGACGCGAATCTTGCGGTCCACCAGGGCGGCTGCGAGCGAACGGGTGAAGGAACGGAGAGCGGCCTTGGTGGCGGCGTAAGCCGAGCCGTGGGCCAAGCCGATCTGGCCCGCGATGGACGTGTTGATGACGATGGACGCGCCATCGTTCAGGAAAGGCAGGGCCTTTTGAATGGTGAAGTAAACGCCCTTGGCGTTGATGTCGAACAGTTCGTCGTAGAGCGCTTCGGAAGTCGCTTCAAACGGCACGAACTTATAGATGCCGGCGTTGGCGAAGAGCACATCGATTTTGCCGAGCTTCTGTGAAATGGTGGAGTACAGCCGGTCGAGATCCTCGGATTTGGAAACGTCGGCGCGAACCGCCAGTACGTCTTTGCCGAGTTGTTTCACGGCTTCATCGAGAGTCTTCTGATTGCGGCCGGAAATGACTACCTTGGCGCCTTCTTCACGGAGGCGCTTGGCCGTGGCCAAGCCGATGCCGCTGTTGCCGCCGGTTACCAATGCTACCTTGCCTTCGAGTCGGTTCATGGTGCTAGTCCTCTTTCTGTCTCATTTTCTGTCTTGTGGCACGAAAATCGGGTGGCCGCGCGGACCGGGGTGGTGAGAAACACCGCCCGTGTGCCGCTTGAAGCTTCGATACTTAGATGAACATCTAAATAAAAGGTTTCATCACGAGGACGAACGGCGGCACTTCCGGTGGCCAGGAACCGCCGGATTGGCTAGACTGGAAAGGACTTATGGACCGCAAGCAAATCGAGAAAATATCGAAAGCACTGGCGGATCAGACCCGTTTGCAGATCTTCGAGGCCATTGCAGCGCGGTCGGACATGACCTGCGGAGACATCGTCAACTTGCAGGGCGTGACTCCGGCGACCATCTCGCACCATCTGAAAATACTCTCTGACGCGGGGCTGATCGCGTGCGTCAAAGAGGGACAATTCGTACACAGCCGCGTGGTAAAGAGTACTATCGCGGCATACACTTCCGGTTTGACCCGCCTGGCGACTCGCAAAGCAAAGTCCTCCGACAAACGCTAGCGGAATTACCCCAGAAATAAGTGGCGGCGAATTCCGCCTGCATCAAATTAGCAAAATTGTTTTGCAGGATGCGGGAGACTGGTCTATAAGAGCCCCACTGGGAGTGGGGCAGGGTCTTGTGGAACGATGTTCCGAATGCAAACCTCGGAATTTGCAGGGGCCTGTCTAAATTCCTTCGAACACAAGTGGCAGCGGCCGTCCGAACGGCGGCAATGAGGAGGGAAAACGATCATGGTGTCCACGTCTACCCGCACATTTATATCTCCTATAAGGATTCTGTTTTGCGCATTCATTCTTGCCGTGATTGGCATGCTGGGTGTGTCACCGGCGCATGGCCAGGCGACCACATCGACGGGAAGCATCCAGGGCACGATCCTGGACCAAAAGGGCGGAGCGGTGTCCGGGGCGAAAGTCACCATCACGAACAAAGGCACGGGACAGACGTCCACGCCGCCGGTTAGCGATGCCGGGTATGTGTCGGGCGCGCTGAAGCCGGGCGAGTACGTGGTGCGCGTGGAGGCGGCCGGATTCAAGACCGAGGAACTTGCGGTGGTCGTTGAAGTCGGAGTGATTTCATCGGGAAACGTGAACCTGCAGATCGGGTCGGAGAAAACGGTGGTGGAGGTTGAGGCGTCGGCGGTGGCGGTAAACGAAGATCAGGCCACGGTGCAGGGCGTGCTGACCAGTCAGCAGATCGAGGCGCTGCCGATTAATGGGCGGAATTTTCTGGATTTGGCGCAACTGGAGCCGGGAGTGCAGATTCAGGACGGAGCGAACTTCGATCCGACGAAGAATGGATTCGCGTCGATTTCGTTTGCCGGACACTTTGGGCGGACGACACGAATTGAAGTGGATGGTGTAGATATCAGCGACGAAACGGTGGGAACGACGACGCAGAATATTCCGCAGCTCTCTATTCGCGAGTTTCAAATCGGACAATCGTCGCTCGACCTCTCGACGGAGTTGACGTCGACGGGTACGGTGAACGTGGTTACCCGGTCAGGGACCAATGAGATTCACGGAGAAGGATTCTTCAACTGGCGGGGGGACAGCGTGTCTGCGAAGCTGGGGCCTTCGCCAGTGCCATTTGACCGCAAACAGTATGGAGCGCGGTTTGGCGGAGCGTTGATCAAGGACAAGCTGTTTTTCTTCGGGGCAGGAGAGCGGGCGCAGCAGGCTTTGCAAGCGCTGCAAGTGATTCCGGCGCCGTTCAGCATCAAAGGAGCGTTTGACTCACCGTTCCACGACACGATGTATATCGGACGGCTGGATTGGCAGGCGCGGCCGAACCTGCAGATCTTCTATCGCTTCTCGTATGAGCAGAACCGCACGGTGAAGGGAGTGATCCCGAACAACTTCCAGCCGTTCGCCAATGTGGACAATACACCGGTGCATGCGGTGGGTGTGGACTACACGCATGGCCCGTGGACGCACAGTTTGCGGGTGGGCTATACGAAATTCCGCAACGGGATCAGCGATGCGGTGCTGGGCAGCAGCATTCTCGATCCTTCTCCGGGAATCGCCATTGAAATCGGTGGCGATCCGAATTGCTTGACCGCAGGTGTCGACCCGTTTTGCTCGGGACCGAACTTCCTGGCGCCGCAGAAAACGTTCCAGAGCGACAAGCAAACGAAGTATGACGGGACGAAAACGTCCGGGCGGCACACGATCCGGTTCGGCGGTGGTGTGAACCGAATCCAGGGCGGGGTGTTTGCGGCGTTCATTGGATCAGCGCCAATCGTGGGGTCGAACCCGGCGTTGACCGCTGCTCCTTCCGATCCGAAAAATCCACTGACTTATATCGTTTCGAATCTCTCGGTGGGCAATGGACAAGGGTTTTTTACGGAGCGGCCGGGCTTTGGATTCCCGGGCGGAGAATCAGCGGACACTCGGGTACAGTTTTACGTCGGGGATGTATGGAAAGTGCGGCCGAATCTGTCAGTGACGGCTGGATTGCGATACGTGCGGGACTCCGGCCGGACAGACTCCGACCTGGGCCCTATTCCATGCTCGGATCTGACGCCAGCGGCCCAGACCCCTGCAGCCATCGCAGCCGGGTTTACGTGCAACGGCAACTTGCTGGACCAGTTTGGAGCGGGCCTGGGCGGCCGAGTACAGCAGCCAAACAAGAATTTCGCGCCGCAGATCGGAATCGCGTGGGATCCGATGAAGAACCACAAGACGGTGATTCGGGCAGGGTTCAGCCTGAACTACGAAAATGCGCTATTCAACAACGTGTTGTTTGATCGGTCGGGGAGACTGCCGAAGGGGTTGTTCCTGGTGACGCAAAATGTTTGCAACACCGGACAACTGGTGCTGCCCGGAGTTGCGCAGCCGCTCACCACAATTAACGGACACGACATTGCGACGCAGGTTTGTGGTCAGACGATTAAGAACGCCGCAGCGGACGCGATGGCACTGGAGGAGGCGTACCGGCAGGCGACGTTGACCGCGGGCGCGCAAAGCAATGGCGGTTTTATCGGGAACCTACTAGCGGACTCCTTCAACCTCACGCTGACCAACCTGCTGGCACCGAACTATCGGTCGCCCTACTCGATGGAATACAACGTGGGAGTGTCGCGAGAACTGCGGCCGGGCACGGTATTGACCGTCGACTACCTGAGAAATGTGGCGTTGCACGGATTGATCGGTGTGGACAGCAATCACGTGGGGGACGCCCGATTCCTGAACAAAACGGCGGCGCTGAATGCAATTAGTTTGACGAACGCGCAATTTGCGGGATGCGCGGGAACGAGCGCGGCAGCCATCGCTTGCGCGATCAATCATGGAGCGACCATCGCGAATTATCAGGCAAACGGGCTTGATTCGGGGAATGCGTTTAACGGAGGCGTAAGTCCGTATCTTCTGACGCAGCCGGATAAGTCGCAAAGGACGCCGAACACGGGAGCAGCGTTTCCGGGAATCAACGCGAACGTAGGAACAAACCAGATGCTTTTCCCGATTGGGC
>Ga0207015_1224_pt1 | contig 12179 bp, 13 predicted proteins | sample Alteio_BWMinCont_53_FD_153486 | JGI IMG/M metagenome (GOLD analysis project Ga0207015, IMG submission 153486) | Enriched cells from forest soil in Barre Woods Harvard Forest LTER site, Petersham, Massachusetts, United States -... | ecosystem: Environmental > Terrestrial > Soil > Temperate forest >...
TGATGAACCTGCCGATCGCCATATTGCCGCATGTGCCATGGACGTTCCAGCCTTTCCGCGTATCGTCCGTCGCTACGTAGGGTACCCCGTCGGCCGAAACTGCGTTGAAAAAGGTGTCACCGTTGTTCTGATTGGGTACCGGGTTTGAAGGTGTGCCCCGGGTGAAGCTTACCAGCGGCGTTGAATGGGGTATCGCGAATGTCGTGACAGTGAAAACCTGTGACGATCCCGAGCTGATCGAAGAGATGCACCGCAAGGCGCGAGATGGGTTCGATGTCGTGTGCGCCCGCAGGCGGAATCGCGATGGCGAAACCTGGATCAAGAAAATCGTCGCATGGGCCGGCTATAAAGTCATTAACCGGATCGCGAATGTCGATATCCCAGCCAACACTGGCGATTTCAGGATTATGTCGCGTCGCGTGATCGATGAGTTGCGCCACCTACCGGAACGCCACGGCTTTCTGCGTGGATTAGTCGCTCTGGTCGGCTACAAACAGGGCTTTGTCGAGTATGAGCGGGCCGCGCGATTTTCCGGCAAGGGCAACTATAACCGGATGCTCGGATCGATAACGATCGGCCTCAATGGGGTCATCGGTTTTTCCAGCCGCCCGCTCACGTTCGTATTGTTTGGCGGTGTCGTTGTCGCGGGAATTTCGTTCATTCTGGCCTTGGTGATGGTGCTGTTGAAACTGTTGAGCGACCACGACTACCCAATGGGCATTCCCACACTGACAGTCCTGGTCTTGTTCATCGGTGGTGTGCAGCTGATCTCGGTGGGTATATTGGGCGAGTACATTGGCCGAATCTATGATGAAGTCCGTCGTCGGCCGATGTACCTGATCGATGAAGCGATTAACGTGACGGTCCGCAATTCGCGCGGACCAGAGAGCCGGAGCGAGCCATGAGCCAGCCTGATTCCGACTTCGATGAACGACCGCGGCAAGCGCTGGTAACGGGCTGCGCGGGCTTCATCGGCAGCAATCTCGTGGACCGATTGCTGGCCGGCGGCTGGCGGGTGACAGGGTATGATAATTTTTCCACCGGCCTCATGGAATTCCTCAAAGGCGCGGACACCAATCGGCGCTTTCAGTTGATAAAAGGCGATCTGTTGGACCGCGGTCGATTGGAGCAGGCCGTTGCTGGCGTCGACATCGTGTTCCACCTGGCCGCGAACGCTGATGTCCGATTTGGCGCCGGCCGGCCCGAACGCGACCTGGAACAGAACACCATCGGAACCTTCAACGTGTTGGAGGCGATGCGAAAGGGTGGTGTCGGACAGATCGTCTTCTCGTCAACTGGCTCGATCTATGGCGAGCACAAAATGGTACCGACGCCAGAGGATGCGCCGTTCCCCATCCAGACCTCACTTTATGGCGCGTCCAAACTCGCGGGAGAGGGTCTGATCCAGGCGTATTGTGAGGCCTTCGGCATGAAGGCGGTAATCTGCCGCTTCGTGTCCGTACTGGGCGAGCGTTACACGCACGGCCATGTTTTCGATTTCTGCCGGCAGCTGCTCGCCGATCCGACCAGACTGGCCGTGCTAGGGGACGGTCACCAACGCAAATCCTACATGCATGTAGGGGACTGCATCGACGCCATCTTTCTGGCTTTGAAAAAGCACACCGAACGCGTGGGTATTTTCAATCTTGGACTCGACACGTCGATTGAGGTCAACCAGTCAATCGGCTGGATCGCCGATGAACTTGCTGCGACGCCGAGCCTGCACTACTCGGGTGGTGATCGGGGATGGGTCGGCGATAATCCGCTGATCCATTTGGACACCGCCCGCATCGTCCGGCTTGGGTGGAAACCGAAAGTGGCGATCGAGGACGCTGTGCGGCGCACGGTTCGCTGGCTCGTGGCGAACCGGTGGGTATTTGAGCAGCGTGCGTAACGCACTCGATCTCGCGGGCATTCGATGCCTCGTGACCGGGGCGACCGGCACTCTGGGCGCGGAAGTCGCCCGGATCCTGCATGCGAGGGGTGCCGATCTTGTCCTGACGGGACGCTCCACGGAAAAATTATCCCGCCTCGCGGATACTCTGGGTCAGCGTGGCACTCGTGCGGTTCAAACCGTCGCGCTCGATCTCTCCGCCGCCGGAGCCATCCCTCGGCTGGTGGAGAGTCTGAAGGGACGCCTGGACATTTTGGTCAACAACGCGGCTGTGCAGGGGCCAATCGGTCCTCTCGCGGCGACCGATTGGGACCAATGGGAGACCACGCTTCGGTTCGACCTGTTGGTGCCGATCGAATTGACCCGCGCGGTACTTGGCTTTCTCGCGGACGGGCGAACCCCCGGCAGTCGTCGGGGCAAGGTGATCATCTTGTCGGGAGGAGGCGCCACGGGCCCGCGACCCAATTTTTCGGCCTATGCGGTCGCCAAGACAGGACTGGTCAGGTTCGCCGAATGCCTCGCGATCGAGGTACGGGACAGCTTCATCGACGTGAACGCGATCGCTCCGGGCGCGCTGCCAGGCACCATGGCGCGGTCGATCCTGGCGGCCGGCCCAGAGTACGCGATCGGCGATGAACGCGCGACCGCGGAAAAAGCCATGGGGCCGGCCGGACTTAACACGCTGTCACGCGCCGCCGAACTCGTTGCTTACCTGGCGGGACCCGCGAGCGACGGGATCACCGGACGGTTGATATCAGCGGTCTGGGATCCCTGGCCGCGATTGGCGGAATATCGCGAGGCACTGGCGGCGTCCGATGTCTATACGCTGCGGCGCATCGTGCCATTGGACCGTGGATTGGATTGGGATTGATCGCGATGCGGCTCGGGATCGTCGGCTGCGGCCTGATTGGGCAAAAGCGAGCGGATGCCGCCAGGCGGCATCATGTTGTCGCGGTGGCGGACACCGACCGCGCCCGGGCGGAGGCGCTGGCCGCGCGTACCGGTGCGACGGCCAGCACGGACTGGCGGACGGTCATCGATGCCGCGCCGGACTTCGTCATTGTCGCGGTCAGTCATGATCATCTCGCGGAGATCGCATTGGCCGCCGTGACGGCCGGTCGCCACGTGCTGATCGAGAAACCCGGCGCACGCACCGCGGCGGAACTCATGCCCGTGGCGGTCGCCGCGCGGCGGACCGGGGCACGGGTCAAGATTGGGTTCAACCACCGGTTTCATCCCGCTTTCCTTAAGGCACGTGAACTGATCGATGAAGGTGTCGCGGGGGATCTGATGTATATCCGCGGGCGTTATGGTCATGGCGGGCGCATCGGTTATGAGCGCGAATGGCGCATGCGCCAGGCGATATCGGGTGGCGGCGAACTGATCGATCAGGGCGCGCATCTGATCGACCTGGCGCGCTGGTTCCTCGGCGATTTCACCCATGTCGATGGCTGGACGCCGACCTACTACTGGCCGGTGGAGGTGGACGACAATTGCTTCATGGCGTTGCGCACGGGGCGGGGCCAGATGGCGTGGTTGCACGCGACCTGGACCGAGTGGAAGAATACATTTTCCTTTGAGATCAGCGGGCGCGACGCCAAACTTCAGATTGACGGCCTCGGCGGAAGTTATGGCACCGAGCGGCTCACGTTGTATCGAATGCTACCTGAGCTAGGACCGCCCGAGACCACCATATGGGAGTTTCCGTTTCCGGATCGGTCATGGGAACGTGAAATCGATGAATTCGTCCAGGCGATCCAACAGGATCGTGCACCGATCGGCGATATCGACGACGGGCTCGCGATGCTGGGGATCGTCGATCGGATCTACGGGACGGCCGCAACTTCAAAAGGAACCGGCGCATGATCATCACCCGTAGTCCGCTGCGCATTACTCTGGGCGGGGGCGGCACCGATCTGCCCTCATATTATCAGCAGCATGGCGGATTTTTGATCGCGGCGGCGATCGACAAATATGTGATGATCACGTTGCACGATACCTTTCAACCCGAACTCATCATCAAATACTCCCGGCTTGAACGTGTCACCCGGGTCGAGCAGATCGAACACCCGATCGTCCGGGAGGCGTTACGATTACTGGGCAACGATCCGACCAGCCTCGAAGTAACAAGCATGGCGGACATCCCAGCCGGTACTGGCCTCGGATCCTCGAGCAGTTTCACCACGGCGCTGCTGCAGGCACTGCACGTACGGCGCAACTCAATAGTGACGCGCGCCGAGCTGGCCGAGGAAGCGTGCCATATCGAAATCGATCTGTTGCGCGAACCGATCGGAAAGCAGGACCAGTACATCGCCGCCTTTGGCGGGGTCACGTGCTTCACATTCAACCTCGATGGCACGGTCGAGGTCAGTCCACTCAAGGTACCGCGAGAGACCCTGTATAATCTTGAAGACTCGCTGGTCATGTACTTCACGGGCTATTCACGTAAAGCATCCGATATACTGCGTGAGCAGGACACCAGGAGCCGCGGTAACGATCAAGGTATGATCGAGAACCTGCACTTCGTGAAGGACCTGGGCGTGCGCACGCGCATGGCCCTGGAATCCGGCGACGTCGACCGGGTGGGGCCATTGATGGACGAGCATTGGCGGTTCAAGAAGCAGCGTTCCACCGGTATGAGCAATGCGGCCATCGACGACTGGTACTGCCTGGCCATGGCAAACGGAGCCACTGGAGGTAAGCTCATTGGTGCCGGCGGCGGCGGATTTCTGATGTTCTATGCCGAAGACAAGAAACGGCTACGACATGTTTTGAATGAGGCCGGGCTTAAGGAGGTTCGCTGGCGCTTTGACTATGAAGGCACCAAGGTCGTGCATCAGTGAGCGGATCTGGGGCCCCGTTGCCACCGGTCGCGATCCTGGCTGGTGGCCTCGCGACCCGGATGCGCCCGATGACCGAGACGATCCCAAAAGCGCTCCTGGAAGTTGCCGGCGAGCCGTTCATTGCCCATCAACTTCGCTTGCTGGCGCGCGAGGGGGTGAGCGAGGCCGTTCTTTGTCTGGGCTATTTGGGCGACCAGGTCGAGAGATTCGTTGGCAGCGGTGCCCGGTTCGGGCTGCGCGTCCGCTTCTGCCGCGACGGCGACAGGTTACTTGGCACCGGCGGTGCGTTGCGGCGTGCCTTGCCGCTGCTCGGCGAGAATTTCTTTGTTCTCTATGGCGACAGCTACCTCGATGTACCGATGCGAGCGGTATGGGAGCGGTTCCGGGAATCCGGTCAACCGGCGCTCATGACGGTGTTCAGGAACGAGGGGCGGTGGGACACCAGCAATGTCATTTTCGACGGCGCGCGGATTTTACTTTACGACAAGCGGCGGCGGCGTCCGGAGATGGCCTATATCGATTTCGGCCTCGGGCTGTTTCATGATTCGGTGTTCGCCGCCAGGCAGGATGGCGAGGCTTTCGATCTGGCCGACGTTTATACGGAACTCGCGGCGACGGGTCGCCTCGTTGGTTGGGAAAGCACCGTGCGCTTCTATGAGATCGGCACGCCCGTGGGCCTCGCCGACACTGACCGCTACCTGAGGGAAAATCCATGACAACCTCCTATACGACGGAATTTCTCGACGACGTCTGCACCATCGCGCGCGGTCTTGACGCCGCCCGGATCGACAAAATGATCGACATTCTGGTGGAAACCCGCCAGCGACGAGGCCGTTTGTTCATCCTCGGCGTCGGGGGCAGCGCCGGCAACGCCGGGCATGCGGTCAATGATTTCCGGAAGATTTGCGGCATCGAAGCCTATGCGCCCACCGACAACGTCTCAGAGCTCACCGCCCGGGCCAACGATGAAGGGTGGAGCACGATTTTCTCCGAATGGCTGAAGGTCAGCAGGCTATCCGCCGAAGACGTGATCCTGGTGTTTTCAGTTGGCGGGGGCGACGTCGAGCGCAACGTCAGCCCCAACCTGGTCGCGGCCATGCGACTGGCCAAGGAGGTCGGCGCCAAGGTAATCGGTGTGGTGGGACGCGACGGCGGTTATACCGCGACGGTCGCCGACGCGGTCGTGATTGTTCCCACGGTGCATGCAGATCGCATCACGCCTCATTCGGAGGCCTTTCAGGCGGTCGTCTGGCACCTCATTGTCAGCCACCCCAAGATGAAGGTGGTGCAAACAAAGTGGGAATCAGTTCGCTGACCTGTGCCGCGGCTACACGGAGGGCTTGCGTGTTCCTCGACCGCGACGGCGTGATCAACGAGGACGTGTTCTACCCGCGTACGGGAGAATGGGAGGCTCCGCTCGCGCCATGCGATCTGGTGCTTCGCCCAGGCGTTCTGCCGGCGCTGCGAAGGCTTCAGGCGCTGGGGTTCATGCTGGTGTTGGTGTCGAATCAGGCGGCATTCGCCAAGGGAAAAGTGCCACTCGCTGATCTGATGGCGGTGCATGACCGGTTCGCCAACATCCTGACTGACGCCGGCATCGCCTTCACGGAATTTTGTTACAGCTATAGCCATCCAAGTGGGGTGGTGCCGGGATTCTCCGGCCCGTCACTGGAACGCAAGCCGGGGATCTATTTTCCGATCGCGGTCGCGGCCCGGCATGATCTGGCCCTGGAACGATCGTGGATGGTGGGAGACCGGGACACAGACATTCTTTGCGGACGGAATGCCGGCGTGACAACAATTCTCGTAGCCAACCCGCGCGCGGGCGAGCATGCGGGCAAGATCGATCCCGACTTTCGCGCGACCGACCTGATGGAGGCGGTTGATATCATTGCGCGGCATGTCCAGAACCAGGCGCTCAATCGTGCTTAACATCCGCTCCGCCGTCCGGAAACTTGTCACCTTTGGCGCGGTTGGGATCGCGGCATCTTTGATCTATGGAGGCACGTTCCTAAGTCTTCTCCACCTGAGCATGCTGCCGGTCCTCGCCATCAACGCCGTTGCGTTCGCGGCATCCGCGGTATGTTCTTATATCGGGCATTACCACCTGACGTTCCGGTCTGACGCGGTGCATCGTGTGAGCGTGGCGAAATTCCTGGTACTCTGCGGCATGGGCTATATCCTGTCTAGCGGCATCGTGTTCGCCGGAGAGTGGCTCAAACTGCCACCTGAATTCGATGTCGCGGCCACGTTCGTCGTCTTGCCAATCATGAATTTCGTGGTGATGCAATTTTGGGTTTTCACCGGCCAAGTCAGAAGGGCATGACCACTTCGATGAACCGATCGCGGCAACATTCCGGCGTCGGTGGAGATTGATATGACCACCACAATGGCTCCTCCCGGCCTTCACAAGCAGGCTGTACCGGGTGGAACCGCCGAGTGCCGGTGTTGCGGTGAACCGGCATCAATCGTCGGCCAGAAGCCGGGTGAGTACGCAAAACGATTGCTCACGGTCGCGCGATGTGCGTCGTGTGGTTTTGCGTTTGTCATGGATTACCTTGAGAACTTGTCCGAGGTGTACAACGACGACCACTATCGCGGGCGCGGCGCGGATCCCATGGTTGACTATGTTGGCGAGTTGGAACACCCGGAATCAATTGTCCGGTGCCACGATTGGCGTGGCATTACCCGCATCGTTCAAACGCTCAGGCCCAGGATCGATGGTCTGCGTTGGTTGGATTATGGAGGTGGCAACGGTGGTCTGGTTCGTTATGTGCGTGACAATAGCCAGGCCGACATCATTGGTTTCGAGGAAGGATGGATCGCGGACCGCTCACGCGAGGCTGGCATCCCGATTGTCGGCGCCAGTCGATTGCCCGAACTCAGGGGGACATGCGACATCGTGTCCGCGATCGAGGTGATCGAGCACGTTGTTGACCCACATGCCTTCTTTCGCACGGTGCGCTCGCTCCTGAAACCTGGCGGACTCTTCTTTTGTACGACTGGAAATGCCGCGCCTGTCCGCGATTTGTTGAACTGGTCCTATGTGATCCCTGAGATCCATGTGAGCTTTTTTGAGCCTCGCACTCTGTCCCGGGTCTTGCAGCAGCATGGATTTCGTTCCGAGAACCGAGGCTTCCTGGCGGGCTATGATGATGTGATCCGCTTCAAGGTGCTGAAGAACCTGGGGTTTCGGCGTGTTTCGTTATATGAACGAATGATACCGTGGCACTTTCTCGCGCGCCTGGTGGACCGCCGCTTTCAGGTCTCCGCACTTCCCATCGGCGTCGCGCTTCAGGGTGTGTGACCGGCCATGCAAGAGGTTTCGTTGATGGGAGCCAAGGTCACCGCGAATGACAGGGAGGCGAGGTGAACGTGGCCACAGGACTTCCTTTTGATCTACCATCTCCGTCCGCCGAGGGTGTGATTCCGGCATGGACCGGCACGGAATTTCAACTCGGAGAGAAAAGGGCGCGCGTGCTGGCGTTTGAAACCGGTGCATCCGGTTGGACCGACGATCTGACGCTGCTGCACGAGAACACCACGGGGGCAGACCATTTCATCGATCTGGCATCGCGACGACACGCGCTCGCGGAACTTAACCGCAATGTCATCGTTCCCCACCCTGTCATTCTGGAGGTTGGTTGCTCAAGCGGTTATCTTCTGCGGGATATGATTGATTCATTTCCGCGGGCTGAGGTGATCGGGTCCGATTATGTCGCCGGTCCACTCGAAGCCCTCGGAGAGCGTTTACCGAATGTCCCTTTACTGCAATTCGATTTAACACGCTGTCCGTTACCCGATGGATCGATTGATGCGGTTGTGGCATTGAATGTGCTGGAGCATATCGAACGCGATGATCTGGCCTTGGCGCAGCTTTATCGGATTCTGAAACCGGGCGGAATTCTCATTGTCGAGGTGCCGGCTGGACCTGACCTGTTTGACAGTTTCGATGCCCATCTCATGCATCATCGTCGCTATGCAATGGCGGCACTGCAGATGATGACCCGGGCTGCCGGATTCCAGACCGTTGCCCGGTCTCATCTCGGGTGCCTGATTTATCCCGCGTTCTGGTTGACCAAGAAGTGGGCACGATTGCGTGACCGCCATCGTGCTCCACCGTCGCCTGGTGAACGTCAGGTTGCTGTCGCGCGACAAATTAAAACTTCCAACTTTCTGGGGGGTTTTTTGACTATATTAATGGAGGTGGAAGACTGGTTACGGCAGCGGCTCTATTTACCGGTGGGCATTCGCTGCCTTGTGACTTGCCAAAAGGTGCCAGGAGATCAATCCCGAAATTATCAAAACTGATCGCCTCGTGCCAGTGCGATGTGGCAACATCCACTTTTCGCTCCGTGTCCGGATAGCACTATAATCTACCCTACTGGTCTCCTGGTGTAACATAAAGGGCGTTATCACAATCTATTATCCGGGGCTGAAAGGTGGGCGGGACCGAAGACACAGCCGGACAGTTCGCAAGGGGTCGAATGCGGCCAGTTTGCCTTCGAGCAACCATCCCGCGACTCCGGACATTCGCATCACGACCAGAGTTGGCCGATACCGGACCGACGGCTTCGGAGCGTCCACTGGCAACAAGCAGACATTCTCAGTTGGAAATTGTCGACAGTACCGCCCGCCGTTTCCGGGACACCGGAGTGCAGCCGGACGGGTGGTGGTGGACGTGTGAAGCTGGTTCACACGCCGCGGCCCGCCCTTCCACTATGCGGCGGCGGTCGTCTCTGCCCAGGTCTGGCGCAGCCATTTGGCGCAGGCGACGTTCTGTTCAAAGATCGAATACTTCGCCCCGCCGCCATAGTCTGGATTGGGGATGAATTCCGTACTGATCTGACGCAGCGAGCTGTTCGGATCGGTCGCATGATGACGCATCAACTGGCGCATCACCATCTTCCATGGCTCCAGCTTCGCCTCGTCCCACTCGGCGTGCCACTGGCCCGGTTCGGGCTTGAAGAACGGATACTGGATACCGCGGCCGGGCCGCCCGTCCGGATGGCTCATCCACGCATTCTTCGGCCCACCCGGCGCGGCGGCGCGGGCGTGGCAATGGCGGATCCAGTTGCGTTCGATCCAGATGCCGCAGACATGGTTCGGCTCGCGAGGGTCCAGTCGCAGCGTTCCAGCGTCGATTTCGGCGCGCATATTCTGCACCGCCTGTTCTTCCGGATTGTCGATCTTGAAGATGATGTGGGAGCAATCCAGGGTCATATAGTACGGTATGCCGCGCGCCTCCACCAGTTCCGCCACGCGCTGGACACGGCCGTAATGTTCCGACCACATGTTCACATGCACCTCAAAGCAGGCATCGATGCCCAGTTTCTGACCGATGTCGTAGGCGCGCAGATAGGTGTCCACCACCTGCTGGTCGCTCACCGGCTTTCCCGTCGCATCGAACGTGCCGATTTGCACGTTATGCACAATCGCGCCGAGTTCGGAGCCGATGCGAAGATGCCATTCCAGCAGCGGCTCATCGCGGCCCAGAACATAGAAGAAACCACCGCAGCGAATGGGCAGCGCGTTGTCCACGCCGCACTTCTTGTAGAGATCCAGTTCTCCCGGCAGCGGCGTGCGGTCGAAATAGTCGAACACGCCAGCTTCCTTCACCATGCGGAAGCGCAGCGGCACGTCAAACGGGTCCGTGCCGATATGGGTGGCGCCGCTGCCGGTGCAGCCGATGCGCAGGTCCTTTAGCATCCGTGTGTTCCTCACCTGACGCCTTGCAGGAGCGCACAATGCCCGCGGCGCTCGATCATCGGCAAGCCGGGTAGTTGAAATCGTGGTTCCAGTGCGGTGGTGCTGGTGTCCATGTCGCCATGTCGACTGGCAGGGCGGCATTCGCGCTCGAACACGCCGCGCATCCCGGGTCCGGAGGATTCCCGCGCGGTCGAAGACCGCCGGTCTTTGCGACTGCGCTCATTCGCCGCTATCGTTCACTCGAGGTGCTGGGATGGGCCGGCCATCTGGCACATGTCAGCTAAACCAGGTCATCCGAAGGAAAGAGTCCTATGAGCGGAACAATCGGCTTCTCGCGACGAGTCCTACTCGGAGCCACTCTGACGTCGCCCGTTGTGTTACGGCACGCCCGCGCGGAGGAGCCCATCAAGATCGGCATGCCCTGCGCCCTGACCGGCCCCGGCGGTGAGATCGGCGGACAAATGCGCCGCGGCGCCGAATTCTGGGCCAAAACGGTCAACGCGAAGGGTGGGCTGATCGGCCGTCAGGTGGAGATTCACGCCCAGGATACCGGGGGCGACCCGGCCACTTGCGTGCGAAAAGCACAGGAAGCGGTGGAACGTGACGGTTGCAGGTTGTTGTTTGGGATGACGTTCAGTTCCGAGGCGCTCGCGGTCGTGCCGAAACTCGCCGAATGGAATGCGATCTTCATGTCCTCCGACAATGGCGATGGCAGGCTGACCGGCGAATCTTTCGTGCCCAACTTCTTTCGAGCAAACACCTCCGGGCCCATGGAGACGCGGGTGATCTCACTGTATCTGCGCCAGGCCGAGCTGAAGAATTTCTACGCCCTCGGCATGGACTACGCCTGGGGACATAACAGCATCGGCGTGTTCAAGGATGAGGTGAAAAAGGCCGGCAAGAATTTCGTCGCCGACATTTATTCGCCAATCGGCACCAAAGACTATTCCACCTACATCACGAAGATCAGGCAATCCGGCGCCGACGCCTGTTTCCTCGTGCTGCAAGGCGACGACAACAACGCCTTCCTGTCACAGGCCAAACAATACCGCCTGAGCGATAAGGTGCAATTGCTGACCTCGATCGTCGACCTGAACAGTATTCACGCGGTGGGCGACGCCGCGATCGGATTGATGGGTTCGTCGCGTTACACCTTCAGCTTCCCCGGAGACGCGAACGCGCAATTCGTCGCGGCATGGAAGAAAGAATACGGTGTCGTTCCCGACGTATTCGAAGGCGAGCAATGGCAAGCGTGTCAGATCCTCGCCAAAGGGATCGAGAAAGCCGGCGGCATCGACGCCGACAAGCTGCGCCCGGCGCTTGAAACCATCGAAATCGACAGCATCAAGGGCAAGGTCGCGATGCGGGCCTGCGATCATCAGGCCGTCCAGCAGGGCTTCATGGTGAAGGTCGTGCGCAAGGATGGGTTTCCCGACCCGGTTCCGGAGCTGATCGCGACCTTCCCCGCCGATCAGGTCACGCCAGCCTGCCGTCAAATGAACTACGAAAGTTGACGGATTTTCTTCCGTTCCTGATCACGCAGTGTCTCAACGCGTTGTCTCAGGCCGCGCTGTTGTTTTTTCTCGGCTGCGGCCTGACGTTGATCTTTGGCATCATGCGCATCGTCAATTTCGCCCATGGCGCCTTCTTCATGCTGGGCGCTTACGTCGGATACTCGGCTGTCCACTGGACCGGCAATTTTTGGGTCGCCCTGATCCTGGCGCCGGTCCTGG
>Ga0207015_1186_pt1 | contig 12161 bp, 2 predicted proteins | sample Alteio_BWMinCont_53_FD_153486 | JGI IMG/M metagenome (GOLD analysis project Ga0207015, IMG submission 153486) | Enriched cells from forest soil in Barre Woods Harvard Forest LTER site, Petersham, Massachusetts, United States -... | ecosystem: Environmental > Terrestrial > Soil > Temperate forest >...
ACGGACCATAAGGACGAGAAGGGCAACGTCCACAACCATAGCACATAGCGGATAGCTCGTAGCGGATAGTGGATTGCATAGCGTTCGCCTTTATTCGTTGGAAAGGATGTCTTTCGCCGATTTGGTGAGTTCGTGGCGCGGGTATTCCTTAATAAGGCGCCGGAAAACGTCCCTCGCGTCCGCTTTTCTTCCCGCCTGCTGAAGGGCAATCCCTTTTTTGTAGAGCGCTTTGGGAGCGAATTCGCTCTTGGGATAAGATTGCAATACCTTGTCGTATTCGCGAATGGAATCCGCATAGTTTTTGCGGGCCGATTCGCACTCGCCGATGTTGTATTGGGCCTGTGCGGCTAACTCCGCGCGCGGATATTGACTCAAGAAGCTGCGGAAGCCGACCAGCGCTAGGTCATATTTGCCGCTTTGATAGTCGTTGTAGGCCACTTTATACATGTCCCCCGGAGATGAAGGACCCTGGCCCGAGGCGCCGGTGACCTGTCCGCTCAGCACGCTGAAACGCCGCTGCAAATCCGCCTGAAGGTCATCCAATTTTTGGGACAAGGTGGTCATCCGCTCCTGGCTGGATTCCAACTGGCTGTTCAAAGTTTCCAGACTGCCGCTCAGATCCATCATCTTGGTTGTTAAATCGGCTTGGTTCTTACGCATTTGGGTCAGGCTGTCGTCCAGCTGAAGCATGTCTTTTTGGGTGGCGAGCATGCAGCCACCCAAAGAAAGGCTGAGCAGTACAAACGGCGGGATTAGAATTTGGTAATTTGGAATAGGTTGCCTTTTATAAAAGGTTTTTATTCCTCGAACCAACGCCCAAATTCCAATCCCGCCGTAGCATTGCATTATTTTGTCTCAGGAATTCGGACCTTCGTCACACCCCGCCGATTCTGCGCCCAACAGCCGTCGGTGTGCTCCGTGCAGGCGGGGTTCTCTTTTCCGTAGGAGATGGTCGCGATCTTGGCGCCGCTCAGGCCTAAGGTCATGTAATATTGCCGGACGGCGGCGGCGCGTCTTTGGCCGAGGCCGAGGTTGTACTCCGTCGTGCCGCGCTCGTCGCAATGTCCTTCGACGAGAACTTCCCAATCCTCATGCTGTTTGATGACTTCGGAGTTCTTTTGCAGTATGCCGCGGGCGTCCGCGCGCAGGGTCGACTGGTCCAGGTCGAACAATACGGTCGAAATGTCGGCCACTTCCTTATAGTCCTTGCCCCGCAGCGAAGGCTCCTCCACCGGCTTCGGCGGCTGCTGGTCTTCCACCTTGGGCTCTTCCTTTACAACCTGTTTTTTCGGCGGGCATCCCGCGAGCGAAAAAGCCAAAATTCCGATCACGCCAAATTTTAAAATCTTCAAATTCATGGAATCCTCCACCAGAGTATTATTTAATTCAGTTTACAAAATTTTAGCGGCATGCTCGAAAGGCTCCCCTACCAAAAAATGTTGGACGAAGCCGTGATCCGCCATTTCAAGAAGCCTACGGCAAAGCCATAACCTCCTGGCTCGAACGTCCCCCAAAGCACTCCTAAGACGGCGGCCATCGTGAGCGGCGGCCGTCGTGAGGGTCGGCCATCAGGAGGGGCGGCAATAGGAAGCTTTTTAAAACAGAATACCTCTCGCCGCAATTCACGATGGCCGCAGTCCCCGACGGCCGCCCCTCACGATGGCCGCCGTTTCATTCCCGCTCGGCTCCCCTAAACGTACATTGTCAGGGTTCGGGAAGCGTGATATACTTCTACCATGAAAAGAAAAACTCTGAAAAAATCAAAAAAAGTAGACGATCATGAATGGGTCCGCCGGCATCTGAGCAAGCTTGTCGATGATTATCCGGGACAATATGCCGTAGTGGCCGAAGGCGAGCTGTTTGTTGGTTCTGACCCTGCGTCTTTAGAAAGAGATGCTAGGCGCAAACACCCCGGCGTTATTCCCACAGGACTCCCTATTCCAAGACCCGAAGATTTTAATTGCGCCCTATAATCTTCAAATACAGCCTTCTGCACGGCACTTCGCCAGCTCCTATTATCCCCATCGGCCGAAAAGATATCTTTGAGCATTTTGACGTGACTTTCAGCGAATCTAAACGCGAGATCCGTTTCGCTCCCGTTTCTTAACCTCTCAATTTGAAATAAGGCTACCGATCGCCGCTGTTACGGTCATGCCGCCGTTTCGGTCCACCCGCCGTTTGCGCTCTCTGTAAAAACTCCGATTTAGTCTTTAAAATCCGCGCCGTTTGGCCCATCGGGAGTTAACATCGATTTAACATTCCTGTCACGCCCCCGTAACATTCAAACCGCATACTGGTTGCGGAATGAAAGCGGGACATCTCATCCAGATTTGGGGCCGGGCCGCCACTCTATTCTTATTAGGGGCGGCCTTCTTTTTTGCCTTCCCTCAAATGGGCACGGCCTGCGGCGGTTCTTGCGATCCCGGCGACACTTGCGCCAGCTGTCCTGGCGACTGCGGTCAATGTGATATTACCTACTTCTACGCCTCCCCGCCCTCCTGCACGGGCACAAACAACTGCAGTACGACGGTATATTGGAACACCCCTTCCTGGCAGACGGTCCAGCTATGGGCAAATTGTAACGGTACCTGGGCTCAAAATTGCACTTCTGGCCCAGCTACCGGTCCAAGAAGTTCGGCCATCAGCTGGATCCCCACCACTGGAGGATCCCCGAGCAATACAGGCTCATGCGATTTTCATCTGATGACTGGTAACAGTTGCTTCACCCTCGGCTCTGATATCACATCCGATGATCCGAGCGTATCTAACCCCGTTACTGTAGTGGGAACCTCCCTTGCGCCGCCGGCACAAATTAATAGTGTAACAGCGCCAGGTTGTACGGGCGCCGGTAATGCATGCTCCACCACGTCGAACACGACTATGGGCCCCAATTTCACCGTCACAGTAAATGCTTCCGGAGGCTCGGGGGCTTATGAATACAACTATATAGGATGGACCTTACCCAACGATCCCCAATATCCCTTGGCCGAAACAACCGCACAAAATCAGGGCAATACATTTCAGTGGAGCAATGTTAAATATCCCACCTCCGAGGGAGGCCAGTACAGTTTATGCGTACAACTGTTGGATAACACTGGGAACGGCTACACCCAAGTGGATGATTGGCCTAAGGGATGCTCTGCTGGTCCGCCGCCTCCATATGCCGGATTCCTCATCCCTCCCGAAGCTATCTCAAGCCTCGGCGCCACTAGCGGTTTAGGGGGGACCGGGGCTAACCCCATATCGCTAACCGTCAATGGACACTTTGGACCAACCACCACAATCAACTGGTGTAACACATCCCCATGTACCGCGCTGACAAAGGTGGGCGGGGATGGGACCAATACGCTCATCGTCAGTGTCCCAGCAACCTCAGGCGGTTCCGGCGCGATCCAGGCCATCGATGGCACGCTTGGTTTAGCCACCAACGCGCCCATTTTCACCGTCAACACCCTCGGCATCACTGGCGTTGCCCCTTCCGGGAGTTGGTGCGCAAACACCCCAAATGACACAGTCACATTGACGGGCAACAATTTCACCACCAGTGGTTCCATGAGCATCAGTTTTAATGGCGCTGGCGCCACTACGACTACTTGCGCCGATAGTAATCATTGTATCGGGTCCGGTTTCAACACCGGCGCCGTCAATACAAGTGCACCCATAGTCATCAAAGAAAACAACAGTGGAGCGACTGCCACCACGTCGGTTCAAGTCAACGCTTGCACGCCTCATATGAACAGCATTAACCCCACCAGTTTAGTTGCAGGCTCGGCGGGGGGGACATTGACTATTTTAGGGACAAATTTTTCGGCTACCCCTTCAGTGACATGGACCCCGAACGCGGCAACGTGTACCTCCGCCAATGAGTGTTCCAAAACAGCAATCACTAAGACCGGCACTATCATTTCTGGAGGGCTCACGATCCCCTACTCCGGACCCGATATCGATAACGTGTCAGCAGGCCCTATCGCCCTTCAGGTCGTTGGAGCGGATAACGGGCCGTTGAGCTTAGGCCTCAATTCGTCGGGTGTTCAGCCGGCGATTTCAAGCTTGTCTCCTGCATCCGCCCTGACGAAATCCACCGGTGGGTGGACTTTGACCGTCTTCGGGACCTTCGTTGACGGAGACATCATCCGCTTTGGAGGGAACACTAGCGCTAACGACAAACTTCCGACGACCTATACCGCGGCATCCAACTGCCCGGGGATATTTTGTCAGCCCGCCACCTTGTCTGCTCAGATTTCGGCAAGTGACATTCCCTCTTCTTCCGGAAACATAAATGTGTATATATATGATCAGGCTTTTGGGGGATCTTCTCTTGCCAAGAATTTCCCTGTTTCCAACATCACGCTGTCGCCTCCAAATCCCGCATCTTATCCGATAGACGGCCAGTCATTCACCTTAACGATCAACGGCTCGAATTTCCTGAACACCCCAATGACGCTTTTGTGGACAAAAAATGGCACTACGACCAACATTTCAACCACCCGAGTCAGCTCCACGCAGTTAACAGCTACTATCGCGTCAAACAATATAGACCAAGCGCCCAGTGGTGGCGGATATTCCATCGATGTTCGGGATGACAGCAACGTGGCAGGGAACGCCGGTGCCACGAGCCTTACGCCGGCGACGTTTCAAGTGAATTCGCCAGCCATTCCGGTTTCCGGAGGTCTGAAACCTGCGAGCAACACCATAAAGGCCTGCGGAGGCGATTTACCCATGACCGTCACAGGGACCAATTTTTCCGCAAACTCTTTTGTCTACTGGGAGCCTGCCGGCGGCAGCAGCTTTACTCAACTCCCCTCCTCCAATTTAGGCGGAACAGACCCCATGACACAGACCTTTACAACCATACCCAACAACCTCACCACAATATCGGGCACCAATTTCATAGAGGTCGGCAACGTCGGGCCCACCGGGGTCGGTTTTTCAAACGCTGTCTCATTTATTGTGAATGCCGCCGACGCACCGACCCTTACGGGCTTGAGCCCGGCGTCGGCCGCGGCCGGCGCGGGTCCGGGATCCTTTCAGCTCACCGTTACCGGAGACAACTTCAGGTCGGGGACTTCGGTCGTTCAATGGAATGGGGCTGTCCAAACCGGCATGAGTACCGCTTTCTCCAGCAAAACACAACTGATAGCGACCATTCCTGCGAGTCTCATCGCGGGGTCGGGCAACCCTTCAATTACAGTGTTCGATTCGTGCGCCGGCCAAACAACCCCTTCGATTACCTTCCCTGTGAATGCCATCAGCCTGACGCCCCCTCTGAGTCCAGCCTCCGCTTCAGTGGGAGGCATCGCCACTCTCACAATCAAAGGCCTCACTTTCAACCCCACGTCGACATCGATGAAGGTCCTGTTTGCCGGCGAGTCCGACGCGGGGGGCAACAACGGATCCGCATTCGCCAACAGCGGAGGCAGCGCCACACAACTAACCGTCGCCGTCCCCGCGAGTGTGATGAATGTCGCGGGCACTTACGACGTGACCGTCCAGGATAACAGCGGAAGCCCCGGCTTGGGCGGTGCCACTTCGAACAACTCACTGCCGTTCACCATTAGCAAGCCAACCATCAACCCCCTATCCGCCGACTCTACCTCCGGCGTTAATCCCGGCACCACGATCGCCTGCAGCCAATCCAGCAACTTCACCGTCTCCATTAACGGCGCCAACTTTATTACGAATCCTCAATCGACAGTTTTCTGGGGCGGGGTCCAGAGAACCCAGGTCGTGGGAGGGTCGCCGGCCACGAGCCAACTTTTAGTCACTTTTACGCCCGCCGATATCGTGGTTCCGGTTACCAATCCTGTGGAAGTCCACAACGGCACGGTGGCATCGAATCAAGTCCCTTTTCAAGTTACGGCTCAGCCCCTACCTACGATTAACCCGCAAACCGCCCCAACTCCGGGTCTGAGTCCGGCAGTGGCATTGGTTGGAGGAAACAACGTCACCCTGACGATCACGGGAGCCAATTTCCGTCAGACCTCCATCGTTAAATGGGACAACGCGGCCTTGCCCGGTCCACCGATCATTTCTGCTGATGGTAAGACGATCACCATCACCGTGCTCAATTCGAACTTTAACACAGCCGGTCCTCACAGTATCACGGTGCACGATGACTGCGCGGGATCGGGCACGAGCGGCGATTCCTTGCCGGCGACCTTTATGGTGAACCAGCTGACTATCGGCAGCATTACGCCCAACCAGGCGAGGGCCGGAGATCCCGATACCGTCTTAACCATCAACGGTCCGGCGACGGGCGGCAACAATTTCACCAGCAACACCAAGGTGTTTTGGAATACCAGCACGCAGCTCACTCCCATTACGTTCGTCAATTCCAATCAGATCAAGGTGACGCTGCCTCAATCCCGGATCACGACCGCTCTTTTCCCCGGACCCGACGACGTAGGCGTTCCCATCACCGTCCAAGAGAGCGGGATCACCGCACCCTCACCAGCGGTCAATAATTTCACTGTGTTGGCCCCGCCGCAGTACGGTATCACCTCTCTGAATCCCGCTTCAGAGTTGGCCGGCGATTGGACCAGCTGTTCACCGCCCGCTTTGACCGTTATCGGCAATAATTTCACAAGCCAGATGGAGATTCGATTCAACGACCCTACCGCGGCCAATTCACTGGCCACATTGAGTGGTGGAAATCTCCTCACGACAATTCCCGTCAGCCTGCTGGCAACGCCGGGCGCCGTCAATGTGTACGTATTCGACCGGGTCAGCGGAATCCCGTCTGCGGCCTTTGTCTTAAACATCAACTCCGGCGTCGGCACGCCGACAGGATTTGTGGCCAACGCCACGTCCAATAAGGACATCACCTATATCTGGGTCGCGCCTTCAGGGACCGGTCTTGCGGCCGTCCATCATTATCAGCTGAGCTTGACCGTCCCCGGGGTGATCGCGCCGGCCGTCGTGACTCCTACTCCGGGCACAGCCGTCACCATGCCGGTGGACTTCCAGGCCACCTTCCCGACTCTCCCTTCGACGGTCAACTTGAAGACCGATGCGACCTTACAAGTCTGCGCCAATTCCTCATGCGCCTGCCCGGGTCCGACAACGGCGCTTACCACCCCGGCGGATATCTACACGTTGGCCAATCCGGTGCAGCAATCGGATGTGAGCGTCGTTAACGGCACCTTGACATCCAGCGCCGGCAATATTGCCTGGTTATCCAATGGCAACCCGAATTCCACGACTTATAACCTCCTTTATAAGATTGATCCGAGCGGCACGCAGACACCGGTGAATGGCGCCACGACGCCTCTGGCGCTGGGGCAAACTCCGCTAAGCCCCCTCCTCTCGGATACCAAATACGACGTCACCATCAGCGCCTTGAACGGCAACGGCGTGCCGACAACGATGACGCCTGCCGCCACTCCCTTTCAGTTCACCACGCGGGTGGCGCTCCCCATCGCACCTCCGATCGTGACGGCCCGCGCCAACGGAGGCTCGCTCGCCACCACCTCCCTCACGGCCACTTTCGTCTTCCCGACCAATGCCACCGGCACGCAGTATTTCATGCAAGCCGGTGAAATTATTGGAGCCGCTACCACCGGTGATTTCACCACCAATCTCTATTCCACGGCCCTGTCTCAGGGAACCGCCAGCCAAACATCCGCACCCATGGTCGTCCCCGGATTAAAGGGCGGCACAAAATATCACCTGCGTGTGAAAGTCGTAAATGTCGTAAGCGATTCTGGCCTTCCCGATGAATTCTCCCCTGAAGGCGGGGATGAAATCACGCCCTTCTCGCCGCCGGCGTTGCTCGAGGTGGATAATACCGGCGCGACCGCATCCGGCATCTCTCTTCTCGTGACCCCGGGCGGCAATGATAACGTCGCTCCTTCATATGTCCACATTCTTGGGACTTATCATGATCTCAACAATGTCCTGCAAAATATAGACTTCATCAACTCGACCGCCCTCAGTCTAAACGCGGGAAAACTGCCGGTCACGATCAGCGGATTGGTACCGCCATTGCCGCCTAACACCCAGATCACGATCACGAGCGTGAAGGTCAACAACAGCCCGGGCACCACCGGCGTCGCAAATCAATCTTGGAGCACAGCTCTCGTGACTTCCGTGTCGGCCTGGACCAAGCCGACCACACCGCCGGCGCCCACGGCAGGAACGCTGGCCAGCAACTCCATCGCCTTCACGTTCTTGTTCCCATCGAACCCGGCCAGCCCTCCGGGTCCGCTTAACACTTCCTATATAGTCGAGGCCGGTCCCGGCGGCATCTTCACCACCCCCAGTCCATCAGCTTCCATTACTCAGGGCGCTGTGGGCGGCACGGCGAGTGGTTCCATCAGCGCCGGCCCCCCGGTTATTCGCGGAGGCCAGAGCTACGACCTGCGCGTCCGGGCCCTCAGCAACTGCGGCGTGTCTTGTAACCTCGACAGTTTATCTCCGACTCCCAATACCACCGTGATGACGCCTTTGTCCGCGCCGACGGCCAGCTTCGACCCCACGAACACGACGAGCCTCCAGTTCCGGGTGAACGGCACGCTCGTCACCGGCGAGCCGGCGGCAACGTTTGCTCAGGTCACGGCCAACTACACCGATCTGGGCGGCACTGCCAGAATCCTGACATCCAACATCCAAGCGATCACACCGAACGCGCTAGGCCAGTTCACGATCGATGTCACGGCGCCTGTGTCCGATATCGCCTACTCCAATTTAAAGCTGGCCGTGGGACTTTCAAACAATCTGAGCGACGGGTCCTGGAGCGCCCCGAGCAGCGCGATCACGGCCTGGACCATGCCGGCCGCCGTGGACCCATCGCTGTTCACCGAGCCGCCCAGCAAGACTGCCACCTCATTCACGCTGCCGCTTACAGCGTTTCCGGGCACCAACCCGACATCGACCCAGTACTCCCTGCAGGCCAGTCTCACGACGAGCAGCCCATTTACACCGGTGGGAACGCCCACCCCGATCCCGGGAACCACGGCGCTGCCTGCCAACCTCCAGACGACGGGTCTCACATCCGGGACGCCCTATAACCTCCGGATCCGCGTCAAAAGCGATTGTTCGGCGGCCGTCTGCGGGAGCAATTTCGATGCCTTCACGAACCTGTCGCAGTCCTACTTCACCAAGTTCGGCGCTCCCACGAGCGTCATTTTTGATCCGAATAACATAAACAACTCTCAGACCACCTTTGTGCTCAATGTCTCGAAAAACCAGCCTGCGACCGCGGTCCAAGTGAAATGGACGGGCCTGTCCACGTCGGTGACGGTGTGTGATACTGATCTCGTCGACAGTCCTTTAGTTATTAAAGCGGTGGATACCACAGGCACCCCCTCCAACACGCAGTACAGCGGCGTCCAGGCGCGCTTTGTGCCCTCCTGCGCCGCCCCTGGTCCCGACGACGATGCCACCTTATGGACCTCTCTCACGGGGAAACCAGCCTACACGAAGCCGATGGCGACGGCGACACCCCTGTGGGTCTCCCAAACGGTCGGCGACCCGACCAAGGGAAACAGCATCACCGTTTCCTTTGTACAGGCCAGCAACGCCAGCGGGACCCAGTATTTCCTGCAGGCCGTCACAGCCGGCGGGACCATCACGGATTCAGAAACGGCGGAGGGCGGCGGGTGCCATACGGGCGATTGCTCAGCGACGGGCTCGGGCAATTTGACCGTCAGAGGACTCACCGGCGGTCAAACGTATCAGCTGCGAATCCGCACGCAAAGCGTGGCCAACACCGCCGGCGCCTACGATGTCAACCTGGATGCCACCTCGCCCCTGACCGTGAGCGTCACGCTGCCCTTCTCGGCGCCGATCGTGACCGTGGATGATCTAGCCGCGGACAACAGCAACACCCAATTCCGTTTGACCGTTTTCCCCAATCTATCCGATGTGACGCCGGCCGGATACTTCGTCCATGTGCTCTACAACTACTTCGACGGCGCCGTCATGCACACCAACCAATCCTTCGTGAATTCGGCCCCGCTCTCTTTGAGCGGCCCTCTCAATAATCAACTGATCGTGAATGTCGATGCGCCGCTTCCCGACATGTCCTACGGCACGTCCAGCCTCCCGATCAGCGTCCAAATCAGCGACAAACAGAGCCTCACCGACATTCCCAATACGTGGAGCCTGGCCGCCATTCCGACCGTCGCTCCCACCACCGCCTATACAAAACCGTCGGCGCCCATGAATGCTCCGGTCCCGACTTCCGGCACCAGCAACAGCATCACCGCCACGGTGGATTTCACGAGCGCTCTGGTACAGAACCCCTCATCGACCCAGTACATTCTGGAAGCCAGCGCTGATAACACCTTCCCCGCCGCCAGCACGCACCAGTCCGCCGCCATCACCGCTGGGACCCAGACCTCCGCGTCGCTCGTCGTGGGTGGAGCTCTCGACCCTCTGAGTACGGGAGTCACCTATTTCCTGAGGACCCGGGTGCCGAGCGGCTATTCCGCGGTCCGAGGAGACCCGCCTAACGGTTTTGATGTCTTCTCAACGCCTCCCCCGGCGCAATGGACCACCTCAGTCTTCCCACCCGGATCGGTGCAGGTCACCAACGATGCGACCTCGCCCAACACGACGGACTCGTCCTTTGAACTGCAGGTTCCAAAGAACCCATCCATTCCGTTCGTGGAAGTGACCTACACCGGCGCCGCCTCCACCCAATGTTTCCCGTCGACTGCCACGAGCCCGATGAAAATAAAAATTGACAAATTCAGCTTTACTCCGAATACGGACTACACCGGCATTCTGGCCCGGTATGCCACCGCCTGCGCCTCCCCATCGGGCTTTAGTCCATGGACCCTAAGCGTCAACGATGGGTACACCGAACCCACGGCTCCGCCTTCCAAACCGACGGGTCCGTCCGCTTCCACCTATACCATCACCGCCACGATGAATCTCAGCGCGAGCAACCCCGTGGGCACGCCGAACGTTTTGGAAGCGTGGCCGGCGACCGACTGCAGCGTCGACCCCGGCGTCGGCGTCCAAATTTCCTCATCGGCCCCCGTACCGCAGGCCTTAGGTCAGACGGCCGTGAGCGCGACCATTACCAAGGGGATCCAAGCCGGTTTGTCCTATTGTCTGCGGACGAAGGCTCTCACCCTTTTCCCGAGTTCCGTATCGGGTTTCTTCGCGGCATCGCCGGCCCCGCATACGCCCGTGACGACGCGGTTCGCCGCCCCCGGCGCCGTCGCCGTTTCGCCGACTTTACAGCTCCTGGCCAACGCCACCTCCTTCGTTGTGACAATTCCAGACGGACCCAACGCGACCGCGCCCGGCCCCACATTTGCCGAAGTCACCTGGAAGCTTCAGGGCGTCCAGTACACGAAAGTCGTGAATTTGACCTCCGCCGCCAACGACTGCACCCAGGTGTCCGGCCAGCATCAATGCGTGGTGTCACTCGCCGGCATTCTCACCATCACAGCCCCCTCCAACCAGTCTTTCAGCGCTCTTCAAGCGCGTTATGTCACCACCGCAACAGACGACGATAATATTCTGAACAGCGCTCAGAGCGCTGCCGGCTCCGCCGTCGCTTGGACCAAACCCGACCTTCCCAGCGCCATCAACGGCGTCCCGACCGTGACGACCAACACCATCACCGCCGCCTTTACGTTCCCCGCCACCAACGCGGCGAACACGCAATATTCCCTCTTGGCCCGCGTCACGGGCACTACGAATGCTTTCGGGTTCGAAACCCGCTCCGATCAGAAGGTCACTCAGGGGGCAGGGCCCTTCGTGATCGCCTCCTCCCCCACGCTCCAGGCGGGTCAAGCCTACGATCTGCGACTGCGCGTCGCCAGCGCCTCCGGCAACACCAGCCTCGACAGTACATTCGATGTTCCCGCTCTGACGCCGCCCGTGGCCACCCAATTCGCCACCCCCGGCACCGTCACCGCGCCGATCTCGCCGGCATCGGTCCTGGCGCTCATCGGCCCCAACTCCTTTGTGGTCAACATTCCAGACGCCAACAACGCCGCGCCCGGCCCCACATTTGCCGAAGTCACCTGGAAGCTTCAGGGCGTCCAGTACACGAAAGTCGTGAATTTGACCTCCGCCGCCAACGACTGCACCCAGGTGTCCGGCCAGCATCAATGCGTGGTGTCACTCGCCGGCATTCTCACCATCACAGCCCCCTCCAACCAGTCTTTCAGCGCTCTTCAAGCGCGTTATGTCACCACCGC
>Ga0207015_1225_pt1 | contig 12143 bp, 11 predicted proteins | sample Alteio_BWMinCont_53_FD_153486 | JGI IMG/M metagenome (GOLD analysis project Ga0207015, IMG submission 153486) | Enriched cells from forest soil in Barre Woods Harvard Forest LTER site, Petersham, Massachusetts, United States -... | ecosystem: Environmental > Terrestrial > Soil > Temperate forest >...
ACCAAACGGCGAGTTGAGGGGGATGACATACGGATTAACTCTCTCCTTGAAGGCTGCTCTTACCCTTCTGAAAAAATATTTTCAGCGAGGGCAGATGCAGTACGGTCGAACATTTTCGCTCTCCCACCCTTCCAAAGACTCGAAGGATGAGGCACCCGGATTCTCACCAGACGGAATCCCTAAGCTGAATCCATAAAACTGAATTTCAAAGACTAAATTCCGGGAAACTAAATTTCAAAAAACCTGAAATTCTGTGGGGTGAAGAACTGTTCCTCTTCATCGTATCGCTTAAGAGGTCAGGTAGCCAGTGGAATGGAAGAGTAGAGAAGATGGCTTTGTATAAAGCGGAAGACCGGAGCGCCCACTAATCGAGCAGCGTTCTCTCCCGTGGCCAGGGCGGTGCGAATCTGAGTGGCGGAGATGTCTTCCTCAAGGTCGGGCAAAAGGGAGAGCTTCGCGCTACGTCCCTCCGGGCCGCTGAGGGTAAGGCTGAGCAGGCCGGGGGAGTGCTCGTCTTGTTGGTGGGCGGCTGTGAGGGTGATGCCAGGGGGCATGCTTTCGCTCAGATGCCGGAGCGCAAAACCAGGCCGGGCAGCCACGATAATTTGCGCGAGGAAAGGAATTTCTGCGGCGCGATGCCAGTCAGGAAGGCTGAGCAGCGAATCTGCTCCAATCAGCAGGAAAAGCTCATCGCCCTTGGCGAGTTGGGTATGAATGCGGTCAAGGGTATCAGCGGTGTAGTTGGGGCGATGGTCAGGCCGGGGCGCGTCCTGTGTGGAGAGGCGAAAGCCGCTGGAGTTTCGGATGGCAAGCTGTGTCATAGTGCAGCGATCCTGATAGCTGGCGGTGGCCTGGGAGCGGAGCGGCTGCTGGCCTACGGGGGCGAACCAGACTTCATCGAGCGCAAGGGCCTTGCGGGCTGCATGGGCAATGGCGAGATGTCCGCGATGGGGCGGGTCGAAGCTGCCTCCGAAATAAGCGATGCGCATACCGTTATGCTATCGAATAGAAAAGGATTGCGATGCAGGGAGTTCAAAAACAATGGGCGGCGATAGGGTTGGGCGCGAATTTGCCCTCGCAGGTAGGCGGCCCTGCGGAGACTGTTCGCGCTGCGGCTGCTGAGTTGGCGGCACTGGGCGAAGGGCTGCAACTATCGAGTTTGTATCGGACGCGGCCCGTGGGGTATGTAGATCAGCCAGAGTTTGTGAATGCTGCGGCGGTACTAAAGACCGCGCTGGAGCCGGTAGCGCTGCTGGAACAGTTGCTGGCGATCGAAAGGCGGTTTGGCCGTGAGCGGGAGAAAAGCATGCCCAATGGGCCGCGTACGCTTGATTTGGATTTGCTGCTGGTGGAAGGGCTGGTGCTTGCGACTGGGCAGTTGGAGTTGCCGCATCCGCGACTGCACCTGCGACGGTTTGCGTTAATGCCGCTGGCGGAGATTGCTCCTGAGCTTATGCATCCCGTGTTTGGGGTAAGCATGGCGGAGTTGCTGGCTCGGCTGACTGTGGAGGATGGAGATGTTGAACGGGTTGACTAGAATTACTGCTGGCTGGCATCGTTCTTCCCACATCTCAAAAGCGAGATATGGGGCACCCATTCTGTTGATTAATTTGCTAAAGGAATCGCATTGAGCATGGAATTTGAGGTTTACCAGACTGGCGCGGAAGGAGGACGGCGGGCCGAGATGCGGCTGCCTCATCACGCCGTGCAGACGCCTGTGTTTATGCCCGTTGGCACCGCTGGCACCGTAAAGGCCGTGCCGCAGGAATCCCTTGAAGCGCTGGGTGCGGAGATTATTCTTGGCAATACCTATCACCTTTATCTGCGACCTGGGCATGAGGTGGTGCGGCGTATGGGTGGGCTGCATAAGTTCATGAGCTGGCCTCGCGCAATGCTGACGGACTCAGGGGGGTTTCAGGTGTTTTCGCTCTCCGGTCTGCGCAAGATGTCTGAGGAGGGAGTTGAGTTTCGTTCGCATCTGGATGGGAGCAAACACTTCTTCTCTCCTGAGCACTCAATAGAGGTGCAGATTGCGCTGGGTGCGGACATTCTGATGGCCTTTGATGAGTGCATGGAGTATCCGGCAGAAGAGGCGCGGGCGCGGGAGTCGATGGAGCTGACACTGCGTTGGGCGCGGCGGTCGAAGGCACACTTTGAGTCACTGGCGGGTGAGGTTCCGTGGCAGGTCGAGCTTGGCGGGGCCACGCAGAATCTGTTCGGAATTGTGCAGGGCGGGATGCATAAACACCTTCGCAAAGAGTGTGCGGAACGGCTGGTGGAGATGGATTTCGCAGGCTACGCGATTGGCGGGCTGAGCGTGGGTGAGCCGCAGGAATTGACCGAGGATATGGTGGCTGAGACGCTGCAATATCTACCGAAGGACAAGCCACGGTATGTGATGGGCGTGGGTTATCCAGAAGAGATTGTGAAGTTTGCACGGATGGGCGTGGACATGATGGATTGTGTACTGCCGACGCGCGCGGCCCGGCATGGACTGCTGTTTACCAGCGAGGGTCGGCTGAATATCAAGAACAAGCAGTTTGCTGAGGACCAGGGGCCGGTTGATCCGGCTTGTAAATGTATGGTTTGCGCGCGGTATACACGGGCTTATCTACGGCATTTGATGGTGGCGCAGGAGCCGCTGTCGGGGACGCTGAATACTCTGCATAATCTGGCTTATTATTTGGGGCTGATGGAGGGCGTTAGGGCGGAGTTGGCGGTTGGGTAGTCGTCACGCCACTATCTGAATAGAACCTTTGATGCTAATTACACATGCTTGCGAAGTTTGGTTGCTAATAAAGTACGGAATGCATTACGGACAGGGCGCGGTGGCTTCTCGTATTTTTGGTAAGAGTCGGCCTCATAACAACATGAGATAACAGAATGGGCACCACATAAGGCCAAGGGAATATGCACAGGAAAGAATCGAAAAACCTTGCTTCCAAATTCAAGATTAGTAGGTAATGAAACAACATTTATGGAATAGACCAAATAGCCAGAAACATCTTTTCCGCAGGCGCAGTTGATATGGATTACATCCTCTGGTTGACTAAACTGGCTCCGGTTCACGGATGGCGCGCTCTCAATGCTAGCTTCAAAACTAAAGGTGTTAAGGGTTTCTGGTCCCAGTTCGCCGTTTGTATTCAAATGCGATGGATTAACACGTCTATATAAAAGTTCCTCCGGGCTGAAGAGAACACTTGTATCAACTTCTTTATCAATGAGTGGCAAGTTCAGTACTCCTAAGATGGGATGCCAGCTTTTCCACTAAAGCTCGCCCATCCTCAATCTCAAACGGCCAATCAATTGTTTTAGAGCTACCATTCAAATCGTAAAGTAATATATAACGCTCCCCATTGTTTAGACTTTCAATAATTGCGCGATTTGAAGTCTGAGAAATGAAGGTGAATGCAACCCCGCCCTCGGCGGAAGGAACGATTCTTTCTGGTTCTAAAAGTATTGATCTCAATGTCTGAAGAATGGGTTTAGCATTGCTGACTGCCTTAGCATTTGGGGCAGGAGATTCATAGGAATTCCAATTATCGGGGACATCAGTAAGTTCTTGCAGTTTAGAACCTAACGATTCAAAGACATTCTGGGCAGTCAAAAAGCGCGACCCTTGGTAGCTTCGAGTCGTATTCTCGGAAATTCTTCTGAGTGCTGTTCTTGAGGAAGTGGCTGACAACCGCTCAGTTGTTTCATACATTTCTGAGAGGGTCGGGGTTTGTACTGGGCAGCTAGACATTGAAAGTCTCCATTAGCTTTTCGGTAACAAACTTGACGAAATAATCGTCCTTGATTGTCCGGACTTTTTCGAAATGATCCCAAATTCCTGCCGAGGAAAGTCCGATCGCAGAGAACCGAAAATCATTATCGAGTAAAACTGTGGCAAAGTCTTCTTTTTCAGGAGGTAGCAGTATTTGTTGATGAACCAGAACGCCTTGCGGGTCAGAAATTGGGAATGCCAATCGCATAAATTGCTCAGTCACAGATTGTGGAATATCCTGCGGAAGGAATGGATAGATATTCAAATAGAGATTTATGTCGGTATCAAGGGGAATGAAGACCTTGTTGATATATCGAACGCCAAAGCTTATTAATTCAGCGGGTCCAATTTCGCCTAGGTACAACTCCCACAACTTCTTGGCTGTATCGCGAAAGGATTCCCAAGTCTCATATCGTCCTAGTCTGCTGAAAAGAAACTCACTACGATTAAATTGGACTGCGTGAAGGCCATCAGTACTGTCAAAGCGTAATCCATGTCTGACATCACTGGTCTCTGCTTTTGACTTACCTTCGCGAATTTCCAACTTAAATTGGTTTTGCGACATGGAGGTTGGGGACTTGTAGCCCAGCTCAGCCATCTTGGCCGCTAGCGAATCAAATTGTTCAAGTATGCTTTCAGGCAACGGGGAGACACTAATGAAAATGACTGCCTCGACGATGGGCGGGTTCTTGAAGTGAAGCGGCGGCTTGGATACGGTTGTGTCGTTTGAATCCATTGCACCGATAATACTAGCAACTTTTAGAGAGTGATTCCCAGAACTACTAAGAAAGTACCAATCATTGTCAACGGTCTCGGTCGCCTGTTTGTTAAACCGTCCGTTCCACTCTCGCCTTGACACCCCCCTTTGACCGCGTATCCTATTATTTAGGACTTTGGCCAGAGCTTGGGCGGGGCTGTATCTGTGCTTTTTTGTGCATGGATGGATTTTTTGGGCTTCCTGCGGGTGTTCTGGATTTGTTAGCGTTGGAAGCAGCAAGGTAGTTGGGCTCTATTTGGTCCCTCCTTCTTGAGCCCCTCCTGATCCGGGGTGGGCTTCCGCGGATGAGATTTCTGGGCTTCCCTTGGCGGTTGCCGCCCTCCTGCGGAGGCTTGCGTGCGTTGAAGGGCTTGTACGTGCTCTAATGTTGTGGTTTTGGGAAAGGGTTTTTATGCTGAACGGTTTGAATTTTATGGCTGCAGGGACTCCGGGAACCAGTGGGAATCCGCTGATGACCTTTGCTCCCCTTGTACTGATGGTGGTGGTGTTTTACTTTTTGCTTATTCGCCCGCAACAGAAGAAGCAGAAGACCTGGCAGACAATGCTGGGAAATCTGAAGACAGGCGACCGCGTTACAACGACGGGCGGGATTCGCGGGACCATCGTGGCCGTGAAAGACGATTCCCTGCAACTTCGTATTCCGCCAGACAACCTGCGGATTGAGGTTGTGAAGACAGCAATCGCCGCCGTAACTCCGGCGGATTCTGAGGAGTAAGAAACTTTGTGCGCGGCAGTCTCAAGAGAACAAGTTGGAGCGAAGGCCCTGACGTTTGAATTGAATCGGCTGCGAAAGAGATTGAGACGATTATGAGTAAGAATCTACGAGGAAAAACCCTCGCCATTGTTGCAATTCTGTTGGTATTTCTCTTTGGCATTTTTGGTATACCAAAGGGCGTAACCCCTAAGGATCTTTTGGCCTCCATGGTCGATCGCATTCACCTGGGACTGGACCTGCGCGGTGGCGCCCACCTGGTTTTGCAGGTGGTGGTGAAAGATGCCGTCAATGCAGAGACCGACAATACGATTCGTCGTGTGCAGTCGGACTTTCAGTCGGGTGGACTGACGGTGGGTCAAGTCTATAAGCCAGATCCGGCTGTTCCTCAGTCGATCAAGATTATGGGCACCGATCCTGCTAAGGCGAGCGATGTTCGCAGCACGTTGAATGCGAAGTACTCGGCGACTTATGACGTGTCTGGCACCTCAGATGGCGGCTGGACGCTGACGCTGAAGCCGACGGAGTTGACGGCCCTTGAGAAGCACGCCGTGACCCAGGCAATTGAGACGATTCGTGAGCGCGTAGATAAGCTCGGCGTCTCTGAGCCGGTGATTCAGGAGTATGGACTGGGCGAGAATCAGATTCTTGTCGAGTTGCCGGGCGTGGATGATCTGGACCGCGTGAAGGCGATTATTCAATCGACCGCGCGATTGGAGATTCATGCAGTCGAGAGCGGCCCCTACAACAGCGAGGCTGAGGCGCAGCAGGTTGGTGTGCAACCCGACCAGATGCTGGTGCGCGGTTCCGGCCAGGTGGGCGGGGGCGGCGATGCTTTCTGGGTGTTGAAGCGCGTGAGTGAGGTTGCTGGTAGCGACTTCCGCTCCGCTGACCCGGCGCAGGATGAGAATGGCCGACCGGATGTGAGCTTTGTGCTGACGGGCGAGGCGGGTGACCGCTTTTACCAGTACACCAGCTCGCACATCCAGAGCAAAATGGCTGTGGTGCTGGACAATACGGTCAAGGAAGTGGCGACCATCCAGGGCGGCATTCGCGATTCGGGACGGATTACGGGCGGCTTTACGAAGGAGCAGGCGGACGATCTTTCTCTGATGCTGCGGACCGGTGCTTTGCCGGCTTCAATTATCTATTTGGAAGAGCGGACGGTTGGACCTTCGCTCGGCGCAGACTCCATCAAGCAAGGCGTGACGGCAGCGGTTGCCGGAATGCTGGCCGTGATGATCTTCATGCTGATCTATTATCGCGGCGCTGGCATCAATGCTGATCTCGCGTTGTTCCTCAACCTCGTCATCCTGCTTGGATTTATGGGCTTCAGCCATTCGACTCTGACCTTGCCGGGCATCGCCGGAGTCATTCTGACAATTGGTATGGGCGTGGATTCGAACGTGCTGATTTTTGAGCGCATACGAGAAGAACTGCGAGACGGCAAGGCGGCAGTGGCGGCGGTACAGCAGGGCTTTGCCCATGCATGGATCACCATCTTTGATACTCACGTGACAACGATAGTTTCAGCGGCGATTCTGTTCGTGTTTGGTTCAGGCCCGGTGAAGGGCTTTGCCGTTACGCTGACCTTTGGTCTGCTGGCAAACTTGTTTACGGCCGTGTTTGTATCGCGCGTAATCTTTGATTCGCATTTGGATGGCAAGGCAGTTGGCCAGAAGATTTCGATTTAACGGGAGTGGTTCTGGAAATCACCCATCTCAGAATCTAGATGGGTGGCACCCCGGTTGTGAATGGTGGAAGAAAAGCAGGTTCCTTCGCTTCGGAAGGTTAATGCTTCTTCTGCGTGTTGAGCTTGAATCAGGACATGAGGGCATAGAACTGTGGAACTATTTGGGAAAGTAAACATTGATTGGCTAGGAAAAAAGTGGTATTTCCTGGGCTTCTCGCTCGTCTTCAGCGTGGCAGGCATTCTCTCCATGCTCTTTTGGCACGGTATTCCGAAGGGCGTTGATTTTAAGGGCGGCACACTGATTGACGTCAAGTTTGTGCAGGCGCCGGATATCAACCAGATCCGCAAGGCGATGGACAAGGTCGGCGAGCACGATGCGCGCATTGTCTCGTACGGCAAGAGCGCGGACCATGAGGTCATCATCGGTCTGGCGCTGAACCAGACATCTGAGGCGGCGCTGGATACGGGCCGCACGAAGATTGTCTCGGCATTGCAGACAGATTACGCGACGAATCCGCAGTCCGGCAAGCTCGACCTGGATACGGCTGGGCGCCAGGGCGTGACCGACTTGCTGGTGCAAAGCGACCCGCTCAAGCTGGGGCAGAGCGATGCTGCTTCTGTGCGCTATGGGCAGGCTGCTGAAGCGATTCTGAATCTGCGCGACAAGCAGAACAGCGGACTGATCGCGAGCTTCAGCCAGTTGAATGGCATTGTGGAGCCGGTGATTGTTTCTGAGCTGGAGCAGTCGGCATGGCTTTCCGGATTCACCGTTCGAAACGTAGAGATTGTTGGACCGCAGGTGGGCGCGCAGTTGCAGAAGCAGGCGCTTGAGGCGATGCTGTTCTCCTTGCTTGGAATGCTGATCTATCTATGGTACCGCTTTGAATTTATTTACGGAGCGGCGGCTGTGGTGGCGGTCTTCCATGACACGCTGATTACGGTTGGATTTTTCTCGCTGACCAATCAGGAGATTACGCTGACGGTGATTGCGGCCATCCTGACGCTGGTGGGTTACTCGATGAACGACACCATTGTTGTATTCGACCGCATTCGCGAGAACCTGCAAATGAATCGTCGCGAGGTTCTGGCCGATGTAGTGAACCGCAGCATCAACCAGACACTGAGCCGGACAGTGCTGACCTCTGGATTGACCTTCCTTACAGTGCTTTCGCTGTACCTGTTTGGAGGCGAGGTTCTGCATGGCTTCTCGTTCGCTCTGGTGATTGGAATTTTGATTGGTACTTATTCGTCGATTGCTGTTGCTGCGCCTATGTTGGTGGCTTATACCAACTGGCGCGCGAGCAAGGGTAAAGCTGTCGTGCTGCCTGCCGGCAAACGGGCTTAATTTTTACCTCGAAGAATTTTTAGGAAACGGAAGGGTGCCGGGATTTTCCCGGTGCCCTTTTCTTCTGCGGAACCCGATGTGAAGAAGATAGAAAAGTAGGCAAGGTGATACCCTGGGCAGCAGTTACCACTGCGAACACCTATGGCATGCTTCTACCAGACATCAGTTGAAGGATTTCTTGCCCAGTCTGATGAGCATGTACTCGCACGCTTATCTGTAGGCTATGCAAACCGTGGCTTCACAAGCCAATATGCAGACCAGACGTTGACTTGGATACGAGATATAGCTCTGCTTAGGGTCACTCTGGAGCAATGCGCCAGGGAGTCGGGGTCTGCTCGATATTGGGGTCTTCTTTTCGAGTTCTCAATTCCGCGAAAGGAAGTTCGAATCGATGTTGTGCTGTTGGTTCGAGACGTCATAGTTGTTTTAGAAGCAAAGACAGGAAAAACTGCTTCCGAGGCACGGCGCCAGATTGAAGAGTATGCGCTTCTTTTGCATTACTTTCACAGAGCGTCGGCGGAACATCGAATTATTCCGATCATCGTGTCTCCAGAACTAGCTGAGCCGGATTTAGACGGACTGAATCAATGCGAATTATTTCCGCAGTTAGCCAGATACTGGATTGCGCCTGTTATAAAAAGTTCCTGGCAAAGACTTGCCGAGTTATTGCATACAATCGAAAGCCATTCCAACAATCAAATTACAAGTGAAGTCTGGGACGATAGCCCATACTTTCCGGTGCCGAGTATTCTTGAAGCCGCAATGGCTCTAAGAAGCGGACTTTCCATTCGAGAAATTGCGCATTCAGAAGCATCCGAGCATGAAATTGAGAAGGTGCAGCAAGCCATTCAGGGTTACGTAGATGCAGCCCAAACCGAGAAGCATCATGCGATCTGTTTTTTGACCGGAGTGCCTGGCTCAGGCAAAACTCTCGTCGGTTTGAGTCTTGCCCATTCAGAAGAAAGTAAAGCTAGTGCAACCCACTTCATGAGCGGAAATGGACCCTTAGTGAAGGTTCTGCAGCATTTGTTTACAAAAGAAAGTATGCGTACTGGTGCGAAGGCAGCTCAGGCAAGGGCAGAAGCGAGGACGTTGATAGAAAACGTTCATGTTTTTGCTCGCAACTATACGGACGACGACAAGCGGGCGCCCTCAAATCACTCGATCATTTTCGATGAGGCGCAGCGTGCCTGGAACCGCGCGCAGAACATGAAGAAGTTCAATCGAGATTACTCAGAGCCAGAGATGCTGCTAGGCATTATGGAACGGCACGACGACTGGGCGTTTGTGGTGGCGCTGGTAGGGGGTGGTCAGGAGATTAACGATGGGGAGGCTGGCCTTGAAGAATGGGGTCGTGCACTGATCTCGAGCAGTAAAGATTGGGTAATTTACGCATCGCCTGAGGTATTGGAGGGCGGGACCTCTACAGCGGGTCACCGATTATTTGATTCTTCATCCAGCTCCAAGCGGGTGCGTACGAGCGCATCCTTGCATCTGCGTACATCAAATCGCAGTCTACGTGCCGAAAACCTAGCTACCTGGGTAAATAAAGTCCTGGATGAGGATGCCGAAGGAGCCGCGTCCTTACGAATGAATGAGAAGTTTCCGATTTTTCTTTCCAGGGATCTTGCTCAAACCCGAACAACGCTGCGCGATAACGGAGTTGGCGCAAACCGTTACGGGTTAGTTGGTTCGTCTGGGGCTGCACGATTGCGCGCTGCTGGACTAGAGCCGAATTCAACTTTTCATGCCGATTATCCGTGGGAGCACTGGTACCTGGGAGAACGAACAGATGTACGTTCCAGCTACAGGTGCGAGGTATTCGCAACGGAGTTTGAAATTCAAGGGCTCGAGCTAGATTGGATTGGGCTTTGTTGGGGCGGGGATTTTATTTGGGATGAGTTCCATACCTGCTGGCAAGTACGAAAGCTCCTACATGGTCGAGAAACAAAATGGGGTGCAATTAAAAATCGCGATAAACAGATATATCGCAAGAATGCCTATCGGGTTTTACTGACTCGAGCCAGGCAGGGAATGGTGCTCTTTATTCCCAGAGGTGATACGAATGATCCGACCAATTTTCCTGAAGGTTTTGATAAGACGGCTGAGTACTTACTTCGCTGTGGCGTGACGTTGCTGGTCTAGTGGGTTGTACTGTTTTGTAGCGATTGCCTCGAATCATGTTGATATAAATCCTCGCGATCGAAAGACGTTGCTTTCGTGGTGAGATTATCGCTCTCCCATCCTTCGCGTTGTTTGCGAAGGGTGGGAGTAGCGATAATTCCAACCGTCGCCAAACTCGGCAAACTACACAAGTCCGGGTCCCCACATCTCGATTTTGGGCAAACACATACTTTACTCATCAGAGCCAGGACTACTTTTGAGATCTGGGAAAGTGATAATACCAATGTGGGCAGACAAACCCCTCACAAATAGGAAGTAAAAGTGGAAGTCCGCAGTACCTTAACTCCAATGCCTTAGAATACTGCCTATGTCCTATGCTTCGGCGCTATCGAGCCTTGACTCCCTGATCAAAGAACTTCATGCCAGCCCAGGGACGCCGAGACGAAAGTTTCATCTGGAAGAAATGCAGATTCTCGCCTACGCCCTCGGCAACCCTGAACGACGCTTCCAGAGCATTCTTGTTGCCGGAACTAACGGCAAAGGCTCAACTTCCGCCACTTTAGCTTCTATCCTGACCACCGCTGGATTCCGTACCGGCTTATACACCTCGCCCCATCTCTCCAGGGTGAACGAGCGAATTCGCGTAGGCAATCAGGAAATCTCAGACGACGACTTCGCCGCAACTTACTTCCGCGTGGACGACATTGCACAGGCTGCTGTCCTGGATGGCCGCCTCCCTGCCATGCCCAGCTACTTTGAGGCTGTCACCGCCACTGCCTTTGACTACTTTGCCCAGCAACAGGTGGAGATTGCCATCCTCGAAGTGGGTATGGGGGGTCGCCTGGATGCAACCAACATCGTTGAGCCAGCCCTTTCCATCATCACCGACATTTCGCTCGATCACACGGAGTGGCTCGGCAACACCATCGCTGAAATCGCCCGCGAAAAAGCCGGAATCCTCCGCCACAACGGAATCCTCGTTACCCTGCCCCAACATCCCGAGGCAAACCAGGCCATCGGAGAACATGCCGTCGAGTTGGAAGTTACCGGCATCAACGCTGTCGAATTCATGCCACCCCTCGGCACGGCAACGGATGCTCCCTATACAGTCCTCTTTCGTGGAGAGCCAATCCTCATCGACTCCCCGCTGAAGGGCGCCCACCAGCATCGCAACCTGGCATTGGCCCTCGCAGCGCTTTCTGAAATATGTAACAAAAACAGTTACAATATCATTTCTGACCAGATAGAACGCGGCATCCGCAACACTCGCTGGCCTGGCAGACTTGAAGAATTCCATGTCAGCACCCAGCATAATTCGGTGCCCGTCCTGTTTGACGTGGCCCACAATCCTGGCGGCGCCTGGGCCTTGCGAGCTGCACTCAGCAACCGCCCAGAACGTCCTCGAACACTCATCTTCGGCTGCCTCCACGACAAGGCCATCACAGAGATGTCACAGATTCTCTTCCCGCTCTTTGATCGCATCCTGCTCACGCCTGTTCGCAACCCGCGAAGCTGTACACCCGAAGAACTAGGCACCCTTGGAAGCGAGGCAACCGTATGCGAAGATCCTGCTGAGGCTTTCGCGCTGGCTCGCCACGCAATTTCTCCCGATGGGGAAATAGTCGTCTGCGGCTCTGTTTTTCTGGTTGGCGAACTGCGGACTTTGCTGCTTCAGGAAGCTGGAACTCAAGCATGAGCCGACCTAATCCGCTCCCGTGGAAGTAC
>Ga0207015_1226_pt1 | contig 12081 bp, 11 predicted proteins | sample Alteio_BWMinCont_53_FD_153486 | JGI IMG/M metagenome (GOLD analysis project Ga0207015, IMG submission 153486) | Enriched cells from forest soil in Barre Woods Harvard Forest LTER site, Petersham, Massachusetts, United States -... | ecosystem: Environmental > Terrestrial > Soil > Temperate forest >...
CGCGTTCTTCGAGAGCCAGCGCTTGCTCGTGAAAGATGGCGCGGATTTCGTCGGGCTCGGGGTGGCGGGACTGCACGCCCAGTCCGAGAGGGCCGATGGAGCCGGCGATGAGCACTTCGCGGGAAGCGGACTCACGCGCTTCGCGAGCGATTTTGACGCCGCGGGAATTGAGGCGCTGCACTTCGTCAGCGAGACCGAGCGGGGCGAGCTTGAAGCGATTGGCGCCAAACGTGTTGGTCTCGATGATTTGCGCGCCGGCCTCGATGTACGACTGGTGCACACGGAAAACCGCTTCCGGCTCAGTGGCGTTCAGTTCATCAAAGCAGCGTTGCGCGCCGACGGTTTCGTGCAGCAGCGAACCCATGGCGCCATCGGCGATGAGGATGGCGTCCTTGATGCGTTCGTTGAAATCCTGGATTTTCATGTTGTCAGAGGAATGCAGGGCGCTTTACTAAGCCGAGAGCGATACAGGCGAGATCCAATCCACAAGACCAAGCAGCTCCGGCGAACGCATAAGACACCAGTTTCGATTTAACCAATTTGAAATCCTTGGTGAAGAGAAGAATGATCATCATCCACAGCAGTGCCCGCATCACGAAAATGGTCAGATAGAAAGATGGCCGAGTAAGCGTTGGATGAAAATCCGTTGCAAGATGACCGGAGAAAAACATGAAGCCCAGCACCAAAAGTGGGCCGACCACAATTCCAAGGCCAATTCTGAGTGCGGCGATTCTATACAGGCTAGTGGTTATCCTGGGCTGGAGCCTTCTTAGAGTAGCACCTGCGAATACGTACCCGCCAAACTGGATGGCGGCGAAAGCGAAGAACGCTGCTATTTCCGATGTAGAGCCGAACATTAGGAGGTTCCTAGCGTTTTTGTTCCATGAGGTGGGCTACGGTGCTCATGAGGTCGTACTTGGTGAGGATTTCGAAGCGAGCGTCGCCCATTTCCACGAAGACGGCAGGATTTTCGTGGCTGAGAATGTACGTGAGGCGCTCGACGGGAGCAGTGCGCGGAATCTGCGGGAGCGGCTTGCTCATGACTTCGCGCACGACGAGTTTGCGCAGGTCTTTGCCTTGCAGCGCCAGCGTGAGGATCTGGTCTTCGTAAATGGTGCCGATGGGAATATTTTCCTCAAAGACGGGGATTTGCGAGATGTCCTGCTCCTGCATAGTTTTCAGCGCGTGAAAGACGGTCTGGTACGGACGGGCGATCACCAGCTCGCGGACTTTGCCGCCCTGGTGCTTGGCGGTGATGATTTCGGCGGCGGTAATGGTCACGGCGGAATCGGCATAGCCGCGCTCGCGCATCCATTCGTCGTTGTACACCTTGCTGAGATAGCGCATGCCGGTATCCGGCAATAACGCGACGACGAAATCGTTGGGGCCGAGTTCCTTGGCGACTTGCAGAGTCGCGGAAATACACGCGCCGCCGGAGCCGCCGGTAAACAAGCCTTCGCTTTTGGCCAAGCGGCGAGCAACGACGAAACACTCTTCGTCGTTGACCTGAATGACATCGTCGAGAATCTTGAGATTCATGGTAGTCGGAAAAAAATCTTCACCAATGCCTTCGACGACGTAAGTCTTGGCCTTGATGGTTTTGCCGGTCTTCACGAAATCGTAGTACAGCGAGCCGTACGGATCGACGCCGATAATCTTGATCTTGGGATTTTTTTCCTTTAGATACTTTCCGACGCCGCTGACGGTCCCGCCCGTCCCCATGCCACACACGAAATGAGTGATTTTGCCTTCCGAATCTTCCCAGATCTCCGGGCCGGTGGTGAGGTAATGCGCCTCGGGATTCATGGGATTGTCATACTGATTCGGATAATAGGAATTGGGGATGTCGCGCGCCAATTTCTTGGCCACGGAGTAGTAGCTGCGCGGGTCCTCCGGCTCAACGGCGGTGGGACACACAATCACTTCGGCGCCCAGAGCCTTCAGCAAATCGACTTTTTCCTTCGATTGTTTGTCGGTGGTGGTGAAGACGCATTTGTAGCCGCGCACTGCCGCAACCAGCGCCAAGCCCATGCCGGTATTGCCGGAAGTGCCTTCGATAATCGTACCGCCGGGCTTAAGCAAGCCCTTCTTTTCGGCGTCGTCAATCATGGCGATGCCGATGCGGTCCTTCACCGAGCCGCCGGGATTGGTGAACTCCGCCTTGACGTAGATCTGCGGCTTGAGGCCGTTGGCAATGCGATTCAAGCGTACCAGCGGCGTGTGGCCAACAGCGTCCAGAATATTGCTGCACTTCATCGGGTGTTCTCGTGAGCTCCGCCCAAGATAGTTCAGTTTAGCATCTTGGCTGTGAGCGAAGGTAACCGCCGGGCCAGCAGTTGCTGCCGAATAGCGTAGCTCCTTCCGCGTTTCCACGGCCACGGGTCGCGCCAAACGCAGGGCTAAAGCGCGGCAATCACTTCGATCTCGACCAGCGCATCTTTGGGCAGGCGGGAAACCTGCACGGTGGAGCGGGCCGGGGGAGCAGTGGGGAAGGACTTGCCGTAAACGTCGTTCATGGCGGCGAAGTCGTTCATGTCCTTGAGGAAGACAGTGGTCTTGATCACTCGATGGAAGTTGGACCCCGCGGCTTCCAGGATGCCCTTGATGTTATTCATCACCCGCTCCGTCTGTTCGGCGATAGTCGCGCCGACCATTTCGCCGGTCTTGGGGTCCAGCGCCACCTGGCCGGACATGTACAGAAAGCCGTTGGCCTTAACGGCCTGGGAATAAGGACCAATGGGCTTGGGGCCGCGATCCGTCAAAACAATCTCCCTCATCGAAGAGTCTCCTTTGGACTGTTTTCAGTTGCGGAACTGCTTTCGTAGCGTGCACGAAAATCGTCAGGAACACCGGGGCGCTTGATCCAGGTGCGCACAAACTCGGCGGTGCTGTGATTCGGATACGTTTCCTGGTCGAATGCGGCGATGAGGTCGGAGAGGTCGAATCCGCGGCCGCGGCGGGCATCAAGCATGTGGCTGATGGCCTTGCGAAACGTCCCCGGCCCATAGTGGTCCTGCAATGCATAGAAGAAAAGAAAACTCTTGGCGCGGACCACGGCGGGATCTTCTTCTTTGGTCCGAGAACTGGCCGGCTGCTGCGCGGGACTCCTGGGAATCCGCAGCAACGCGCGGCGAATGACTTGGCCGCGGTAGGACGGTCCAGCAAGGGCCTCGCGGCCAATCGCCGCGGCAAAGACTGGGAAAAGCGAGAGCGGCGGAACTTGCTCGTAGAAGCCGGGGTTTTGCCCATAGCCGAGCCAACTAGCCGCCAGTGATGGCGCGACGGTGGCCGCGAGCCTGGGTGCGCCAACGGTGAGATCTACCAACAGCGTGTCGACTGACGCCATTTCGGCAGTCGGCGGAGCACCTTCCTCGTCCAGAAGCAGCGACGATGCCGGGCCGGTGGCGCTGGAGAAACAACCGTGGGAGCTGGGGCACTCGACGATCCACATTCGAGCGGGGCCCTTGCTGGGACGGCTGCCGAACATTGCGTCGTAGGCGGCGGTGGTGCGGGCAAGGTGCTGGCTAGCCTCCTGGAGAGAGCTGGCGGCCGGCTTGGCGCGGGTCCACAGGAAGGCGCGGTGATTTCCATCCCCGATTTCCTCGGCAGTGTAGCGTCCCGCGACGACAAAGGGATAGTGGTCCGCGGGAGTCTGCACGGCACGCACAACTTGCTCGGCGCTTTTGCGCGATAGCTTCTGACTGGCACCGCTGGTATGCACCAGAAAACCCTGCGGAACACGAACGGTGAGCTCCCATTTTTTGGGAGGAACGCCGCCGAACCCAAAAAGGCCGTCCGGCGGCGGAAATTCGGGACTCCAGCCGGCGGACGGAAGAAAGAAAGCGTCGTTGGTGAAGGTCAGGCCGGATTCCTCGGGCGAGGCTGAGACAATTTCGTAAGCCAGGCGCAGAGTGTGCCGGGCAGAGACTAGCCACGGTTGCGGGAGCTGCATGACCGATTCTCGCGGCGTATCCGGCGACGGAGCGACATCGACTGGCGTGTTGTCCCAAGTGGCTTGCGTGGCGCTCAGGTGCAGGCGGCGGCCTGCCGGCAGCCGGGCGTCAAGCACCGAGAGTGGGCGATTCCCTGTGTTCTTGAAGTCGTAGATGGCGTTCACACGGATCTTGGGTGTGTCGCCTGGGAGGAACTGTATTTCGATTCGCTGATTCTCCACGAGATAGCCGGGGCCGAGCGGGGCGACGCAGCCTGTGCAAAGCACGCACGCCACCGCCAGGATTGCGATGGATGCAAACCGTAGATACGGCGAACCGATCAAGGCGATTTGATTGTAGAAGAGAACGGGCTGGAAGCAAACGGCTGCCGCTAGCGTTTGCGGCCATGGACGCGGACGAAGCCGGTGTTGGCGTGGTTGCGTTCGGCTTCGCGCAGGGCGATTTCCTTGTCAGCCTGGGCGTCGGTCATGCCGCGGTTGATGCGCTCGAGGATTTGTTTTTCGGTGAGGCCGGTGTTCTTGAGGCGGCTGATTTCGCCGCTGGAAAGCGTGGGTTGATGCGCGAGTTTGCGGCGCAGCAGCATCTGGACTGTGGGATCGGAAAGTCCGATCAGGCGCAGAGTAACAGCTTCGGCGCTGATGGTCTCCAGCTGACCGGCACGGGCGATTTCCAGAATCTGCGACTCGGCAAAACTAGCGCCCGCGAGACTTTTGACGGAATCGGCGCCACTGAACAGATGCTGCTGCTGGTGCGCCACGTCAACCAGCGCCACGCAAGTATCGTCGCTCACCCCAGCCGATTTCAAGGTGACCAGCTGCAATACTTCAGGGTCCGAAACATTCAATTTTTTGAGTTGCTCGACGGTATCGGACCACATACCGGCTTGATCGAGCGGACGATAGTCGGTGAGGGGGTGCTGTTTGCAGCCGCCCAGCAACAGCAGCCCGAAAGCGAGAAAACGGAAGGTGTACCGCATGAATTCAGTTTAGCTGGCGCAAGACGGCTGGCCGGAGGTTGTGCCGTGGAAGGCACCCGGCGCCGGTACAGGTGGCCTGACCCGGTCAGTTGGCCCGGTAAACTCGCTCGACGCCGAGGACGCCGGAGATTTTTTTGATATTGGCGAGAATGGTTTCGAGCTGGCGTTTGTCGGCAATCTCCAGGCTGGCGTCAATGCGGGCGTTGCTGCGATCGGGGCGGCTTTCCAGGCTGTGAATGTTGGAGCCGGCGCCGCTGATGACCGCGGTAATCTCAGCCAGCAGTCCGGCGCGGTCCTTGGCGCGAATGCTGAGCTGCACCGGGAAGATGGCGCTGCTGGCTCCTCCCCATTCCACGGCGATGCGGCGCTCGGCCTGATAAATCAGGTTTTGCACATTGGGACAAGAGCGCGTATGCACGGCGACTCCGCGGCCGCGAGTAATGTAGCCGACGATTTCGTCTCCGGGAATGGGATTGCAACACTTGGCGCGATAAACCAGCAGATCATCGTGGCCCTTGACGACCAGCGGCGCATCGCCGAAGCCCAGCATGCGCTTGACGGTTTTGACCAGCGTAGGCTTGGCGTCTTCGGAGGGCGCTTCGGCAGCTTTGCCAGGCTCGCCGAGCACGCGAGACAACACCTGGCGCGCGGAATATTTGCCGAAGCCCACCGCAGCGAAAAGATCCTCGATGCGCGAAAGGCCGTAGTCCGCGATCACCTTGAGCATGTCGGCTTCGGGAATTTTCTTCAGGCCGCGGCCGAAATGGCGCGCTTCGGTTTCGAGCAGCCGCTTGCCCATTTCCGTCGCTTCCTCGCGTTCCTGGACATTGATCCACTGGCGGATCTTGCTTTTGGCGTGCGAGGACTTAACAAAGCTGAGCCAGTCGCGGCTAGGGTGGTGCCCTTTTTGCGTCAGGATTTCCACGACATCGCCGTTCATGATTTCGTGGCGCAGGGCCACCATCTGGCCGTTGATTTTGGCGCCGACGCACTGGTGACCGACTTCGGTGTGCACCAGATAGGCGAAATCTACCGGAGTGGCGCCGCGAGGCAACTCGAGAACCCGGCCTTTCGGGGTAAATGCGTACACTTCGACCGGTGTCAGATCGACTTTCAGCGTGGTCAGGAATTCGCCGGGCTCCTGCAATTCCTGGGACCATTCGATCAGCTGGCGCATCCAGGTAATGCGCTGTTCGTCGTCATCCGGAGTATTGGGTGTCGAGCCGGGCTTGCCGGTTTTGTATTTCCAATGCGCGGCGACTCCTTCTTCCGCGAGGCGGTGCATTTCCTGGGTGCGAATCTGGACTTCAAAGGCCTGACCACTGTGCAGCACGGTGGTGTGCAAAGACTGGTACAGGTTGGGCCGCGGCATGGCGATGTAATCCTTGAAGCGGCCGGGAGCGGGACGCCAGATGTGATGGACCACCCCAAGGGCGGCGTAGCAATTGCGTTCGGTATCGCTGATCACGCGGACGGCCAGGAGATCGTAGACCTGCTCCAGGCCGCGTTCCTGCCGGGCGATTTTGCGGTGCAGGGAATAGAGGCCTTTGACGCGGGCCTCCAGTTCAGCGGGAATGCCGCTTTCGACCAGCTTGGTGCGGATGGTGCCTTGCACTTCTTCCAGAAATTTCTGATGGACCGGCGCCTTCTGACTGACTTCCTTTTGCAGGGCGAAGAAAGCTTCCGGCTCGAGATAACGGAAGGACAGGTCCTCGAGTTCGCCGCGAATCAGGCCCATGCCCAGGCGATGAGCGATGGGGGCATAAATATCCAGCGTTTCGCGGGCGATGCGCTGCTGCTTGGGGGTTTCGAGAAATTCAAGCGTGCGCATGTTGTGCAACCGGTCAGCCAGTTTAACCAGGACGACGCGGACATCGTTGACCATGGCCAGAAGCATCTTGCGGACGTTTTCGGCCTGGCGGGCTTCCGAGGAGCTCATGTTGAGGCGGGCAATCTTGGTGACGCCCTCGACCAGATGCGCTACTTCAGCGCCGAAGCGTTCTTCGATTCTGGCGACCGGGTATTCGGTGTCTTCGATGGCGTCGTGCAGGAGCGCGGCGGTCAGCGTGGTGGCGTCCAGCCGCATATCGGCCAGGATATGCGCGACCTCGAGAAGGTGGACGAGGTAGGGATCGCCGGAACTGCGCATCTGGCCGCGATGGCGCTCGGCAGCGATTTCGTATGCGCGGCGAACTATCCAGGGATCTTCGGAAGGGCGATTTTTGCGGAGTTTTTCGAGGAGCTCTTCGAGGCGGGCGTCCAGCTGGCGCTCGGTACGATCGCGATGGAAGTTCAGCGGAACGTTGCTAGGCGACGGCATAGACGGGCCTGGTGCTCTCTTCCAGTGTAACGCAGTGGGGTGGAGAAAGTTCAGCGGGTGGAGGCGGTTAATCCGGGTGACGCTGCAGACCGACGCGCACGGCAATGCCGTGCCCCTACATGGGATGGGCCCGCGCGGGGCGTCATTTGCGCGGTTGTGGGTTTAGTGGCGCAGGACCGCGCCGGGGAGGGTGCCGGTGGAGTGCCCGTTGTCGATGACCAGGGCGCCGTTAACGAGCACGTAGTCGAACCCGGTGGAATAGGAAAGCGGCTTGTCAAAGGTGGCGGTGTCCTGAACTTTCGCCGGATCGAAGACCAGAACATCGGCGCGAAAGCCCGGGCTCAGACGGCCGCGGTCGTAGAGCTTGAGCGAATTGGCGGGCAGCGAAGACATTTTGCGCACCGCATCTTCGAGACTGATGACGTGTTCTTCGCGAACGTACTTGGCGAGAACACGAGCAAATGTGCCGAAGGCGCGCGGCGCGGAACTTTGCCCGAGGCTGGCCGCGGAATTCCCGGGATTGATAGGAGCAGCATCACAATCGATGGAAACGAACGAGGCGCGCAGAGCGGCCTGCTTTTGCCCTTCATTCATGCTCTTGGGGCTGACGAAGGGATCGCCTTGCTGGATCAGGTCGAAAAATAGATCCCAGGGAGCGACGCCGCGGTGTTTGGCGGCTTCCCGAACGGAGAGACCGTTCAACGAGGCGTCTCCTTTGGGGCCGACCGAGGAGATCAGTACGTTGTCCCAATTGCTGCCGACCCAGCGATACCAATTCTCCCAGTTTGAAGTGGTTTCCATTTCGCGCCGAATTCCCTCACGAACGGAAGGAGTGGCCAGCGATTTGACGAAAGCGTCGGAGCCGGCGGCGAAATGCCGCGGGTGAACCAGGGCGCGGAGGCCCAGGCCGTTGCGGATGTACGGGTAGATGTCGGCGGTGATGTCCACGCCCTGGTCGCGCGCTTGCTGGATGAGCTTGAGAGCTTGCTCCATCAGCGGCCAGTTTTCTTCGCCGGCAGCTTTCAGATGATAGATGTGCACGGGAATGCCAGCTTCCTTGCCGATGCGAATCACCTCCCGAATGGCTTCGAGGAGGCCGGTGCTTTCGTTGCGCATGTGTGAGAAGTAGACACCGCCGAATTGTGCGGCAACTTTGGAGAGCTCGATGAGTTCTTCGGTCTTGGCGAAGGTGCCGGGTGGATAGATGAGGGCGGTGGAAAGGCCCACGGAGCCATCTTTCATGGCTTGTGCGACGAGCCCTTTCATCTCGGCCAGTTGCTGCGCAGTGGGAGGTTTATCTTCGTCGCCGATGACGATCTCGCGAACCTGCGCCGCGCCGACATTGTGAATTACGTTCATGGCCAGGCCTTTTTTCTCGAGCAGGCGGAAATATTCTGCGTAGGTACGCCAGGTGATCTTGAAGCTGGCGCCTTCGATGTCTTGCGCGGCGGTGTGATCGTTCTGCGGCGCGAGGGAATCGCCTTCGCCGACCATCATGGTGGTGATGCCCTGGCGCAGCTTGCTCTCGGCGCTGACCGGATCGAGCAGCAGCGGCAAGCTGCTGCCGCCCATCATGTCGATAAAGCCAGGCGTGACGACGGAGCCGCGAGCATCGATGGTGCGATGAGCGGAACGGCCGGCGAGGCTGCCAATCTCCGCGATAACGCCGTCGCGAATGCCCACGTCAGCGACGAACCAGGGATTGCCGGTACCATCGACGATGCGGCCGCCGGTGATGAGCACGTCAAATGGCTTGGCGGAAGAATCGGATTGCCCCGCGGCGTGCGTTGTGAATACAAGACAGGCGGCGAGAAAGAAGCTGGCTGCTCGAAACATGGCGATGGGCTCCGGGATTCGGACGCTGAGTGCGCGCATGGTATCACGACCGCAGGCGTTGCCGGCGGGGCAGCGTGCGGAAAGAAAAGGGCACCCTTTCGGCGGGTGCCCTTAAAATGCCTACATTGGCGGCTGGCAAACGCCGCTAGCTGGATTGCGGCTGCGGCTGTTCGGCGCGCTTTTGCTTGATTTCCTTAATCTTCTCGAGCAGGTCGTCAGCCTGCTTCTTCAGGCTGGCGCGTTCGTCATTGGATTCGACCATGTCGGCTTTGCGGCGATAGAGAAGATTCAGGTACGCCATGGCGTCGTCGTAGTCCGGGCGCAGCTGCACGGCTTTCTGCACTTCGGAGATGCCTTCATCCACCAGAGCGCCGGCCTTGGAGACGTAGTCGGCGCGAACGGCAGTGGGGAGCGCATCGTCATCCTTGATCTGCTTGTTGATGTGATCTTTGTTGTAGGCGGAGCGCAACTCGGCGTTCTGGCGGAAGGCCAGGGTCCAATCGATGACGCCGATCCAGTAATGCGGCTCAGGATCGTCCGGCTTCACTTCGATGTGCTTCTGGTGGTACACCTTGGACTCTTCGAATTTTTTCGGATCAAAAGGAGTGCCGGCCATCTGGAAAAGAATGGATCCGATGCCGTCGATGGCGCTGAGATTCCTGGGATCTTTTTCGAGCACTTCCTTGAATTCCGCGACGGCCTGTTCGCCGAGGCGCAGGTTTTGCGCGGAAGGCGCGCCGGGAATGTACTGGCTGGCGTAAGCAGTGGCCAGATACAGCCGGGCGTTCATCAAATCGGTGTCGAGTCCCTTGGCTTGCTTGAAGTCCTCGACGGCGGCATCGTACTGGCCGGCTTTGAAGGCGGCCACGCCTTTGTTCAGAAGGTCGCGGGCTTTGAGCTTGTTACAGCCAGATGCTCCCACGGCGATGAGGATACAAGCCGCGGCGAGCGCAGCCCGGCGAGCCATTCGACGGGAACCCGCACGAACCGGGCCCGCAGCTGCTTGCGCTAATGCATGAATCATTGAAGGATCCATCCCTGCTGTGCGTGTGTTCCGCCGCTGCGGAACGCCCGCTAGGATTCAAGTCCGCCCTGCGAGGGGCCATTCTACTTGGTTCAGCGGCCCTTTTCGAGTTCCGGAGTAAGCAACCCGATGGGAGCCACGCGCGCGGCGTTCATCGCATCGATTACGCGGGCAACTGCCGCGAATTCGACTGAAGACTCACCGCGCACAAAAGCCGTGCGATTGACGCGAAGTCTGAAAACCTGGTCGAGCCGGCTTTCCAACGCCTCCCACGAAACCGGATCCTGATTGATGCGCAACGATCCGTCCGCAAGAACTTGAACAACTACGACTTCCGGCCGAGGCCCATTATCTGGCGGCCCCTGCTGGGGAATCGACGCGTCCAATCCCTGCTGGTGATGGGGAATTATCATAAAAATGACCAGCAGCACCAGCAAAATGTCGATCAGTGGAACGATGTTGACGTCCGCAAGAATACCGCGATTACCCCCACCGACGAAAATACCCATGAGCCACCTCGCTTTACAGCGTTGCGTCCAGATACGCCGGACGCTCCGGCTGCGTTTATCCCCGCGAGAGGACTCTCCCAACCCTGCGAAACTCTACTGGCCGGCTTCGAGCTTGGCGGTAATCAAGCCGACCTTGTCGATTCCGGCGCCGCGCATGACATCGATGGCCCGAGCCACTTCCTGGAACAAAACGTCGTTGTCGCCCTTCACGAAAGCGACTTTTTCGGCGCGCTCTTTGAAAATCTGCTCAATGCGAGGACCAAGCTGTTCCCAGGTGGTGTCCTCGTTGTTGATCTTGAGCTTGTTATTGTGCAGCACCTGTACGACAACAGTTTTGTTCTCCATCTCTTGATTCTGCTGCTGATCCTTGTTGGGCTGCGGCACCAGCGTATCCAAGCCCTTCGGGATCAACGGCGTGATCACCATGAAAATGATGATGAGCACCAGCAGAATGTCGATCAGCGGAACAACGTTCGGCGATGAGAGCGCACCGCCGGTATTCTCTCCAACTTCCATGCCCATTGCGAGTTCTCCTATCGGCCCGAGAAATCACCAGCCTTGCAGGCTAGTAAGCCGCGCCGTGTGGGAGGCGGCGCGGCCCTTGGAAACCGGCAAACGAATGGTGCAAACGGCCGTACGTACTACCTACCAGCTCAGTCCGCCGCGGGAGGATTCTGCGGCGTTTGCGGCTTGGTACTCTGACCCTGGCTCTTCTCCGTGAGCAGACCTAACTGATCTACACCAGCGGAGCGAATCTCATCGACGACCGCGACCACATCGCCATACTTGGCGCGGGCATCGCTCTTGACGTAAACGGTTTTGTCCAGACGGCTGGAAATGGTGTCCTTGATCTGGTCGGTAAGCGCAGCTCTCTCGGTCTTTACGTTCTTCAGGTAGATGCTGCCGTCCTTGGTGACCGCCACAACGATAGCGTCATCCTTGTCGGCGTCCTTCATCTCGTGCGCGTTGTTGGTCATCGCCAGGTCTACCGGTGTGGTTTTCTGCAACATCGGCGTAATAACCATGAAGATGATCAGCAGCACGAGCATGATGTCGGCCATGGGGATGACGTTCGGCGACGCCATCTGGGCTCCGGCTACTGGCTTGTAGGCCATTGGGTGTCCTTTACTTCAACTACTTCTTGGCGCCGCGGCGCAGGATGAAATAGTTAATCAATTCCATCGAGGAGTTGTCCATTTCGACGTCGAAGGCTTCCACCTTGTTGGTGAAATAGTTGTAAGCCCAGACGGCGGGAACGGCCACCAGCAAACCGAACGCGGTGGTGACCAGGGCTTCCGCGATACCGCCGGCGACGGCCGACAGACCGGTTGCCTTGTTGGACTCGATGCCCTTAAACGCGTTCAAGATTCCGACCACGGTACCAAACAGGCCGACGAACGGAGCCGTCGAACCGATGGTAGCGAGTGCGGAGAGGCCGCGCTTCATTTCGGCGTGCACGATGG
>Ga0207015_1214_pt1 | contig 12057 bp, 9 predicted proteins | sample Alteio_BWMinCont_53_FD_153486 | JGI IMG/M metagenome (GOLD analysis project Ga0207015, IMG submission 153486) | Enriched cells from forest soil in Barre Woods Harvard Forest LTER site, Petersham, Massachusetts, United States -... | ecosystem: Environmental > Terrestrial > Soil > Temperate forest >...
AATGTTCGAACGAAGCCGAATGCAGCTCACTGTTGCGGGAGTTGGAAGAACACTTTGCACCGCAGCGCTTTTCGAACAACGCCACCGCATTCGAAACCGTGAAGACTTACGTAATCGAACGAGCAGCAAGAAAAACACAAACTTAAGCTGAGCAATTACAGATACGGAGAGACAAGTGGCCGACGAAATCGATAAGTCAATAACCACGCCGGTTGATATCGAATCGGAGATGAAGAAGTCGTACCTCGATTACGCCATGAGCGTGATCATCGGGCGCGCGCTTCCTGATGTGCGCGACGGGCTGAAGCCGGTTCACCGACGAATTCTGTTCGGCATGTACGAGCTAGGGCTTACTTCCACGAAGGCCTACCGCAAGTGCGCGAAAATCGTCGGCGAGGTGCTGGGCAAATTCCATCCGCACGGTGACACACCTGTGTACGACGCGCTAGTGCGGCTGGCGCAGGATTTCAACATGCGCTATCCGCTTGTGGATGGCCAGGGAAACTTCGGCTCGGTGGACGGCGATCCTCCCGCGGCGATGCGGTACACCGAAGCGCGCCTTTCGAAAGTCGCGGAAGAAATGCTGGCGGACATCGAAAAGGAAACCGTCGATTTCGTTCCGAACTTCGATGAAAGCGAACATGAGCCGGTCGTACTTCCCACCAGAATTCCGAATTTGCTGGTCAATGGATCCAGCGGCATCGCGGTCGGCATGGCAACGAATATTCCGCCGCACAACCTGAAAGAAACCATCGAAGCTGCCATACTGCTGATCGAAGAGCCCGAAACAAACCTCAAGAAAGTGATGAAATTGATTCCCGGTCCCGATTTTCCGACCGGCGGCTACATTTATGGCCGCGAAGGAATTGAGCAAGCTTACAAAAGCGGCCGTGGCTCGTTCCAGGTGCGCGCGAAGGTCGCCATCGAGCAGCGCGGCAAGGATCGCCAGGACATCGTCATCACCGAGCTTCCATACCAGGTGAACAAAGCTCGGCTGATTGGACACATTGCCGAACTAATTCAGAACAAAAAACTGGAAGGCATCGCCGACATTCGCGACGAGAGCGACCGCGATGGCATGCGCATCGTCGTAGAAATCAAGCGCGACGAAGAACCTCAAATTATTCTGGCCCATTTGTTCAAGCACACGCAGATGCAGGAATCGTTCGGCATGATTCTGCTGGCGATCGTCGGCGGACAGCCGCGCGAGCTGGGCTTGGTCGAGCTACTTCAGCTATTCATCGCGCACCGCGTCGATGTGGTTCGCCGCCGCACGCAATTCGAATTACGAAAAGCTGAAGAGCGCGAGCATATTTTGCTGGGTTATCAGATCGCGCTGGATTATCTGGACGAAGTGATACGCGTGATTCGCGGTTCTTCCAGCCGCGCGAATGCCCGTGAAAATCTATTTAATTTCTTTGCGAACAAATCCATTTCTATTTCGGAAGGCGGGAAAGCGAAGAGTATTGCCGGCGTAAAGCTCAGCAACAAAAAATATGGATTAGTCACCGAAGTCGTAGGTCTCAGTTACCCGCAAATCGACGCCATCCTCGAATTGCAGTTGCATCGCCTTACGAGACTTTCGATTGACGACATTCTGAGCGAGTTGAAGCAAATTCGCGAGCAGATCGCGGAGTTGCGCGAAATTCTAGCCAGCGAAAAGAAACTGAAAGCGGTGATCGTTGCCGAGCTGCGCGAAATTGCGAAATCCTACGGCGATGAACGGCGCACGCAGATCGTTGACCGCGTCGAGGAAATCAAACTCGAAGACCTGATCAAAGACGAAGAGATGGCCATCACCGTGAGCCACGCGGGCTACATCAAACGCACTTCGGTTGATGTGTATCGCCACCAATCGCGGGGTGGCAAAGGCCGCATCGGCGCGAAAACCCGCGAAGATGACTTCGTCGAGCACTTTTTCGTGGCTTCGGCGCACAGTTACATTCTGTTGTTCACCTCGAAAGGCCGAATTTACTGGCTGAAGGTTTACGAAATTCCCGAAGCCGCTGCCGCTACGCGCGGAAAAGCAATCGGCACTCTCGTACGCCTGCAGGAAAACGAAAAGCTTACGGCCGTGGTTCCCGCGCGAAACCTGGAAGAAGCGGACCGCTACGTTTTCCTGGCAACGCGCAACGGCACAGTGAAGAAAACCGCCATCGCCGAATTCTCGAACCCGCGCCCATCCGGAATCATTGCCATCAACCTCGAGCCCGGTGACGAACTGATCGGCGCAAAACTTACCGACGGCAAACAGATGATTTTCCTGGCCAGCCACGATGGACAGGCAATCCTCTTCCGCGAAACTGAGGTTCGTTCGATGGGACGAGCTGCAGGCGGTGTGAACGGCATGGATCTGGCTAAAGGCGATTTCGTGGTCAGCATGGACGCGGCGCAGCCGGATTTCGTCATCATCCAGAAAGAATACAAGAAGGACACGCAGAATCTGGATGAGCTGGAAAGCGATCAGATTCGCGAATCGCTTACCTCGCTGATGCTCACCGTCTCCGAAAAGGGTTACGGCAAGCGCACACCGCTCGCCGAGTACCGCGTTACGTCGCGCGGCGGCAAAGGTGTGATCAACTTAAAATCCACGGATCGTAACGGCCCGGTGGTGGCAGCGCTGCAAGTGCGCGAAGATTCCGACGTAATGATCATCACGGGACAAGGAAAAGTGATTCGCGTTCATTCCGGCGAGATACGCGAAGCGGGCCGTTCGACGCAAGGCGTGCGCTTGTTGCGCTTGGAAGAAGGCGACCGCATCGCTGCTGCCGCTTCGATTCTGGAAGAGGAAGAAGCCGCCGCGCCGGAACCCGAGAAAAAGTAAGCGAAGCGCTTCGTTTCGTTTCTTTACGACGGCGGGGCGATATAGTAGCCCGGACGTGTGCGAACATCGACACCCGGGCGATCGACGGTAACTTTAATTTCGTGGTAGCCCGTAGGCTCATCACCGGGAGGACGGTAGCCCAGCGTATATTGCGCGTGGAGCTCGCCGCCGATCGCATCCATCGCCGTTTGAATTGAGCGGTCTTTCATCGTGTTCACGTGTAACCCGCCTGTAGCTTTGCTGGCAATCTCCAGTGAGTTCGGACCAATAGCGTTTTTCCCGGTTTTCACCAGCCAGACGGCGAGCGCCAGCAGATCTATGTTTCCCTGCCCTTGGGCTGCGGCTTCGTTGTCGGGGGTTTGCGCCATGCCGGGTGGAACCGGAACTGGAAACGTTCCGGGCGCGCCCAGCTGCGGTCCTTGATATGGATTTGGTTTCGCGCGCAAATCGGCCATGCTCGTGCTCAGACCGATGGTGTAAATCGTCACGTTAGCCAACTGCGCTTGGCGCAAGACTTCGCCAAGTTTGCTTTCGCTGCCGGAATCCTGCGCCTCGGCAATCACCACCAGAATTCGTCTTCGTACCGCAGGCCGCTCTTCCAGCAACGAAATGCCGCGTGACATTGCGTCGTAAAGCCGCGATTGATCGACTCCAATGCGCAGGTGATTGATCGTATTTTGCACACCGTCGGTATCGGTGGTGAATTTATTGAGAAGCTCGATATCGCTGTCAAAGCTGATCACAGCGGCTTCGGCCGTTTGTCCCATTACGGTTTGGCTGAAAATAATTCCTGTTTGGCGGACGGCGGGAAGCATGGGCTCGATATGCGAGCTGGTTTCGATTGCCAGGACGATAGAAAGAGGATCGCCACCCAGGTCGAAGTGGTCGATTTTTTGTTGAACGCCATTGTCAAAAACGCGGAAATTTTCCTTGGTAAGATCGAGCAGCATTTCCCCGGAATGGTTCGTCACCGTCACCGGCGTAATCACTTCGTTCACTCGAACGCGGATTGCGTTCCTCTGCTGTTCGGCAGGCGGCATTTTCTCCGGAGTTACTCCGGGCTTCTGCTGGAGCGGACCCGGCGGAGCCTGGCACCACGCTGGGTGGGACGCTGCCAGGCACGTTAGCGCCAGACAAATCGCCGCTAGCCAGGAAAGCCGTGCCATTCGCGCAGGCGTATTTTGAGGGCGTTGCATCGATTTCAGTCTATCTGATTCGCGGGAACTGGGTGGCGTTGCTTGCAGTGTAATAGCCGTTGCGCACGGTGACTGGCTTTTCGCCGAGGTTCTCCTAAAATGAATGTTCGAACTGTGTGGGAGAGAACATGCGCCGCCCTAGTCCCCGGCCTCATCCGAAGCTAGCTTACGAAGATACGAAGTTCATGGAAAGCCTGGTGGCCCGGCCACTTCGCATTATGGCCGAATACATCGACCCGTTGGACCGACTGCGCCGCGCAAACGTAAGCGATACGATTGTGATGTTCGGTTCAGCGCGCATCCAGGCCCGTGATCGCGCTCTGGTGCACCTGAAAGCAGTGCAACGCAGCGCTCGGGGACGGCGCACTCCTGAATGGCGCCAGAAGGTCAGCGCTGCCCGGTCTTTGCTTTCGATGTCGCGTTATTACGAAGAGGCGCGCGAGCTTTCTCGACGACTGACGCAATGGTCCATGACGCTGGGCGACAAGCCGCGACGATTTGTGATTTGCTCCGGCGGTGGGCCCGGAATCATGGAGGCGGCCAATCGCGGCGCATACGAGGCCGGCGGTCCTTCGATCGGTCTCAGCATACAGCTTCCCCACGAACAGGAATCAAACCGGTATATCACTCCGGAGCTGAATTTCCTGTTTCACTATTTTTTTATGCGTAAGCTCTGGTTCGCACAAATGGCCAAAGCGCTGATTATTTTTCCGGGTGGGTTTGGAACCATGGATGAGCTCTGGGAAATGCTCACACTTTTACAAACCAACAAGCTCTCTTCTCATCATCTCGTTCTGATCTACGGAAGGAAATATTGGGACAAAGTCGTGAACTGGCGGCACATGGTTCGCACCGGCACGATTAACGAGCGCGAATTCAAGCTGCTGCAGTTTGCCGATAATGTGGACGAAGCGTTCGATCACATCCGCAAAGACTTGGAAGCACATCATCTTCAGTTGGAATCGGATTCATATACCGAACCCACGCGCCGGATGTAGCACGTTCCGGCACTCTTCCACTAAAGTGCGATAGAAGTAAAAAGGGGAAGAAGCCCCCAGGGACTTCCTCCCCATTTTCCGTGCGGAAGAACTTGGCAAATTCGATAGACCATTAGTTATTCGAGTACGGTTCGGTTGCAAATACCGCTTGGAAACGTCGCTTCTCGTCCTGATCGTGGAGCATTACAACCGGCACTACTCGCAAGGAATGCTTGCAGCTCCGGCAAGTCGTTGCCTCACCCTGTAGATCCTGAACGAACCCGTCGGTGAAATGGTACGCCGCGCGAGGTCGCCTCGCTGCTTTGGTGCCCTGCGTGCCGCACTGCGGACAAGTAAACTCCACGCGGTCTTCCAGCGGATCGCGGTTCAACGCCGCCCAACCCGTATATCGGACGCCAATGGTTTCTTTCTGTTCTTTCTCCATAATGGCCCTCCCCAATAAGAGCGTTACAAGCATTTAGACGCAGCTCGCGACAAAACCGATTCAAGCGCGTACCAATTTTTGTAACTGCCTAAAACTATTGTTTTTAGGCGCTTTTAAACTCCGGATCTACTGCTGCGTTGGAACCAAAGCCCTGCAGCGGTGTCTATCTATGCAAGAGATTCGCGCGAAACTCCTGAAGGGCTTAACTGGAAGAACTTTGCGGAGGAGTGTGTTATGAGAGAGCGCGAAGATTTCTCGCAATGCCTGGTGGACGGCGACAAGCAATCGCTTGCCAGATCGAGATGGATCCGGCGAGAAGCATTGTTGGTCTCAATTATTCTGGAAGCTGCGCTGGTAGCCGCGATGTTTCTGTTGCCTCTGATTACGCCGGGACTGCCACCGCAGCGGTTCTTGATCACGCCAGCGCCGCCCTATCATGGCGGCTCAAGCTCGGCGCCAGCAGGGCCGCGGTCCGCTCCACGCCGTCAGCCAAATGAAACTTCCGTCACTACATACAACGTAATGTCGCTTCACACTGCGCATATTCAGACCCACGCGGCGGCGGTTTCACCCGAAGACGCTCCTTCCATTGGTGCGGGTTTTGGTCCGAGTGGTTCGCTGGGTTCGGGCACTGGCGGGGGGGAAAACATTCCTGGCGGAATAGGTCCGCGTCCGATTCCCGAGCCACCCAAACCGAAGGCGGAAAAGCCGCAGCCGCGACCAATGAGTGAAGGCGTGATGCAAGCAGCGTTACTCAATAAAGTTCAACCGCAATATCCCCCGCCGGCGCGCTTGATGCACATAGCGGGCACCGTCCGCCTACAGGCAATCATTGGAAAAGACGGGCGCGTGCGCGATGTGCAAGTCCTCAGCGGCCACCCGCTTCTGGTCCAGGCGGCTTTGGCTGCGGTACGCGAATGGCGCTATCGGCCCACGGAACTGAATCACGAAATCGTGGAAGTTGAGACGGAGATCACCGTGAATTTTGTTCTGGAGTAGATCACGAAGCTGGACGGGCGCCTTGATGTTCCAAGACACCCCAAGGACTCAAACGCTCAAGCAGCTAGAACTTGATGACAATGCCGGTCGAGATTCGGGCATTATTTTGTCCTGTTCCAAAGACGCTCGAGTGAATCCAATCCCCTTGGAAAATGCGCCAGTGGAGCGGCCCGATGATTTTACCGTCGATACCCCCGCCAATAGCAACCGCAAAGGAATTATCGGAGACGGTTGGAAATCCGGGAGCAGAAAGACTAACGTGCGCCCCGCCGATCAAAATATGCCCAAACGGCGAAACGCGCGCCGGCCAGGAGACTTGCGGCCCAAATAAGTAGTAAGTCGTGTGCGTGCTGTTGCCGTAGTCGCCCGAGAAGTCAGCGCGAGCACCTAGCCAGGAGGCAAACTTATACTCCCCTGAAAGCTCCCAACCGTTCTGATTAAATGACGGTGAATTATCGAAACGCAGGTAAGAATAGCCGCCATATAATTCCACTTTGTCTGAATCCTGCGCGTGCGCAGTGAGAGAGGCTAGAAAAATCAAACCGCACAACAATAAGAGCTTTCTGAACATACGAATCCCCTCCTCAGGGTTATCGAATTTAGGATTATCGTAGGCAGTAAATCTTGCCACGATTCGCCCCCGTACCACCCCGACTTCAACTGCTAGCCCCTTACAAGTGCGAGCTGCAGCGATGGGCTGGAAGCAGTAAGATGCCTTCAAATTGGAAGAGGTTACACCCTGACTAACAAATGTTAATTGCTGCTGTATCAAGTATTTAGTGTAGAGGTTTCCTGCTATAAAAGAGATTCGCCGGAATTTTTCGCGATTAATTCACGAGTGGTATCTCGCAAGCGAACAATTTCCTGCCAATCATTTCCGGCAGCACGATCTGGAATTACAAGAGGGCCGAATGTAACGGTAATGTGCCCGGGTCGCGGCAACTTCGTTTTGTCACGCAGAATTCGCCGCGCACCACGTACCGACACAGGGCAGATAGGGCGTTGGGTGTCGACAGCGGCTTTGAAAGTACCTAATTGGAATGGACGAATCCCGGTGACCGCGGTGAAGGTTCCCTCCGGATAAATCGCGACGGACTCTCCGCTCTTGAGCGCGGCATTCACTTGCTCTGCTTGGCGGATGCGCGCCTGTGGATCGCCGCGATTAAAGGAAAATTGGCCGCTGCGAAGAGCCATGGTGCTGAACAACGGCATGTCGCGGACTTCACCTTTGGCCACGAAGCGGACGTCCGGCGGAAGAAACGCGAGGTTAATTAGAATATCGAGATAACTCGCGTGATTGGGAGCAAAAATCCAAGGGCCCGATGTTTTGCGTTGATTCAAAATTTCCTGGCCCTCCACACGCACTGGGACGAATGCCATTCTGAGCATCAGTCGAGTGCCTTTGTGTATGAGCCAAGCCGCACGCTTCTGATTCCGACTGATCGCTACAAGCGCCCATAAAGGAAACAAAAGAATCGTAAAAATCGACATCGCATATATGCCATAAAGAAATTCGAATGCGGCGGTTGCGGCTTGCTTTGCCCAGCTCCATACGCGCGGTCCAGAACCGCGTGCCGCGAGGCCAGCGATCTGCAACCAGGTGGGTTGCTGGCGCCTGCCTAATTTTCCTGCGGTGAAAAGCCGCTGAGTCTCTCGGCGTCGTAACTTACCGCTGGAGGTTTTCGGAATGGATTGAGGTGGCAGCAGCACGACCAAGTCGGGCGGCAGTCCGAGCGCGTCGGTCACCGCATGCGAAATTTCGTCTTCGATGCGCTTCGCGCTTGCCATGTCGCGAACTTCCGCGGTTACCACAAGCCTTTCGCTCCCAGTGCGCTCGTCGTTCGCTCCAAACGCCACCACGCAACCGGTCCGCACGCCCTGAACGCGTCCAGCGATTTCTTCCACTTCGTGCGGATATAAATTGCGTCCAGCCTTGATGATGATGTCTTTTGCGCGGCCCGTTATGTAAATTTCGCCGTCGGCCCAGTAGGCCAGATCGCCGGAATCGAGCCAGTCGCCGTCGCGCATTAATTCTTTCGTCGCGGTGGGATTGCGAAAATAACCGCTGGTCGCCGATTCACCGCGAAACCACAGACGTCCTTCTTTCCGTTCACCGAGATTTTTACTGTCGGCGTCCACGATGCGTACATGCACTCCAGGCACAGGCTTTCCAGCATTCACAAATTCGAGCGCAGCGGGATCGTCGGGCTTGGCGGGCTCAGCCTTGCCGCCGGATTCAAAAGTGGCGCGTTCGATGCGGTCCACTTTGTAACCGGCGCCGAGTTTTGGCACAGAAACGGCGAGAGTCGCTTCGGCCAGTCCGTAAACAGGGAGAAGTGCGTCGCGGCGGAAGCCGTAAGGCGCAAAATGAGTCGCGAATCTTTCGAGCGTCTCGGCACGGACCGGCTCGGCGCCGTTCGTCGCCGCACGCCAACAACTCAAGTCCAGACCTTGCAAATCCTTATCCGGAATCTTTCGCACGCAAAGCTCGTACGCAAAGTTAGGAGCGGGGCTGATCGTGCCGCGATGTTTGTGAATAGCTCGCAGCCAGCGTTCCGGCCGGCTCAAAAAAGCGAGCGGCGACATTACCACCAGAGGGATGCCGGTGAACAGGGGCACGAACCACGCACCGATCAGTCCCATATCGTGATACAGAGGGAGCCAGCTAACCGCCACGTCGTCTGGTCTTATGTCGATGCCGAAAATGATCGATTTAATATTCGCGAGCAGATTGGCATGCGTAAGGACGACACCCTTGGGATCGCCCGTGGACCCGGAGGTGTATTGCAGAAAAGCAATCTCATCGGCGCGCGCGTGATGCGCAAGATTCTCGACCGGCCGCCAGTGCGCCGGGGAAGAATTCGGTTTCGCAGCCGGTTTAGTTGCCGGCTTGGCGAGCTCTCCGGCGTCGAGCACTTCTCGTAGAGTTGGTACTCCGGGCTTGAGCAGCCGGGCCAACCCTTCGGCTTGCCGCCAGGTAATCAAAAATTGCGCTTCGGCATTGCGCAGAATGGCCGATTGTCGCGTGGCGTATTCCGCGATGCGGTCGGCGCGGAAGGGCGGGTAAATTGGCACCGGAATCCCACCGGCCAGCAGGATGCCTGCAAAAGTCCAAAAGAATTCCGCGCAGGTGGGAAGCATGATTGAAACGGTCTGGCCGGGCTCCAGACCGCGCCGCATCAATTCGGCGGCTACCCTTGAGGCGCATTCGAAAAGCTCGCCGAACGTGATTGTTCGCGGCTCATCGTTCTCCTCGTAGAGATAAATATGCGCTCGCGCCGGTTCACCGCGCCCTCGCAAGCGGAAAATTTCAGTTAACGTTTCCGCGTTGCGTATTTGCTCTTCGATATCAGCGTGGATGGCAGCCGGACCTATGGGCGTTGCCGATATCGCCGCGCCCGCGGCTGCGGATCCAGTAACGGACTCCTCGCGCAGCACGGCTTCAACCAGGTCTTGTACCGTGTCAGCCTCAGCGACCACGCGGTCAGGCAGGCGCACGCCGCAAGCGTCACCCAAGCGCAGCATGAGCTCTACGCGCTCGAGACTCCCGAGTCCAAGTTCGCGTTCGAGATGAGCCGCGGTGCCACGCGCGGTTAGCTCCGCCAAACCACGTTGCCCGCCTAACTCCATCAGAAGTTGGCGTAATACTTGGAGAGTCTGCGAGGTAACGGATGCTGCGCGATCAATTTTTGTGCCAGTAGCGCCCATGGGTGAGATTCACAAACAGTTGCTTTGGCCGAGCGTATCACCGCTCACTACGCAGGGCAATGCCACTCCGACGAAGCGAACATTGCGCGAAGCGCCCTTGAGGTACGAAGGTACTGGGACTAATTGAACCCTTTGCACTATCGACGCTCGCAGGCTTTACAGCCAGAATCGTGTTGAGTTCGAGGCCGCACAAAGCGCTTCGAATGTCTACACCTCCATCACCCCATGCCCACGAGCGGCCGGCACCCCCACCGGCCGCTCCCCTTTTTCTGCTGACCTCAAGTCATCCAAGCCAACCACTTCGCGAGCCATAAACATGGAATGTTTCTTGACTCCAGCGCGCACGCTTCTATAGAGTGCGGGAATCAAGGGGTTGTAGGCTAGAGGCAATCGGCTGCGATTCTGAATGACGTTCAGCCTATGGTTTTGTTCCTCCGACGTGGTTCCAGCCACTCCACGGCCTGCATGTCCTCAGCGCGAGTTCTCACTACGGGGGTGGGCGTGAGATTACTTCGAGCTATTTTAATTTTAGTCATCGCATTGGCCGGCGTTTCAATTCTTGGTGGTAGCGCCTCGGGCCAAACCAACGCTTCACTACGTGGCACTATCACCGACCAATCGGGTGGTGTGGTCGTCGGTGCGAAAGAAACCCTCACAAATACCGGCACAGGAATCGCGCGCACTACCACTAGCGGCAGCGACGGCTCGTATTTATTCGACCTGGTGCAAGTGGGCAAATACAAGCTAACCGTCGAGAAAGGCGGGTTCACCACGTTCGTTCAAGACGGAATCGTTCTGGAGCTAAACCAGAACGGCCGCGCTGACGTTTCCCTCAAAGTGGGACAATCGGCTCAGACTGTGGAAGTAACCGCGAACGTCGCGCAAGTGGATACTACCAGCGCGGTCCTCGGCAAGGTCGAAAACGAACGCGCTATCCGGGATTTGCCTTTGCTCGACCGCGACACATTGCAGCTCGGCCTGCTTCAGGCCGGCGTTTTTCCCCCGGACCAAGATGATGCGTCTGGCAATCCGTTTTCAGTGAGCGGGCAACGCTCGGAATCTCTCACATTTCTTCTGGATGGAGCGAACAATACTGATTTTCTCGGCAACAATATCATCGTCAGCCCCAATCCTGACGCCGTGGAAGAATTCAAGATCCTGACAAACAACTATGACGCGGAATATGGGCGAACCTCGGGCGGTATCGTCAACCAGATTACGAAATCCGGAACAAATGATTTCCACGGCGACGTCTTCGAATTCATGCGCAATGATGTTCTGAACGCTACGGATTACCTGGCCGATGGGATCAAGTCTGCCTACAGACGGAACGTCTTCGGCGGCACCCTCGGTGGGCCCGTTAAGAGGGACAAATCGTTTTTCTTCGTGGCGTACCAAGGAACGCGCCGGGGCGAAGGAATGACTCCGAGCCCGGTTGGCGTGCTGACTGTTCCAGAACGCACCGGAGACTTCAGCGCAGATCCTTTTCCACTCATCAATCCCATCACGGGCTCTCCGTATCCCAATAACCAAGTTACGGTGAACCCCATCATCGCGAATTACATCGCCAAGTACATGCCATTGCCTAACAATGGATCAACCAATACCTTTACGGCGTCCCCCTTGGCTGGAATCAACGACGATCAAGGAATCGTGCACTGGGACTATAACGTCACGCCTAAGGACACCATCTCTTTTGCGTATTTGATCGATGACACACGCGCGCTTTTTCCGGAAGAGGGTGGAACGATTTCGTCCCTTACAGGACTTCAGCCTGCTGGATCAGGCGGCGACGTCCCGGTTGGCTCCGCAGGACTAGAGAGCCAGCGAAATCAAAGGGACGAAATCGTTCCACCCTCTTCCGGAAAAAGCGCGCGTGTGTCATCGATCAAATACGCAAAAGAGATG
>Ga0207015_1228_pt2 | contig 11908 bp, 8 predicted proteins | sample Alteio_BWMinCont_53_FD_153486 | JGI IMG/M metagenome (GOLD analysis project Ga0207015, IMG submission 153486) | Enriched cells from forest soil in Barre Woods Harvard Forest LTER site, Petersham, Massachusetts, United States -... | ecosystem: Environmental > Terrestrial > Soil > Temperate forest >...
ATGGACCTTCCTCGTTTGTCCGCCTTTGTCGAAGCGGGCGCTAGAAAGCTCCGCGGTTGGGTCAACGTTAGGCATGGGAAAATGAAAAAACGAGTCCTTCTCGAAACATGGGAATTGGCGGCGGGCATGATCCGGCCCATGCCCTTGATCCGCCTAAAGGTCGAAGCCGCCCGCAAGAAACCCGCGAAGTAACTTTGCAGAAATAACCGCCATCTACGGGTCCGCATACCATAGTCCTATTCTGATCCTGTCTTTTTTGCTCCACTGATCGCTATGCAATTATTACTCTTGACTTATGTTTACTATGGTTTTGGAGCGTCATGACCGGCCCACGAACCAGCGCGAAAGGTAGGAAACCGGATCAACCCTTTCGGCGCGATGGCCGAGGTTTGTTCGAAGGCGATTTGCCAGGCGCCGTTTCCGCGGAGGCAGAGGCGGGAGCAGCGGTTGTCGTCGGTAAAAGTTTTGCCGTGGAGGGTGCTGGCGCCTTGCAAGCGGTCGAGGATGACGGCGGCGTTATTGCCGAACACTTTGATTTGAAGCTCGGTCCAGGTGGCGTGATGGATTTTGTAGCTGGGCGAGAGGATCACTCCCAAAATGGCAGCGCGGTCGAGGATCCTGCCGTTTGGGGCGACGTAAACGTATTCGGGAGCCATGAGGCGATCGACGGTGGCGCTGACGTTTTCAAGCCACGCCGCATTCCAGGCTCTGCTGAGTTGCTGAATTTCTTGAACCACCCGCCGTGTCCATCCCGCCTCCTGCCAGCGTAAATATAAAACCGAATCCGCCGTGACTCAAGAGCGAGACAGCAGATCCCTTAGGACGACCCGCAAACGGCGCGGATTTCGGGATGACAACGTTAAATCAAAGCGAAAGCAAAGGCAGGATACCGGGCTTCAGCCCGGCCCTACGAGGAGCCGACAAATTCAACGCAGTTGTTCGGTCTTGTCTACGGCGCGTCCCATGAGCGGACAGCGGCGCGCGGCTCGACAAATCTCGCGGAGGTTAACTTCTGCGGTGGCAATCGGGTGGACGGCACGGTGTTGGGCTGGAGACATGCTATAAATCCTCTAACATGTTCCTGGAGGCGCGGATGACCTCATTCTGGCAAGACGTTCGTTACAGCCTGCGGATGATCGCCCGGGCGCCCGGATTTGCGGCCATCGCCATACTGACGCTCGCGCTGGGCATTGGCGCGAACACCACCATCTTCAGTTGGATCAATTCTGCGCTGCTGAATCCAGCTCCCGGACTTGCCAAGCCGAACGAAATTCTGTCGCTGGTGCAGGGCGGGAAAGACGACTACCTCGGGTTTTCCTATCCCGACATTCAAGCCTTGCGCGACGGGCAAAAGAGTTTTTCGGGCATCACCGCGTGCATGTTCACGCCCATGAGCTTGACGGGCAAAGGCAAGCCGGAGCGCGTGTGGGGGATGGTCGCGTCGGCGAATTATTTCGATGTACTGGGAGTGCGGCCGATCCTGGGGCGCGGCTTTCTTCCGTCGGAGGACGAAAAAGCGGGAGGCGCGCCGGTGGCGGTGATCAGCTACCGTCTGTGGCAAACGCATTTCGGCGCGAATCCAAACGGGGTGGGCCAGCAAATCGAACTCAACCAGCACCGCTACACAATTGTGGGCGTAACGCCGCCCGCGTTTCAGGGGAGCATCACCGGGCTGCGGATGGAGGTGTGGGTCCCGGTCATGATGCAAGCGCAATTGATGCCGGGCGGCGACATGCTTCACGACCACGGCAACTTATGGTTGTTCGCCTATGGGCGGCTGACGCCGGGCGTCTCCGCGCAGCAGGCGCAAGAGGAAATGACGGTGAAGTTGAAACAGGAGGCCAGGAATTATCCGGAGGAGCACAAAGGGCACGACCGTGTGACGGTGTACCCGCTGTGGCGCAATCCGTTCAGCTTCAACATATTTTTCTCGATACTTTTGCCGACGCTGATGGCCATCGCGGGGCTGGTGCTGCTGCTGGCTTGCGCGAACGTGGCGAATCTGATGCTGGTGCGCTCGGTGGGGCGGCGGCGCGAAATCGCGATTCGAATGTCGTTGGGCGCGAGCCGCTGGCGGCTAGTGCGTCAACTGCTGGTCGAAAGCTTGATGCTGTCGCTGGCGGGAGGCGCGGTTGCGCTGCTGATTACGCTGTGGACGGCGGGAACGTTGATGAAATTTGTGCCAGCGATGGATTTCCCGATTTCGCTCGTGGTGCACGCGGACCGCACCGTGCTGCTGGCGACCGTGGTGATCTCGGTCCTTACCGGTGTGATCTTCGGAATTTTGCCTGCGCTGCGGGCTTCGGGAGTGGCGCCGGTGGCGGTGTTGAAAGAGGAGAGCGGAAGCGCGTCAGGTGGACTGCGGAAAGCGCGGCTAGCGAGCGGGTTAGTGGTGGCGCAAATTTCGCTGTCACTCGTGCTGCTGGTGTGCGCGGGGTTGTTCATTCGCAGCTTCTTGAGCGCGCAGAAAATTAATCTGGGATTCAATCCACATAATGTGCTGATCGCGTCATACGATTTGTTTACCGCGGGATATTCCGAAGAGAAAGGGACGGAATTCGATCGCGAATTGGTGGCGAAGCTGGAAGCGCTGCCGGGAGTGCAGTCGGTAGCGCTGTCGGACCGCTTGCCCGGATTGTCACCGGGATCAACGAGCGTGAGGCCGGAAGGGTACGTTTCGCAGCCTAATGAATCGATGGAGACGTCCATGGCCATCGTCACGCCGAAATATTTTCAGACCCTGCAGATTCCGTTGGTGAAGGGACGCGACTTCACGCCGCAGGACAATAAAACTTCGCAACGCGCGGTGATCGTCAGCGAAGCATTCGCGGAACGCTACTGGCCCGGGCAGGAAGCGTTGGGAAAACGCCTTAACTCGGACCTGACGCATGATTGGTTCACGGTGGTAGGCATGGCGCGCGACAGCAAAATGACCAGCTTGAGCGAAAAGCCGGCGCCATTTCTTTATTTGCCGTTTTACCAGGTTTATCGGGGCACGATGATTGTGACGGCGCGAGTGAACGGTGACCCGTTGGTGTTTGGCAAAACGGTGGAGAGAACCATTCACGAACTGAACTCCGACCTGGTGGTGTATGACCTGACTTCGCTTGAATTGAGCGAACGCGTTGCAAGCTTTCCTCAGCACATAGCGGGAACTTTTGTGGGCGCATTTGGGCTGCTCGCGCTGGTGCTCGCCGCGATTGGAATTTACGGCGTAACGGCTTACACGACTCGGCAGCGCACTCGCGAAATTGGGATACGCATGGCGCTCGGCGCGAGCAAAGAAGACGTTCTGCGGCTGGTGCTGGGTCATGGGCTGCGGTTGACGTTTATCGGAGTGGCGCTGGGGTTGGCTGTGTCGTTCGCGCTGACGCGGTATTTGAGCAGTTTGTTGCTCGGGGTGACGAGCACGGACGCGCTGACGTTTTCGACTGTGGCCATCCTGCTGTGCGCCGTGGCGCTGTTCGCGTCATTTATTCCTGCGCGACGAGCGATGTGCGTGGACCCCATGGTCGCGCTGCGCTACGAATAAACCCGCGCTGTTCGTTTGCCACAAGCGACACCCCCCGAGCATCTAACGTTGGTCATGGATCTGCGAGGATCATCGAACTCCGCGGGAACTGGCGCAGCAGTGCTCGACCGCAAAATTGGGTACCTCGTCCTGCGAGTCACTTTGGGACTTAGTATCTTCATGCACGGCCTTACGCGGCTGCCACATTTGAGTGCTTTCGCGGACGGCATGGTCAAGGAGTTCGCCAATACGGTGCTGCCCCCGGTGGTGGTGCGACCGTTCGCTATTGGCCTCGTTTTCGTGGAGGCTATCGTCGGGCTGCTCGTGCTGCTAGGACTCTTTACGCGCGCGGCTTTGATTTTGGGTTGCGCCACGATGGCCGCGCTCATCTTCGGCACCGCATTACGCTCCGATTGGAACACCGTCGCCGTCCAGCTTCTTTACTGCGCCATCTACGCGGCGCTGGTTGCCGCCCGCGAATACAACGCTTACTCCGTCGACGCCGTTTTACGGCGCTGAAGTTTTTCGTACCGGGGAATAAAACAAAACAAGAAGCCGGGCCGACGCCCGGCGCTAGGAATGCGATGCGGAGTAGATCCGAAGGCGGGAGTATTGCGAAAAAAAAGGGGGGAGCGGAGGCTCCTCCCGATTCATTCCTCAAAATTTGCGGCCGGTTTAAATATTAGCGAACCACTATCAAGGACTTGCTGGCTTCGAGCTTCTTGGCTTTCTTATCTGCCTGCGCGGCGAGGCAGAAGACTATGAGGTAATCAACCGAGCGACGAAGTATTCACCAGATGTTCAAGAAGAAAAACGGAGAGAAATTAGTGGAGGGTGGCGAGGCGGGCTTGCCACGGGGCGGCTAGGTCCGGACGATTGCCCTTTAGGGCGATGGTTATGGCTTGCGCTGCAACTTGTTTTCGGCCGTAGGGGCCGAGGTCGGCCCAGGGCTTGGAGTGGTCTACGACATAATTGTAAAGTGCTTCGGAGGTGGCCAGCGCGGTTTCGATTTTGCCTTCCCCTGCGTAGGCATTTACCAACCAAGACAGAAGGAGGTCCTTTTCGAAGAGAGCCTGCATCAGGGAGGGATCGTTATCGGGCAGGTTGGAACGATGGGCGATTACTTGATCGATGTTGGGCCACGCGACGACTAGAGTTTGTTCGGCCATGTCCCAGCGATTGGCTTGCGAGTAGGTTTCGGCAAGCTCCATATATTTGTCTGTGAGCGCGAGATCGGAAGGGCTGGACGAGGCGCGAAGGTAGTCGATCATCTGGTGAGAATTTTCTTCGGCATCGTCAAATTGCTGCATCTCACGAAAGCATTCAACGACTGCGCCGCTCGATTCTACGAGCGCGGCTTGCTTGCCCTCAGTGAGGTGCTGGGAGAATTGTTGGGCGTCCTGCAAGCGAGGCAAGGCTTGCGCGGGGACGTGGGCGCGCGACAGGACGTAGCCTTCCTGAAGGGCTGAGGTTTCCAGGGTTTTGTAAACTGTTTCGGCGTCGGCGGTGCGACCTGAGGATTCGAAATAAGTGGCGATTTGCTGGCGCGCATTTTTCAGCGCGGCATATTGATCGTCGGAGAGCTGCCCGCTGGATTGTTCCGCTTCCTGAAAACTTGCGAGAGCTTCGGGGTATTCCGCGTTCTTGAGTTGTTTTGAGCCCGTGTCATAAAGCGAACGGAACTTTTTCGCATTGGCAGCATTGAATTTTATTTCGGTGGCGTCGCGGGCTGAAGTAGGTTTCGAGACAACGTACCGGATGAGGGCCGAAAAGGCCACAAATATCAGTATCACTTCCAAAATAATCATTAAAACGCGCGTTGGACGCATGACCCGCCCCCCTAAGCCATGGTTATTTAACTTGTTAACAAAAGTATAAGCGAGCGTCCGACGCGCGCCGGCGGGATGTTAGCATCGGGTTACAAACTAGGACTGGCCAAGTCGTCTTGGGAAATGTGCGGTGTGAGCGCGGCCATTGCGCGCATTCGTGAGAGCGCGCGGAGTGCTGCGAGGGGTGGGCGCGTTCGTGAATCAAAGAGTGCTGAACTACTGCGCGGTGATTCTGGTGGCGGCCGGATGCATTTTCTACTGGTATCGCATCGTGCGGCAGCGGGTTCCTCCTTACAGCAAAATTCCCCAAGTAAAATGGACTAAATATTTCAGTCCTATGGACGGATTTTATACTTCGCCGACGGTGGGAAGGGATGGAGAGCTGTACATCGCAGGCAGCGAAATTTATTGTGTGGACCCTTCGAGTTCGTTGCGATGGGAATACCGCGTGGATCTGCACGACCAGATCGAGGGAGCGATATTTCAGGACGAAGAGCGGAACATTTATTTTGGAACGACGAACAAAGTGTATTCGCTGACGCCTACGGGGTTGAAGCGATGGGAGATTTCCTGTCCAACGCAGAAGATGGCGTCGAGCGATCAAGGCGGGACATCGAACGGGAGCACGGTGTACACCATCTGCGGCCAATCGTTTTCGGCTTTCAATAAAGAGGACGGGACGCTGCAGTGGTCGTTGCCGGCATTGGACTACAGCAACTCGCCGGTGATGCTGAAGGATGGGGAAGTGGTGTTTGTGCGCGAGCGAAGAGTTTTTGTGATCGATCGCGAAGGGAAGACTGTTTGGTCCTATCCGCACATTTCGCTTGCGGGGAATGGCGTACCAGCGAACGGGTCGACGGATACCTATATTGATACTCCGATTGCGGTGGGCGAGGACGGAACGATCTACGGCGGCTCGCAGTTATACAAATTTGTCGCGCTGGATACGCGAGGCCAGGTGAAATGGATTTACGACAATGCAAATAAGGCGGGATTTCACTCACCTCCCGTGATCGCCGCGGACGGAACAATTATCGCGGTGTCGATGCAAGACGTTGTGTATGCGTTCGCGCCGGAGGATGGCGCGGTGAAATGGACATTTCGCTTGCCGCAGACGCGTCGCGGCGTGCACTCTCCGGTGCTGGGTAGTGATGGAACGATTTACACGATGGCGGAGACGCGACTGCTTGCGCTGTCGGACAAGGGTCACATCCTTTGGGATTTGCCACTGCAGGGGACTGCGGTTGGGTCACCGGCATTGGCGCCGGACGGAACGCTGTACATTGCGATGGCGGAAGGCACGCTGTATGCGGTGCAGACCGCGAGCCACGGCCTTTTGCAAAGCGCTTGGCCGAAGTTCCAGCACGATTCGTTGAATTCAGGACGAGCGGCTGGCGGGGGCGACAGATGAAAAGTTTTGCGGCGAGACGGACGAGCTGTTGGTTAGGCGCGCTTTTGCTGATTTGCGCGACTTCGTGGCTGCAAGGATGCCGACAAGAAGCGACTCCGGAGTTGAAGTCGCAGATTGTGGGCGATTGGGAAGAGGTGCACGGCACGAAAGAAACTTTGCATTTCAAAGCGGATGGGACATTGGTTATGAAGAGCCCGAGCGAGTTCCATCAATGCGTTTATGATTTTCCGGATGAGAAGCATATCCGAATGAATTGCGCGCCAGCGGGATCGCCGGCGTATTTTCAGGTATGGAATTTGGCGTTCACCGATGACGATAAGCTGAAGATTGGAACGGTGCGTGAAACTGGCACGTATCGAAGACAAGAATAAATCTTCTACAAAGCGCCGGCGAAGGAATAAAGGTTTGAGATTTTAGCCAAGACCGGTTACGGCAATGCGCGTGGCGGAATCCCTACACGCAATGCTTCGTCTTCGACTTGGTTAAGTTGCTGCGCGATCTGCTTCTGCTGAATATCGAGCTGCTTCAAATAATCAACAGTAAAACCTCCACCGTATTTTGTTTCCGGCAGGGGCGGAAGGAGCGTGATGTTCTGCGCGGCAGCTTGCTCTACCATTTGCGATTTCACTTCGCGCACTTCGCTAAGTTCGGACTGTAACTGTTGCAGCTCTTGGGTGACGATTTTTTCCTGAACTTGGGCCGGAAACCGAGAAATGTCCTGCGCGCGGGCGGCAACTTCCTTCGCGTTGCGCAAAACTTCCGACGGAATGCCGTTGGCGCGGGCGCGATCTTCCAGCTCGGAAATTTGCGCTACGATGGCAGCGCGTGGTAGCTGAAGCTGCTGGATGAGGGCGTCGGTGCTAATTGCTGGGCACGGCGCATAAATATCCAGCCCTACATCCAATCCCGGAGCGGGCTGCGGCGGCGCGTTTGAGTGGCGAAAGTTCTGCAGACGCTGCACTTCAGCGTCGATACTGTCTAGCTGTGCGCCCAGTGAGACAGATTGTTGCGCGTACCAAACTGGATCCTTTTCGGGCGCCAGACGTTCGGCGGTTGCGACTTGTGGGATCAAGGCGAGGCGCGCCCGCGACGTCTTCATTACGGCAGTGTCTGTATCGGGCGCGATGGGGATACCTGCGGTGTCGCCAACAGTCGTGGCGCCATTGCGAGCGAGGGCTTCGACGTCATCGTTTGTGTAGATTTTTTTCTCGCGGTCGGGTTTGGGCGCTGTGGCGTTGGAGTTCGAGGAATTGTCGGTCGACATTTGTGGTACTCCGCGGGCGAGGGCGGAAGTTGTAAGGCTCGGAATTGCAAGACTGCATAGCAGTGCCGCCGAGAGGGCGGCGCCCTTGAGCGAGTGAAGGGTGACCGAGTGAGAGGGCTTGGGCGCGGTCATAAAAGTCTCCTTGTTAGGACGGAGCGAATCCTAAACACGAAATCTCGAAGTGGTAGGCCGAGAGAATTACATAACCCAAGCGTGTTGTATATCAGGTTTATACCTGAAAGCTAGTTTCGTTTTTTATTCGTAGCGCAAAGCGTTCATAGGGTCAACGGCGATGGCGCGACGCGCGGGGATGTAGCACGCGACGATGGCGACAAACAGCAAAACCAATGCGGCGGCGGTGAATGTGAGTGGGTCGTTGGCGCTGACGCCGAAAAGCAGGCTTGTTATCAGGCGCATCAGGCCCAGGGCGGCTGTCATGCCGATCACGATTCCAAGGGCGGCGAGTTTTACCGCTTGGCCTACGACCAGACGAAGAACGTTGCTGCGTTGCGCGCCGAGAGCCATGCGGATGCCGATTTCGTGCGTGCGTTGCTGCACGCTGTAAGAAATCACGCCGTAAATTCCGATGGCGGCGAGGACCAGCGCAAGTCCGCTGAAAAGGCCGAGCAGGACGAGAGTGAGATGCGGAGTGGACACGGAATTATCGATCAACTGGCGCATGGTGATGACGCTGAAAACGGGCTGGTCTCGGTCGATGGCGGCTACTGCGGAGCGAACGGACGAAATAAGGCTGGCAGGATCGACGGCGGAACGCAGGATCAAATACATATCGGTTTGAGGTTCCTGGCGGAAAGGCAAATATATTTCGAGTCGAGAGGGATTGGCCAGACCGTAGAGTTTTGTGTCACCGACAACGCCGACGATGGTGATCCAGGGATCTTTCGATCCAGGGCGACCCCAATGGAATCGTTTGCCGACTGGGTCTTCATTGGGCCAGTAGCGGCGGGCCATGGTGGTGTTGATGAGACCGACGAGCGCGGCAGTTTCAGTGTCGGCGCCGGTGAAATTGCGGCCGCGCATCAGCGGAATGTTAAGGACACTGGTGTAATCCGCGCTGATGTAATGGTAATCGGGATGCGGAAATGTTCCGATATCGGGGACGGGGATGCCTTCGATGGTGATATCGGCGCGATTGTGACTGCCTGTGAGTGGAACGGCGGTGCCAATCGCGGCGTTTTCAACTCCGGAGATGGCGCGGACCTTTTCCAGCAGTTGCTGCCAGAAATTTATTATGGCTGGGGATTTGGAATATTGAGCTGTGCGCAAATCCATTTCCATGGCGAGGACGTGGTCGGACTGGAAGCCGGGATTCACTTTCAGCAAGCGGTACATGCTTTTCATCATGAGACCCGCGCCGACCAGGAGGATTAGAGCGAGAGCAGTTTCGGCCATGGCCAGGACGCCGCGCAAGCGATGTTGGGCTGGGCTGGATGTGGCGCTTCGTCCGCCTTCTTGCAGGGTTTCCTGGACGCGCGGCTGCGCGGCCTGCCAGGCGGGAACCAGTCCGAAAGCAATCGCGACCAGCACGACCATGGCGGCGGTGAATAGCATGACGTTGCGATCGACGCCGATGTTCATGCCTTGAAGCATATCGGTCGAAATTAAATGCTTCAGGCCGATAACGCCTAAGGCTCCAACCAGAATTCCTAAAACTCCTCCGATTGCGGCGAGGAGAAAACTTTCAGTGAGCATTTGACGAACAACGCGAGTGCGGCTAGCGCCGCAGGCTTGGCGAACGGCAATCTCTTTGGACCTGGCTGCGCCGCGCACCAGAAACAAATTGGCTACATTGACGCAAGCGATCAGCAGGACGAAAACGACTGCGCCGAAAAGAACGAGGATGGCTGGACGAGTGTCGCCTACCAATTGATCGCGAAGCGTTGTGACGCTGATTCCGACTCCGGCGTTCAAGACTGGATAGGCTTTCTGCAAATTGATGGCGATGGTGTCGAGTTCTGCGCGAGCCTGCTGAAAAGTTGAGCCGGGGGCGAGCCGTCCGAGAGCTTCCATGTCGCCGCGGTCGCCGCGGTCCATCAGGTCGGCGGCCCAAATGCCGATGGGGGCGATGGCGTCGGTCTTATCGTCGAGGCGGAAGTTGGGAGGAAGAACGCCGACGATGGTGAAGCTGCGTCCGTCGAGTGTGATGGTTTTTCCGATTGCGTCGGGATTGGCGCCCAAATGGGATTGCCATAGCGCGTAACTCAACATGACGACCGGAGCTGTGCCGGGAACTTCTTCCGACGGAAGGAAATCGCGACCGAGGAACGGGCGCACGCCCAGCAATGAAAGGCAATTCGGCGACACCGCATAGCCTTCGATATTTTCAGGCTGAGCGACACCGGACAAGTTGAAGGCTCGATTATTGAGGAGGGCCATTTGCGAGATCGTTTTGCTCTGCGTTCGCCAATCGAGGAAATCGGGATAGGAGGATGAATGAACGCCGACTCGCTGGGAAGATTCCTTGATCACGATTAATTGTTGAGGGTTGGAGTAGGGCAGCGGTCGGAGGAGGACGGCGTTGACGACGGAGAAGATAGCGGTGTTGGCGCCGATGCCGAGGGCGAGGGTTAGTAGCGCGATGGCGGTGAAAGCTGGATTTTTGCGCAGCATGCGAGCGCCGTAACGCAAATCTTGAAGCAGGGAATCGAGCCAGGCGCCGGTGCGGACATCGCGTACTTCTTCTTTTACTTGTTCGATGCCGCCAAGTTCGAGGCGGGCGGCGCGGCGGGCTTCTTCTGGGGTCATACCTTCGCGCATTTTTTCCTCCGCCAAAGTTTCAACGTAGGCGCGCACTTCGACGTCGAGTTCGCGGTCGTTTTGGCGCTTGGCGAAAATGTTTCGCAGGAAGCTTTTCATCCGCGAGGGGCGAAGCATGTTTTGCAATCTCCTTATTCGTAACGCAGCGAAATCATGGGATGCACCTTCATGGCTCGGCGCGCCGGGATATAGCAAGCCAAGAGCGCGACCAGGACCAGGATGCTCGATACAGCCGCAAAGGTTAGGGGGTCGCTGGCGCTTACCCCGTAGAGCAAATGCGCGAAACTCGGGAGGACGCGAGTGAGGATTGGAGCGGTAATTCCGCCGAGGGCAACGCCAGTGACGGCCAGCCGCAAACCACCGCCAACTACGAGGCGAAACACATCTTTTTTCTCCGCACCGAGCGCCATGCGTATCCCAATCTCATGAGTTCGCTGCGTCACCGCGTATGAAATGACACCGTACAATCCGACAGAGGCCAGCAGCAGCGCAAGCGCTGCGAACACGCTCAGCAGAATCATTGGAAAGCGCTGCGGTGACATCGATTCGGAAACGATATTCTGCATGGTCCGAACGTCATAAACCGGCTGGTCGCTGCCTGCGCCGTAAACGGCTGCTTTGATTGCAGGCATGACGGTCGCGGACTCGAGCGGGGTACGAAGCACGACCGTCAAATAGGGATAGCCGACGAGCACCCACTGGTCCGGATCCTGAGCCAGCGGAAAATACATCTGATTTTGCGTAGACGAGGTGGGATCATCCAGCGCCCAATGTCTTACGTGGCGCGCTACACCAATAATACGACAGGGACCAGTGGGTGACGCGAAACCGAATGTTATCGTTCGGCCCAGTGGGTCGCTGCCCGGAAAATACATTCGACTGAAAGTACTGTCGATGACCACGACGCATGGAGATTGAACGGTGTCATGCGGGGTGAACGACCGGCCCCGAAGCAGTGGTATTCCCATCGTTCGGAAGTAATCTGGACCCGTAAGGAAGCCCACTAAACGCGGGGCAGCCTGAAGCGAAGCGGGCCTCTGAGAGTCGATCCAAAAGGGAATAGTCCCGCCCTGACCGCTGAGCGGAACAGTATCAGTAAAATCCGCCGCTTGTAC
>Ga0207015_1227_pt1 | contig 11818 bp, 11 predicted proteins | sample Alteio_BWMinCont_53_FD_153486 | JGI IMG/M metagenome (GOLD analysis project Ga0207015, IMG submission 153486) | Enriched cells from forest soil in Barre Woods Harvard Forest LTER site, Petersham, Massachusetts, United States -... | ecosystem: Environmental > Terrestrial > Soil > Temperate forest >...
TGCAGTTTGACACTGAGCGCCTATCGCCCCAGCGCTGTCAAACAAATTCGCTTTATCTCCGTAATAAGCTTTTTGTATTGGCCCACCACGGTATTCGGACTAAATCGGTGAGTGCCGTCCCTGCACAATCAGTTCCTCTGCAATCCTGCGGGCTTCGGGGAGTGTCGCGATCGATTTCACTGGGCAAATCGCGTTGAATCTTCGCCAGTTCTTCGTCAAACAGGCGTGTCAACACGGCGGGCGTGTGTTCCACTGTCTTGCCATCATCGCCAGAAACTTTCACTTTGTGCCGCACGCGCTGTGCGATCATCAGCCGGTAGATTCGGTCGGTAGCCAGGTCTTCCATATAGCCATCCAGCAGGCTGGCGCCTTTTCCGTTTAGCACGCCGTTGCGATAACGAATCACCGTGCGTACCGCAGCGCGCGTTCCGTCCATAGTTATCTTGCCGACACCCTTCGGGATCGGCCGCAAGTTGGGATGTACGTTCGCCAGCTTCGGCCGTTTTGAAATTTGATTCGGAAAAGGGAACTGCGCTACCGCTATCTCGTTCTGATCCGGGTGACCCGTCCAGGCCCCATCCATCAGGCAGTTGGCTTCGTTCTGCTTGTCTTGCTTCAAAACCTTCATGGCTCGTTCGTTTAATTCCGCGTCCGTGCGGCTGGGAAAAAGCGCGGTCATTCCGCCGATCGCGTGTGCCCCATGCTTGTGGCAGATTTCAGGCATCAGCGTACGGAAATTCTGGAAGAAAGCCACATCGTGCGGGATGGTATTTCGATCCGGCAGAATCCAGTCGGGATCCTCGATCATGAAATCGATCAGCGACGCCATGTAATCCCAGCGCCCGAGGTTCAAACCCAGGCAGTGCTCGCGCAGATTGAAAAGAAATTCTTCCATCTGATAGGACAGCGGATGTGCTTCCACCAGCGCCATGCACTTGATGTAGTCCCTAGGCAGTCCTTTTGATTTCGCGAGAGCTTGGAACAGGTCGCGCCACCAGAACGCTTCCTCCGCAGATTCGCTCTTGGGGATATACACCGAGAAGTTGTGCGGCAACGTTGCCGGATCGATTTGATACCAAATCATGGCTAGATCGAACAGGGAAGCGGACAGCAGCTCGTTCTTGATCACCCCGCCTTGACTGATGTGCAGCCCTCGCGGCCGAACCCAGGTGACGGTCTTCGAACGATTCACCACTACCTTCTTGCCTCGCTTCTTGTCGTCGTAACTCAGTTCATATGTATAGGCGGCGATGGTGTTTTTTATCGCCAGCATGATGTTTTCCCATTTATTGGCGGTGGAATCTTCCAGGTCGATCATCACCGCCGGAGATCCAGAGTTCAGCAGTTTCACCGTCAACTCTGCGTCGTCGGCCGGACCAGTCATCTGATTGCGCTGATCCGCACACCAGTCGGGAACCTGGATCCTCCAGTCGGAAGTCGTCGCTTCCGACGCTGGCAAATAATCCGGCGGCTTTCCGCCATGCGACTTTTCCAAAACTTCCCCGCGCTTTTCGGCTAGCTTTTGCTGTGGTGGCGTGAATTGCTTGTGCAGCGGCAACAAAAAATCAAAGAAGCCTTTCGGAAGGTCCTTCTCTGGATTCAAATCAGTGGGCGCGTAGTTCATGGGTTGCGGTGAGACGTGATTTGTAGTGCCGGGCGGGTTCACAGCTACGAGCCGGGCATCGCGTCATCATGGCAAAACGCGAATGCAGAGTCAAACACCTAAAAGTACCTAAACGCCTCATTTAGCTGGCGCCAAAGACCTAGTACGCCATCGCAAAAACCTCCTCGCTTCTTCCAGTCTTTCGATGAAATTGTTGACTACCGGGGCTGAGCGAGTCTCTACTTAGTTGCGCTTTGACTCGTGCAGCGGTTTTTGCGCCGCGAGCATTTCAATAATTGCCTTCCTGCGTTTTTCCCGGGTCTCCGGTTTCTTAGCAGTCTGTAACCGCCAGGCGATGGCGTAGCTGTTAGCTTTGTTTAATGTCGCAAAAAATATCCGCGCTTTTTTGTTCTTGGAAAGCTCCTTGAGAAAGTCCTCGGGCATAGCCATCTTGCTCGGCGCATCATAAGCCCTATCCCATCGGCCGTCCGCTTTGGCCTTTTCTACTTCTTTCAATCCCGCCGCCTTCATTTCGCCCGCCTTCACCAGTCGCTCCACAATTTCCCGATTGCGCTTGGACCAAAGACTTTTAGGCCGCCGCGGCACAAATCTGTGAAGCCAGGACTTCTCGTCGTGCTTTTTCAGCGGCCCGTCTATCCAGCCGTAACAAAGCGCGACAGCTAAGGCTTCCGTGTGCGTCACAGACGCAACCCCTGATCCCTTTTTGAAAAATCGCAGCCACACGCCTTTTGGATCGGCGTGATTCTTGGCCAGCCATCGCCTCCACTCTTTCACTGAACCAAACGCGATGATCTCGCCGTCAGTGCCAGCACTCATGAAGTCAGTTCCCGGAGCTCTACTTGGCGGCGCGGCTATTGCCGGCCAGTGGCAACACGCGCTGGACCAATTCATCTGTAAATTTCCGCTTTTCTTCGTAAAAAGGGAAGTGGCCGGAATTTTCAAACCACACAATTTCTTTCAGCGGTGCACGGATCGTTTCAAGGTACTCCGCGACCGCCGAGCCCGGGCAATAGGGATCCATCCTTCCTTCAAAAAAGAAAAGCGGCTCGCGGAACTCCGGACCGAGTTGGGTCAAATCGAATTCCATCATTTGCGGCATCATGACTTCAAGCGAAAACATTTGCCCCCGCACCCATCCGACATCATCGGCGATCGAGTATTCCGGAGCGGAGATTACCGTTTCCAAAATTCTTTTCACATTCGTAAAACTCGTCTCGCTCGGCGGCGGCCCCAGTAACTTCGATTCCCAATCTCTCACCGTCCCCATCTTATTCATGTCCGGGATCGCGGGAGGATAAGGAGCCACGCTCTCCAATTCCTTGATCGCCTGTTCGTTGTTGTGGCTGCGCGCCGTTTGCAGCACGATCGCGTACCCGGCATCCTCATTCTGCTGCATACTCACTGCCTGCCCGGTGCCCACAAATGCATAAATCATTTCCGGATGCTCGTGCGCCAGCCACAGGCCCAGCATGCTTCCCCATGAATGGCCCACCACAAATATTTTTTCTCGTTTGAATCGAGTTCGCAGATAGCTTGCCACTTCCACTGTGTCCTGCTCCATTTGCGCCAGGTTCATGGTTTGCCGCTGAACTTCCTTGTCGTTCGACTCGTAAGTTTTTCCCGCCCCGCGTTGGTCCCATTCCACCACGGTGAAATATTTCTCCCAAGGGTCCTGGAAAGTACTCCCCATGGCAATGAACGCCACTCCCGGTCCGCCATGTATGAACAGCAGAATCGGGTTATTTACGTTTTGCCCGCGCACTTCGATCCACTGCTCGATGCCGCCGATGCGCACCGCTTCCAGGCTGTCGATGCCGTTGGGCGAAGTAATGGCCCGGGATCCAGAAACTTTGTGTTGCAGGTATTTTCGATACAGCAACGCCGCCGAGAGGGTCACAACGATCAAGCACACCATCGCTATCGCGCCATACTTGAAAATCTTTTTGATCACGTTAGCTCCGCGAACCAGTTCCTCTCTAGTGATACGAGCAGGTCCGCGGTTTTGTTCGAACCGAGACTCCCGTTCCTGCCTGGAGGATTCACTCGGGGATATTCGTTTCATTTCGCTCGGACCAGCCCGCAGGGAAACGGCACGGGGACTGAATCCAACTAGCGCGTCGTGATAAAAAAATACGCGCTCATCGCGAGGCCAACTCCGATCACCAACGCTCGCACCTTCTGTGGGTCAGCTTTCTGCGCGTAGTGCGCCCCGAACCATCCGCCCACCAGCGCACCCGCGACCATTACTGCAAACTGCAGCCACAAAACTGCCCCGGCCACGATAAATGTAACCACTGCAGCGGCGTTGATCGCGGCCGCCAGCAGCGTTCTGATCGCGCCCATCGCATGAATGTCCCGCATTCCCAACGCTGCGAACATTCCCAACATCACAAATCCGATCCCCGCGCCGAAATATCCACCATAAACCGCCAGGACCAACTCAATGAAGGAACACACCGTAATCGCCCGCCACGACGCATTTTGAAGATCATCACTCACGGCGCTCTTCCCGGCGAATGACCGAATCTTATTGCCAAACGCGAAGAGCAAAGTGCCGCTCAGCAGCAGCCAGGGTACAAAATGCAGAAAGGTACGTTGCGGAGTTTTCAGCAGCAGCAGCGCCCCGGCCCAGCCTCCGGCAACGCTGGTCACCAGTAGCGGGATCAATAGACGCTTCGGTACGTCCAACCGTTTTAAGTAAGCAAGGCTGCTAGCGGCCAACCCCGGCCAAAGCGCCACGGTATTAGTAGCATTGGCCTCGACCGGCGGCACACCGGTGAACAACAGCGCGGGAAACGAGATAAAGCTTCCGCCCCCTGCCAACGCATTCAGAATTCCTGCAATCCCAGCAACGAAAAACAGAAAGAGCGCCTGGCCGATTTGGAGTTTCATCAAATATCAGATTACCAGGGTCGACGCGGACAAGCGCAACGCCCGCATTTTCCCGGCAAGTTGTGTGGGTTGGCAACGCTCGTGAATCGACAGCTATTGCACTTCCTTGGCTTTCTTTCTTACCGCCGTGAGCAGTTGTGGAGGCAATGCAGAGTATCCTTCCTGCACCGCCGATCGCTGGCCATCGGTATATATCCATTCCAGCAGGTCATTCAACGCCGCAGCGCGAGCCTTGTCACTCAGCGACGTCCGCAGGTAAATCCAGGTGAAACTTGCGATGGGAAAAGAATCGCCTCCGGATGCGTTGGCCAGCGAGGCGGAGAAGTTATTCCACCGCGGCTCTTCTACCGCATTGCACGCCGCAACGATGCTCTCCATCGAAGCTTTCACAAACTTGCCGGAGGAATTCGATACCGCCGCCTGTGAAATGCCGTTTTTCACTGCATATTGATATTCCACGTAGCCGATGGCGCCGGGAGTATTTTTCACTTTGTCTGCCATATCAGAACTGCGGTCCGCAGCTTCGCCAACGGGCCACTTCGGTGACGGACTCACTCCCACCTGCGAGCGAAACTTGGAGCTCACCTTCGATAAATAATCGCTGAAAACATAATTGGAACCCTTCCCCGCGGGCCGGTTAATTACCTGGATCGGAGTGTTGGGCAAGCTAATTTCCGGATTCAGCTTCGTAATCTGCGGCGCATTCCAGGTCCTAATATCGCCAAGATAGATTGCAGCCAACACGTCTCCTGAAAGCTTAAGCTCCTGGTGCGCGTCGGGAAGATTGTAAATGGGGACGATTCCGATGATTACCACTGGCAGTTCGATCAGGGCTCCGTCTTTCTTCTCTTTATCCGTAAGCTGCGCTTCGCCGGCGCCAAAATCGCTTGCACCTCGAGTAATCTCCTTGATGCCCTCGCTCGTGCCAATAGGAACGTATCGGAATTGAGTCTTTGCGCTGCGCTTGCCGAACTCTTGCGTCCACCGGTTATAAAGCGGCGCCGGCACACTCGACCCGCTACCGACCAGAACCAGTGCCTCCTGCGCACGCACCGAAAATTTGCAGAGTGTGAGGAAGAGAATCAACAACAGCCCGGCAATCGGAAGTGAATGCCGGCTGCAGAGCCGTTGCGCAGTTCTCCATCCCAGGAACGTTTCGGGGAACCTCATGCCTGCTCCTCCTGATCGTAGCCGAGCGTTTCGAGCAAACTTACGCTCTTGGCCACCGGCGGTCCCAAGGCAGCTTATCCCCGTAACTTACCATCCTTGGCGGATCCTGAAGGTTAGCGAAAGTAGTTGTGTTGTCAGAACAATAACGCCTCGCACCATCCCGAGATCCGCTGTTGACCGGTCCAGGGCTTGATTTTTGCCGAAAAGGGGCAGAAATCGAAACGGCTAGCGCCACCGCGACATGGCTATTCCCGTTTTGGACCGATTCTGGAGCCCTCTTGTGTTTACTATGTGTGGACTGGTACCAAAGTGGAATAGTTTTCAACACTCGCTCTGTTTCTAATCAGACGGTGGGGTAAGTCCTCAGTTTCGGTGTCTAAGGCTCAGGATTATGAAACGATACATTCTGTTTTTTTGCTAAACCTCTCGCTTTGTTCGGCTTGCGGCTTTGCCCAAGCCCCTCCCATCGTCGGCAATACCCAAAGCACTAGCGTCGACCGCACCGAAATCCTCGGACGATTGGCCTTAGCGTACTCGCCTAGTTACGAAGGCTCTCTGGTCGAGACGCGTGGTGTGTCTTTCACGCCGTCGGCAAAATTTAAGCTCGCGGTCCGGGACGGCATTCTTGTGGAACGGCTCTCTTCGGTGTAGGAAAATCCGCAAAGTCCTTGGCCGCTGTTGATCGTCGCAAAATTCAAACCCTGGTTTGGGCCCATAGGTAGGGCGACACAGTACACTACGCCAACAACTCCTCGGTTCTCTTCAAGTGACAAGAATAGCCTATGGGGTAAAGACTGTATGCGACTTTCCCAGCGCGTTAATCGCGCATTAACGCGAAATCGTTGCTGGCCGTCTAATTTCAAGCGTTATTATATTATGTGGCTGGCCTCGAGCATGCCATTCGCAGAGCGCATCAGCGTCCGGTAGCGAAGCGCGCCATTCAGTCTGATTCATCGTTCTTTGGTGTCGCGTAAACGTCGCCGAGCATGTAACGAATCCAGCTCTAAGCTCCCTGAGGCTTGATTGCCTGGTTGTCTTTAGCGTCTCTAATTCTTAACTTATATTTACACCTACAAGAAAAGGAGTTCATATGAACATCGTGGAAGACGTTGCTCCGGATCAATTGCGTAAGGATATGAAAGTGGAAGAGTACGACTTTGTGATCCTCGGCGGTGGCACGGGATCGACAATCGCTGCATGGACTTTTGCCAAACAGGGACAGCGTGTCGCAGTCGTTGATCGCAAATATATTGGCGGATCGTGCCCGAACATCGCCTGTCTGCCCAGCAAGAATATCATTCATAGCGCGAAGGTCGCATGGTCGGTTCGCAGTAGCGAAGATTTTGGCATCGCCAAAGAAGGCTTCACAGTCGATATGGCCAAGGTGCGTGGCCGCAAACGCAAGATGGTCTCAGGCTTGAACGATATGTACCTGGACATCTACAAGCAGACCGGAGCGCAGCTTATCTTCGGCTCGGGACGATTCATCGCTCCCCGGACTCTAGAGGTTACGCTTTCTGATGGAACAAGGCGTGAACTCCGCGGAACCAACGTGATCATCAGCACCGGTACGCGCGCTGCGTTACCGCCAGTTCCTGGACTTATCGACGCAAAGCCACTCACGCATGTGGAAGCACTCGAACTAGGCGAGGTCCCCAAACATCTTCTGGTGCTCGGCGGGGGTTACGTCGGATTAGAACTGGCCCAAGCCATGCGCCGGTTCGGGAGCAAGGTGTCGTTGATCGAACACAACAGACACCTGGTTGATCGCGAAGACGAAGATGTGACGGAAGCTCTTCGCTGTCTGTTTCAGGACGAAGGCGTCGACATTCTTCTAAATGCACAGATCAGGCGGATATCGGGAAAATCCGGTGAATCCGTAAAAGTCCTTCTCGAGCAGAACGGAGTGGAGAGAGCGATCGAAGGCAGTCATCTGCTGGTTACGGGAGGACGCACTCCGAACACAGAGGGAATCGGGCTGGAGTTGGCTGGTGTTGAGGTGACAGATCGCGGATACATCAAGGTGAATGAGCGGCTACAGACGACGGCGCCCGGCGTTTGGGCCATTGGCGAGGTAGCAGGCAGCCCGCAGTTCACGCACATTAGCATTGACGATTTCCGGGTGGTCCATAGCAACCTTACTGGCGGTAACCGCGTGACGACTGGCCGGCAAGTTCCGTTCTGTCTTTTCACGGATCCTGAACTCGCCCGCGTCGGCCTAAGTGAGAAGGAAGCTAAAGCGCGAGGCATTCCATATCGCTTGTTCAAAATCCCAATGGAACAAGTGCTGCGCGCGCGCACACTTTCTGAAACACGAGGATTTCTAAAGGCGCTGGTTGAAATCAACGGCGAGCACATCTTGGGCTTCACTGCCTTCGCCGTCGAGGGAGGCGAGATCATGTCTTCCGTTCAGGTTGCTATGATCGCAGGGCTCCCTTATACCGCGTTTCGCGATGCTATCCTCACTCACCCAACTCTTGCGGAGGGTCTTGGCGCGTTGTTCTCGTCCGAACCTACGACGCGAAATCAGCGAGTGCGAACGGCCACTCAATAAGAGAGATCGATAAACTTACGCTTCCCGGAGCGAGAAACAAAAAACGAAATTAACTTATGTCGAATGAATCTTGGTCGCACAACGAAATCGAAGCTCTAGCTCGAGAACTCCTGTCCGCGTACCAGACTGGTCAAATGGTGGCCGTCCCTCCATCCGCGCGCCCCGGTTTCGATCTCAACGCCGCATACGGGGTCGAAACAACTCTCAAGCAGTTCCGCGAAGCCGATGGACATAAAGCGGTCGGTCGCAAGGTTGGCTACGCAAATAAGGCCATGTGGCGCGTTTTCAAACTTGAAACCCTGGTTTGGGCCCATATGTATGACGACACCGTCCATTACGCCGACAACAATTTCGCTACGCTGTCTATCGCGCATCCGCGTTCCCTGAAGATTGAACCCGAGATTGTTTTCGGTTTGAAACAGCCAGTCACGGGAGAGCCCTCGGACGCCGGTTCGGCGCTCGCATCCGTCGACTGGCTGGCCTTAGGCTTCGAAATCATTGACTGCCCTTTCCCAGATTGGAAATTTCAGCCCAGTGACTTCGTGACCTCCTTCGGACTTCACGCCGCTCTAGTAGTTGGCCAGAAAATCCCGGTGCAGCCCAACAATTCGGCCAACTTACTTGAGCAACTTAGCGCCTTCAAATTGCGCATCTCCAAGGGTGGAGAACCCGCCGTCGAGAGCCTAGCTAAGAATTCCGTAAGGGGTGCTGAATTTGTAGAGGAGGGATCCGGCAAAAATTCCTTGAAAAGTCCCGCGTTGTGTCTGGCCGAACTCGGCGCCGCCACAGTCCGCCGCTTCCCAACCAATCCCTTAAGCGCCGGAGAAATCGTCAGCTCCGGCACCCTCACAGCCGGCCACCTAACCATCGCCGGCGACCTGTGGACAGCCGAAGTCGACGGAATCCCGCTCCCACTCCTATCTCTCCGCCTGACCTAGCTAACACAGAATCAGCTGCCCGAACTAGCCGCCGCTCGCCGATTTCCCGCGCGCCCTTGACTTTGCGTCCGTGCACCTGTCGACGCTCAGGATGACGCCGCAGACTTCGCCTGGGGTTGCACCTTCTCCAGTAGTTGCGCGAATTTTTGCTCGCGGTCTTTCTGGTCCAGTCCCTGATAGATCTCCGCGATCTGCGTTGCATTCATCGAACAGAACTTCGGCCCGCACATCGAACAGAATTTCGCTTCTTTGTAAAAATCATCCGGCAACGTCTCATCGTGCATGGCCCGGGCGGTTTCGGGGTCCAGGGAAAGTTCGAACTGTTTGTTCCAATCGAAAAGGAAACGAGCATAGCTGAGTGCGTCGTCGCGGTCGCGTGCGCCCGGGCGATGACGCGCAACATCCGCTGCGTGGGCTGCGATTTTGTAAGCGATCACACCTTGGCGAACGTCGTCTGCGTTGGGCAAACCCAAGTGTTCTTTTGGCGTGACGTAGCAAAGCATGGATGCGCCGTGCCAGCCGATCATGGCTGCGCCGATGGCGCTGGTGATGTGGTCGTAGCCCGGCGCGATGTCGGTGACCAGCGGGCCCAGCGTGTAAAACGGAGCTTCGTAACACAGCTCGTTTTCTTTTTTTACCTGCAACTCAATCTGGTCCAGAGGAATGTGGCCGGGACCTTCAATCATTACCTGCACGTCGTATTCCCAGGCTTTTTGGGTCAGCTCGCCGAGGACGCGCAGCTCCGCAAACTGCGCTTCATCGCTGGCGTCAGCCAGGCAGCCCGGACGCAGGCCGTCGCCCAGTGAAAAACTGACGTCGTGCTTTTGAAAGATTTTGCAGATGGCCTCGAAATTCTCGTACAGGAAATTCTGCTTCTTGTGAAAACTCATCCACTGCGCCAGAAGCGCGCCACCACGGCTGACGATACCGGTGATGCGATTGCGCACCAGCGGCAGGAATTCGCGCAACACTCCTGCGTGGATGGTCATGTAGTCCACGCCTTGCTCCGCCTGCTCTTCGATCACTTCCAGCATCCCGTTTAAATTCAAATCTTCGGCGCGGCGAACGCGTGAAAGCGCTTCGTAAATCGGCACAGTGCCGATAGGCACAGGCGAGGCGTCAATGATCGCTTTGCGGATCATGGGAATGTCGCCGCCGGTGGAGAGGTCCATCACTGTGTCGGAACCATAGTGCACGGCGCGATGCAGCTTTTCGAGTTCTTCGCTGACGTTGGAAGTGGTCGCCGAATTTCCGATGTTGGCATTGATTTTGCAGAAAAATGCGACACCGATGCCCATGGGCTCGAGATTGCGGTGATGGATGTTGGCGGGAATGATGGCCCGGCCGCGCGCGACTTCGCTACGCACCAGCTCGGGAGCAAGCTTTTCGCGTTTAGCGACGTACTCCATCTCCTCGGTGACAACGCCTTTACGCGCAAAGTACATTTGCGAGAAATTCCTTCCGCCGCCGTTCATCGCCGCTGCACGCTTTTCGATCCAAGCATCCCGCATAGCCATAAAGACCTCACGCCCAACCAAAATTTTCAAGTCGCTCAGCGGCGCGCATTATGGCATCGCGCCGCGAAGCCAACAACACGTACCGCAATAGGCTTTCTCAATTTGATAAAACCGCCGCTCCGTGTGGTCCTACGCAACAGTGATGAAGCTCAAAAGAGATAAATGTCACAATACGCTTGACACGCCCCAAGCCCTATGCTAAGACCTGCCTGCTTTTTGTAAACAGACTGGTTCGATTAGCGGACCAGTATACCAAGTTCGATACGAACCGAGACAATTCAAGTTAAGCAACGCAGGCGAACGGGACGATCTGCGGGGGAAGCGGGTTGTCGAGTGGTCATTTACCTATAGCGCGCGATTGCGGAGGTATGTCGATGGATGCGTTTCCAGCTTCTTCTGTTGACCCCGCGCATATTCCCAATTGTTGGATTGAATTGGCCGCCGGCATCGTCCGGAAAATGGTAGTCGCGAACTTGGAGTTCGGTTTGAAAAATCTCCGCGGAGGGGATAATTATGCGCTCGCTTAAGTGGTCGTTCTTGCTCGTGGCCTTGTTTTTTGTCCTAACTGGTCCGGTAGCGTTTGCTCAGAGCGCTAAGCCCGCTGACGACTCGACGCAGGCGAAAGCAGCGCCGAAGGCTGCAACCGAAGACGAGGTTCAGCAATTGCGGCGTGAGGTCGCGGAGCTAAAAGCTCAGATTCAACGCCTCGTTGCGGCGAGTGCCCCCGCGCCAGCCGGCGGTGCACACCTCGTGCAGGCTACCTCTGTCGCGAGCCCGGATGCGAATGCTTCGACTGCGGCCCCCGCGGCGAGCAGCGTTGTTGCCCCGAATGGTGATTCCTCTTCGCCTGCTGCGGCCACCCCGGCTGACATCGACGCGCTCCAAAAAGAGATCGACGTTCTGCAGAACAAGGCAAACAGCACGCCAACGCCAACTGCCGGATTTAACGGCGAGCACTTCTTCCTGAAGAGCCCAGATGGCCAATTTACGATCATGCCGGTGGGCTATTTGAACGCGCAGTACCAGTTTAACAATGGGGACGGCGCGCCTCCGGACACATTCGCCATCAAGCGTGCCCGCTTTGGCGTGCAAGGCAACTATGGAAGTCAACTCGACTATGCAT
>Ga0207015_1232_pt1 | contig 11697 bp, 9 predicted proteins | sample Alteio_BWMinCont_53_FD_153486 | JGI IMG/M metagenome (GOLD analysis project Ga0207015, IMG submission 153486) | Enriched cells from forest soil in Barre Woods Harvard Forest LTER site, Petersham, Massachusetts, United States -... | ecosystem: Environmental > Terrestrial > Soil > Temperate forest >...
CACCCAAATTGCGCCGAATTACATTTGCGCCCAAAGGAAGGGGCAAGTTTGTTTTTTTGTACCACCATTGCCCCAGATCAAATATTTTCCTTAGACCAGACTGTAAGTGAGTAAGTTGCCCCTCATGAATAATTAATCCCGCATCCACCAAACCATTTTGCACCGCTGGCACAATTTCGTCAAAAGGCAGCATAACAACTTTCACTTCTGGCATAGCCAAGCGCAATAAAAGGTAAGCGGTAGTCATAGATCCCGGTACTGCTACAGTCATTGAATTTATTTCGGATAAATTTTGTTTTTCGCTAACAACAATTATAGGACCACACTCAATACCGAAACTAGCACCACAAGGCATGAGCAAATACTGAGATTTAATTAGCGGATATGCAGCAAAAGAAACAGCTGAAATTTCATACTTACCATCTTTAGCTTCTTCATTGAGTGCTTGAATATCTTTCATTACTTGATTAAAGACAAAGCCACCGGTATTAACAGCACCGCATGCAATACCATAAAACATAAAAGCATCGTCACTGTCTGGACTATGTGCACAATCTATTTCTAAGCGCTGCTTCGTCAGCGCTTCGCTTGACTCAACGCGCGTATCCTTATCAGCTCGGCTAGCGGACGCTTCCTCAGCGACCTTGCCTCGCTCATTCGTGTTTTTTTCCGTCGCCTTCATCCTTCAGCTCCTCCGCTTATTCCCGCTTCACTACCGATTGCTCCTCGCAATCGTTCGCTACGCTGCTCATCCGCCTTGTCCTTACTTAAGCGCTGCTTCGCCTTCGCTCCGCTCAGCTCAACGCGCATATCCTTAAAATAATATTTCATCAGTAAGTTCCCCACCTAATCTCAAACTTGCTTGTAAGGCTATTATAGTTTCATGCAAAACTCGACTGAATACAGAAGTTGGATCCTTTATTAGCTTAACCATAATCTCATACATAGACGGATCTATTTCTTTTAAATAAGCTCTGGTTTCTTTAAGTGAAAAAGCTGCCAATGATTCTGCCCAATACTCATGAGCACTCGCTTTCGCATAACCAGAAATAAAATGCCTTTGTTCTAATTGTTGTGGCATTAACAGTTCAGTGTGGCTATCTCGCTCTGGCATAGGATGCAATTTATCACAACTTCTTTTCCTTTTTTCATACAATTCCAACACTTGCTCTTGCACTGCTGCTGTCAGTACAAAATCAACTTGATGTCCAAATTCGTGAACCACAACTAAGTTTAGCCTTACTTCTAATTGACCCTTATTATTTTTCGATACATTCATAATTGGCCCATATTTTTTATAGAAATTAACTTCTCTTTCAAATTCTTCTTTATCAAGACTGACATTACCTGTACGAATACGGGTAACACCAGTCGCACCGTGTTTTACATTACCCAGCGATGCATCCCCTTCACTTTTTCTTACTACCTGCAAGATCCCACAAGCCGACCATAATGCCATAGTCTCTAATATATATTTTTTTTGTAGAGCATTAAGCGCATCAAAACCATCAAAATATCGCATAATCTCATTATCTGTATAAGATCGGTCTGAGCGATAGAGTGATCTATTAAATTGATGTTGCCAATTTTCTCCCTGACTATTTTGTCCTTCAAAAATAAAATTCAGTAGAGTATTATCGTCTAATTTAATATGTCCAGATTTTCCGTTCTTGTCACGCAAATATATTTGACCATTGTCATTTATTTGCCCTAAATACCGATGATTTTCTGTAATTATTCGCCCCTGCAAAACTGTAAAATTGTGACCATTGTAAATTAACTTTCCTGTTGGGCCATTGCCTTCGGGCAAACTCAATTCCAACCCCTGAACATCAATTCCTCTAAACTGCCAAGGTGAAATTGCCTCAATCGGCATCAAATCACCCAGCTTGCCAAGAGATTCTTCTATACCTTGTAAGTAGCCATCTTCAAACAAGACACCCACTTGTTGACCATCTTTAAAAATCTGCCCATCTTCCACCACCAACATATTACGTCCGTCAGTAAGGAAACCGGTAGGTCCTTTATATGTTGTGGTAGATATATTCTCGGGCACCATTATAAGTTCCAGTTATCTTAATATAAATCGAGTCGAATATTTACAGCTTCTTGACCTTGCCTTAATAGTCTTTCAGTATAGCGAATGCCGACCGCGCTACAATCTATTAGATACAATCATTGTAAGCACTGATGAACAAACTTAGACAATTACAGGCCAATAGGCAAAGATTTACCGGCTTTCCTATTCAGAAACGTAAACAAATCAGCAGACCAGCTCTTGCTGTCGTTACTGTTTTATCTTTAATTTTGGCAGCAAGTTTAATTTATTTTGTTTCCCATTTACCAACCAACAAGAAGCAGAATATTGATCAACCTGCTCAAACAATAGTAAGTGTTCCTGGAGGACAATTTATCCCAACACTTGAACATCCCTTAAATGTTTTGGTAATGGGCGTCGATTCTAACGGTAAAAATACTGAACGCTTTACCGGTACTCGTTCTGACTCAATGATCTTAGTCAGTATTGATCCCAAAAAACAAAAAGTGGGAGTAATCTCCATACCCAGAGATAGTCGGGTACATATAGCTAACGGTCGAGGAGTGGATAAAATTAATTCTGCTCACGCTTTGGGCGGGGCACGGCTTTCAATAGAAACAGTAAGCCATTTACTAAATTCACCCATAGATAGATATATAGTAGTAGATACACAAGGACTAAAAGAAATTCTCGACAGCCTAGGTTCAGTAGATGTTCTTGTCGAAAAGAAAATGAGCTATGTAGATCACACAGCAAAATTATATGTAAATCTTGAGCCTGGTCTACAGAAACTCGATGCTAAACAAGCAGAACAATATGTACGCTTTCGTCATGACGCCAGAGGTGACATTGGTCGTATTGAAAGACAGCAATGGTTTGCACGTCAATTGTTGAGTAAACTGGCTGAGCCAGAAATGTTAGTTAAACTACCCTCTATTATCGACACTATTCGCCAAAGTGTAATGACCGATTTAAATGTTGACGAAATGGTGCGCCTTTTTGGCTTTGCCTGCCACCTCAATCCTAAACAAGTTGAAACAGCTTCATTACCAGGCATTCCTGGCAGCATTAATGGCATTAGCTATTGGCTTCTGGACATACCAGCATGCAACGCTATATGCAGCAAATTAGTCAATAATTACATATCTGCTGATACCAGCTCAGTAGACATAAGTTCGCCTACCGCTGATAGCGCTATCGCCTATGCCCCACCATCTGAAAAGTTTCTCTCAATAGATCAAAAGAAAACCTGGTCTGTTATTATTCGCTATCCCAAAGGTTGCGAGGAACAAGTTGCCCTCCTAGAAGAATTACTGAGCAAAAATAACTTTAAGTTAAACGGCAAATTTAGAGCCGACCTGGCTGATTGTCAGCACGAACAAATAATAGAAAGTTCGTCCCACGCTCTTTCTTTTGATGTTGATGCATTACGCAGCAAGTTATCTCATGTAAACAATTGGCCCACAGTTATAAATATCGATGCCCAACCAGCCGCTGATTTCACCTTCGTCATTACACCCAACACAAAATTTGCTAGCTAATCTAAATCAAGCTCCGGCCGACAGCTGAAGTTCAATCAAGACAGAAATAAATACTCTCTTTAAAAGAAAGGCTTAGACCATTTCTTCAATAAATTTATTGAAGAGTGCCTTGTCTACTTTGGTTGATTGTTTAACTAGTGCGCCTTTGGCAAGAATGGGTTCACCATCTTCATAAGTTTCCTGTTCAGTTTTATAAATTACACCTAAAGGAATGCGCTTATCCCATTCATAAGCTTTGGTTATAGAACTATGAAAATCAGAAGGATCAAAACCTTCATCTTCTAGCTTATATACTCGTTCTTTAAAGAATGAATAAGTATTGACTTTATTGTATGTGACACAAGGACTAAAAACATCAATTAAAGAAAATCCTTTATGAGCCATACCTTGGGCAATCAAATCGGTTAATAATTTTGCTTCTCCAGAAAAACCACGAGCAACAAATGTAGCACCGCATGTAATGGCTAATGCCAAAGGATTAATTGGTGTTTCATGATTCCCATTCGGCGCAGGGGTAGACTTAGTTACTTGTCCTTTTGAGGTTGTTGGTGAAGCTTGTCCAGTTGTAAGACCATATATTTGATTATCCATAACAATATAAGTCACGTCCAAATTACGACGCATAGCATGAATCAAATGTCCAACACCAATACCATAACCGTCACCATCGCCACCAGTAATAACAGTTTTCATATCTGTATTAGCTAAATGAGCTCCAGTAGCTACCGGTATGGATCTACCATGTAAGCTGTGCACACCGTATGCATGAATAAAACCTGGCAAATTAGAAGAGCAACCAATGCCTGAAACTATAAGCAAATCCTTAGGCAGAATACCAAGCTTACCAGCTGCTTCTTGCACTGAACGCAAAACACCATAATCACCACAACCTGGACACCAGTCTGGACTAACTGGACCTTTGTAGGTATCAAGTGGGAGTTCTATAACAGTGGCCATTACTTATTTCTCCTATTGCTCAAAAATGATATTCAATAAACCTTTATCACAACTCGCTTTATTTTTTAGCAGGCTCAGCATCTCTTTCAACTGTATAAGTTGCACCTGTTCTCAGCCCTACTTTCATAAAGCCATTTTTCGTACCAGTAGCTCTATCTGTCAATTCAATGTACCAAGTGGGCTCTCCAAATCCATTGACAGATTCTTGTACAATTTTGCCTGGGCGCGATTTTTCACCATTGTGTGTGCGTAAGTAGTGGTAAGCAATTTCTCTGGCATCTGCTTCTGTAACATCAAGTGTCTCTGGTTTCTTGGCCAATTTATCTTTAATTTCCTGAGCAAGTTCAGCTGGTGCATATGGCTCGCCATCATACTTATTGATATAAGCATCCATGGCAAAACCAGTTTCACTACGAATATAACGCGCCATTTGACTGGTGAAATTGAGCTCGACAGAAATCTTTTTCTTCGCTTTGCTCAAAATCTCGGTCACTTCTTTGGCATGGAATGGATAAATATATTTGATGCAAAGAATATTAGTCTTTGTACCGGCTGCATTTAATTGTTCAGCAGCTTCTTTAACTACACCATAGGTTGAACCCCAAGTTACCAAAGTAACATCCGCATCTTTGGGTCCTTCCAATTGTGGTGGAGTTAATTCTTTAAGCAAATTGTCCATTTTTCTCATACGCTTTTCCATAATTTTTCTACGGATAGGCGGAGAAGTAAACATGTCTGAAATCAAAATGCTTTCTTCGTCATGATCATCGCTTGGGTTAACATAAAGTGTATTCGCTGTACCAGGAAGCGCACGTGGTGAAATACCTGATTCAGTAAAAGCAAAACGCTTATATTTGCCTTTTTCTTCTGGCCAAGAAGTAACAATTTGCCCACGATCTATTTTCACTTCAGCAGGAAAAGCTTCTTTGTCTACTGTTTCGTGGTGTTCAGAAAGTAATAGATCAGACATGATAGTTACCGGCATTTGATAACGATCAGCATAATTAAATGCATCAACAGTTGTTTTATAGGCATCTGCCATATCGTAAGGAGCAACAATTAATCGTGGATATTCACCTTGAGAAGCACCATAAACCTGGAATAAGTCAGCTTGCTCCGTCTTAGTTGGCAAACCGGTTGATGGTCCGCCACGTTGTACTTCAACAACAACCATAGGTATTTCCATAATGCCAGCCATACCTAGAGCTTCGGTCATTAAAGCATAACCACCACCAGCGGTGGCACACATAGCACGCACTCCAGCAATGCCAGCACCGATAGTCATATTCATAACTGCCAATTCATCTTCACCTTGCTTGACCAGAATGCCAGTTTTTTGTGAATTGGCACACATCCAATGCAAAATAGTAGAAGCTGGAGTCATAGGATAAGCAGAATAAAATTTACAACCAGCGGCATAAGCAGCAATAGCAAATATTTCATTGCCCGTTGTAAATGGTCTACCTATATTTGTAAATTTCCATTCTTTAGTTATTGGTTTGCTCTGACTGGCAGCATATTCATAACCGCATTTAAGCAATCCCACATTAAGGTCAACAACCTTTTGACCTTTATGTTTAAAGGTATCTGTGATTACACTTGTTGCTTTCTCAAGTCCTAATTGAGATGAATAAAGCACAGCTCCCAAAGCCACAGTGTTTTGCATAACAGGTATTAACGCGCCATGTTCTTTAACTAATTCTGCCGTAATTTGACCAATAGGCAATGGCAATATGGTTACACCCTTCTTAGCTAAAGAAGGATCACATTTGAGTTTATCGGCATTAAAAACAATAACGCCACCCACTTCTACTTCTGGCGCATGACGTTCTATTGTGTCTTGATTAAGAGCAATGAGGGCATTTAATTGATCACCATGATTATGGACCTTTTCAGCACCTACCCGAAGTTTTAGCCAAATATGTCCACCTCTAATAATTGATTGGTAGCTATTATATGCATATACATATAAACCTAGTCTGCCGCAAATCTTAGCCAGCGTATCGCCTGATTTGTCTAAACCATCTCCAGCGGCTCCGCCAATTCCAATTGTGACTTCCTGCATTGTCTCTCCTCAAACTAAAAAATAAATAAAAGCTGTATGCCAAAGCTGGCCTGTATTGCAGTCTAAAAATTACTGATAAACGATACCACAATAATCCCCTTGCATTGCCAAGTATCATGCGATCTATAACTACCTTGGAGTGAAATATAACTCACTTTTATTTTTTGCTCGATTCTTCTTCTGTCTGTACAGTCGACAAAGGCATGAACTGCCAATAACAACCTAACATAAGTAACCCAATTAAGACCATTACTGCCAAAGCTGCCAATAATTTATCTTGGATACTTTTTTCATCAATGAAATGACCACTACCAGAATCATGTTTGCCATGACCAGAATGCATAAGTGAATTCCTCTTAAGGTCTCATCAAATAAGCCATTATAGTTAACCCAGCAACACACGCAAATATGACTAAAGCATAATATTGCCCTCTGCCATTTTGCATATACCTCAATGTTGAGCCGGTTGCCAAAGTTGCCACACCAGTAAAATTTACAAAATTATCAATTAACAGTTTATCAATTAATTGCCAAACAACATTGAATATGGGCAAAAATACTCGATTGACAAGCCCCATATAAAGCTCATCAAATCTCCATTTATTATAAGAAAAGTCATACAAGAATTTTATTAATGGCTGCTTGCTTTCAGCTATGGCAGTATTTATACGGACAGTACCTTTTTGATAAACCATCCAGGCTAAGGCAAAACCAGCAAAAGCTGCAACAGTTGAAATAAGCATTATCAATCCATTCATTCCTTCAAATTCAGCAGCCTTTCCAAAATGAACAAAAGCAGCAAAATTATTTGCTAGCGGAGCTGACTCGCTCCCATCAAATTTAAGTCCGAATGGCGAAGCAAAATTCAAACATTGCCAGTTGAAGCCTAAATAGCCAGAAAGAATTGAGGGTACAGCTAAAACTACAAGAGGCAGCCAAACTACGGGTGGCGATTCATGAGGATGTGCGTCCCCTCTATACTCTTTTTCAAAAGTCATGAAATACATTCTGAACATATAGAATGCAGTCATAAAAGCTGTAAAAATCATCAACGCCCCAAGCCAAAAATTATATTTGCAAGCCGAGGCAATAATTTCGTCTTTAGAGAAAAAACCACTCAATCCAGGACACCCAGAAATAGATAAAGTACCTATTAAGCAGCAATAGGCAGTAATAGGCATATACTTTCGCAAGCCGCCCATCTTCCTTATATCTTGTTCACCATGCAAACCATGAATGACTGCACCACTACACAAGAAAAGCATGGCTTTAAAAAAAGCATGATTGAAAAGATGGAAAATACCACCACTAAATGCTCCTGTTCCTAAGCCTACAAACATATAACCTAATTGCGATACTGTAGACCAAGCCAAAATACGCTTGATATCAAATTGGCTTAACGCAATTGTCGCTGCCATAAAAGCAGTAATTGCCCCAATAATTGTTATTACCGCCAGACCAATACTGCCGGTATGACCATCAGGCGTTAACCAAATAGGATAAGCACGGGCTACTAAATAAACACCCGCTGCTACCATAGTTGCAGCATGGATTAGAGCAGATATTGGTGTAGGACCTTCCATAGCATCGGGCAACCACACGTGCAAAGGAAATTGCGCAGATTTGGCCATAGGTCCCAGCAATGTCAAGCAAGCAGCAGCAGTCAACAAACCGGCTGGTAATAACCCCGAGGCATGAGCTTTCTGAATTACGCCACCGAGATCAAAACCTTGCGGATCAAAATAGCCTAAAAGAACATGACCCCCCCAAAAACTTTTTGTAGCAGCCAAGAGCAATAAAATGCCAATCAAAAAACCACAATCACCAATACGATTTACAAGAAATGCTTTCAAAGCAGCTTCAGCAGCCGAATTCTTATACCACCAAAAACCGATCAAGAAATAACTACAAACACCAACTAATTCCCAGAAAAAGTAAGTTTCAAAAAGATTAGTTGCTACAACCAGCCCAAGCATTGAACCAGTGAATAAGGACAAATAAGCATAGAAGCGCGAATATCCAGGATCTTCACGCATATAACCATGAGTATAAATCTGTACCAATAAGCTCACTGTAGTAACAACAATAAGCATTACCGCCACAAGATTGTCTACCAATAAACCCATAGACAATCTCATTTGTGAAGAAATTAGCCAATCAATATTGAATTGCCAAGGCACAAGCTTTGGTTCATTAGTAATGGCATAAAAAAGCAAAATAGAATAAATAAAGCCTAAAGTAACAGCTCCAACAGAAAGAAACATTGAAACGGTTTTTGATCGCCAAAGCCCCAAAATAATTAAAAGTCCTGCCAAAAACGGAGCAGCTACTACATAACCTATACTTTCAACCAAAAACTGTCCTGATGGCAATTTCTATCTCCTAAATAATAATTTGTCTTCTAAGTCTAGCGTTTGTTCCTGCATTTTTCCAAGCTTACTGCCACGGTTGAAACAAATGATTTAGTATTGAACCGACTCTTGATAATATATGTCTCAGTCAGCTGTAACATTTTGTGTGAGTTAGCAGAATGGAAATAGCAGAGTTTATACTTTCAATGATTCTAAGCTCGATAATTGTTTTACTTTCTAGAAGAAATCTCTTGATTACTTCCATAGCTTAATTACTTATTTTAGGAGTATGTTGTGCATTTTGATTTTGAGCAAATATCATTGACCTTATTGTTATTGCTACCTTTGATTGCTTCATTACTAATTGCTTTTGTTAGCGAAAAAGCTTCAAGAAATATAGCCATTACCGCAAGCGTAATAATGTTTGCTCTATCTCTGCTGATTTGGCTCAACTTCTATCCAGCACATTTTGGTATGCAATTTGAATACAAAATGATTTGGTTCAATGCACCTTTACCTGTTCAGTACCATGTGGGCTTAGATGGTATCAATCTTTCTCTCATTATACTTACAACTTTCATTATCCTTATGTCTGTTTTAGCAAGTGCTTCAATCACTACTAGACCAAAGCTTTATTATAGTTTGGTCATGCTCCTCACCATGTCTTTACTTGGTGTTTTTCTATCGCTAGATCTTTTACAGTTTTTTGTTTTCTACGAACTTGAACTTATCCCTATGTATTTCTTAATTGCTATTTGGGGTGGGCCCAATAGAAATTATGCTGCTATGAAATTCTTGCTTTATACCTTTTTGGGTGGCGTTTTCATGTTGGCAGGACTTATATACATATATACACAGCTAATGGTTTTTGATCCAAGCACTTCTTTCGACATGCTCAGCTTGGCTAGACATTGTCCCTTACTGCCCAAGCTAATACAAACTTTTGCCTTTTTAGGATTTTTTATAGCCTTCATAATCAAATTACCTTCTTTCCCTGTACATACTTGGCTGCCAGATGCGCACGTCGAAGCCCCCACGCCAATTTCAATGATTTTGGCTGGCTTACTTTTAAAAATGGGTTCTTATGGATTAGTGAGAATATGTTTAGGTTTTTTCCCAGACGTCATTGCAGAATATGGCAATTGGATAATGCTTTTAGGTGCCTTCAATATTGTTTGGGCTGCCGTGGCTTGCCTTGTGCAAAAAGATATGAAACGCATTATTGCCTTTTCTAGTGTCAGCCATATGGGCTTTATCTTGCTAGGCATCGCTTGCATCTCATCTTTAGCATTACAAGGGGCTGTATTCCAAATGATTAGTCACGGAGTTATTTCAGCTCTACTTTTCTTTTTAGTTGGTGCTATATACGAACGTTGCCATACTCGCGACTTGATCGAGATTGGTGGTGGCTTAGCAAAACAAATACCTGTACTCTTTTATTTCTGGATGTTTGCCTGTTTAGCTAATTTAGGATTACCAGGACTGTCCGGCTTCGTCGCTGAAACAGCAATCTATTATGGTTCTTTTACTTCGTTATTGGTATCATCTGTAGTGCATGGTGGATTAGGCAAACCGATTGTCATCTTCGCCACTTTAGGCGTGGTTCTAACAGCTGGCTATATGCTTTGGCTTTTGAAGCGTCTTTTCTTTGGACCAGAATTACAAAAATGGGCTGGACATTTAAAAGATGCTAGACCAAATGAAAAATTAATTGCTTGGTCATTAAGTGTAGTAGTCCTTGCTTTAGGAGTATGCCCATTACTTTTAACAGAACAATATAATTCCACTACCGAAGCATTAAACAGAAGAACGGCTATGCATTTTGGTACCTTCACTGGCATCCCGTTTGATGCAATTCCTAAACACTAAAGCAAAATGTCTTCAAAAAATCCGCCGTACTGTCTTTTAAGTTTACAGTACCAATAATATTTCTAAATCCGCCTCTTTTAAACCGCTTCACAAATTCTCCACATTCGTCGGCTAGAATTTTTCACCTATTCAATTATTACAAATACGAATTCTGTTATCGCATATACGCACACGGAGAAAAATTTAGAATATGAAAGGTTTTAAGAATATATTTTTTGGTCTATTGGCAAGCGGCACAATAATATTAGCTTCTGGTCCTTGGTTAGCAAAAGCGTATGCTCAATCAACAGAAACAACCACTACTACAGTAGCAGTTAATGAAGCTTCTGGAACACCCAACTGGGATTATCCTGCTGAACGTGGTCCATGGCCAAAAAAGCTTGGCTTAACTGATGAGCAAATGACACAGCTTGTTTCACTAAAATCCGAATACGTGGTGAATACCGCTAAACAGAAAGCTGAATTACAAGCAAACATAAAAAAGATGGTTCTGCTCATGACCGAGCCTAAATTAGATAAACAAGCAGTGTTTTCATTAAATGATAAAATAAATTCTATTAAATCAAGCCTCGCTGATGCTCACGTCAATCAAATGCTCAGTGTGATGAATGTTATGACCCCTCAACAAAGAGAACAAATGCGGCATCATATGCTAGTGCATGCCCTCAGTCATCATCACTCTATGGCATGCAAAAATCACAAAGGTGGCAGTCATCACCACTCAGCTTAGTTTTGTCGGGTGATAAATAACAATCTCTTCTTAGAGCTTTAATCCCCTGTGTCATTTAATTTCAGTCTCAGTCTGATTGTCAGATTGCGTTCCCGCTTTCGGTATAACTCGTCCAACAATTGCAGTATTGACGCTTTCTTGTACAC
>Ga0207015_1233_pt1 | contig 11626 bp, 10 predicted proteins | sample Alteio_BWMinCont_53_FD_153486 | JGI IMG/M metagenome (GOLD analysis project Ga0207015, IMG submission 153486) | Enriched cells from forest soil in Barre Woods Harvard Forest LTER site, Petersham, Massachusetts, United States -... | ecosystem: Environmental > Terrestrial > Soil > Temperate forest >...
TTGTCTTCAGCCCCGCCACGCATCGCGAAAAAAACGGGCGCGTTGGGACGGATACGAATGGCATCGGAAAAATCAGCGATGGCGAGCGCGTGATCGCCCTTGTCCTCGTACGCCTGACCGCGGTGAACGTGAGCCACCGCCGGGCCGTAACCGAATTTCGTTGGGCCCTTCGCGATGATCCGCCCGCACGCGGCGATGGCGGCGTCCGGATCGGCGTCGGGCTTATCGCAAACCAGTGCGTCGCTCGGCAGCGCCGGAGGCGCAGGCCGATTCGGTAGGATGGAGTGGCGCTCAGGCATATACGCGGGCATCGACCCACGCTCATGGAAACGCCGGGGGAAGCGTTCGTCGTTCCGATATTGCGCGTGCGCGGATACCGCCAGAATGAGGATCGAACAGGCCGCCAGGATCCATCTCGCGAGCATCGCCCCCTCCAACCCAGCTAGTACCTCGTGCGATTCGATGGGGCGGAATTTCGTGCCACCATACGGACGCCAACAGTCCAGGTTCGCCTCGGCGTGGCGCGGGAATACAGGTGTCCTCCCGCTTATCGGGGTTTAATGCAACGGCCGGCACGGCGCAATGATTAATCTCGTGCTGTGAGACGTGCTGGCGGCGGTGGGGCGTCGCCGCCTGGTTACGCCAGACCGGCATCGCCTCGCGCTGGCCAACATGCGATCGAGCGACCGCCGCGGTGGGAAGCCCCGGCAACGGCGCCCCGGGTGACCCGGCAGACGGCCGGACCCCGTCCCCGATCGGCGCGGTGTGATCCAACACCGCCGTATCCGGCCGAACCGGTTGCTGGTCCGGTGGAGCCTCAGTCCGAGTGCCGATGAGCGGTGCCTTCAGCGCTGGCGCCGCCGGTGCATTCGCCGCCATTGGTTCGGCCACCGGCGGAGAACCCGAAACCGCATTCGCTCGCGCTGCCTTCAGCGCCTCTGCCGCGCGAGCCTCCTTGCGCTGTTTGATTCTCTCGAGTTTCGTGACCCACTGGTGCAACGTCCTGCTGGTTGAAATCGCCCCGGTCCGCGCCCGGCTCAGATCGTCGAGGGGGAGACGGGTATTGTTGGCATCGCGCATCGTGCTGTTCGACAAGAAGTGCAGTTTGATGCACTGGCACGCGATCATCGCTTCCTCCGTGCCGGCGGGATCGTAGCCGCGGAACATCTCCGAGATCGCCTCGCGGCGGGACTGCGCGTTGGCGGCGGTTTCACCGGGCGGGGTCGTCGCTTCGGCGACGCCGTTGAGGAGGTATGCGTTGATGTCCATGGCGCGTGATCCGGTTATGGTTGTCAGTAACGTTAGAATAATTAACGTCAACGGCCGCGTCAGCAAAAAAATGCGTGGCGGATCGTCTGAAAAATGATGGCGTCCTGGCGCGGTTCGGTTCGCGTCTGGTCGCGCCAGGTTGTCGCCGCTCCGGGTTGCTGCCAATAAGCGGCCGGACCGCCGCACCCGGGAACGCGCTGACGGCAACAGGAGGACACCACCATGCTGTTCACTTGCTTGCCTGAGGGCGCTCGCATTCCCGGCCGGTTTCCCGGTCCGCCGCATCCGCGCGGCAAGCACTTCACCATCGACATCCACTGTCATCTGCTGACGGAAAAGGCGGAGACGATGTTCCACGACGCCGGTCTGGTCGACCGCCGGCCGCGCGACGTGTTCGCCAATGCGCGTACCCGCGAGGTGAACCGGGAACAGGCGAGGCGGACGCGGACGCAGTTTCTGTCGATCGAGAAGCGGCTCGCGGACATGGACCTGATGGGGATCGACATCCAGGCGATCACGCCGGCGCCGAACCAGACTTACTACGATACGCCGCCGGATTTTGGCATCGCTTCGGCGCGGGTGATCAACGACAACATCGCCGGGATCGTGGCGGATCATCCCGACCGGTTCGTTGGTTTGGGGACCGTGCCGTTCCAGGCGCCGGAGCTGGCGGTGGCGGAACTGGAACGGCTGCACCGGTCTCTGGGCCTGCGTGGGATCGAGATCGCCACCAACGTCGCCGGCGCCGATCTGTCCGAGGACCGGTTCCGGCCGATCTTCGCCAAGGCCGAGGAACTCGGGCTGGTGGTGTTCATGCATCCGACGGGGTTCACGGAGGCGCGGCGTTTCGGCGATCATTACTTCACCAACGTGATCGGCAACCCGTTGGATACCACGGTGGCGGTGCATCACCTGATCTTCGGCGGCGTGCTGGAGGCGTGTCCTGGGCTGAAGCTGGTGTTGTCGCATGGCGGTGGGTACTTGCCGGCTTACTCCGGGCGCATCGACCACGCGGCGTCGGCTCGGCCGGATTGCTGTGAGCTGATCAGCGAGATGCCGACAACGTATTTGAAGCGGCTGTATTTCGATACGCTGGTGTATACGCATTCGCAGTTGGAATATCTGGCGCGCGAGTATGGCACCGACCACCTTCTGGTGGGCACCGATTACCCCGCCGACATGGGCGAGATCGATCCGATCGGTTTTATCGAAAGCGCGCCCAACCTCAGCGCGGAGGACCGGGCGGCGATATTGGGCGGCAACGCGGCGCGGTTGTTGGGGGTGGAGGTGGGGCGGGGTCGAAAATGAATCCGCCAGTGATATCGAAACGCTGATCCAGCCGGTGGCGTCCGGTGAAAGTCACGGGCGTGATTCGGACTGGATAAGCGCCTTCCACCGGCCTATGTTGGTTTAGTCATGGGCACCATTGCCGACAAGACACCGCCGGGCTGGGTCACGGAATCGCTGGAGCGCAGCGAGGCCCAGATAGATTTCGGGCAAACCGTCGCGCTTGAGCCGGTCCTCGACCGACTACGGGCAAGTATCGCGGAGCAGGTCGCCCGCCTCCGACCTGAAATCGAACGAGACGCTCTGGCATGGAACGAGGCCGTCTCGGAATTCGATTCTGATGCGGCACGGTAACACCGTAACGGCCGCCGCCGCCGGTCATCTAGAGTTTGTCCGGAATCATCTTATTGAAAAGTCGGAATTATTGTGGTCTCTTTGATGTTTCTCGGGATTGGAGCATGTTCCGAAAACGTCTGCGTGCATCTTAGCTTATCCCCTACTTATCTGCGTTTGATTCCTTTGCCGATCCAACCGCCAAAGGTTGGACCACGATAAGAATTTTAACGCAGATAAGAAAGGGATGGACGCGGATTCACGCAGATGGGCCCGTGCTTATGGCGCTGCTGGGACAAGACGAATCTTCAATCCAGAATTGCCAACTCTTATATCATCGCCACGGTGATATGAGATGATGACTACATCAAAGATATGGCGGCAGAACTCGCATCCCGAACTCTCCTGTGAGAGGCGGCTGGATTATGGGAATAAACTGTATCTTTCCATCATGGATGAGCGAATAGTAAGGCAGGGGCTTTTCGCTACACCGCAAAGGGTGGTTTCCTTTCGCTTGTGGCCCGAAGAACGCTCCAGTGTTGAAATCTTCGGGAAGTGTGAGATTTCCGCCGACGGCACCTTCCGCCCACTGATGGGCGCCGGGTACCTCAGGCCATTGAAACACTCCCGCCGTGAGTTGCCGGGGGTACAATCCTATAGCCGAATAAGATACCTCAATAAAAATACACGTCTTCAAGAGCGTCAATGGTGGTGTGTATACCTGCGGAAGCCACGCGCCAGAGGGGAATTGATACACAAAAGCGGTATCTGTATCGCCAAGAGTAAGCGAGCCATTTGCGCGTGTATGAAGCAAATTAGATGTGTCGCATGGGATGTTTATCGGAGCGCCGCCGGCTGGAATATCATAAGTGCCTGCTGGTATGTCGAAACCTCTCACTGTCACTCGACGCCCCCACGAATCGACCTTAAGTATCAAGTCCACCCGACAGATAAAGTTTGCGTTCTTAATCGGTATAAAAACGCTCGCATTTCTGATAACAAACGGAGGGATCAGAGATGAACCGTCCGTCGTATCCTTCGGATGAATTTCGGGAGAGGTTGGCCAAAGAGGACCTCCAAGAATCGATGAGAGAGTCACTGCGAGAGCCGCCGCCCCACCTATCAGCGTCCCAATGCTCAGAATCACAGCAACGACTGGGTGAGTGCGTAATAGTTTCCATCGGGCTTGGATGGGTGACGGCGATTGCTCTTGCGACATTATATTTGTTGGCTGCGTTGGTCCTGGCGCGTTGATTCTCTCAATGTCCGTACGAACGCCGCACCCCATCCTTCTCGCATGCCCAACAAAGCGACACTATTGGCCAGGGCAGAGTCCTTGATCGGGTAAGGCGCCGGCAGGCGAGCCGAAAATCCGTAGGCTAACGCTCGGCGCTCGATATCGCGCCACATGTAATTGGTTTTGGCTGTCCCAGCGGGAAACGGCACGAAATTCCGTTCCTGCAACAATGTGCGAAAGTTGAATGGCCGCCAACCAACCGCGACCCCGGCCGGCCGGGTCACCTCCTCCAGCCGCATGATGGCCAGGTAGGCGTACGTACTGCCCATGGTAAACCAGAAATCCATCGGGACTGGTTGCATCGTTCTGCTCCGTCACCGAGGCGATGTAACATTACCGCGCCGGCCGTCCCCCCGGCCACACCGGGTTCCTCGCCAGATCCGGCCATCCCACCGGCGCCCCCGCGACGTAAGCCGCCTGATCCGCCGGCAACGCCGGATCCCAGTTCGCCGCGATGAACCGCCGCCCGGTCACCCCCGCCGCCTTGTCGCTGAACAAATAGAGCATCGGCGGCGCCATCTGAGCCGGCTTGATCAACGAGGCGCGATCATAGCCGCTCTCCGGCGGCACCATCGGGGTGTCGGCCGGACCTCCCGGGACCACCACATTCACCGTGATGCCCGAGCCATCCAGTTCGGCGGCGAGGCTCGCGGTCCAGGCCTCCAGGCCGGCCTTGGCCACGCCGTAGGGGTAGAATCCCTGGCGCAGCATGGTGAACATGCTGGTGGTCACGTTGACGATCCGGCCTCGGCCCGCCTTGCGGAACCCCGGCATCGCGGCCTTCGCCATATGGAAGGCCCCGCTGAGGTTGGTGGCCATGAAGCGATGCCAGACCTCGACCGAGACTTCCTCGAACGCCACCGGCCGGGTCATGTGGTCCTGGCGGATGATGCCCATGCCCAGTCCGGCGTTGTTGACCAGGGCGTGGAGCGGGCCGAAGCGGGCGGTCACGGCGGCGATGGCGCGCTCGCAGGACGCAGGGTTGGCGACGTCGCCCTCCACCGCCATCGCCCGGTCGGCGCCCAGTTCGGCCGCCAGGGTCAAAGCGCCCGCCGCGTTGACGTCACAGACTCCCACGCGCATGCCGGCGGCGGCGAAGGCGCGGCAGAGCGCCTGGCCGATCCCGCCCGCCGCACCGGTTACCAACACAACGCGGTCCGCTAAATTGGTCATTTCGGGCTCCCTGGACATCCCTGGGCGGCGGTCATCGATCCGGACAATGACCGCTTTCTATGTCGGTTGTGTGAAGCATAGCAGGCAAACGGCCGGCCGCCACGGTTGGGACTGTCATTCCGGGCACATCCGCCCTATGTGTGCGCCGCACCATCTGAATTCCAATCTGACCCCCTCGGGGAAGCCAAGGCTATTATGCAAATTCGCAACGTCGCCATTATCGCCCATGTCGATCACGGCAAGACCACACTCGTCGACAAACTCCTCTCTCAATCCGGCACCTTCCGGGAGCATCAGCACGTCGCCGAACGTGCGATGGACCGCAACGAGCTGGAGAAGGAACGCGGCATCACCATCCTCGCCAAGTGCACCTCGGTGCTGTGGAAGGACGTGCGGATCAACATCGTCGATACCCCCGGTCACGCCGATTTCGGCGGTGAGGTGGAGCGCATCCTGAACATGGTCGACGGCGCCATCGTGCTGGTCGACGCGGCCGAGGGCGTGCTGCCGCAGACCAAGTTCGTCGTCGGCAAGGCTCTGGCGCGGGGGATCCATCCGATCGTGGTGGTCAACAAGATCGACCGTCAGGACGCGCGCGCGGACGAGGTGCATACCGAAGTGTTTGACCTGTTCGCGGCGCTGGACGCGACCGACAGTCAGTTGGATTTCCCCATGCTGTACGCGTCCGGCCGCCAGGGTTGGGCCGATGCGACATTGGACGGGCCGCGCAAGGATCTGAGTGCTCTGTTCGACCTCGTGGTCAGCCACGTGCCGCCGCCGACCGTGGACCGGGACGCTCCGTTCGGCATGGTGGCCAGCATTCTGGAGTATGACAATTTCCTCGGCCGCGTGCTGACCGGGCGGATCGAGCAAGGTTCCGCTCGTATCAACATGCAGGTGAAGGTGCTGCGCGGCGACGGCTCGGTGGTCGAGACCGGGCGGCTGACCAAGCTGCTGACCTTCCGCGGGTTGGATCGCGTCCCCGTCGACGAGGCGGAAGCCGGTGACATTATCGCCGTCGCTGGGCTGTCCGATGCCACCATCCCCGACACGATCGGCGCGCCCGATTTGATGGCGCCTCTGCCGGCGATCCCGGTCGATCCCCCGACCCTGGCGATGACGTTCCGCATCAACGACGGTCCGCTGGCTGGGCGGGAGGGCAAGAAGGTCACGTCCCGGCAAATCCGGGAAAGGCTGTTCCGCGAGGCGGAGGGCAACGTCGCCATCAAGGTCTCCGAGTCCAACGAGACCGAGGCATTCGAGGTCGCCGGCCGTGGCGAACTCCAACTGGGCGTGCTGATCGAGCAAATGCGCCGCGAGGGCTTCGAACTGACGATCGGCCGGCCGCGGGTGCTGACCCGGCGCGATCCGGAGACCGGCGACCGGCAGGAGCCGATGGAGGAGGTGCTGGTCGACGTCGACGAGCCTTATGCCGGCGTGGTGGTGGAGAAACTCAGCCGCCGGAAGGGCGAGATGCACGGCATGCGGCCCTCGGGCGGCGGCAAGGTGCGGCTGACGTTCCAGATCCCGACGCGCGGCCTGATCGGCTACCACGGGGAGTTCCTGACCGACACGCGCGGCACCGGCATCATGAACCGGCTGTTCGCGGGGTATGGCCCGTGGAAAGGAACGATCGAGGGGCGGCGTGCCGGTGCGTTGATCTCCACCGAGCCGGGCGAGGCGGTGCATTACGCGCTGTTTTACATCCAGGAGCGCGGGACGCTGTTCGTTTCGCCCGGCGACAAAGTTTACCAGGGCATGATCCTGGGCGAGACCGCTCGGGACAACGATCTGGAAGTGAATCCAATCAAGGAAAAGAAGCTGACCAACATTCGCGCCGCCGGTAAGGATGACGCGATGCTGCTGATCCCTCCGCGGAAGATGAGCCTGGAACAGGCGATCGCTTACGTGGAGGACGATGAGCTGGTGGAGGTGACCCCGGCGGCGATTCGGTTGCGCAAGCGGTTCCTGGACCCGAACCAGCGGAAGCGGCACGAGCGGCGGGTTGAGACGGAGGCGGTTGCGTAGGGGCTTTCCGTCATAGGCGCTGACTTAAGCGTTCAGGACCCGTCGGGACTCTACAAAGGCGTCATGGCCCGTTTCCGCCGTCGCCGAGCCATGATGCTTAAAGACGGTCTCACGTGTCTCGCCGTTCGTCGATTGGCCTTAACCTCAGTTTCATATGTTTGGGCTTTCATCGGACCTTTCCTCCAGTGCACCTTCATGCCAGTCGTATTTCGCCTGGATGGGATTCGATTTTTCTTCTTCTCCAACGAGGGGGATCCGCGCGAGCCACTCCATATCCATGCTCGCACTGCCGGTGCTGACGCGAAACTCTGACTTTACCCAGACGTGCGGGTCGCTTATTCTCAAGGTTTCAACGGTCAAACTCTCACACGCATAATTCGCGTCGCCACCGAGCAAAGAGACGTGATCGAAAAGGCATGGCATGACCATTTCGGCTAACCGGGTCTGGTTCGACGACGAGACAATGTGGGTCGGCCTCGCGGATGGCCGTTGCCTTGGAGTGCCGCTTGCCTGGTTCCCCAGGCTGTTGGCCTCGACACCGGCGCAGCGAGCGGCCCTTGAAATCAGCGCGAGCGGTTACGGGCTGCATTGGGAGGATCTGGATGAGGACATCTCCGTTTCCGGGCTGCTTCATGGCCAGGGGGACCGGACGGTAAAGCACTGGACCACTGCCTGATCCCACGGCGCGGTCTGGAGCGCGCGGTCAACAATCGCGTTCCGCCGCGAGCGCTGGCGAATCACCACCAGTCGCCGGCGTGGCACACCAGCCGCCCAACAATTGCCTTTTCCCGCTATCCGTCATAACGCTGCCGCGCAATCAAAAGGAATGACGGCATGAAGGTATTCGCATTGGCGACGGCGGGCGCGTTTGCCGTGGTCCTGGCGGCGGGCGCGGCGCGAGCGGCGGACACGCCAGGCGTCACCGACACCGAGATCAAGATCGGCAACACCAGCCCTTATAGCGGCCCAGGATCGACCTATGGCGTGCTTGGCAAGCTGGAGTCAGCGTATTTCGGCATGGTGAACGAGCAGGGCGGCATCGCCGGCCACAAGATCAATTTCATTTCGCTCGACGACGGCTACAGCCCACCGAAGACCCTTGAACAGACGCGCGCGCTGGTGGAACAGGAAAACGTCGCCTTCACTTTCGCCACGCTCGGCACGCCGACCAACAGCGCGATCGTTCGCTATATGAACCAAAAGCACATTCCGCATTTGTTTCTGGCGACCGGCGCCAACAAGTGGGGCGATTACAAAGACTATCCCTGGACGATTGGCTGGCAGCCCAGTTACCGGACCGAGGCGCAGATTTACGCGACCTATATTGTGAAGGTGAAGCCGGACGCGAAGATCGGCCTGCTGTATCAGAACGATGATTTCGGCAAAGACTATTTGCTGGGCTTTAAGGATGTTCTCGGCGACAAATTCGACAAGATGGTGACTGTCGCGACGTATGAGGCGACCGATGCCACGATCGACAGCCAGATGACGAGCCTGCAATCGTCCGGCGCCAATGTCTTCATGGTCGCCGCTCTGCCGAAAATGTCGGCGCAGGCGATCCGCAAGGCGCACGACCAGAACTGGCAGCCGATGTACCTGACGTCGAACGTTTCGATTTCGGTTGGCGCGGTGATGAACCCCGCCGGGCCGGAGAACGGTATCGGCATCATCAGTGGAGCCTTCGTCAAGGATCCTTCCGACCCCACCTGGGCCAACGATCCGGGGATGAAGGAATGGCGCGCCTTCATGGATAAATATATGCCGGGGGCGGATCAGTCCGACAACAACTATGTCGTCGCGTACGGCTTCTGCAAAACGCTGATGCAGGTGTTGCAGCAGGCCAAGGGCGATTTCTCCCGCGAGAATATCATGGCGCAGGCGAATGCCTTGCATGACCTGGAGAGTCCGGTGCTGCTGCCTGGCCTGAAGATCAACACCAGCCCGACCAATCATCATCCGGTCCGCGCCATGCAGTTGGAGAAGTGGGACGGTAAGAAGTGGGTGCTGTTCGGCGACGTGATCGAGGGGGCGCCGTCGTAAGAAGGGATCGTGGCCGGAAGAGTGTTCGCCACCCCTTAAATCGTCATCCCCGGACAATCCGGGCCATGACGGTTTTGCGATGCTCCGGCGAGTTCCAAACGCTTAAGTTGGCGCGCATGGGGTAAACCCCAGGGATGACGGTTGAGGGGCAGGCACGTCCGGTGATTCACTTATCGTTGAGTGCCACCTAACTCACAGGCCTCGCTAAATCCTACTTCACCGTGAACCCCGCATCGTCCCGCGTGAGATCGAAATCCCCCGCCGTCACCGCCGCGAGCCACCGCGCCGTGCGTTCAAAACCGCCAAAGCCGAACAGATGGATGCCGCCAACCCCACGCGCCCGCCAGTCCGTCGCCGCGAGTTGACGAATCACCGGCTCGGGCCCCGCCTCGGTGACCAGCCGGGCGATCGAGGTGCGGTGGCGCAGTAACGAATTGATGGAAGCGCCGATGCCACAGCGCACGGCGTAACGGGCCAACGTCGCGATACTGGCCGGACCGGCCAGGCCAACGCGCACCGGCAACACAGGCTCGCTCTCACGCAGGGCGTCGAGCCACGTCAGCAGCGGCTCCGCGTCGAAGGTAAATTGCGTCACCGCCTCGGCGGCAATCCCGGCCTGTCGAAGCAACGCCAGCTTCACCGCCAGTGCACGGTCGAGTACCGGGCTGGCGATGCGCGGATGACCCTCGGGATAGGCGGCGAGACCGACTCTGAGAAAATCATACTTTTCGAACAGACCGAGGCTCAGTATGTCGAGACTGGCGCGGAACGGCCCGGAAGGGGTATCGAGATCGCCGCCGATCACCAGAGCGCGCCGCACGCCCGCCTCGCCGCTGACGCGCGCCAGCAGATCGTTCAATTGCGTGAACCCCGGGAGGCTTCGCGCGGCGACATGCGGCACCGGTTCAAAGCCGTGCCGGCGCAGAACGATGGCGGCGTTGACGATGTCGTGATGGCTCACCGCCGGCGGGGCGCTGATGAAAACCTCAGTGCCCGGCGCGAGAAATACCGCCGCAGCCGCGATGGAGGTCTGTTCGCGCGGTGACATTTCCAATGAGGCGCCCGCCATCAACGCCGTCACCGCCTCGCGTCCTTCGGTGTGCGCCAGTGCCATGTCAGGCCGCGTCCCGCTTGCGGGAGATGACATACGACTCGTCCCAGAACCACAAACCGCGATGCTCTCGCAGCACCTCGCTGGTGGCTTCGAGCCAACGCCCGCTGATCACTGCTTCGGACAGCCGCTCGTCCTCAATTTGCGCGACGTAAATCGCCGCGTTCCAGGCGGCGAACAAGGTCGAGGTGCCAATCGTGGCGCTGATCTCGGTCGGCAGCGTATGCATACCGTAACGAAACAGCGCGCGGGCGTCGGCGTAAGAATTAAAGTTCAGGTCGCGGGCATCGCGGCCCAGAGCGGCCTTCGTGGCGCGCAGCAACTCATGACGGTCGGTGATGAACGGGTTCTCGCCCGGCCACACCTTGCGGACGATCTCCAGGCCGGGATCGTCGCCGTGCGAATGGATGCCGATCAGGCGGCCACCGGGGGCCAGCGCGCGGGCGAGCGGCGCCAGCACTTTTTGCGCTTTGAACTCGGCGGTGGCGCGCGACCGGTACGGCTGCGAGGCGAGTACCAGATCGTAGTCAGCCACCGACACGCCGCGCCGCGGCCGCACGTGGTCCAGCAGGAACCGGTAATCATCTCTATACAAAATCAAAACAACGGGCTTTTCGTAAACCGGATTACCGCTCGTCCGGCTTACCCGCGCGGTCCAGTTCTCGCTGAGGAACGGCTGCAACCGAGTGATCTGCTCTTCGAAGTCCCGGGAAGTGGTGCCGCGCAGCCGTTCTTCATGCCATACGAGGCTGGTCGCGGCGGTGACCGAGCGCGGCTTCAGCCAGGGCGCCTCGGCGTAATTCATATTGGTGAGCACCAGCACCGTCGCCGGATGTTCGTAAAACCGGTCCGGCATCTTTTCGAGGACGAGACGAATATCCTCCAGGCTGATTTCCTTGCCGACGATATAGAACGGCATGGTTGGAAAACGCGCGTGCATCGAGCGCATGACGCGGGTCAGCACGGTGCCCTCGCCGGTGCCCGCGTCGAACACGCGCAATGCCGGAGGGCGCGGGTGGATGTTGGCCAGTTCCTCGCTGACCCGGTCGGCGACCGCCCACTTCTCGCCGCAGGTGGTGACGAAGGAG
>Ga0207015_1230_pt1 | contig 11575 bp, 12 predicted proteins | sample Alteio_BWMinCont_53_FD_153486 | JGI IMG/M metagenome (GOLD analysis project Ga0207015, IMG submission 153486) | Enriched cells from forest soil in Barre Woods Harvard Forest LTER site, Petersham, Massachusetts, United States -... | ecosystem: Environmental > Terrestrial > Soil > Temperate forest >...
GATCGTTATATCGAGGCAGCGCAGTACCTTCGTCGTGCTTTCGCGGGAAAAGATCGGCCGGATGTCTCCCGAATCGGACAGCATCCACCATCCCACGAACGCACGCAGGACAGTACACCCTAGAAACGCCCAAAGGACATACTCCACGCGGCGTCCCCACCAGGCGGCGGCCAGGACGCCGGCCGTGCGAAACACCTGAAATCCCGCTCCAAAAAGGGATCCCGTCCAAATGTCGCCCCGCGCGATCATCAGGTCTTCCATGAAAACACCCGCCAAACCGCAAGGACAAGACAGAAAGAACAGCTGCAGGTCCAGAACGGGCATCTGGATGAGAGGAGCCAGAAAAGATGAATAGGCGAGTCCAAGAAGAGACAGAAGCAGGGCCAACACAAACAGCCAGGTCGAGCTTTGTCTCATTTCAAGCCTGCTCCTGGGGTATGATCCAGCCCAATGGTAGAGACCATTGACAAGCCCCGAGACGGCAAACAAGCTGGGAGAGAGCATCACATAGAGAAAGAAAGCTTTATACCGGCCCACCTCCTCCGGAGACATCACGCGGACGAGTACGACCGGCAGAAAAAGATTGCACAGCGTCGCCGCTCCGCTGGTTAAGGAAATGGGCCAATGGCTGGTCGCTTTATCGTCCACTGTTGCCTCGAATCATGAGAGCCAGCGTATTGACCACCGTACGCAGATCAAGCCGCGGGGACATGTTCTGCACGTAATAAAGATCGTATTCGAGCTTCGTTTTGCATTCTTCGACAGACGCGGCGTAACCCTGCAGGACCTGGGCCCATCCTGTGATTCCCGGCCGCACCAAGAGACGCAAGGAGAAGAGCGGGACCTGTTCACGCAGCAGGTCGTAAAACTCCGGACGCTCCGGCCTCGGACCGACAAAACTAAGTTCTCCCCGAACAACATTCAGCAGCTGAGGGAGTTCGTCCAGGCGCGTTTTTCTTAACCATCCTCCGAGCGGAGTCACGCGCGGATCATTCTCGCTGGCCCAACGCGGGCCCGAAGATTCGGCCGCCATGGACATCGTCCGGAATTTGAGGAGCGGAAACCGTTTTCCCCGATATCCCGAACGCTCTTGACGGTAGAGAATGGGCCTGCCGCTGGTCAGAACAATCCCGAGGGCCACGACGAAGAGCAGCGGGGAAAGAATCACGATCAAGAAGAGAGCCAGAACAGGTTCGAGCAAAGCCTTCACGTGAAAATAGAAACGAGTGAGAAAATCCTGATATCGGGACCCTAAAAAGAATGTCCAGGCGTCAGCATTGCGCAGGTACAGCCGTCCGCGGAACTCCTTGAGCAGTTGGGTCACATCGACGATTCTCTGGCCACGAAGGTGTGCGGTGAGAAACTGCGGGTGATTCTTGAGGTTGTGGACCGCTCCCCTTGAGATGACCAGCGTCTCATGCCCATGCAGTTCGACGGAATTTTGATCCGAGGTCTTGAGCGGTCGAACTTGAATCCACCACGACTGCCCGGACTCCTCGACTTGGTCCCGCAACGCCTCAAGTTCGTCCGGCAGAAGACAAGCCACCAGAATCCACTTTCTGCCGATGGCACGATGGATTCTAAAAATAAGCCATTGGGATAATTCAAACGCCATGGCCACCCAAATCGAAGCTCTAAGCACTTCAGGATAAGGAATCAGGGGCGCCTTGGCGGCCCAGGCGATAAACCAGCGCGCGCAAAAGGCACAGAAAGGAAGCGTCAAGAACAAACTTAAGACACCGCTTAATTCCGGCTGCGGCGTACAGCGCTCAAAATATCCGATCGCATCCAGAGAAACCATCAGTAGAGCCGTGGTGGTCAGAACCCAGGTCAGAAAAAGGGCGGGAGGTGTCCGGACGGTCTGGAAAAGCGAGCCGAAGGTAAACCAGCTCCCCGCCAAAACCAGCATGTCCGCCTGTCTCCCAAAACCAAGCCTTCTGTCAATGCTGAGGTTCACTTCCAGACCCCCTGGAACCGCCAAACAGGACGTACAAGACGAAAGGGAGCAATGAAAGATACGAATGCGGCGCCCGCAAGTTCTCGAAAGCTGCCGAAAATGGCCGTCGCGAAAACGATGCCCGCAAGACCGGGAAGGACGACGTGAAATACCCAGGCCAGAGAAAGAAGGGTCAAAGCGACCCAATAGGCCCAAAAGACCCGGAACACTCGTCTGGCAGCGACAATTCCAGCGATCGGATTACGATTCAAGCAATAGGGCAATAAGCCCCCGACCCACTGCAAATTCCCGAAGAGGATCCTCTTCCTTCTTCTGTAATCCACCCGGTCGGTCTGGATTCCAACATCCGAAACCTCCCCGACAGGGTAGAGAATCACACCGTCGGGATAAAGAGAGCGCAGCATGAGAGGAATGACAACATCATCATTGAGCCAGCACGTATTACCCAGGCGGGAAAGAACTTCTTTCAAATGCCGGGCGGTGTAACAAACCGTTGCGCCATGGACGCTGATCGGGCCGCCGCATAACCCTTCCATTTTTTTGAGCCATTTCTCGATGCACCAAACCATCCCGTGCAGGCGCCCTCCTTTTATAGGTTTGTAGGCGGGAGAAACGCCGATGATATTTTTGTTATCGATGACCCGTTGCACGACCTCCAAGAGAAAATTCTCCGGCCAAAGGGTCCCGGCATCCACAAGAATAAGCCAGTCGGCTGGGGACTCCGCGCAAAGAGCTTTTAACGTGAGCCACTTGCTGTTATTGCCCGGGAATTCCGTCACAGACACCGCACGGAACTGTCGAGCGATTTGGGCCGTTTGATCTGTACAGGCGTCGGCTCCAACATGGATACGGACCTCCGGCATCGGATATAAGGAAAGACGGCCATACAGGTGCCGCATGGAACGGCGGATGCTTGCCAAAGTCGCTCCAATCATTTCAGCTTCGTTATGCGCTGGGATAACAATTTCGATCAGTGAAGGAAAGAAGGGGACTTGCCCTGAAAACCGCATTCCCTTGGATGTGTGACAATGGAAGACATGTCCCGCCCACGCCAGGAGTGGACACAACACAGTGAGTCCTAAACATCCAAAAATACTGATCACAAACAACTGGCTCACGCATTTTAGACAACAACGAGTAGCCAAGGTTACATCGCTGTAACTCCAGTGGCGTTGACGTGTCGAAATTGGGAGAGGAGAAGAACCCCGGCATGGGAAACGCCCATCATTTCTTTGTTGACGACCTCGGCGCCTTGATCGCTAATCTGGCGACGAGAAGGTATTCGCACAGTTATTCGGAGGATAAAGGCAAGAAACACGTCTATTATTCAAAGGTCCTCTCAAACGCCGTCATGAAACATTACAGCTATGCGGCGGATGATTCGGCTGTGACCCCTCTCCGAATCAGCGTTTCCTATCGCTTAATGAACGACGGGAAACCCCTGGCTGCCCTGACCAAGGAACTGAAGAAATTGAATACCCGATATCGTGATACGCTGCCAGTCTGGATAACGAAGAGTGGGGCCAGCGAAGGAGTCCGTGAAAAGCGTTGGAACGCCGTGCAAAGATATCTGCGCGAACATGGAGATCTGATTGATTGCTTTAAGTATCAGGGGGATGATCGGTTAACGGAAGGAAATCATTCCTTTAATTTAGAAGTCGCATCCACTCGGCAGGAGCAGGCCATTTGCTTTGAATTTATCAGAGCTCTGGTGGATGCTTATGCACCGCATGGGATCATTCGAGCGCGTCGGGAACCCGATGTTCCTCGCAAACAGCGCAATGGCTGGATCAAGCGCTACGCCGAATTGCATAAAAGAAAAGGATGGACACCCCTTGAGATTTCAAGAGAAATTCAGAGGGAACTGCGAGAAGGAACCTGGAACGAGCGTTTGCGACTGCAGTACAATCTGGCGCAAAATACCATCTGCAGAATCGCGGGCCTTAAACTTCATTCCCACCACATGGCCATGAACTAAGACCGCGTATGTGCGGCGGGCTCAAGCGAGTGAGCCAAGCTGTAAGCGGGCCCCTGCGAGAGTCGCCATGACGGCATCGACGAATGATGAACCCTTTCCAACATGTATCGGGCACGTGCATGAATTCCTTTGACCTTCATGACATGAAGCCTTAAGAGGGAAAGAACATCGAAAGGAAGGGAGACCTTCACAACGTATTCATAGCTGTGGAGGAGCTCCGCGTCTGCGCGCACACAGTCTGAGAGCGCCGCCTCAATTTCTTCTTGAGAGTTGTTCTTTCTGAAGCACAGCGGTTCTTGCGCCGCCTGTCTCGCGTCTTCCTGCAGAATACCGCCAAACTGACGGACTTTTTCTTGAAGTTCGCAAACGATTCTCCCGTGCTCTTGCCAGAAATAGATGAATAGGGCCATTTCGCTCTCCGTGCGCATGCTTGCGATGGCCCTCCGATAACAGGCCTCGCTGATCGCGCTGATTTGAATTAATTGTCCCAGGGAATTAACCACATCGTGAGATTTAATCATCGCTTCCTCCTTCTTATCCTACCGTTGCGGAGCTCACTGAAGATTTCTGAAGTTCGCGCGAAATCCATTTTCGGGCGCGATGCAGATACACTTTTACCGTCGCTGGAGGTCGGCTGACTTTTTTGGCTATTTCGGATATCGAACAATGATCGAAGTAATACAGCGTAAAGATGTCTCGGTTGGCGGGAGGCATCGCCAGGACGGCCCGCTGCAGTGCTTCGTGCTCAAACTGCTTTTGGATGATTTCTTCCGGGCCTGGGCTCTTTTCCATTATTTCGGTCGGGCGATGTCCGTCCCGCGTCGAACGTCGTAAATCCAATGAATAAATGCGCAGGACCTTCGAGTGACGCATCATGTTGCGAATGCGGTTTAAAGCGATGGTATAAAGCCATGTCGAGAATCGGGAGCGGTGCTTGAATTCGGACAAATGTCGAAAGGCTTCAATGAAGGTGTCTTGAACGATATCTTCAGCCTCTTGAGGATTCTTCAACACACGACAGGCCATATGGTAAAGCAGAGGGGTATGTTTTTGAATCAGCCGCCCATACGCCTCTTGATTCCCCTCAAGCGTTTCTCGGATCCACTCTTTGTCGTCCCCATTATCAGGTAAGTCCACGCGAGGCCTCCCATCAAGATCAACGGCTCGTCAAAATGCGGTTTTGATTATGCTAGGAAAAGAAGGGATCGCAGACTATCAGAAGAGACCGCGTTATTTCGAAGGAATTATCCTACGCGGGATCAGACTTCGGTCAGGTGGGTCCGGATCGCATACCGGATGAGTTCGGCATTGCTGTGAATATTCAATTTCTCGAGAATGCGGGTCCGGTAGGTGCTGACGGTTTTTACGCTTAAAAAGAGTTCCTGGGCGATGAGGGTTAAGGATTTTCCCATCGCGATGAGACAGAGGACTTCGAGTTCACGATTGGAAAGTTTGTCATGCAGTGGCTTTTCGGAGTCGTTCTCAAGATTATCAACGAGCTGCTCTGCGAACGAACTGCTGACATAGCGCTTGCCGGCCAGGACGGTCCGGATGGCCGTCAAGAGCTCCCGCGTCGCGCTTTCTTTAGTCAAGTAGCCTGAAGCTCCGAGTTTAAAGGCGCGTGCGGCGTATTGCGTTTCGGGGTACGTGGTCAAGATCAAGATCGGAAGTTTGGGCCATTTGTCCCGCACTTGCTTGAGAAGGTCGACTCCAGTACGGATCGGCATGGAAATATCCAACAAGAGAAGGTCGATCGGGGTTTTTCGCAATATTTCCAGAACTTCCTGACCATTCGAAGCTTCTGACGTAACGGACAAATCGGTGGTTCTGCTGATGGTCAGTTTAAGACCCTCGCGCACAATCGGGTGATCGTCGGCAATACAGATTTTAGTCATGGGTGGCGTTTAAAAGGATAGCAAATTACCGGTTTTCTGCAGAAGCATATAGGCTCCGTCAAATCCGCTATTTTTCCAATAACCGATTGGCCCTGGCCAGGAATTGAGACGGAGAAAAAGGTTTGACGATATAGTCGTCAGCGCCCAGCCGGAATCCCCGGATCACATCCTCCTCATCCCCTTTGGACGTCAGCATAATCACAGGAACATGGCGTACGGCATGGTTCTCTCGGAATCGTTCCAACAGCTTAAATCCATCGATGTCCGGCAGCTTCACATCCAGCGTGATCAAAGAAAAAACAGCTTCAGAGCACAAGGCCAAAGCGATCTCCCCATTTTTCGCGTGGAAAATGCGGAATCCCGCTTTTTCCAGAAATCGCCTTAATAAGGAAGCCATGAAATCATCGTCTTCGACCAATAGGATGTTCCTTTTTAAGCGGTCCACGGAATCTTCTTTGCTTAAGACATGATTTCGCCCCAACGCTTTGGCCAGGTAAAGGTACCGGTCGGCTTCGGCGATCGCCGCATCCGCGCTCATCCCCGGGGTCACGGGAGTGACGCCGGCCGAAAAGGTGATCCTGAATTGGCGCTTGTCGGGCGCTTCAAAGGTTTTTTTTCGCAGGGCCGCTAAAGCCTTGTTCAAGGCAAACCGCGCCTGCGTCAAATCCGTGTTGGGGAAAAGCACGGCAAATTCTTCACCTCCCCAGCGGGCGATCACGTCGGACGTCCTTAACGTTTGCATCAGGAGAGAAGCAAATGTCTGGAGGACGCGATCACCCATTTGATGTCCCGAGATGTCATTAATGGATTTAAAACGATCAAGATCGAGAATGGCGATGGTCAGAGGCTCTTGGGTTCGGCTGGCCAATTGCGCCGTCTGCGCGAAGGCCCGATAAAAGACCATTCGATTAGGCAAATGAGTGACCGGATCCAACGATCCCGGCGAGGACGCATTGGCAGCGCGGTGAAGCTTGGCTGCGATGGCTGTGGACAACGCGATAGGGTCGTAGGGCTTTTCGAAAAAGGCGTCGGCTCCTAACGCAAAGCATTCTGTTTTGACATCTTGCCCGACTTTGCAAGAAAGCACGATGACCGGGATGTTCGCTGTCGCTGGGTTTTGACGTACTCGTAGCAGCAGGTCTCTGCCGTCCCCGTCAGGCAGCATCAAGTCGAGGAGTACTAACGAAATATCTTTTTGAGACAGGGCAAGCTCGGATTCTTTAAGTGTTTTAGCGATACAAAATACCTGATGGGTTGACGCAAGCTGCTTTTCTAAAACACGTACGAGCAGAGGATCATCTTCGACCAGCAAAACCATTCGCTTATGAACCGGCTCTATCGCACTTAATGCTCCTAGGCGAGGCAGCAGAGCGTCTAAATGGGGGCCCAGATCGTCATCATTCGCATTCTCTATTTCAGATAATAATTTTTGGAGAGAGGTGTCTTTAAAAGAGGAAGCAGCATGCAGCAGGGAACGGGCGATTCTCCTCACGGAGCCGATTCCCTCGGATTTCCGGTCCTGCATGGCTTTCTGCGCCACACGTAAAGCGTTCAGGTGGGCCTTAATTCCTTCGGAACTTCGAGGGAGCAGGTCTTCCATGGCTTTCAAAAAGACTTAGACGCATAAAGAAGTCAAAAGGTTACAATGTTCGGGCATGTAACAACTCACAGGAGTCAAGTGCCTAACCTATACGCGTGAATACTTATCTCTTCTATGAGCTGGCGAACGGGGACCCAGACGTTTGCCGCGATCTTATCGAACATTACATGACCCAAACAACGCAGCAGATCAGGGAATTAAAACAGGCGCTGTCGTCCGATTCGGCGTCAACGGTATCCCGGATTGCTCATAGCATGGCAGGCGCCAGCCTCATGGTAGGGATAGATTCGCCCGTTTCTTTACTTCGGAAATTGGAAGAGGACGGTGATCAAGGCGACCTCTCCAAGGCAGCCTCCCTTATCGTTGCGCTCGATAAGGAATTTAAAGAGATCTTTACGAGTTTAAAGAAGGTAGGAAATGGTTGACAATAATTCAGGGGCTGATCCTACAGACGAATGAAGCGGGATTTTGTAAATTTCTCTTCGATATGTGTTCCCTTTTAAACCTAAAAGAAGCGGATGCGGCTCAGCCGATTAGGCATGATCCTGCTCCGAAAGAAATTGAGACGCTCCTTTTCGTCGAGGATGATGTCGTGACGCGACGTGTTTATTCAAGTTATTTGAGGCAAAGAGGCTACATCGTCTTAGAGGCACAGCATGGAAGAGAAGCCTTTGATGTTTATGAAGACAACAAGGACCTCGTTCAACTCATCGTCACCGATATGGTGATGCCTGGGCTCAATGGCCGCCAATGGGTGGATTTGATCTCCTTGCATCGTCCGCATTTAAAGGTCCTCTACATTTCTGGTTTCACGAGGGCCTCCATCATCCAAAGGGGGATTTTGGGAGCCGAGACCCCTTTTTTGGAAAAACCTTTCGGCCGTGAAGAATTGGCTTTACGAGTCCGTCAGCTCCTCGATGCCCCGCCCTCACCGGCGTAGATAAAATAGTCATTTAAAAATTTCGTGGAAAAATCACGCATAAACTCAATGCGTGAGAAAACAAACACTCCTCAAAAAGAGTTGCGGCGTCCTTGTGTGTGTCTTTTTATGCCGCGGCAGCGCCCTGGCTTCTTCGGGAACTGAAGGCGCGAGCTTTCTAAATATTCCCGTTGGAGCAAGACCGGCGGCGTTGGGGTCCGCCTACAGCGCTTTGGCATCCGATGTTTATGCGCCCACGTGGAATCCCGGCGGCCTGGGACGCGTCGACAGCACTCAAATAGCCGGCCAGCACCTCTCTTACCTCGAATCCATTTATTATGAATATGCGAGCTTTGTTCATCCCCTCGGACAAGGACGCGCTTTCGGCGGCTCCATGCAATATTTGGGTTCCGGCGATATCGCGGGGACGGACCTCAACGGCAACTCGATCGGGAATTACACCTCTCATTACGGAGCCTATTCCCTCGCCTACGGCCAAATGCTGGGCGATAAGCTCTCGGTCGGTTTGGCGGGTAAAATAATCAACGCCAAAATCAGCGATGTCAGCGCCACGGCCTACGCGTTTGACTTGGGCAGCATGTATCAGGTGAATCAGCATCTGACCTTGGCGAGCGTTTTAACGAATGTCGGGACCAAGCTAACTTTCATCGACCAAGGGGACTCCCTGCCGCTGGCCTTTCATGTGGGGGCTTCCTATGACACGAACTACAACCTGAAATTGGCCGTTGAAGGCATTTACAATCAGACGGGCTTGGCCAGCTTCCGTACGGGCCTCGAATGGAAACCCATGGGCCCCCTGGCTTTGCGGGTCGGTTATCGGACCGATACCCTGGCCGGCTTATCGCCCCTGGCCGGATTGTCGACAGGAATTGGGCTGGAGGCGTGGGGACAGGAATTTTCGTACGCCTGGGTCCCTATGGGGGATCTGGGGAGCACGCAATATTTCTCCCTCGTCTTAAAATTCGGCGGCGTTCAAGCGCCGAACAGAAATCTGATCCGCTATCATGCCAAACAAGACCGCCGTCCGGAAGAAAACGCCGCTGCGGAGGGTCCCGATGAACAATTAATTCAGCTTCTCAGCGAGCAGCCCTCCGTCGCCGCAAAGAACCAGGAATGATTCCCTTTCTTGTGGATTTCATGAGAAATCAGCTGGAAAAGGACATTCGATTCACGGAATTTCTTCTCGCGCATTTTGACAAGTGGCTCAAATGGCTGCTTCTTGCTTTCCTTATATGTTCCTTCACTCCTCTACAATCCGCCCAAGCTGCCTCAGGGATCGCCGCCGTTTGGGCAAACGAGGGGGGCGACAAAGTCACCCGGGACGACCTGCGCGTGAGCCAGGGGGGAAAAAATGTGACCAATTCAGTCTGGGACGGGACGACCATCCAGGTCTTCGGGGCTAAAAATGAAGTGGTGAATTTCAATGTGGTTTTGGAATCCTTGAGCGGCGCCGGAAATGTCAGCGTGTCGTTCAGCAAGCTCACCGGCCCCGGCGGCAGCACCATCGCTTCGGTCCCGGCAACCGGCAACCAGGTCTTTAATTATGTGAATCGGAATATCGAGCTCTTTTATGTTCGTTACCTCCCCATTCACGGGTTGAGCCTCGTGTCTTATGGAAACTATGATGAAAGACAAGTTCCGCAGCGCTTGCGCCGCCCTTGGAGCGGCGCCGGTTATGGAACAGGGGCTTGGCAGGACCGGCCTGATCACGACAAATACTATCCCGACATCGCTGTCCCGCTGGAACTCGTTCCGACTTTTAGCATTGTGTCCGGCCAGAACCAAAGCATTTGGGCGGACATCTATATTCCCAAAAGCGCCTCCCCCGGACTCTACACTGGCAACCTCGTCATTCAGGAAAACGGCGCGACGACCCACACCCTTCCCGTCCAGTTGAAGGTTTATAATTTCGCGCTTCCGGATACCCCGTCCGCCAAGACCATGGTCTATTACTCCGATACGGATATCAATAAGCGCTATCTGGGGAGTTCCTATATTGATCCCACCTCGGCAAACGGGGCCAAAGCTCAGCTCCTCAGGGACCGACATTTTCTTCTGGCCCATCGCCACCGCATGTCGCTCATCGCCGATACGGCCGATGACTGCAGCGCGCCGGGGGATCAACCTTGCCCGGAGTGGGGTCCTCGATTGAGTGGCGCGCTCTTTACCGCCGCCAACGGTTATGACGGGCCCGGAGTCGGGACAGGCAATAACGTCTACTCGATTGGGACTTACGGGACCTGGAACTGGAAGTCCGGGGGCCAAACCGCCATGAATCAACATGCCGATGCCTGGGTGAATTGGTTCACTCAGAATGCCGCCGGCACGGAATATTTCCTCTACGTGTCCGATGAATCTCCAAATACAGCGCAAACCCAGACCTGGGCGCAATCGATCCTAAGCGACCCCGGGCCTGGCCAACAACTCCGGTCCATGGCCACCATTGCCTTGCCGACCGCGGCTGCCAACACACCTTCTCTGGATATCGTCGCCTCGACCATTTGGCAAGGCATCCCCACGCAATGGCAGCCGCTGGCCGATCAGTACACGGCGGACGCCCGCAAACGGTTTTATGTCTACAATGGCCACCGTCCCGCTTCCGGTTCTTTCGCTACGGATGATGATGGGGTGGCGCTGCGGGAGATGGCCTGGGTCCAGTACAAAAAAAATATCAACCGGTGGTATTTCTGGGAATCCACGTATTACAACAATTATCAAGGAGGAATGGGCGAGACGAATGTGTTTGAGAACGCGCAGACCTTCGGCACAAGCAGCAAAACGGATCCTGTGGTGGGACAGACAGGTTGGAATTACGCGAACGGGGATGGCGTACTGATGTATCCGGGGACTGACCAGGTTTATCCGGCGGATTCTTATGGAGTTGATGGCCCCCTCGCAAGTCTCCGATTAAAAACCTGGCGCAGAGGCCTGCAGGATGTCGACTACCTAACCTTGGCTTCGGCCATCAATCCGGCGGCGGTCCAGGTGATCGTGAGCTCGATGGTCCCCAAGGCCTTATGGGAATATGGGGTCACCGATCCGAATGATCCCACCTGGGTCCGGACCGATATTAGTTGGCCGATAAACCCTGACACCTGGGAGGCAGCCCGACAGCAGCTGGCCAACATCATCGCGCCCGGTTTTTAATCGGAGACTTGCGAGGGGGCCATCAACTCCATAAGAATCCGCCGGATAAACCTGGTCA
>Ga0207015_1220_pt2 | contig 11460 bp, 14 predicted proteins | sample Alteio_BWMinCont_53_FD_153486 | JGI IMG/M metagenome (GOLD analysis project Ga0207015, IMG submission 153486) | Enriched cells from forest soil in Barre Woods Harvard Forest LTER site, Petersham, Massachusetts, United States -... | ecosystem: Environmental > Terrestrial > Soil > Temperate forest >...
GGAGAAAAATTCCTGCGCGTGCTCGGTCACATCCGCGATGGATCCGTGAACGACGAGGTGACGAAATTTCTGAATTCACGTGCGACCTCATCGAGAAAAGCCCATTCCTTCGTCTGGCTGAAAGGATTCACCGGCGGCAGCTGGGCGAAATCACCGACGGCGATTACGCGCATCCCACCCCAAGGTCTTGAATTCTTGCGCACTCGTCGCGCGATGGTTTCCGCGGCCCGAAGGGTGGGGCCTGAGAGCATCGAGACCTCGTCGATGACGAATGTGTCGGTCTCATTGATCCGCTTGACCAGCCGCTTGTTCTCGACGGCACGTTCGATCGTGGCGGAGATTCCGCCCTCAAAGATCCCGAGACCGAAGAAGCTGTGAAAAGTTCGGCCTCCGACCAGAATTGCGGCGGCTCCCGTGCTGGCGAGGATCGGAATTTCTTCGTCGGTCGCTTCCCGGAGAAACTGTTTGAGGAGAAAGCTCTTCCCCGTGCCGGCCGCTCCGGTCAGGAAGATATTTCCTTGGCTTTTCAAGATCTCGAGAGCTTCAGTTTGTTCGGCGTTGAGCGTCGGTTTTGTTTTTGCCATCGATGGGGTGACTCTAGCACAGATCGCCGTGTATGCGGCTTGCATCTACAGCCCCCGGGAACACCCACAAACGAATCTGATCTTTAAGGAGAACTGAAATGAAAAAATCCATCATGACCATCGCTCTTCTCGCGCTGATGACGACGGGACTTGCCTATGCGGACACTACTACCACTACTGCCCAGCCGAATGACCTGGACACCTGGTCTGTCGTTTGTAGCTATGGCTCGATCGGTGTGCATGCGGATGCGCGAATCCTCTTCAACAGCAAAACCGGAAATATTGAAAGCGCCACCATGCAACCCCAGTGGTTCGGCAACCTTCTTGCCGTTTTCGACAACAAAGATGTGCTGATCTCTGCCAGCGATGCAACGCTCTACAAGTTGCTCGGTGATGATCACTTCCGATGGGACATCGACAACTCGGATGCCACGGTTCACATCCTCCTCGAAAAATTCCCGTTCGGCGAGCCGGGCCCGAATACGATCAACTCCGAGATTCGTATCGGTGACGGTCGCGCTCCCGGATCGTGCATCTTCACGAAGGTTCACTCGTAATCGATTGAGTAAAAGTTAGGAAGCGGGGAATGGGTCGAAAGGCCTGTTCCCCGTTTTGCTTACTGAACTTTGCTTCGGTGAGTGATGAGCCCGTGGGTCGGGTCGTAGGGCGAGACGCCGACGGTGACACGGTCACCGACGATGACTTTGATTTTGAAGCGCTTCATGTTGCCGCTGAGTCGGGCGGAGACGGTCACGCCGTTGTCGAGCAGAACGATGTAATTGCCGCCGCCGGTTGCGTCGGTCACTTTGCCTTCAAGTCGGATGAGATCTTCTTTTGACATGTAGGGACGTTGATAACATCAAATTTTCAGGATTTGAACCAGAAAAGGCGCGCCAATTCCTGCCCCGAAGAGAAGGATCCAGAAGATCGCGAATAAGGGGCTCCGCATCTTTTCACGAAATGCCGCAAGACCTCCCGCGGCTGCGATCGAAATGGCCGCGATCAGCACACCCTGCAAAACTCCGAATTTGAGCGGTTCCTCACGATAATCCGCGAAAAAAGGCGCCGCGATCAGGACCAGGGTGAGGGGAAGGACGGAGCGCTTCACAGTGCGACGGTCGCTACGCCGGGAAGCGGATTCGGCTCCGTTCCATGAAGTTCAGCAGATAATTTGCGCCAGATTGCCATGAGAATGACCGCGACCGTGGCCAGTCCGATGACCAGTCCAATCCAGATTCCCAGCGCGTTCCAATGCATCCAGAAACAGAGAGCCAGTCCGATGGGGAGCCCGATGAACCAATGGCCGATCAGGTTGGCGAGGAGCGACGCGCGGGTGTTTCCTGCGCCCCTGAGCGTTCCCGTGGCGACGACTTGCGCGCCGTCGAAAATTTGAAAGAACGCCGCCATCACGATCAATTGGCGCGCGATGGCGATGACGGAGTCTTCATGGGTGAACGTGTGAAGAATCGGAGTTGCGCAAAAGAACATCGCCACGCCGAAGAAGGCCATGACGCCTGTTCCGAGTGAGATTCCCATCCAACCTTGTCTGACGGCACGTGCGGGCTGGTGCGCTCCCAGGGCTTGTCCTACGATCACGGCCGTGGCGGCGGAGATTCCCATCGGCATCATGAATGTGAAACTTGCGATCTGAAGTACGATCTGGTGAGCGGCGAGTTGAACCGCGCCCAGGCGTCCGACCATGAAGGTCGCGGTGACGAAAACGCCGACTTCGAGCAGTAGTTGTCCCGAGGCGGGGAGGCCGAGCGACAGGAGGTCGCGAAGGAGAGTGTGTTGAAATCGCATCCCCGCTCGTCGCAGGGAAAAGCCCATCTTGCGATTGCGAGCCATCGTGTAGCTGAAGAGCGCGACGAGCATGAGAGTTCTGGAAATGGTGGTCGCGAGCCCCGATCCCGCGACGCCCATGGCAGGCACGCCGAGATGACCGAAGACGAGCACCCAGTTTCCGAAGGCGTTCAGAATGTTTGCGCCGATAAAAACAATCAGAATCGGCCCCGCAGTCCCGGTTGCTTGAAGATATTGGCGGCAAGCCGTGAAGAGCAGGAAGGGAAGAAGACTGAACGAAAGCGTTTCGAGGTAGGCTCCCGCTTGCGCGGCGATATCGGGAGCGATGCCGAAGAGATCGAAATGGTGGGCGCAGTATTGAAGAAAGATCATCATCGGAATCGCCAGGATGACCGCGAGATAGATGCCATGAGTGAGAAGGCGCGAACATTCGTCGAACTTCTTGGCGCCGTAAGCGCGCGAGACACGGTAGTCGAGACCCAGGAGGATGCCGATCGCGATCATCATGATAATCGCGAAGAGTCCCGAACCGAGCGCGACGCCTCCGAGGGCGACGGCGCCGAGGGCTCCCACGAAATGGGTATCCACGATTTGCATGAAATAATTCGCCATGTGCGCGAACGCAATCGGCGCGGCGAGACGAAGCAGGGGCTTAAGTTCGTGGATCTTGGATCTCATGGATTTCTCATGGGGAACCCCCTCAGTGTAATATGAAGACGGCCATAATTTAAACCGTTATAATCCGACTGAATGCCTCTTCTAGTGATTTCGCTTCTAGGGTTTTCCCTGATGATCGCCACGGGACTCGCCGCACTGGCGCGAATTCCCGGACTGCATTTCGACGAGGCCTGGGCGGCCAATTACGCCTATCGGATTCTGACTGAAAAGGGATTCTGGCCGCTCGATGCGATGAGTCCGTACACCCACCCTTGGGCTCATTATTGGACGGCAGGTTTCTTTCGTCTCTTTGGCGTGAATCTTTTTGTCTATCGGGCAGCGGGACTTTCGATGTGCGTTCTCGGCGCTTTTCTGGCGTGGGTGACACTGGTGAGGATCGGGGAGCGCAAGGCGGCGATGATCCTGCCGTATCTGTTGGCGCTGTTCGTGCCATTCGTACTGAACGAGCGACTGTGCTTGGAGATCACGACGTTTCATATTTTCTGTCTCGGACTTTTGATGTTCGGCGCGCAGATTCATTCAAGGCTCCTATCGACGCTCGTGGTGTTTTCCGCGGTCATTCTGGGAATAACTTCGCATATCCTATTCGTCGCGCCGGTGCTGGGACTGCTCGCGGTGTGGGGGCTTCAGTCGGGACGCTGGCAGTGGACTCATCGGCTTCTCGTGTTTCTCGCGGGGCTCAGTCTTTTTCCGTTCCTTTGGCACGTGTATCGGGCAATTCCCGAGAAGGACAAGGCGATCCTGCTCGTGATCGCTGATTGCATGCTCATTGGGACGGTGCTTTTTTTCGAGCAAATGCCGCGGGTCATCCGGCGTATGCGCGAGAACATTCAGTGGCTCGTGGCCGCGCTGGTGATTCCTTTCTGTTTCTATCTCGCTGTTTTTTCGGAAGGCCATTGGTCGGTGCTGTTTTCACAAGGCAGGATCATGGCTCCATGGGTGCTTTACTTTTCGATTCCATTCACGGTCGGAGCCTTGATTTTTCTGGTGCGTGTCTATGCACGTCAGAAGTGGACGCATTCGCAGGAAAGATTCTGGAGTTGGATTCTTTTCACCCTTTTCTGGTTGGGCGTGCTCGCGGTAAAGCCCGCGCCCCGGTATTTCGCGATGGGATTTTTCCTGATTGCGCTTGGAGGAGCGGTTCTGCTCGGCCAGATCGGACGGATCAGGGCGTCGCGCTTTCTGATTCCGTTTGGATTCGTGAGCGCTTTGATTCTCGTCGTGAACGTCTGGATTCCTGGAACTCACGGCGAGCAAGTCGATCGCAGCTTTCGATTTCTTTTCTTCAAGGATAATTCCAGCGACTCGCTGCCGAAGCAGGATCTCGTCAGGTATCTCGGAGGCAAGGGTTGTTCACCTTCGCAGGTCACGACGGGAGACCCGCGACTGGCTGAGACGCTTAAGTTCCTTTCCCATGGCGACTGGCCGGTCACCTCAGGGGTCAGCTGCCCATCCCCACGAGTGGAAGTCTCAAGGCTGGCGGAGGCGCCCGTTCAGCCCGTGGGCCGAATCGAGCGTTTTGAGCAGTTCCAGATTGTTTGGAAATCCCCACGCGACGTGTCAGAGATTGCAAACGCGGCGCGTTTACCTCTAGAGTTCAATTGAAAGGGGTACTCCGCCGTGCAGAATTACCAAGCTCTCCTCAGGCACGTCCTCGATTCCGGCGTCCGCCGGGATGACCGCACGGGAACCGGAACCCTCAGCGTTTTTGGCTACCAGATGAGATTCGATCTCGCTCAGGGGTTCCCCCTGGTGACGACGAAAAAAGTGCATCTCAAATCCATCATTCACGAATTGATCTGGTTTCTCACGGGCGAGACCAACATCAAATACCTCAAAGACAATGGCGTCTCGATCTGGGACGAGTGGGCGGATGAGAACGGAAATCTCGGCCCCGTCTATGGATCCCAGTGGCGCTCCTGGAAAACCGCCGACGGGCGTACGATCGATCAGATCACGCAGGTGATCGAGCAGATCAAAAAGAATCCCAACTCGCGCCGGCTGATTGTCACGGCCTGGAATCCGGGTGAAGTGGATAAGATGGCGCTTCCGCCGTGCCATGCGTTTTTTCAATTCTACGTGGCGAACGGAAAGCTTTCCTGCCAGCTCTATCAACGGAGCGCGGATATTTTTCTCGGGGTGCCTTTCAATATCGCAAGCTACGCGCTTCTGACGATGATGGTGGCGCAGGTGACGGGGCTCGGTCTCGGGGATTTCGTGCACACGCTCGGCGATGCGCATCTGTATCTGAATCATGTCGAGCAGGCACAGCTTCAGCTCACGCGAGAACCGCGAGCGCTTCCGACGATGAAACTGAATCCTGCGCGGCATTCGATTTTTGATTTCAAATTCGAGGATTTCACCCTCGAGGGATATGACCCTCATCCGGCGATCAAAGCGCCGATTGCAGTATGAGCCAACCGCTCGTTTCACTCGTCGTGGCCATGGCCAAAAATCGGGTCATCGGAGCGCAAAATAAACTTCCGTGGAATATTCCCGAAGATCTCAAACGCTTTCGCGAGATCACCACGGGCCACCCGATCATCATGGGCCGCAAAACCTATGAGTCGATCGGAAGGCCGCTACCCAAGCGCACCAATATCGTGATCACGCGCGACCCTTCGTTGAAATTCGAAGGTTGTCATCGGTGCGGGTCACTCGAGGAGGCGATTGCATTGGCCTCGCGCGAAGACGTGCCGGGGCGGGAAGAGGTGATGGTGATCGGCGGAGGGGAGATTTACAAGGAAGCGCTTCCGCGCGCTGACCGGATCTACCTGACGCTCATCGATCACGATGTTCCGGGCGAGGCGTATTTTCCGGAGTTCAAATGGGATGCTTATCGCGAAGTTTCGCGCGAGCGCAGAACCGAGCCTTTTGCGTATGATTTTTTGATTTTGGACCGAGTCTGAAACCGTACTCAAACTCCAACTCAAACGCTAAACGCCCAACTGAATTTATTGCGCCAACATCCGAAGTGCTTCGCGATGAAACTTCTTGCGCGATTCAAGACCTGCAGTCTGATACTTCTGAATGATTTCTTGCAGGACCGGATCTTTCACGGCAGCGGCAAGCGCGGTGACAGAGGTTCCGCCATGCGATTTCTTGCGAGCGATTCCGACGAAGCTTTTGAAGTCCGAGCGAATCGCCATGTTGGCGGCTTGGAGATCGGAAACAGCGACCTTGAGAATTGCCGAGAGGTGCTCGACCTTTTCCCACGGAAGGGGCGCGCGTCCGTGCTCGATGTTCGAGACGAACTGCACGGAGCATTGACACGCTTTGGCGACATCCGCCAATCCCAAGCCCTTTGCGAGCCTATGGGTGCGGATTAAATCCCCTAGCGGACCAAATGAACGATTATCCCGAGAACGACCCTTCGGACGACCACGTTTTGTAACTGACATAGTGAGTGGTTCGGTTAGTAGCGCGGGTCATGTTATTTGCCAAGAGTGAAAAAGGTGCCAATCCATTTTTGGCACCTTTTTCGTTCGAAAACCGGACTTGGTTTACGAAAAAAAATGTATCGGACACAAATTAAACGCTTGCCTGCTTTTCTCTTGCAATCGATTTTGGCGGAGGCATGCGCCCACCCAGGATGACACGAAGTTTGAGTTTCTCGCGCAGGCGGCGTGATTCGAGTTGTTCGAGCGGAGGTTGACGAATGTCTTTGACGACGCCAACCCAGGAGAGCGCTTTCAGGCCGTAGTAAGTGATGTCGTATTCCCACCAGAAAAATCCCTGACGGGTCGAGCTCGGATACGCGTGGTGGTTGTTGTGCCAGCCTTCGCCGAGCGTGACGACGGCGAGAATTCCGTTATTGCGGCTGGTGTCCGTCGTCTCGTAACGGCGGTTGCCGAAGACGTGCGAGAGCGAGTTGATCGTGAACGTTCCGTGCCACAAGAGCACCGTGCTCACGATGAAGCCCCAGAAAAATCCGACCCATCCGAAGGCCAGGACAGTCCCAATGCCCAGCAGCGTCGGCGGAATCAGATGGTTGCGATTGATCCATCGGAGTTCGGGGTACTTCGCGAAGTCCTTGATCTGATCGTAATGAGTCTTCGTGTAGCCGTCGCTGAGGATCCAGCCGACGTGCGACCACCAGAAACCGTCGCGCACCGGTGAGTGAATATCCTCGACCTGATCCGAATAACGATGGTGATGGCGATGATTGGCGCCCCACCAGAGGACGCCCTTTTGAGCGCTGCTTTCGGCAAGGCAGGCCATCAGAAACTGGTTCACTCGACCGAGCTTGTAAGTGCGGTGCGAGAAGTAGCGATGATAGCCAGCGGTAACGCCAAACATGCGGATCGCGTACATCACCAGGCAGAGCGCGACCCATTTCCAGGCGAAAGGGAAGAACAGCACCCCGATCGCCGCCAGATGGAAGACGGCGAACGGGATCGAATTTGCGTCGTATTTGATTTTGTGGGTGTGGGGAAACTTCGGGTCAGACATTTCTCGAATATGGACCCTCCTCAAAAAGTCAGGTGTAAAACCTCTGTAAGCGTTAAGACGTTGGCGCATTCCGCCGATCAGGAATGGAATGAGCCCTGTGTCCCTGCAACAAAAGATCAAGCGGTTGATCGGCACACAGCCGATGCTCGCCGTTTTCGTAGTGTTGAGCACCGCCTGGTTCACGTTCTCCTGGCTGGTATACCTGGCCGAGCGCAATGAGCCTGAGGCCAATATTCATAGTTTCGGCGAGGCGCTTTGGTGGGGCATCGTCACCTTCTTGACGGTCGGTTATGGCGACATGTATCCGGTGTCGATGCCTGGCCGCCTTGTCGCCGTGTTTCTCATGTTCTCAGGCGTCTTCGCGATCGCGATCCTGACGTCGAAAATTTCGTCCTATTTCTTGGAAAAAGTCTTACGAGAGGGAAAAGGTATGGTGGATACATCCAGTCTTCGCGACCATTTTGTGGTCTGCGGTTGGAAGGAAGAGATGCAGGAGGTGCTTTGTCACATCTTGGATTTCAACCCAGGTATGACCTCGGAAGATCTCGTGCTGGTTGCGAACATCCCGCAGCAGGAAGTCGACGCGCTCCGCGAGTATCCGCTTCTCAAGAAGCTTCATATCGTGAACGGCAATTATTTCGAAGCGGCCCAACTCAAGCGAGCGGCACCCGAACGAGCGAAAAAAGTCTTGATCCTCGCTGACCGCACCCCCGCCCCGAACGGGCAGATCCCCAGTTTGACCGAAGTCGACGCGCGCACGATCATGACCGCAATGTCGCTCTCGACTCTCGCGCGCGGCACCATGATCGCGGCTGAAATCCTCGACGCGAAGATGGATCAGTACCTCAAGATCGCGCATGTCACCGAAATCATCTACAGCCGCGAGTATAGCCGGCTTCTCTTGGGTAACGCCTCGGGAGGCACCGGTGTCTCGAATATCATCTTCGATCTTCTGGATCCGAAAACGTCGACACGGATTACGACCCGGCCGATTCCGGATTTGATGGTGACGAAGACCTACGGGCAATTCAAGAACACGTTCGAAGCGGGCGAAACCCGCGTCGTCGTGATCGGAATCCTCGAGAATACGGGCAATACGCACTCCATCAAGGAATTCGCGTTACGACAGGCGCAGAAGACTCCCGACGTCGGCAAGCTGGTTCAGAACCTGCGATCGGTGAAAGAACTTCGCTGCAATCATCCCGTGTTCAATCCGCCAGCGGAATACGTCATTCCTGAGGGAGCGATGGCGATCGTCGTGGAGACCCATGCCCTGAAATCCCAGGAGGTGCCGCGTGCAGGCTTTGAAAAATCGGTTGCCTGACCCAGGCGTCTCGGATCTTGAGCTTGAACCTCTGCGCAGAGTTTCGCTTTTCGCTGACATTCACGGGAACGAAGAAGCGCTGCGGGAACTGGCGGGCGCGATTACGCATGCCACCTATGCTCCCGGCGAAACGATCGTCCGCGAAAACGACGCGGGCTCCGAAATGTTCATTCTGGTTCAGGGAGCGGCAAGCGTCTATCGCCACACTACCGAAGGCGAGCTTTACCGAGTGACGATCTTGAAGGGTGAAGAGAACGCGTTTTTCGGAGAAGGCGCGCTGCTCGACTCCGACTCGCGCTCAGCGACGATCCGTGCGGACGTTGAGTGCGTTTGCCTGATTTTGGAGCGCGAAGCGTTCGCGAATTTTGGAAAGAGACATCCGGCCTGGGCATACCCGGTGCTCGTGCGAATCGCACGCGCCGTGATGGCCCGGTTGCGCAAGACCAATCAGGATCTGACACTGGTCTACAACGCGCTGGTGAGTGAGATTCGAGGGCAATAGATAAGGTGAGACCCAAAGGGCCCCACCTTTCTTATTCAATAGCCGCTGCCTTCACTACCCGACGAGCCGGGAGTCTTGGCAGTGCCACGCGAAGCCGCGCCGCCTTTGCGACCGATCTTGGCCATATGCTCGCGGTTCTTGGAAACCGCCTGGCCGCCTTTGCGGCCGATCTCAGCCATATGCTCGCGATTTCGCGAGACGGCGATTCCACCTTTGCGTGCTACTTCTTTTCGGGTCGCCTGGTCCATCGCGACCGTGCCGCGGGCGCCTGATTTCTTTTCACCTTGTTGCTCTTGCTTTTGCTCGTTGGGATTGCCGGTACTTCCTCCGGGATTATTCGGATTCCCCGGGAATCCCGCGTTGTTTTGATTCTCGGTCATAGTTTCACCTCTTGTATAACCGCCTTGTTGGGCGAACAGGTCCGTGAACGACCTGCATTCGTTCGCTAAGCTGCTGACGCTGGGTATGCCCGCTAGTGGTGCAAGCGGTATTCCTCGACCGTTTCGCATCGGACCGCACGCTAGCTGGCGTTACTAAGGTAGTGCGGGCCGCTCACTTGGCTCAGGTCTTGTACACAACTGGTATTTATGCGCGCGCTCAAGGCTCAGGAACCGCCTACGAAGGTCACTACGGAAGATCCGGAGCTTCTCGAACGCTTCAATCAGGTGCTCGGTGAGACGGTTGAGGCGATGGAGGAGTCGGGAATCCGTTACGGGTTTATCGGAGGAATCGCGTCGTGGGGACTGGGCCGCCCGCGTTCCACGCACGATATCGACATTTTCGTTATGCCCGAAGACGCCGAGCGAGTATTGCGCGCGCTCGCGAAAAGAGAATTCGCGACTCAGAAGACGGATCCCAGCTGGCTCTATAAGGCGTGGAAGGGGGGCGTCTTGGTAGACGTCATCTTCAAGTCCAAGGGCGACATCTATCTTGATTCGGAAATGTACCAGCGCCTGACGATCGCGGAGTTTCACGGACGCAAGCTCAGGCTGGTCGCTCCGGAAGATCTTTTTATCATCAAGGCGGCCGCACACAGCGAGTTAACGCCGGGACATTGGCACGACGCTATTGCACTGTTAACGCATGCGCAGATGGATTGGCAGTATTTGCTCCGCCGCGCGAGGAGGGCTCCGCGCCGAACCTTGAGTCTTCTCATTTACGCGCAGTCCGTCGATGTGTTCGTGCCGAATTCCGTCATTCATGACTTGTACTTCAGTGTCTTCAACGACGAGTCGAAAGAAGCGTTGGGGGGGCGAACCACTCCGCCGCGCGCGAATGTCAGTCGGATGGAGCAGGACCATCACTATGGCATCGGCCGTCTGAAAAAGGTGCTCGCAGAGGACTCGCGGACCAACGAACTCGACATTCAAGTCGAGAAGTCGGGAACGACGATCATTCTTCGGGGCCAGGTTTCCCAGGAGGAGAGGCGAGTGGCCGTCGAACAGATCGCGCGCGAATGCTTTCCGACCAGTCGAATTGAAAATCAAATTCGCGTGCAGGAATTCTCACCCCCACCGGAGGCGGAGGACGTCGGGTGATCAGAATCGCGGCGGTCGGCGATGTTCATTATGACCGTCGATCCAATCATCGAATGCGAGAACATTTTCGCTCGCTTGAAGGCCGCGCCGACCTCCTTCTGCTCGCGGGGGATCTGACTCAATCAGGCGATCTTGATGAAGCCAGAGCTCTCGCGGAAGATCTTCACGAATCACCGGTTCCGGTTGTCATCGTTCTCGGAAATCACGATTACCATCAAGGGCGTGAGCGCGAGCTCCTTGAAAATCTGAAAAGTGAAGGATTCACGGCATTGGAAGGAGGGTCAGCCTATTTCAATATTCGCGATCAGAAAGTGGGTGTCGTTGGATTGAAAGGATTCGGCGGCGGCTTTATCGGGGCGAGCGTCACGGAGTTTGGCGAACCCGAGGTCAAAACCTTCGCGCGACAGTCGAAGGAGCAAGCTGAAGTACTTCAGAGAGAACTCGCCGCGCTCGATGCGGACTATCGATTCGTACTCCTCCATTTTTCGCCCGTAGAGGGCACACTCCTCGGGGAGAAGCGCGAGATTTTTCCGTTTCTCGGAAGCTATCAGCTCGCCGAAGCGGTTGATCGCCATGGTG
>Ga0207015_1237_pt1 | contig 11454 bp, 10 predicted proteins | sample Alteio_BWMinCont_53_FD_153486 | JGI IMG/M metagenome (GOLD analysis project Ga0207015, IMG submission 153486) | Enriched cells from forest soil in Barre Woods Harvard Forest LTER site, Petersham, Massachusetts, United States -... | ecosystem: Environmental > Terrestrial > Soil > Temperate forest >...
ACAGCTATGTGCGCCGCTCGGGCTTGGATTACTGGGAGAAGGTGAAGCTCGTCCAACATAAAGATTGGGAGGCATTCCTCGGCACCCTGGCGCCGCGCGCCGCCCTCCATTTTTTTTCTAAAAAGGCCAAGCGGGACTATTGGTCGGCGACTTTCGAGCCGGAAAGTTATTTAATCTTTGGATGCGAAACAACGGGCCTGCCCTCGGCTTTCCAGAAGCGCTACGAGGGTCATCTCTACCGGATTCCCATGCTGCCGCATTCGGTCCGGTCACTCAATCTTTCAACATCCGTCGGAGTCGTTCTCTATGAAGCGTTGCGGCAGACAGGGGCGGTTTTAGATGGCCACGACGCTGCAACGACCGCGTAAGAAGAAAGAAACCACCGATGGGACCACACGCGGTTCACCCTGGAACACCCTCCTTTTCAACTGCAACTGCCATACCTTTGAGGACGTCGCCCGCCAGCTCATGAAGGCGATCCGCGTCAGCTACGAACGCGGGATGGCTTTGGCCAACGTGGTCCATACGAGCGGCAAGGCGGTGGTTTATACCGGCCACCGCGAACGCTGCGAGGCCGTCGCGATGGTGCTGGAAGAAATCGGACTTCTCACCAAAGTCGTCCAATGACGATCGCCTGGATCACGGGCGGCGGTACCGGGATCGGCCGGGCTCTCGCCGAGCGGCTCTACCATGCGGGCGCACGTGTCGTCATCTCCGGTCGGCGCAATGTCGTTTTGGAAGAAACCGTACGCGAACTCAAGGCGAGTCCGGGACCCGGCGAGCTAATGAGTATCGCCGGGGACGCGTCCGATTCGGCGCATGTCCGCGACGTCGTCGCGCGGACGAAAGATCGGTGGGGGGGGGCAATCACTCTCCTCATCAATAACGCGGGCGCCAATGACTATCATCGATTCTTCGAGACCCCTGCAGGGGATTATCAAAAATCTTTTGAGATCAATTGCTTGTCGGCCATCCGAGCGACAGAAGGCGTGCTCCCCGGCATGCGCGACGCAGGCGAGGGAGCCATCGTGAATATCTCCTCCGTTTATGGGCGGTGGGCCTCCTCGAATTCCGCCTCTTACTCCGTTGGAAAATTTGCCGTGGCGGGTTACACAGATGTTCTGAGACAGGCTTTGGTCGATACCTCTATCCACATAATGGGCGTGTTTCCGGGTTTTATCGAAACGGCGATGACGCTGCCCTTTGTCCAGCCCGGGTCGATGAAGTCGCGCTTTGGAAAGACGCCGGACCAACTCGCCGAAAAGATTCTCCAGTCCCTGCGGCGAAAAAAAGCGGAGCTGTGTTACCCATGGTACGTTCCGTGGGTTTGGCGGTTTCATCGCTGGATGCCTGTGTTGTCTGACCGCGTCGCACGACGCGTCAAACGCTGACATGAAAGCCTCCACCAGCGTCCTCTTCCTTATTTCCTTTTCGATGCCGCACGCGCTTTGGGCGAGTTCCGTCCAAGTCGGCGTGAAAACGGTCGGAGTCAATACCTCGGTGATCACGCTCCAGGCTCCGATCGCGGCCGCTCAAGAATCGGTGTGGTCGCTCTTGACCGATTATGATCATCACGCTGGGTTTTTGCCTTATATGACCAAGAGCAGGATCGTAGCCAGGGATGGCGAAAGCCAATGGGTCGAGCAGGAAGGTACGATCCGCATTCTTTTCTGGTCCTTTACGATGCACGTGAAGCAGCGCGTTTGGGGAGATGAACCGCGTCACATGCATTTTATGGCTGTTGCCGGGGACTTTGACGAGCTGCAGGGAGATTTTCGGCTCAGCGTGCCGACAGCCTTGTCTCTGCAGACGCTTCTCGCCTGCGAGTTCACCGTAAAGCCCAAGCGCCCGGTTCCGGATTGGGCGGTGCGCATGGCCGCGAAGCATTATTTGAAAAAGATGATTCGTGCCCTGGCGGACAAAGCCGAGGAACATAACCGATGAGCGAAGAACGCTGGGTCTGGGTGCCCTTTGAAGTGGACAAAAAATACGATGGTTTCCGGATCGACCGGTTTCTCGCCCAACGGCTTGTCGGTTATTCCCGTCATAAAGTCCAAGGGATTCTAGAGGAGGCGCGAGTGATCAAAGAGAGCCGTCCCGCCAAGCCCAATACCAAAGTCCGGACCGGCGACAAAATCCAAATCGCCTACCTTCGCCGGCCTGAGCCGCCGCTTGAGGCCGGGGACTCCCTTCCGATCCTTTACGAGGATGACGATCTTGTCGTCGTCAATAAACCTGGCGATCTGCTTTCGCATCCGACCGATAAGGTTGTGGACCATACGGTCCTGGGAATTTTGCGTCATTCGCGTCCCGATCTCCCCGCGTTGCACCTGCTTCACCGCCTCGACCGCGAAACCTCCGGCGTGATTGCCCTGGCCAAGAACCCGAAGACCGCAAGAACCTGGACAAGCGACATGGAAGCACGCCGGATTCAGAAGGAGTACCTCGCCGTAGTCCGGGGAGAAGTGTCGCCAGCCGAAGGCGTGATCAACCTGCCGATCGGCCGCCAGGGGGGCGACATCCGGGTGCGGCAGTGGGTCAATGTGCCGGGAGGTGTTCCAGCCATCACAAAATACCGCGTTGATTTGGCTCTTCGGAGACAGTTCCCAATATCGATTGTGCGCGTTTTCCCCCAGACGGGGCGACTCCATCAAATCCGCGTGCATTTTGCCGCCATCGGCCACTCTCTTTTGGGAGACCCTCTCTATACAGGCGAAGGGGAGGTCTATAAGAAGATGGTTGCCGGAAAGTGCGACGAAACCGATCGCGTCAAGCTTGGCTTTCACCGGGTCGCTCTTCACGCCGCCATTCTCTCCTTCCCGCATCCGGTTTCCAAGAAAGAACTACGCGTTGAGGCTCCGGTTCCTGAGGATATGAAAAGCCTAATTTCTGATAAACTGGTTCTTCAATGAAACGAGCCAAGAAACGGGAGGGCTGGTGGAATTTTACGGGCGAAGCCGAGGTTTTTGAAGCCCGGGAACCGGACCGCATCAGCCGGCTTTATTTCCCGCTCTGCAACGAAGCCGGTCTCCTTTCCGCGATTACGCCGACCCTGCACGGCGACATCAAGACCGGTCAAAATCATTTCTTGACCCTTCCGGTTTCCGAGCAAGACCTTCATAACACTCGCTCCGCGCGCCAGTTCTGGGTCTACGTGGAAGGAAAGGGACCCTGGTCGGCCACTGCCGCCAAGCCGAGGGAGTCCTGCCATCTCGAAGCCGGCGCGCTCTGGCACAAACTTACGCGCGAAAATCGAACCATCGGACTAAGAGCCGTCATCACCAATTTCGTTCCCGCCGGCCAAGAACAGGTCGAGATCATGCGGGTCGAGCTGACGAATACGGGGAGCAAACTGTTGGCAATCACGGCGACCGCGGCGATTCCCATATTTGGCCGCTCCGCCGATAATCTGCGGGATCACCGACATGTGACTTCGCTCCTTCACAGGATTGAGCAAGTCTCCCAAGGGGTCCTTGTCACTCCGATGATGTCGTTCGATGAACGCGGGCATCATCCTAACAGCACCGTCTACGGGGTCCTGGGCGCCGAAGGCGACGGTCAATCGCCGGCAGGTAGTTTTCCCACGGTGGCCAGCTTCATCGGGGAGGGCGGAACGTTCGATGCTCCCTGCGCGGTCTTTGAGGACTGGGATCTCCCTGATCTTTCCGAAACCGAACGACAGGGCCGGGAAGCGGTCGGAGCTCTTCGGTTCAAAAGCCGCAAACTCGCGCCGGGGAAAAGCGTCACCTATCTTTTATTTTTGGGAATCGCCAAAGACCGCAAGGACGCCCTGGCCTGGATCAAGGCTTACGGTTCCAACGAGAAAACTCAGGAAGCCTTAGAACATTCCCGCGCCTTCTGGAAAGAGCGATTGGACCGCATTCAAGTCCAAACGGATGACGCGGGTTTTGGCCGTTGGGTGAGGTGGGTGGCGATCCAGCCAATGCTGCGCAAGATTTTCGGATGCTCGTTTCTTCCCGATTTTGACTACGGCCGCGGAGGCCGCGGCTGGCGCGATCTCTGGCAGGATTGCCTGGCCCTTCTGCTTCTCGACACCGGAGACGTACGCGGGCTTCTGTTGAATAACTTCGCCGGCGTGCGCATGGATGGGACGAACGCGACGATCATCGGCAATGCGCCGGGGGAGTTTGTCGCCGACCGCAACAACATCTCGCGCACATGGATGGACCACGGCGTCTGGCCCTGGATCACGGCGGAGCTCTACATTCATCAATCGGGAGATACAAAATTCCTTCTTGAAAAAATCCCGTATTTTTGGGACCGGGATCAGGCAAACAGCTCAGGCACTGTTCTCGAACACATTCTCGTCCAGCATCTGACAGCCTACTTCAACGTCGGCAAACAGGGGAATTGTCGTTTAGAAGACGCCGACTGGAATGACGGCCTGGATATGGCTCCCCAAGCGGGAGAGAGCGTCGCCTTTACAGCAGTCTATGCGGGGAACTTGCTCCGCCTGGCCGATGTGCTCCTCATTTTGAAGAACACGGAAGAAATCTCGGAGATAGCGCTGGCTGAGGAACTCGAGACGCTGCTGGAAAGCAAAGCGTCCAGCCTCGAGCTGAATCCTCAGGCCAAACAAGACCGGTTGAAAGCTTTCCGCGCCCGCACGAAGGAAGGCGTATCCGGCAACAAATGCCGCGTTGCGATCGAGGTTCTCTCCCGTGATTTACACCAAAAGGGCGAGGCGCTCGCCCGCCAGGTCCGAGATAATGAGTGGCTCAAGAACACGGCCGGCCACGCCTGGTTTAACGGCTACTACGACAATCTCTCGGATCGTGTGGAAGGCGACTCTGCGAAAGGGGTGCGCATGACGCTCACCGGGCAGGTGTTCCCCATCATGTCCGGTGTTGCGACGAACGAGCAGGTCGCCCAGTGCTTCGCCGCGGCCAAGCGCTACCTCCAGGATAAAAAACTGGGCGGATTCCGGTTGAACACGGATTTCAAGGAATCTCAGCTGCAGCTCGGACGGGCCTTCTCCTTCGCTTATGGGGAAAAGGAAAACGGCAGTTTTTTCAGCCACATGGCGGTCATGTTCGCCAACGCCCTTTACCGCCGCGGTTTCGCCGAGGAAGGTCATGAGGTTCTGTCCAGCCTCTATCAAATGTCCATGAATACGGAATCTGCCAAGATCTATCCGGGCCTGCCGGAATACTTCAACGGCGAAGGGCGCGGCCTTTATCATTACTTGACTGGCTCCGCGAGCTGGTATCTCTTGACGCTGGTCACTCAAGTGCTCGGCATCCGCGGCCAATGGGGTGATTTATTGTTAGCTCCCAAGCTCGTCCCAGATCAATTTGGGAAGAGCGGCCAGATCTCCGCAGAGGTTTGTTTCGCCGGAAAAAGACTCAAAGTGACCTATCTCAACCGCTCCCGAAAACCCTACGGTCAATACCACATTGAATCGGTACTTCTGCAGGGAAAAACCATGCCATTGGTCCCATCGCAAATGGCCGAGATCCTCATCTCCCGCGCGAAACTCACAGAGCAGGCCGGCCCCACCATCGATATCACCGTCGTTTTGGCGTAAAAAACCCCTTTAAAACCGTCAAAACTCACCCTAGACTAGAGGCATCCATGGCTCGGTTTTGGGTGTATATTGGCGAAAAAATCCAGGGACCGGTGGACATTCCGTCGCTGCGGAAGGTCACCGGCTTCAATCTCTTGACCCAGGTCTGCCAGGAGGGGGAAGAAACCTGGCGAATGGCTGACGAAGTCATCGAGATCAAGTCCTATTTCATCTCACCCCCCAGGCCCAATTCCTTCGCGTTGGATGCAGGCAATACCGCACCAAAGCTCGATCTTGTTCCAAGCTCATCGCCCGTCCTCGAAGAACTCACACTTCCCGAACCGAATACGGCTTGGGGAAATCCAGCGCCTTCAACGGACAAGAAACCCGAGCCTGCAGGCCCGGCGGCTCTGAGAGCAGTTTGTGAGGTTTGCGGATACAAGAATCCACGCGATGTTCCGGTATGTATGAAGTGCGGGGAGAAGTTGAGCGGCGGCACCCCCCCTATTTCGTCATCCCCGAAGGTCCCTGCCGGGGATGCAATGAAAGTGATGGAACCGCCAACCCCTGTCCTGACGCCGTCCCCCGCGCCCGTGCTTGCGGCGCCGTCCGCTGATCTTGCTTCCAGTACGATGGTCGAGATCTCCATGTCGAAGCTCCTCCTGTGGACGGCGGTGTCGGTCGTGGTCATGGGTAGTTCGTTTTTTGGATACCGTTCCTGGAAAAAGAAACACCACCCGAAAGCATTGCCGGCCATCGGCGTGCCGGCGCCCGCTCCCGTTTCCGTTCATACAAGAGTTTCACGAGGAGGCAGACGGGCTGCCGCACGGAATTCTCGCCAAGCCGTTCGGCATCATTCAGGTTATAACGCGACGGCGCTGCCGGGGCTCAGAAAAAGGGCCGCCCGCACGGAAGAACAGAGCGCTTCAGAACCCCAGAATGAAGCGGCTTCGTACCGCGTTGTGGCGGAGGCAAGCCCTTTGAAAAAGCGTTTTTCGGCTCCGGTCAATTCGCCCTATGCCATCAAGCGCCGCGCCAATAAGGGACTTTGGACGTCCCAGGAAGATCAAGCCATCCAGCAGGTCCAGCGCGCCCGGATCTACGGAGGCCTGCGCACCGTCGAGCGCAACGTCGATATTTTGATGCAGGTCCTGCGCGATCGCGAGTACAACACGGCTTTTGAAAGCGGCAAGCGCATCTACCTGTATAACGATCTGGATTGGAGCGCCGCGCTCCAAGAGGGGCCCGTCTATGAAGTTCGGCTCACCTTTTCGGGCGGAAGAGAACCGGACGGGTCTCCCAAAAAGCCTCTGCATTTCGCATTTTCGGCGGATCTTGAGCGCGGGACCGTCGAACCGGGGGGACAAGATCAGGTCCGGTCCAACACGCTTCACGCGTTTTTTGACGAATCGCGCATCGCTCCGGAAGACCGCCGGGTCATCGCCAAAGACACCGAAGAGCTTGTTTTGGCCGCCCAGCCGGAAGCGTCTCCGCTGGCTCTGGATACCGTGGTCCGGCAGTTCGCCAAGGTCTATACCTCGGCCGCTCTCTCCCGGGTCGCGGATGCCTACGATTTAACGTCGATCAAAAGGAAGCTCGCTCACGACCCCCATCTGGGTTCCGACGAGCCGGCGTCATCGGTGCCGGCGGCTAAAGAGAGTTCTCAAAACGCGCTACCCTCAACAGAAGTATGGGAAAAGGCCGGGATGAAGACGAAACCTGCGCTCTCAACACAATCCCCTGTCCCCTCGTCGGCAGAGGCGGCCAAGTCCGCGATGCCGTACACTCCTTCAAAAGGCGGCGCCGCGGATTTCCGGATGGAAACCGGCAGCGGCCGGGCGAAGACCTTTCTGGTCCGCGCGACCAGCCGAGCTTCGATGAATAAAATATGGGAAGTCCTAACCGGCTATGACCGGCTCAAACAGTTTATACCGGACATGCTGGCCAGCGAGCGGGAAGGGCAGGACGGAGCGGCGACGATCGTGCACACGGTCTGTCTGACTCGGTTCATGGTATTCATGTTCAAGATCAACCTGCACTTGCGCGTGATCGAGCACCCGCGCGAGCACACCCTGGAGTTTGAACGGATTGCCGGAGAGTTTGAGAGTTTTCGCGGGTCGGTTGAGCTCACCACAGATCCCGCAACCCATGACACCCTGATCGCCTTTCAGGCGACGGTGGTTCCATCCGGGCGAGTCATGGGTTGGACGATGGAAAAGATGGCGCGCCGTCTGCTGGTCCCGCAGATCGAAGCCATTCGCGCCAAAGCCGAATCCAATTAAGGCCTATTGGTGTTCTCGGTAAGGCGCTGACGGGATGGGAAAAACCTTCCCCATTCGTTCGTAGTCTTTGACGATGATGCGCAGGGTTGTTTCCACGGTCGGATCGAAATAGTGGTACCCGCAGAGCTGGCACACCCATGACGGAACGTCTTTGACGACCGCCACCAAGGTAATCCCATTCCAATACGGATGCTCCACCTTTCGAGCCTCAAGCTGCCCGCGGCATCGGCGACATTTTTTCTTGGTCTTCATATCTTATTTATGCCATCAACAGCGCGTATGTTCCATGGAGCAAGCGGCTAAAAAAATGGGTCCAAAGGGCCTCGATGATTATTGGGCCCTGTCACCGCGGCAAACTCATTTTTTGTGGAAAATACGCTATTTTTTCTACAATCACCTCGCGACCTGATAATCGTCTTAAGTGTCCACTTCCCGGGTAGCTCAATGGTGGAGCCCCGCCAAACGTCAGGCGGGCCCGACTGTAGTGTGTCGGGATCCCGCTGTTAACGGGAGGGTTGCAGGTTCGGATACCTCATGACTTTCGGATCAGTCTGAAGAGTATACTCAAGTCTAGACAAAGTAGAAAATATCGAAGGATCGTCCTCCCGGGTAGCTCAATGGTGGAGCATCCCGCTGTTAACGGGAGGGTTGCAGGTTCGAGTCCTGCCCCGGGAGGACGATCCTTCAAAAAAAGAACCATGTATTGGGTGTATGTATTGAAAAACTCTATTAATGGCCGATTTTATTACGGATTAACCTCAGATCTAGAACGTCGCTTGGGCGAACATCGCCGTACAAAGCCGTTCTATAATTTAATCCATCAAGAGATTCTTAAGACTAAAAAAGAAGCTCTTCGCAGAGAAATATATCTGAAGACCGGTAATGGTAGACGCGCTTTGCGGAATCTTCTTAATGAAAGGGGACATTTATGAAACAGTTTGGCAAGTTAGGGATGGTTTATCTTGCGGTTCTTTCGTTGGGTATCTGTGGGTGCGCAAGCATTATGTCTGGCAGGTTCCAGGAAATGAGTTTTCAATCAAATCCGGATGGTGCTACAGTAACAATCAGTGGGAAAGTAATCGGCAAAACACCTCTTACGACAACTTTGAAAAAGGATTCAGGGCAATCTTTGGTTTTCACAAGGGACGGATACAAGCCGTTGTCAATGCGGCTGGATACGAGGCTCGACTCCTGGTTCTGGGGAAACATCGTCTTAGGCGGAGTGATTGGATCTAGCACGGACGGTATTACTGGGGCAGTTCATGAATATTCACCGAGCCAGTATATGGTGACTCTTCAAGCTGAAGGTACTACCGCTGTTGAAAGCAAGGTGTCGGAACCAGCGCGCCAAAAAGCCAAGGAATTTATTGTCATGGGATATAAGGATATCATCGGTGATCTCCGTAAGGGAGAAGGTCAATATCTGACATCGCTGCTCGGTATGCTAAATGTCCCCACCGAAGGGAAAGACGACGCAATTAAGAAAATAAAAGGTCTTTCTGAGGCTTACAATAGTATTCCAGAATTCGCAGATCACGTAATAGAGATTTACATTAAATAGTAGACTCATGCACCTGGTTTCTATCCTCACTGCTTTTTGTATCATGGAAATAGTTGTTTCACTAACCTAAAACGATGGAGGAATCATGCGAAAAGTCATAGCACTAGGCGTACTGGCGACCCTGCTTCCAACTCTGGCGCTCGCGAGAGGCAATCATCCGATGGCCGGCTGTGGGCTTGGCTATCTGCTTCTTTCCAATAAAGACAACGACAAGGTCACTCAGATTTTGGGTGGCATCACGAATGCTACTGGAGGGCAAACCTTCGGTATTAGTTCGGGGACGTCCGGCTGTACCGAAGACGGCGCGGTGAAATTGGCGCGAGCGACGGAAGTGTTCGCGGATGTGAACCTGACTTCGTTGCGTCAGGAGATGGCTGCGGGCGAAGGCGAATACGTGAACACGTTCGCTGATCTTCTCGGCGCCAATGAAGCGACCCGCCCTCAGATGGTCCGCTTCTTTCAGTCCGAGTATCAGACCCTCTTCCCGACCGCGGGGACCTCTTCTGAGGAGATGCTCCAGACCCTCTCCGAGAAGCTGGCAGCACATCCGGAACTCTTAGGCTAAGAGCTTCTGCGCAAAAGTTCCTTACGATTAGCGGGCTGGATCGTCTTTGCGATGATCCAGCCCGCTTTCGCTTCTTCCAGTCTGGAAACGCTTCAGACTCGCGCACGGCAACAACACCTTGGCAGCGACCCTTATTGGCATCGTCTGCTTCACTATAGACGCAACCTCCTTGGCGTCTACCAAAGTGAGATCGATGACCCCTCCTTTTTTCTGTCCGCACGCGGTCGAAAGGATCCCGCCACCGAACTCGACGCGACGCTGAGGGCTTTTTTTGCCCCCATCCCACAAGATCCGGAAGAACAGCAAGCCCAATGTCGTTTTCCGGCCCGCTATGCGTGGCTTAAGAGAAAACTTCAGATCGACTCTTCTCAACTTCAAGAGGTCAGTTGCCCCCGCTTCGAGAAGTGGAAGGCCCAGATGGATCCAGGGTCACTTTCTCTAGTGTTTGCTTCCTATTACATGAATAACCCTGCTTCCACATACGGCCACACATTCTTACGGTTGAACGCCAAAGGGCATACTCCTGACCAACGATTGCTTGATTATGCGGTGAATTATGCGGCGGATCTTGAGTCCGACAATGGGGTGCTTTTCGCCTTGAAGGGACTGTGGGGCGGATATCATGGGCATTTCTCAACGTTCCCTTATTACATGAAAGTTCAAGAGTACAACAATCTTGAAGCCAGAGATCTGTGGGAATACGATATGAACGTTTCATCAGCCGATCTGGATCGTCTTGTGCAGCATTTGTGGGAGATGGGTAACATTCGGAGTCGGTATTTCTTCATTAACAAAAATTGCTCCTACTATTTAATGCCGGTCTTGGACGTAATGGATCCAACGCTTTCACTGAGTCGGCGGTTTCTGCTCAAGACCATACCGATGGATACGGTCCGCCAGGTCGTTCAAGTTCCTGGAATGGTTAAAAATGTCTCTTACAGACCCAGTCATGCGACGAAAATGGTTGTTGCAAGAAAACGGTTGAACCGGGAAGAAGTCCGTTTGGCGGAACGAGCGGCCGAAGATCCTGCACATGTTACTGTAAAAGATCTCGCCTTCTTATCTAAGGAACGTCAAGCGATGCTTTTAGATTCCGCATATGATTTGTTCCGCTATCAGGTGGGTTTTACAAGGGGGCAACCTACTGCAGTGCAAGAGAAGGAAAAGTCGCTCTTGCTCCTACGCAATCAACTGGGAGTGCCAAGCTCGGCCCTTGAACTCTCCAGCACGTCCGTAACCGCTCCCCATCTTGGACATAAAACAGGGCGCGTTGATCTATCGTATGGATTTTCCAATCGTTCCCATTTTGAAGAAATTTCGATCCATCCGAAGCTCCATATCCTTCATAATCGAAAGCCAGCACATCGAAGCCGTATTTCAAGAGAAAAACAGAGAGGGGAAAGTGATTTGACACATTGCCGAAGTTCCCGTGGAAATGCACGATGGTTCCTTTGGGTTTTTGGTCGGTTTTGAAGAAAAGGGCGGTCAGTTCCTTTCCGTTGAGACTGGGATAATGCAC
>Ga0207015_1240_pt1 | contig 11243 bp, 10 predicted proteins | sample Alteio_BWMinCont_53_FD_153486 | JGI IMG/M metagenome (GOLD analysis project Ga0207015, IMG submission 153486) | Enriched cells from forest soil in Barre Woods Harvard Forest LTER site, Petersham, Massachusetts, United States -... | ecosystem: Environmental > Terrestrial > Soil > Temperate forest >...
TCGGATTCACAGACCTTACAATCTGTCCTGACCGAAGTCCGCGAACTTCGTCAGGACTTGCGTGTTTCACTGGCAAGAGTACAGAGATTCGGCGTGTGACTTGCACCAAGCGGCGATGAACGAGGTGCTTGCTTCGAAGCTGGCCGGCCGGGATGCGTCTTAATTGTGGTCGTCGGTGATCGTTCTCAAAAGCATTCCTGTTCCGCTCGGAATTTTGAGTTTGCCATTGTCGGAAGTTAGGACTATGAGACCCACGGGATTGGTTCTGCCGGCATGTTCGATAGTGATGTGCGCGAGACCGTAAACACCGCAAGCATCGCTGGAAAACAGCCAGAGAGCTTGCGGGCCGTTGTTGCCGTCGAGGGCGCCTCGGCAATTTGTGCCGGCCTTGGCTCTAACAAGGCCCACGACGCCGCCATCAATGCGCTTGCCTACAACCTGATGTGAGTCGTCGCCAGCGATAACGGGACCACCATCGCCGTAAACAACGTCGCCACCGATTTGCACCGTCGTCAACCAACGGTAAACCTCGCTCTCTCCGGCGCCTAGTGTGGGTATTTGAGCTTCGTCTAGGTCCATAAAGCCGGCGATAACTCTGAGATCAGTTGTAATAGGAATCGTGTGATGCGAAGAGAGCAGTTGATCGAATCGTAATGTGATGCGAGCACGGGTACCGGAATTGGCCGCGGTGACATCGACGATGTGACCGACCACCTTACTGCCTTCCTTTATCGAAGCGCTGTGCGGCAACGGAATGTTCTGCATCACCCTGCCGGTGATTTTTTGACCCAGTTTGGATTGGTAAGACGAGAGGGTGGAGTTCAGACGAACGGGCAATATGGTACCGACCGGAATGGTGGTGACACCTTCGGCTGCGCCGTTGTCATCCAGGAGAGGGGGAAGAGAAACTACTTGGGGGACAATCAAGTTACGGAGCTTATCATTTGGATTCTGCTGTCGAGACCCGGCGGGCTGGGCCAAGAGATTCGCGCACAGGAGCACTAAAACGGACAGCCATGCTCCGGGCCTAAAAATAGGAGTGGGTAGTTCTCCGCTCATCCTAGTATTTTACTCCAGAGCGATTTCTAATGAAGCCAGCCACTTCGGTGTTATGGACGCTCGTGCGCGTAGTTGCCGCGATGTCGCTGACGATTTGGTGCGTCTTACGTCTTCGAGTCTTCGATCATTATTTTGGCTTTAGGTTACCCAGCGTCGCTCGAATCCCGGGGATTGTGTTACTGACAATGGGAGGCGGACTGGTTTTGTGGTGCGGCGGAATTCTTAGTCGCGTCGGAATCCTGGAGGAGCGAGGGGACCGCTTGTTTCCGGCGGAGTTTGTGGCACGAGGGCCGTTTCGATTTGTAAGAAACCCGATGTCTCTCGGTGGGACTCTTTTATTTATGGGGTTGGGTTTATACGTCCGCTCGATTTCAATTCTCGTGTTTTCGTGCTTATTATTCCTTTTGTTTCACATGGTCGCGGTGTATTTCGAAGAGCCGGGCCTAACGAAGCGGTTTGGGGATAGCTATATCGAATACAAGAGGTTGGTGGGACGCTGGATACCTCGAATTAGGTGAAGTACGTGGCGAGCTCGGATTAAAGGAGGATCGGACTTCTAGAATAACAATCAAGAGCACGACTGCAATCCTCTGGGCACACCCCTCCTTTAGGCAACCTTAGAGGAGTGCAGTTCGATGACCACTCGGGAGATAGATTCAAGGCACAAGCATAGAACCAAAGACCCGCGTGAGGAACCGGCAACAACATGTAATGAGATTCAAATCCGGCGTAACAATTATTCATCCCATGTAATTTATTCGAGGCGCCAGTAAATGTTTCGCCGTACACGGCGAAAATTCTTTCCGTACTTCGGCCCCGGTGCTCGCGGCATGCGAGCCGCGCAATTTCCAGTAGCTATCGGAATTTCAGTAGCTTCCGACGATGCGACAAGACGGCATTTACCGTGCGAGGAAAGCGCAGGATTAAATTGCCGATACAAACGGAAAAGAAATTGCACCTGTAACTCTCGTTCGCGAAGGTTGGGGCTAAAAAGAAACTGGTAATGAAGGAGTACGAAGCACACTAAATCAAATGGAGGCTTGCGAATATGCCGTTTACGACAGAATTCACAATTCAGATGAGGGATCGGCCGGGAGTTCTTGGAGAAGTCTGCCGAGCGCTTGCCGATCGAGAAGTTAACATTCTAGGTTTTCAGTCGATCCCGGCGTCGGAAGGAAGAAGCTTGGTTCGTATGGTTACCGACGATCGAACCACCACGAAGGCTGTACTCGAGAGCGATAAGTTGGAGTTCACGGAGACGGAAGTGGCTCAAGTGAAACTACCCAACCGAGTTGGCGCGCTGGCACAAGCTGCTTTGCGACTCGGCGACGCAGGCATCAATATTGACTACGGCTATTGCGGAATCGACCCTTCCAAGAATACGCCAATCTTATTCCTGGGTGTGGCGGAAGTCGGCAAGGCGGCAAAAATCCTCGATCAAGCAGCAAAGGCCGTAGGAGTTGGGGCAACCTAAACAATAAAAGTTGGTAAGGTGTGCAGCATTAGGGCCGCGGGAAGTGCTGGTCCGCGGCCCTTGGTGGTCAACTCTGCTGATAGGCGGGAGCACGTCGACGTCGGCGCCCGCTGAAAATCTTGTATCCATCGCGCCCTTCAAAATATGGCCTTATCGGCGCCGCAGACTAGGATTGGCATCCATTTAGAAGAAGTGGCGGTGCATGAAGGCGCCAGCTTCGGCACCGGCTTGAGGGACAACGGAAGTGTAGATCAGCACCAGCGTGAGAATGATCATGATGATGCTGGCGGTCCAGGCGACTACGTTGAAGCCCCAGGAGTTAATGTGTACGCCCATCAAGTCGCGGCGGTTGATGAGGATTAAGATGAAAATCAAAACAATGGGCAGCCAGATACCATTTCCTACCTGCGAGTAAAGCAAAATTTTCCAGAGCGGGGCTCTTGGAATTAGGACGATGCCCGCACCGAGTACGATGAGCGCGGTGTACAGAGAATAAAATGCGGGAGCTTCTTTGAATTTGCGATCGAGCCCGGCTTCAAAGCCTAGGCCTTCGCAGATTACGTGAGCGGTGGAAAGCGGAAGGATCGAAGCGGCGAACAGAGATGCGTTTAGAAGGCCGAAGGCGAATAAGCCTCCAGCCCACTTCCCTGCCAGCGGGACCAAGGCTTGGGCGGCTTCTTTCGCGCTGGTGATGTTAGTGAGGCCGTGCACGTTCAAGGTGGCGGCGCAGCAGACGATGATGAAAAAAACGATGATCATACACGAGATGCTGCCGACCAGGACGTCCATGCGAGCGTGTTTGTACTGGCGCGGGCCGACTCGTTTTTCCACGAAGCCTGCTTGCAGATAGAAAAATTGCCAGGGTGCGATGGTGGTCCCGACTAGGCCGGTGACCATAAGCAGGTAGGGAGCGTTGAAATGAACAGTTGGAATCACGAGAGAATGCGCCGCCAGCAGCCAATCGGGCTTGGCTAGGAAAGCAGAGAGAACGTAGGAAAGGTAGAAACCGCAGGCGACCAGGAAAATCTTCTCTACGATGCGATAGCTTCCGTAAACGACCAAGAGCCAAACAGCAATAGCCGCGAGTGGGACAGACACGTAGCGGCTAACGTGCATAATTTCGGATGCTTCGGCGACGCCTGAAAATTCCGCGACGGTATTGAAGAGGTCCACGAACAGGGCGGCGACCATTACGAAGAACGTGGAGCGGAATCCGAATTCTTCACGGATCAAATCGGAAAGGCCTTTGCCGGTGACGACGCCCATGCGCGCGCACATTTCCTCGCTGACGTAGAGAGCGATGGTCATGGGGATTAGGGACCACAGAAGCGTGTAACCGAATTGTGCCCCAGCCGCTGAGTAGGTGCTGATGCCACCGGCGTCGTTGTCGACGTTGGAGGTGATGAGTCCGGGGCCGACGACGGCGAGGAATAGAGCGATGCGCCTGCGCCAGAAAGCAGAGCGGCGATTGAGGTTCGTGCCGCGCTTCTTCCAGGCTGTCAGAGTGTCCGTTACTGTGGCCCAAGCGTTCATTGATTCTTATGCTCGCTTTCTAGATTTTGGCGTGCATTCTATGCACTACGTCGTCCACCGTGATTGCGCCAACTGGATGTTTGTGCTCGTTGACGACGGCAAGACTGCGCAAATTATATTTATCGAAAAGCTCGAAGACTTCTTTGTCCTTCGTATCGGGAGAAACGGAAAGCAGCGGCTCGGAAGTGAGTTCGGACATGCGCTGGTCGGTGTCAGCGAGAAGCAACCTGCCGAGCGGAACGGTGCCGGCAAGAGCGGCGTCGCGATTAATGAGAATCACGTTGTCAATCTGGTCTACGGCGATTTCGTGGAAGCGAATGTAGTCCACGACTTCGCCACGGGTGGCTTCTTCACCTACGACGACCATTTCGGTGGTCATCATGCCGCCCGCGGTATTTTCTTGGAAACGCATCAACTCCTGAACTTCGCTGGCTTCGCGATGCTCCATTTCGTCCAAAACTTCTTTGGATTTCGCGGGCTCGAGGCTGGCGATCAAGTCGGCGGCTTCGTCGGGATTCATTTCTTCCATGATGTCGGCGGCGCGGCCGGAGTCGAGGTTTTCTACTACTTGAGTTTGGAGGCGCTTGTCGAGTTCGGCGATGGTTTCGGCGGCGGTTTGTTCGTCGAGGGAGGCGATGATGCCCTGGCGCTCGTCGGGCGAGAGCTGCTCCATGATGTCGGCGAGATCTGCCGGATGTAAGGCGGCGAGCTTTTCGCTGGAGAGGCGCAGTTTTACGCGGCGAAGCGGATCGGGTTCGACGAGATTGACGAATTCCCACTGAATTTTTCGCGGCGGGAGTTTGGCCTGGATTTTGCGAATAGCCATCGGCGGAACGATTCCCTGCAAGAGGCGGCGAACGGCGCCGGCGAGGCCTATATCAACTTGAGTGATGCGCAACTCGGTGTTGCCGTTGGTGCGGTTGTCGGCCAGGTCGATGTCGTTTACGCGCACGACTTTGCGGCCATTGGTGTCGATGATTTGCTGGTCCAGCAAATCTTTTCGAATGGAGAGATAGCTTTCATTGGGCTGGTAAAGTTCCAACGCGGATTCGTCGGTGGTGAGAGCGACACGGCCGGGGCTGATGATGCCGATTTGATCGTAGCGGGCGATGAGCGGGCGGTATTGGCCGCGGCTTAAGAGAAATTTGGAAACGCGATTGGGCTGGTCGCCGGGCTCCACGAACATTTCTTTTATGCGTCCCACAAAATTGCCGTGGGAATCGTAGGTTTCGGCGCCGAGAAGCTCGGTTGCGTGAAGCATGGTGACTCCTTATGCAACGATGGCAGGAGCGGCGGGGCTGGTGCCCAGTGTTTCAGTCCGACACAAAAAAAATGCCCGAAGCCAGCGCTGAAACCGGCCTCGGGCAAACGGTAGAACCCCTAAGCTAGTTTAGGCCTGGCTTCGCCTTCCTGTTATTGCGAGCTGCTGACTGCGTAAAAGCGCCACCAGCGGGGCCGCGATGGTGGAGGGTGCTGCAATCGGGCCGCGACTGACCTGGGTTACCGGCCCTACTCCATGGCTCCGAATTGGATTGGTGCTCTTCCGTTCCGATGCACATATGCTCGTTTCGACTAGTAAATGCAGACGATAACTTTGTCAAGCAAAGAGTGAAGATTTAACGAGATTTTTGCGCCTCGAACAACATTTTTTGCGGTTTGCGATGGCGACGGCGGCAATCGGCGGCATAGAGAGTCCAGTATGTGGCGCGGATGTAGTCTTTGGGAGAGAAGCCGAGGGCGCGGGCGGTGCGATTGATCGCCGTCGGCATGCCTTCTAACTCGAGGAAGGCGCCAACGGGGGTCTCGTCGAGGTCGATGTGGAGAGAGTTGAGATGGAAGCTAGTGCGGTATTTTTCGTAGCGGAAGCCGGGGCGAAAACCCAGACCCTTTAGCGCCTGCGATAGGCGGCGAGGGTTCTTTACGCGTTCTTCGTTCTCCTGGACTTCTTTGTACCAGCGCTTTTTGGTGGCTGTGGACGATGCGGGACGGGGTAGCGGGGGCGCTTTGGCGGTCAGGATTGCAGAGGCTGGGCCGCCGCGTACGTTGTTGCCCGGGGCCGGGGTTTGCTGGCGGAAACGAAGAAGGCGGCCGGAGCGGCGGAATCCGGAGTCGGGGGTATCGAACAGAGTGTTCAGCTCGTGAACGCGACCTCGGGATACTGCGCCGAGTTTGTGGAGGCGGCGCAGGATGTCGGCCAGATCGGTTACGCGCAATTTGATTTCGATTTCGCGCTTCGAACTTATTTTTGCGGGCACGGCTCAGTATAAGACCACCATAGCGAATTGAACGCGAGGAACGTATTGCCAAACTCGCCCGGCGGCCAGATAATCGCTTACCACCTTGGCCCTGCCACGATCCGTCCGTGGCGCGGCCTGCATTCATGACCGAACCGACTACCCCATTGATGCGGCAGTACCATGCGCTGAAGAAGCAGCATCCGGCTGCTCTGCTGTTGTTCCGCCTGGGGGATTTCTACGAACTATTCTTCGAAGACGCCGTGGTAGGGTCAAAAATCCTGCAAATTACGCTGACGGCGCGCAACAAAGAAAAGGGTGACGCGATTCCGATGTGCGGAGTGCCCTATCATGCGGCGGAAAATTACATTGCCCGATTGATTCGTGCCGGGCACAAAGTGGCAATTTGCGAACAGATGGAAGAGCCCGGGCCTGGAAAGAATCTAGTGCGACGGGAAGTTGTTCGCGTGCTTACGCCGGGAACAGCGAGTGGAGCGGGGCTGGTCGAGCCGAAAGAAAGTAATTATCTTGCGGCAGTGGCTCGGAAAAGCGCTCTCGGCGCTTCGAATATGGCACTGGGAGCTGCGGTGTCTGCTGCGCCGCAACGCCCTTCGCAAAATAAAGGGGCTGCGGAACCTTTAATAGGCCTGGCGTTCGTGGATCTTTCGACTGGTGAGTTTCGCACTACGGAATTTTCAGGGGAGAAAGCAGAAGCGCGTCTGCGGGATGAACTCGGCGTGTTGCGTCCACGCGAGATTCTATTACCCCGCCCGGTTACGCTTTTCCCTACTGCTATTCCGACGGAGATGGATGGGCTCGGCGCGGTGGAAACTCGGCTCGACGATTGGGTTTTTCAAACCGATCATGCGACGCGCGTGTTGGAAGAACATTTTCGGGTGGTCGCTCTCGAAGGGTTTGGGCTGCAGGGGCATCCGCAGGCTACGGCGGCAGCGGGAGCAATAGTCCATTACTTGCGGGAAATGTCGGCGATTAGCGCTCGCAAACCCGAGGATATCGTCGCCATTCCTTCGCTCCGTCCCACCGGCGCTGGGCTTGAGCATCTGGATCGACTGGCCTACTACGAACAACGAGACGCGATGATTTTGGATTCTGTGACGATACGGAATCTTGAGCTGGTTGAACCTGCGGCGGACGACGATGCTTCGGCAACACTTTTGAAAGCGATTGATCAGACGTGCACGGGGATGGGGGCGCGTCTGCTGCGAAGGTGGATTCTGCGACCGGAGATTTCTCTGACGGAAATCAACCATCGGCTCGATGCTGTCGGCGAACTGAAATCACTGACTGTGGTGCGGGAGGAATTGCATAAAGAGCTTGAGGGAATTCTCGACCTTGAGCGGCTAACCAGCCGCGTCACGCTGGGGGCGGCGGCGCCGCGGGATTTACTGGCTCTGCGGCAGTCGTTGGATAAAGTTCCGGCGTTGCGGCGTTTGATAGCGACAGCAGAAAAAGATTCGACGAACGGGCGACCGGCCGCGACGCCCGGCCGGCGGTTGCTTTCGCTCTCCGAGCAATTGGACGAGATGGCGGACGTACGCGAGGTGATTGCGCGCGGAATCGCTGACGACCCGCCTGCCCTCGCAAGTGATCCTGGAGCGATTCGGCGCGGATTTAATCCCGAACTTGACGAATTGCGTGAGGTTACAACGCGCGGAAGGCAAATTATCGCGTCGATGGAAGAGCGCGAACGGAAGCGCACGGGAATTGCGTCGCTGAAAATACGTTACAACCAGGTATTTGGTTTTTACATTGAGATTTCGAAGGCGAACTTGCATTTAGCGCCTGCCGACTACGACCGGAAGCAAACGCTGGTTAATGCCGAGCGGTTCACGTCCGCGGAACTGAAAGAGCATGAGCAGAAAGTGCTTTCGGCGGAAGACCGCATGGTGGAAATTGAGCGGCGGTTATACGGCGAGATTCGCGAAGCAATCGCGCGGGAAGCGACTCGGCTGCGCGGGACGGCAAACGCTGTCGCGCAACTTGACGTGCTTGTGAATCTGGCGCGCATCGCTGCAATGCAAAATTACACGCGTCCTGAATTTACGGAAACTGCAGTCCCTCGCAAGGGCGTGCGGGATATTGGGATTCCTATTGCGCGTAAAGAGGAGGCCGAACCTTCGCGAGGAATTTTAATGATTGCCGCGGGCCGGCATCCGGTGATTGAAAGATTGCTGGAAGAGCGCGGCGAAAGATTCGTGCCGAATGATTTATACCTGGACGACGAAAAACAATTTCTTTTGGTGATTACCGGGCCGAATATGGGCGGGAAATCGACCTATCTTCGCCAAGTGGCATTGATTTCGATTTTGGCGCAGATTGGATCGTTTGTTCCGGCGGCGCAGGCGAAGCTGCCACTGGTTGATCGTATCTTTACGCGGATCGGGGCGTCTGACAATTTATCACGCGGGCGTTCAACATTTCTGGTGGAAATGAGCGAAGTGGCTGCGATTCTTAGCACGGCTACGGCGGCGAGCCTGGTGCTGCTGGATGAAGTAGGGCGCGGGACGTCAACGTTTGACGGCTTATCGATTGCTTGGGCGGTTGTGGAAGCCCTGCATGCAGGGGCGCGTCCCCGGACGCTGTTTGCCACGCACTATCATGAACTGACTGAGTTAGAACAATTGCTGCCCGGAGTGCAGAACGTGCACGTTTCGGTGCAAGAATCGGGAAGCGAAATCGTTTTTCTCAGACGTGTGGAGCCTGGCAGCGCGAACAAGAGCTACGGGATTGAAGTGGCACGGCTGGCGGGTTTACCTATGGGCGTGATATCAAGAGCGCGGGAGATTTTGCGACGTCACGAACAGAAAGAAGAGAAATTGACCGAGGAACTTTCACCAGGAGCGGCGGGTCAGGAAGCGGTTCGTCGCGGGCATCAAACAAGTTTCACCGCGCTTGATGAATCGGTGCTGGAAGCTTTGCGCGGAGCGGATTTGAACAAGCTTACTCCGCTGGAAGCGATGGTTCTGTTGGCAGCATTGCAAAAACAGCTTTCGTAGGAAGGCGCGGACAATCCATGCTGGTGTTGGGGATGATGTCGGGGACGTCGGCCGATGGAATCGATGTGGCTCTTGCACGCATTTCCGGGAAGCCGCCCAAGCTTTCGATAACGCTCGAAGGGCGCCATCACCTTCTCTACTCTTCCGTGTTGCGCAAGGCCATTTTGCGAGTAGCAGCTGGCGAGGCTAGCGGCGCAGCGGAAATCAGCCAATTGAATTTTGCCCTGGGCGAAGAATTTGCCCTGGCTGCTATTGCAGCATGCAAGCTTTGGCGAGTGCCCATGCGGAGAATTTCGTTGATTGGTTCGCACGGCCAGACGATTTATCACCAGGGCGCGCCGTCTTCCTTTGTGGGCCATTCGAGAATTTCGTCCACGCTGCAAATTGGGGAGCCAAGTGTGATTGCCGAGCGGACTGGAGTGACCACGATCGCGGATTTTCGGCCGGCGGATATGGCGGCTGGAGGACAGGGCGCTCCGCTGGTTCCGTTCGTTGATTATTTATTGTATCGGCATCCCACACGGAATCGCGTGGCTCTAAATATTGGCGGAATTGCGAACGTCACAGTGATTCCGGCGGGGGCCAAGCCGAAGGACGTTTTTGCGTTCGACACCGGACCGGGCAACATGATCGTGGACGCGTTGGTGGAAACATTCACGCATGGCCGCGCGCGTTACGATAAAGATTCGGAAATGGCCTTACGCGGATGGATGCTTCCGAAGCTACTGAACGAAATGATGGGACATCCTTATCTTCATAAGGAACCTCCGAAGACGGCTGGGCGAGAACAATTCGGGCGAGCGTACACAGAGAAAATATTCGCCTGGGGCAAAAAGAATCGAGCGAAGCCGGCAGATGTCGTGCGGACCGCGACAATTTTCACTTCCCTTTCAATCGGAAATGCATTTCAGAACTTTATTTTGCCGCGCACGCAGGTAGACGAGTTAATCGTTTCCGGTGGAGGTGCGCGGAATACGCTGATGATGGTTTACCTTGCGGCGATTCTCCCTGGATTTTCCATCGTCTCATCCGATCATTTCGGGATTCAGCCCGAGGCGAAGGAAGCTTTGGCGTTTGCGATTCTGGCATACGAAAGTTTCCATGGACGGTCGAACAATTTGCCGTCTGCTACGGGCGCCATCCATCCTGCGATCCTTGGAAAGCTGGTTCATGGGCGCGCGCGATAAATTGCGCCGTCGCCTCACTGTTCTGGCATTACTCACGCTACTGCTTCCGGCTGGCTGCTCGTATTTTCGGCAGGAATCCGATCCCCATACTTTAGTTTTTCTGATGGAGGCCGCGCCTACCAATCTGGATCCTCGCATCGGCGCAGATGCCTACTCGGCTCATCTCGACGGACTGATTTTTTCGAGCTTGGTGGCCCATGACGCGCAGATGAATGTGATTCCCGACTTGGCCGAGCGGTGGGAAACGCCGGATCCGCGCACCTATGTGTTTCATCTGCGCCACGGCGTCGAGTTCCACGATGGGCGCGAACTTACTTCTGGGGACGTGAAGTTTACCTTCGACACGATTATTTCCGGCGCGGTGAAAACTCCCAAGCGAGGCTCGTTTCGACTCGTTGCTTCCACTGAGGCGCCGGACGCGTACACTTTCGTGTTCCATTTGCGTGAGCCATATGCATCATTTCTTTTTGGACTTTCGCGGTCGGCGGGCCCATCACTGGCACCAGCGCGAATCTTTCCGGCTTCCCATCCTGCACAAACGCCGCCCAAATTGTGAAACAGCTCGGCAACCGCCTCCCGTTAATTCTCGACGCCGGCGACACCGGCGCCACCATGGCATCGACCATCGTGCGCATCGATGGCGATGATTGGACGCTGGCACGTGAAGGCGCGCTTCCCGAAGAAGAAATCGCTAGAGCTCTTGAAAGTGGCCGGTCTGCATAAACGCGACAAAATTCCT
>Ga0207015_1241_pt1 | contig 11233 bp, 8 predicted proteins | sample Alteio_BWMinCont_53_FD_153486 | JGI IMG/M metagenome (GOLD analysis project Ga0207015, IMG submission 153486) | Enriched cells from forest soil in Barre Woods Harvard Forest LTER site, Petersham, Massachusetts, United States -... | ecosystem: Environmental > Terrestrial > Soil > Temperate forest >...
AATGGCCTGGAAAGCGACTATCGCGAATCCCGCCAGCACGAAGCCCGCCTGGTCGATGAACTGGACCAGCGCAAAGCCGAAGCCAACTCCATGGCGGAAAAGCTGGTCGAATACAACATCCTCAAGCGCGAAGCCGAGGCTAACAAAACTCTGTACGACGGCTTGCTCACCAAACTCAAGGAAGCCAACATCTCCGTGGGCCTTAAGTCTTCCAACATCCGCCTCGTCGATCCGGCCATGATTCCTTCTTACCCGGCTCGGCCCGCCAAGGCCCGCAACCTCGCCCTGGCTTTTCTCGTCGGTCTGGTCGGAGGCGTGGGCCTCGCGCTCCTCCGCGAGTATCTCGACAACACGGTAAAGACTCCGGACGACATTGAGACCCTCGCTCGTCTGCCTTCGCTCGCCGTGGTACCCCAATTCGCTGGATCGAATGGCAATGGCAAACGCTCCGGAATGTTCAATGGCCTCGCTGCCACTAACGGCCATGAAAAACGCATCGAACTGGTCGCCCAGCACTTACCCAAGTCTCAAATGTCCGAGGCCTTCCGCGCTTTGCGCACTTCTATCCTTCTTTCTCAGGCCGATCATCCTCCCCAGGTGATTTTGGTCACTAGTGCGCTACCCCGTGAAGGCAAGACCACGGCCGCCGCCAATCTGGCCGTGACCCTCGCGCAACTCGGCGACAAGACCGTGCTCGTCGACGCCGACCTTCGCAAGCCCGGTGTCGGCCGCTTGCTCAATCTCGCCAGCGGCAAGTACGCGGGCTTAAGTTCTTATCTTGCCGGCGTTTCTTCTCTGGATCTCGTCACCGTCCCCCACCCGGTCATTCCCAATCTTGCGGCCATTCCCACCGGCCCGCTTCCGCCGAATCCTGCGGACCTGCTTTCTTCGCATAAGCTTGCTGACGCTATCGCCGAGCTGCGCACCAAGTACAAGTTCATCGTCATCGACTCCCCGCCCATCATGGCCGCCACCGATGCCGTGATTCTTTCCGTTCAGACCGACGGCGTGCTGATCGTTGTCCGCAGCGGCGAAACTCCCAAAGAAGCTTTTACCCGTACCCGCGATCTGCTGGCCAGCGTCAAGTGCCGTATCCTTGGCGTGGTTCTCAACGCAGTGGATTCCAACGCTCCGGACTATTACTATTCCTATCGGTATTATCCGTACTCGTACGGCTACGGTCCTCAGGAAGCTGCCGAGGCCTCGCACGACGACGAATCTTCCGAATCGTTGGCCGAGCATGCTGCGCACGCTCGCGACGACGATTCCCAGGCTCTTTAGGAGGCCATTTGCGCTATCTCATCACTGGTGGGGCCGGTTTCATCGGCTCGCACCTTGCGGAACGGCTGCTCGACGGCGGCGATCACGTCGTGCTCCTGGACAATCTCTCCACCGGCAGCGTCGACAACGTTCGTCATCTCAAGTCCTCCGAGCGCATGCAATATCACCTGGACAACATTGAGAATCGCCAGTTGCTCGCCGAACTCGTGGATGACGCCGATATCGTCGTACACCTGGCCGCGGCTGTCGGCGTCAAACTCATCGTCGAGAGTCCCGTTCGCACCATCGAGACCAACGTCAACGGCACCCAATTGATCCTCGAAGCCGCTTGCAAGAAGCGCAAACTCGTCGTTACCGCTTCCACCTCCGAGGTTTACGGCAAAAACACCAATGTCCCCTTCCATGAGGACGCAGACTTGGTTCTCGGCCCCACTACCAAAGGCCGCTGGAGCTACGCCGCGTCCAAGGCGCTGGACGAGTTTCTCGCTCTCTCTTACTGGAAGGAGAAAAAGCTTCCGGTGATCGTGGTTCGCTTCTTCAACACGGTGGGCCCCCGGCAAACCGGCCGCTATGGCATGGTCCTGCCGAATTTCGTCAAGTCCGCGTTGGACAATCGCCCCATCAGCGTATACGGCAACGGCAAACAGTCTCGCTGTTTCTGCGATGTCAAGGACACCGTCGAAGCCGTGGTTCGCCTGATGGACACCAGCAAATCCATCGGCGAGGTGGTCAACGTCGGTAACACCGAAGAAATCACCATCGAAGATTTGGCCGCTCGAGTAAAGCAGCGCACTGGCAGCTCCTCTCCCATCGAATACATTCCCTACGATCAAGCCTACGAGCCGGGCTTTGAAGACATGATGCGCCGCGTTCCCGCCGTCGAGAAACTGGAGGCCCTGACCGGCTTCCGCCCGCGCACTTCGCTCAACGAAATCATCGACCGCGTAACCGCGTACTTCCTGCAAAAGCCGGATTCCGTCGTCGCCCAGAAGGCCGCCACCAGCACCGTCGCCTGACCCTCTGCCCCTCCTCCGGGTGCGGCGCGGGCTAGGGCAAGCTCGGCACTTGCGCTACACTAGACCTAACGTTGCAATAAATCTGCTGGCTTTTGCCGGGGCGCCGTTGCTTGGGTCACCATGGCGATTGTTCCTCCCCGGTTTGCCAGCTAGTTGGCTAGACGGAAACTTTCGTGACGGACTCGCTCGCTCAGCCTTCGCCCGCCCGCTTCCCCGAACGATTACTCTTTGTCCTTTTTCTTTTCTCCTTGCCGCTACTGAATCCCTGGGTTCGCGGTGACGGTGTCGGCTATTACGCCCTGGCTCGCGCTCCGCTCATCGAACACAGTTTCGATTTTTCCCACGACTATCTGTCCGCCAACGCCAGCTTTCGCGAAGCCCGCGTCGACGAACACGGCCAGGTGCTCTCCATCTTCCGCACTCCCACCGGCCATCTCGACAACCATTTCACCGTCGGTCCCGCAATTCTCTGGACTCCCTTTCTGGTCCTCGCGCACATTTCCGTTCTGCTAGCCCGCGCCCTCGGCTCCGCCGTGGCCGCCGACGGCTTCTCCGCCCCGTACCGTTTCGCCATGGCCTTCGCCACCGGTCTTTACGGCTTCCTGGGCCTGCTTCTTTCTTTTCGCCTCGCGCGCAAATACGTTTCCGACATGTGGGCCCTCCTGGCCACCATCGCCATCTGGTGGGCTAGTTCGCTTCCCGTGTACATGTACTTCAATCCCTCCTGGTCGCACGCGCATTCCGCTTTCGTCGTCGCCCTGTTCCTCTGGTATTGGCACGAGACTCGCCCCGCTCGCACCGCCTGGCAATGGTTCGTTCTCGCCCTCCTTGCCGGCCTCATGCTCAACGTCTATTACGCCAACACCATGCTCCTCGCCGCCCTCGTCGCCGAAGCCCTCCCGCAGTATTTTGCTGCCGCGCGCCGCTCTCCCGCCGCTCCCAGCGTCTCCAGCCTCGCCGTTCGCCATTTTCTTTTCTGCGCCATCCTGCTCGCTTCCTTGCTCCCGACGTTCGTATCCCGCCAGATCATCTACGGCAGCCCCTTCGCCTCCGGTTACATTCCTCTGCGTGCCTGGCTGTGGCGCTCCCCGGTTTTCTTCCAGGTCCTTTTCTCTTCCAATCACGGCCTCTTCGCCTGGACCCCTCTGCTCATTCTCTCTTTCATCGGTCTACTCCTTTTCGCACGCCGCAAACCCGCAGTCGGTGTTCCTTTCCTCTCCGCCGTCTTCGCGTTCTATCTCTTCATCTCCTGCTACCCGGATTGGGCCGGCATCTCTTCCTTCGGCAATCGCTTTTTCGTTTCGCTCACGCCTCTTTTCATCCTCGGCCTCGCCGTACTTCTCGCCCGCCTCGCGCAACTTTTCCCTGCCACTCGCCCCGCCCTCCTGGCGTCCTCCGCCGTACTTGCCTGCTTCATCCTCTGGAATCTCGCTTTCATTTTTCAGTGGGGCACCCGTCTGGTCCCGGCTCGCGGCTCCATCGACTTCCCCCAGATGGCTCGCAACCAGTTCACCGTCGTACCGCGCGCCGTCTCTTCCCAACTCCGCGCCTACTTCCTCGGCCGCCGCGACCTCATGCGCCGCATCGAACAGCATGACCAGCCCCAGCCAGACTCCGCTCCTGCGCCCACCCAACCCTGATCTTCCACTTCCATGAACGTGGCCGCGCACCGCGCAACTTCCTCCCAACTCTCCTCCCAACTTCCTCCCAACTCTCCCCCGCCCCGCAATTTCTCTGGTAACCTTAATCCCGGTCATTCATCTCTCGTTCGGAGTCGCCTGCACGCACTCGATGGCTTCTGTCACCACCTCTTCCACGCCCGCCGCTCTTCCGCTTTCCGCGGCCCCTGCCGTCGTTCGCATCGAACCTCCCCGCACCGCTTTCGAGCTTCGCCTCGCCGAACTCTGGCGCTACCGCGAGCTCCTGTATTTCTTCGTCTGGCGCGACGTCAAAATCCGTTACAAGCAAACCGCCATCGGCGTTCTTTGGGTGGTTCTCCAGCCGCTGCTCACCATGCTGGTCTTCACTCTGTTCTTCGGACGCCTCGCCAAACTTCCTTCCGCCGGCCTCCCTTATCCCGTTTTTTATTTCGCCGCTCTGGTCCCGTGGATTTATTTCTCCTCCGCCCTTCTCGCCACCACCAACGTCGTCGTCGACAATCAGCGCGTCATCACCAAAGTCTATTTCCCGCGCCTCGTTCTTCCTCTTTCCACGGTCCTCTCCGGACTCGTCGACTTCTCCATCGGCTTCTCCGTACTCCTCGTTTTCCTGGCCATTTACCGCATCCAACCCACTTTCGCCGCGCTCTGGCTTCCCGTTCTATTCCTTCTCGCCATCGCCACGGCTCTCGGCGTCGGTCTCTGGCTCGCCGCTCTCAACGCTCTCTATCGCGACGTAAAATACGTCACTCCCTTCCTCGTCCAGTTCTGGATGCTGGCTTCCCCCGTCGCTTATCCTTCTTCCCTCGTTCCGGAGCGCTGGCGCTGGCTTTACGGCCTCAATCCCATGGCCGGCGTCATTGACGGTTTCCGCTGGGCCCTCACTGGCCACGGCACCGCTCCCGGCCCGCTGCTCATCGCTTCCGCCGCCGCCGTCCTGCTCTTGCTCCTCGGCGGCCTGCTCTTCTTCAACCGCATGGAGTCCTCCATTGCCGACCGTGTCTAGCTCCGATCCGGCTCCCTCCGCCCGCATCCCCGAACTCGACGGCCTCCGTGGTATCGCCATCGGCCTGATCCTTATCCACCACTATTTCCTTCAAACCATTCAGGCGGGGCTAGGTACGCCGCTCTCTTACGCCCTCGTTCCCGGGCGTCTTGCTTGGACCGGCGTCGACCTCTTTTTCGTGCTCTCCGGCTTCCTCATCGGCGGCATTCTTCTCGACGCCCGCGGCTCTTCCAACTATTTTCAAGTGTTTTACACCCGGCGTTTCTTTCGGATTGTTCCGGCTTACGTTCTTTACATCGGCGTTGCATTCCTGCTCAGCACTCTGGCTCACACCGGTGCCGCTCCCAGGCTCTCTTTCTTCGAGCCGGACACGCTGCCTTGGGTTCCCCATCTCCTCTTCTTACAGAATTTTTGGATGGCTGCCAAAAACACCCTCGGCCAGCTCAGCATCACTTGGTCCTTGGCCATCGAAGAACAGTTCTACCTGACTCTGCCTCTATTAATTCGCTTGCTCAGCCCGCGTCGGCTCCTCTTTGCCCTCTTCGCTGGGATTCTCCTGGCGCCCGCTTCCCGCATCGCCCTTCACGCGTGGTGGCCGGACCACTACGTCTCTTGGTTTGTGCTAATGCCTTGCCGCGCCGACTCTCTCTTGCTCGGCGTGCTTGGGGCGGCTGCCCTTCGTAGTCCGGACTGGCGTGCATGCCTCGAACACAACCGCCGGTGGGTGTTAGCCCTTCTAGCCGTGCTCGCTTGCGGAGTCCCATTCATGACCGTGCGCTCCTTCGATCCCTATGGTTTCGGAATGCTCACAATCGGTTTCACGTGGCTCGCTCTGTTCTACCTCGCGATCTTGCTCTGCGCCTTGCTCTACCGCGATACCTGGATTAGCGTTTGCCTTCGCTGGCGCCCGCTTGGGTGGCTCGGAACAATTGCCTACGGACTTTACTTGTTCCACGGAATTGTGCTCGCGGTCGTCTGGGGCCTGGTTTTTGGCCGCCGTCTTGAGGTAAGAACTCTTCCCGAGTTTCTTGTGACGGCGAGTGCTCTTATCGCCGCCCTCTTGCTGTGTCGCTTATCCTGGAATTTCCTTGAGAAGCCGCTTGTCCGTCTCGGCCACCGTACGGAGTACCGGTCCACGGCGGCCGTCTCTCTGGAATTGGCCCATCCATGAGCACCGTAATCCACGCTGACTCGCTCTCCAAGCTCTATCGCCGCGGCCTCAACGCCGACCCCGGCCTTCGCCACGCTCTCGACCGTTTCGTTAAATCTCCGCTCTCCGCCTTTCGCCGCCAAAACCACGAAACCTTCTTCGCGCTCAAAGATGTCTCTCTCGATGTCCGCGAAGGTGAAGTCCTCGGCCTCATCGGCCGCAACGGCGCCGGCAAAACCACTCTGCTCAAGATTTTGTCGAGAATTACCCGCCCCACCTCCGGCTGGGCCGAAATCCACGGACGCGTTGGCTCCCTTCTCGAAGTCGGCACCGGCTTCCATCCCGAACTCACCGGCCGCGAAAACGCCTATCTCTCCGGTGCCATTCTCGGCATGGGCAAAGCCGAAATCACCCGCAAATTCGATGAAATCGTCGCCTTCGCCGAACTCGAAAAATTTATCGATACTCCCGTCAAGCACTACTCGAGTGGCATGTACGTCCGCCTCGCTTTCGCCGTCGCCGCTCATCTCGAACCCGAAATCCTCCTCGTCGATGAAGTTCTCGCCGTCGGCGACATCAATTTCCAGAAAAAATGTCTCGGCAAAATGGGCGACGTCGCTCGCGCCGGCCGCACCGTCGTTCTGGTCACTCATCAGATGAACCAGATCCGTCGCCTCTGCCATCGCGTCCTTTGGATCGATGCCGGCTCCCTCCGCCTCGACGGCCCCACCCACGAAACCGTGGCCGCCTACGAATCAGAAATGGCCCGCGGTGTCGGCGGCACCCCTTCCGGCCGTCACGCCAATATTAAAGGACGCTTCGTGAAATGGGAGATCGTCGAGCCGCGAGGCGAGAGTCCTCACACCCTCAGGGAAATTGCGCCTACAGTGCTGAAATTTACTCTCCAGATGAACGAACCCCTTCGCCGCGGACACCATGGGATAGCTCTATATAATCAGGAGCGCCGGTTAATGTGGGGATGGGCGACGGACAACTTAGAGCTAGAGGCCGGCCAGCACGAATTCAGCTACGCCTTCCCGATGCTACCGTTGCCACCAGGACCGTACAGCTGGGCCGTTAGTCTTTATGAAATGCATGGCGGTCATCAAGAAGTTGACGCCTGGGAATGTATGCCGGAAATGATTGTGGCATCGGAGAACTACCAGCACCGGCTCGATCATTGGAATGGCGCGCTAAATATTCCCTCGATCTTCAAAACCTCGTCCGTCGGAGAGGGCGCATACAATCTCGGCAAATGAACAACGCGATAATTTCAGAGCAGATCATCCACCGGGCAGGCCTTTCGCAAAACCCCTGGCCCCGCATCTCTCTCGTCACCCCGGTCCGCAACTCCGCTCCCTACCTCGAGCAAACCATCCGCTCCATCCTCGCCCAGAACTATCCCAACCTCGAATACTTCATCATCGATGGCGCTTCCACCGACGGCACCATCGACGTCATCCGCAAATATGAATCGCAAATCTCCGGCTGGATTTCCGAACCGGACAACGGCATGTATGACGCCCTCAACAAAGGCTTCTCCCGCACTTCCGGCGAAATCATGGGCTGGATCTCCGCCACCGACATGCTCCACGTCGGCGCTCTCTCCGTCGTCGGCTCCGTCTTCCGCGATCTCCCCCAGGTTGAGTGGATCACCGGCCGTCCCACCGTCTTCAACGAAGACGGCATGACCGACGGCGTTTTCCGCCTCATGCGCTGGTCCCGCTACCGCTTTCTCGCCGGCGCGCACCGTTACATCCAGCAGGAATCCACCTTCTGGCGCCGCTCTCTCTGGCAGCAAGCCGGCGGCTATATTGACGCTTCCCGCCGCATGGCCAGCGATTTCGAACTGTGGGTTCGCTTCTTCCGCCACGCCCCGCTCCACACTGTTGACGCCCTCATCGGCGGCTTTCGCGTCCATGCAGCCTCGCTCGGCATTCAGCAAGTCGTCGAAAGCCATCGCATTCAGGACGGCATCATCGACGCCGAATTTGCTCGCCCGGACGCTCCCCGCTCCCTCCAGTACTTCCGCTCGCTCCACCGCGCCGTCCGCCGTATTCCCAAGATTCGTAACTGGTGGCACACTCTGGTTATCTTGAATCTTCTCCGCGCCTTCTACCGTCTTCCTGGCCCTGACCTCCCTCCCATCGTCCGCTACTATCAGGGCGCTTGGCGCCTTCGCAACGCTCCCTTGCCCATCGTCGAACCCGCCGCCGGCGCCAGACAGGCAAAATGACCGCGCCGGCCCGTCCTACAGCGGCAAAGCAAGAGCCCAAGAAACAACCGCCTACCCCACCTCTACGTTGGCGTCTCCGCCACGCCGCTCGTTCAACCGTTGACGCACTCTCGAAGCTGTTCGGGGGTGCCGGTTCACGCGGTCGTATTTCTAGACCCAAGCCAAGTCCATCAAGCGGCGTCCATCCTGACGAGTTCGTCTCTCCGGTCGCGCCTCCAATAAAAGTCGCGCTCGTTAAACAAGCCCTCGACGTCTTCGGCCCTTGGTCAGGCGTCAAATGGGCCGACACCTCACCACTTGGCCTCTTCGACATCTGGCCTGGTAAAGCCGTCTACTGGGAGCTCACCTGCATGCTCCAGGCCGATTGGTACATAATCCCACCGGCTGTGGAAGGCGACTACTACCGCGATCTCGTCCGTAGAGAGCCTGATCGCGCCCAACTCCTCCAGCGCCACACCAAAAATCTCACTCCCGTTGACGGCATCCCGTTCGAGAACTACGACCTCGTCATCTCCTTTGACGCCATTCTCGAAATTCCTCCCGGCCTGCCCAACATATTCGCTTACTACGCCCAGGAACATTGGGATTCCCTGTACGTGCGCTCTCTCCAGCGCCCCATCAACGGCTACGATTTGTTTCTCGCCCACATGGTGGACGCCCCTGCGAATCTACAGAAACTCCCCCAGTCCGTTGCTTTCCCCTATCTGCACGATCCCGAAATTATCCGCCCGCTCTTTTCGCCGCCTCGCCAGGAAATCGCTTGGCTCGACTGGCGCACCGCCACCACCCTCGCCAACCAGCCCCGCGACAGCTCCTGGTCTTCCGAAACCGACGCCGCACTGCTTCGCGCTCAGGAAACCTTCGGTCTTCCTCTGCGCTCCGGTTCCACCAAAAACTCCAAATCCTATTTCATCGCCGACGAGCCCTCTTGGGGCGATGCCGCTAACTACACTCGCTCCCTCGCCGAGTGCCGCTATTACATCGGCGTCGGCCGCCTTGGCGGCGCTGGTCAGGGGCTCGGCGAAGCCGCCGCTGTCGGCTGCCTCTGCATCGGCCAATCCGCTCAGGCCTATCACCGTCTCATCTGCCATCCGTCTTGTCTTTGCGACGATCTCTTCGATCTCCCAGCCACCTTGCGCCGCCTTCGCCAGAGCCCCGATCTCCAGCGCGAAGTCCTCGACCATCAGGACCGCCACCTCTGCCTCCACTTCCGCGATCGCCCGCTCGCCGCCCTGGCCCGCGCGATTGCCTTGAAGAAAGCTGGTCGCTAGCGCATTCTTGTTTCCCATGCCAAATTTGCAGTTGCTGCGTCTCTAAGGAGAAGCAAAGCGCATGAGCGTCATCAGTTGGATTACTAAGCGGGCTGTCGCCAGAACCAAGGTGGCTCTCGGCCTCAGCGAGCCTTTCAAGCCCTACGACAAGCCCGTCGACTGGAATCAGCCATACGACACTCTCCGCCGCCGCTGGGTCGAGGTCCCCACCACCAATTGGGAGCTTTCCAGCACTGCCGATCTCTTGTCCCTCTCCGATGACGCCCTGCTCGCCAAATGGGAGAAGAGCCGCCTCGCCTTCACCACCGGCCCCGAGTGGGACCACCGCGGCTGGTATCACACCCTCTACGTCGATTCCATGCGCGGCAAGAAAGTCGTCGACATTGGCTGTGGCTTCGGCATCGATAGCATCACCTTCGCCCAGCACGGCGCCAGAATGACCTTCGTCGACCTCATCGACACCAACCTCCAGGTCATCCAGCGCGTTTGTCGCTCCCTCGGCCTCACGGACGTTAAGTTCCTGCACCTCAAGGATTTGACTTCGCTGCACGCTCTCGACACCGATTACGACGTCATCATGGCTATGGGCTCCCTGCACAACGCCCCCGTCGAAGTCATGAAGCCTGAGTATCAGGAGCTGATTCGCCACCTTAAAGTCGGCGGCCGCTGGCTCCAGTTGGCCTATCCAAAGAGCAAATGGGAGCTCTCCGGCCGCCCCAAGTTCGATAAGTGGGGCCAAATGCTCGAGCGCTCTCCTTGGGAGGAGTGGTACGACGTGCCCAAGCTTCTCAGCATGCTCGAACCCGCCAAGTTCGACCTGGTCCTCTACCACGAATTTCACCAGGGCGACTTCAACTGGTTCGACCTCCTCTACCGCGGCACCTGATCCGCACCCATTTTTTCCTTGACTTTATTGTCGTTTCTGCTATAATGTGCTTTCGGTAACTGGAGACACCACTCCGATGCGCCCCGGCCACCCCGGGGCGTTTGCGCTTTCAGAGGAGCCCATGTGGCCGTAACCCCTGTAGATGCAACACTTACAGACGCTTTCCGCGCCTTCCGCGTTTTGCCGTGTTTTGCAGGGTTTTGTCCGCCAAATTCGCCCACAACCCCTTTAGAATCAACACTTACAAATCTGTATCAAAACAAAGGACTTACAGCCGCCGTAAGTCCTTTAGATGCAACACTTACAAAAACAAGGGGGGAAGGAGCCCGGTGTAGTGGCCGATCTTCAGATCGGTCTCCCACTCATCAACCAAGGCAGGAAAAACGAATCACCAATTCACCGAACCAACCAAGACCTGTCATTCCGAGCGGAGCAGGCCGACGCTTTTCTCCCTCCACCTCGCTCCTGCTTGCCCCGAATGTTTTGTCGGGGCGAGGTGGTCGGTCTGCGCAGCGAGGAATCTCTCTTGGGTTTCGTCCTCGCTTCAACCACACCGATCACGGAACACGGATCACGTTCCGACCGCCGTCAACAACAAATGCCAACCCAGCCGCCGCTCCATCGCCCGGAACATTCGCTCCGGCATCCACCGGAAATACCACTCCCGCACATACTGGTACTTCACGTAATCCGCAATCCGGTACGGAAAGACATGCTCCACCTCCACCT
>Ga0207015_1234_pt2 | contig 11064 bp, 9 predicted proteins | sample Alteio_BWMinCont_53_FD_153486 | JGI IMG/M metagenome (GOLD analysis project Ga0207015, IMG submission 153486) | Enriched cells from forest soil in Barre Woods Harvard Forest LTER site, Petersham, Massachusetts, United States -... | ecosystem: Environmental > Terrestrial > Soil > Temperate forest >...
GGCGATAACGAAGGTGATCTCCATTGCGCGCAGGCCGGTGGAGGTTCCGAACGCAAAGCTGACGGAGGTGCTGGTCCGCGATCTGGGGGAGCTGCCGTCGATTGAATCGACCATTGGCGGCGAAATTTACTTTTGTGGTCTTGGGACGACGATCAAAGCCGCGGGCAGCAAGGAGAACTTTGAAAAAGTGGATCACGACGCAGTGCTGGCCTTTGCAAAAATCGCGAAGACGCATGATGCGAGATCCTTCACATTCATTTCGGCTATGGGAGCGAACGCGAACTCGATGTTTTTTTACAATCGAGTCAAAGGGCGGACTGAGAATGATGTTAGAGCGGTTGGACTTCGCTCCTTGATCATCTTTCGGCCTGCTCTTCTGGTTGGGCCGCGGCACGAATTCCGTTTGGCGGAAACCATCGCGAGTAAGACACTCATCCCGCTTTCGCGACTCTTACCGACTGGGATTCGCGAAAGACTGATTACGCCGGCGAAACCTTTAGCGGAGCGGATGTTAGCCGATGGTAAAGCGGCGCCTACGGGAGTTCACGTTATAGAGGCGAAGGACATCTAGTGACAAGTGGGAAAGACTTAGCACCCCGTAATAAGAGGTGATTTCACAAAAGTATGCCAAGCATTTATGGCGGGCGCAGCATGCTGCGCGCCTCGACAAAAAGCAAGAAGTGACTCGTCCCGGTTACTTTTCGTTTAGCAGGGAATTGATGTAGGTGGTCATTTCGGGGCTATTCCAATTCTGGGCGCCGACGATTTTGCGGTCGAGGCGGCCGTTGCGGGTGATGACGTAGGTGTCGGGATACATGGTGGTGCCATAGGAGAGGGGGATTTGTTTGGTAGTGTCGCGGTAGGTGGGGAAGGTGATGTGGTATGTCTTCAGGAAATTCTCGTAGGCTTGCGGGTCGTCGTCCACGCTCACGCCAAGGACTGTGCCGCCTAGCGGGGCGACGCGGTGCTGCAACTGATTTAACGATTGAGTCTCTTCCACGCACGGTGGGCACCAAGTGGCCCAGAAATTCAGCAGAACCACTTTGCCGCGAAGGTCGGAGAGATGGGCAGGCTTGCCGTCGAGCGTCAGGGCGAAATCTTTGGCGGGCTTCCCGCGCAGGCTGGCCTCACCCTGTCGATAATCGGGTCGCGCGAAAAGGAAGAGAAGGCCCGCAATGAAGGCGAGAACCAGGCCAGTGTTTAGTTTCCGTTTCAGTCCTTTGTCCAAGCGACCTATAATACGAGTATCGGCGAATCGAAAGCGAGCACTTTGCGACGAGCAGATTTAGTCCCTGTAGCGCCGCAAGTGCTGGTCGATTTTCACACCCAATGGTTTCCGCGATTATTCCGGCACGAAATGAAGAAGCGTCTATCGCGCGAGCGGTGGAATCGGTGGCGGCACAGCCGGAGATTGGCGAAGTGATTGTAATAAACGACCAGTCCACCGACCGGACGGGCGCGATTTTGGCTGAGCTCGTCGCGCGCATACCCAAGCTGAAAATTTTAAATACTGGGGATGCGCTGCCGCCGGGTTGGGCTGGCAAGAATTACGCGGTTTCTATTGGCGCAGCCGCGGCGTCGGCGGATTGGCTGCTTTTCACCGACGCTGACACTTATCATTTGCACGGGTCCACGCGGCGGGCGCTGTGCGATGCGGTGGAACATGATGCGGTGCTGGTCTCGTACTCGCCGGAGCAGGAATTGGGATCGTTCTGGGAGCGCGCGCTGATTCCGTTTGTCTATTGCAGGCTGGCGAATAAGTTTTCCTTTGCGCGAGTGAACGATCGTGGGCAGCCGGATGCGGCGGCGAATGGGCAGTTTCTATTATTGCTGCGTGAGGTTTACGAAAAGCTGGGCGGCCATACGGCGATTGCGGGGCAGATTCTGGAGGATGTAGCGCTCGCGCGTCGAGTAAAGGGCGCGGGCTATGGGATTTACTTCACCGCGCCGTTTGGAACTGTGCGCACCAGGATGTACAGAAATTTTCGCGCGATGTGGCAGGGGTGGACGAAAAATTTGTATCCGTTGATGGGTGGGAAACCGACGAGCGTTCTAGTTGAGATTGCGGATGTGTTCCCGTGGATTGAATGTTTGCTGATTGGCCTGGTGTCGGTGGCATCAGCGCGGCGGCACGTGGCGCCGGCGTGGTTCCTGCCTGTGCTTGCGGCATTTCTGCTGGCGGGGAGAGCGTTTCGATACGGAGTGGACCTTTACCGGAATCTGTATCCGGTGGGGTACATCCAATATTACATCCCGGGCTTGTGCCTTTACTGCGCGGCGTTGATAGCTTCGTGGTGGAAGAATGCGCACGGAGTTGTTCGATGGAAGGGGCGGGCTTACCCGGCAAGGACCGCATGATACGCGTCACACGGAAAGTCGAATTCAGCGCGGCCCATTTTTATCACAATCCGAATTTTTCTGCGGATGAGAACCGGCGCGTTTTTGGGAAGTGCAATAATCCGCACGGGCATGGACATAACTATGTTTTGGAAGTGACGATTGCGGGCGAGCCGGATCCGACGACCGGGATGGTTTTGGATTTGAAAGAGCTGAAGGATATTTTGGAGACGGAAGTGATGGAGCGAATGGACCATCGACATCTAAATTACGAGGTTCCGGAATTGACCGGGCAGATTCCAACGTGCGAAAACATTGCGGCGGTTATTTGGAAGCTGCTGGAGCCGAAGATCAAGAGTGGAAAGTTGGACAGGGTGCGGCTCTATGAGTCTCCCGAACTCTTCGTGGATGTTAATGCTGGGAATGGTGCGCGGGCGTGAAAATTTCGTTGACCAAGCGGTATCGCTTTGCTGCTTCGCACCGGCTGTACACGCCTAGGTTGAGTGAAGCGGAAAACAAGCGTGTTTACGGGAAATGCAGCAATGCTTATGGACACGGGCACAACTACGTGGTCGAAGTTACGGTGACCGGGCCGGTGGATCCTGAGACGGGGATGATCGCGAATGTGGGAGAACTTGATCCCTTTGTGCAAAGGGAAGTCATCGAGCCGTTCGATCAGAGATTTCTGAATGAGGAAGTGCCGGAATTTCGGGAACAAGTGGCGACGACGGAGAATGTTTGCCGCGAGATTTTCCGGCGGCTGAAAAGCTTTCCGTCGGCTAAGCTGGAGCGGGTTCGAGTTGAGGAAACGAGTAAGAACAGTTTTGAGATTGAAGCGGATGTGGGTGCGTTTGACGAGGTACGGGTAAGCAGAGGAGCCACGACACAATGAGTGAGACGAGCGAGATTATCATTCCGCCCACGGCGGGAACGGAAAGCATTGCAGACCTGGTGCGCAAAATGATTGTGCTGTTGGGAGAAAATCCCGACCGCGAAGGACTGCGGCGCACGCCGGAACGGTTTGAGAAGGCTTTGCGTTTTTTGACCAGCGGATACCGCCAGGACCCCGACAAGTTGCTGAATGGTGCGATGTTCAGCGTGTGTTATGACGAGATGGTAGTGGTGAAAGACATGGAGGTATACAGCTTGTGCGAACACCACCTGCTGCCGTTTTTTGGGCGCTGCCATGTGGCGTACATTCCCTCGAAAAAAGTGGTGGGGCTGAGCAAAATCGCGCGGCTGGTGAACATGTTCGCGCGGCGGCTGCAAATTCAGGAGAGGTTGACGAGCCAGATTGCGGAGGCGATTCAGGAGCATCTGAATCCGCAGGGAGTGGGAGTGATCGTCGAGGCGCGGCATCTGTGCATGGTGATGCGCGGGGTGGAAAAGCAGAATTCGATGGCGACGACCAGTGCGATGCTCGGTGCGTTTCGCGATAACAAGCAAACGCGAGACGAATTTTTATCGCTTGTCAATTCCCATAAAGCCTGATTTGAGCGGGTGAAGAGGCCGAACCAGCGGAAATTCGCTTTGAGCTAGAGAGCCTCTGTGCTAGCATTTTTGGTGATCGAAGAAGAGATAAGAGCGTAGAGCAGGGCACGACGATTCAGGGGGAGGGGGCAAGTTGATGGAAGCTAAAGCGGAGTTGATCGAGCAGTTCCGGACACATCCGAAGGATACAGGCTCACCGGAAGTGCAAATCGCATTGTTGAGCGAGCGCATTAGCTACCTCACCACTCACCTAAAGTCCCACGCGAAGGATCACGCCTCGCGGCGGGGGTTGATCATGATGGTCAACAAACGCCGACGGCTGCTGGACTACCTGAATCGGCGCGACCCGAATAGGTATCGCGAGATTGTGGAACGACTCAGCTTGCGTAAGTAGTGCGCTTTCCTGGGCGGCCATTCGGGCTGCGTTGTTCATCCGCACAAAAGAAAGATTTCCAGGCGACCTGCGGGCCGGCGCAAGCGTGCGGCGCGAGAATGTTTGAACTGTAGTGTACCGCTCCTTTCTTCGCAATTGTCCTTCCTCGATGTACTTCCCGAGAGTTGTCTCTCGTATCTGAACCAAGCTCCGATGAAGCGGAGAAAAAAGGACGTGTTTGATGTTTGAAAAAGTAAGTTTAGAAGTAGGCGGGCGCACTTTGTCGTTTGAAACGGGCAAGATTGCCCGGCAGGCGCACGGCGCAATCGTTGCGCGCTATGGCGATACGGTAGTGCTGGCTACGGCCTGCATGGATAACAAAGCTACCGATAAAGATTTTCTACCTTTGACTGTGGATTACCGCGAATTCACCTATTCGGCAGGAAAAATTCCCGGAGGATTTTTTAAGCGCGAAGGAAGGCCGTCGGAGCGCGAGATTTTGACTTCGCGTTTGACCGACCGGCCGCTGCGGCCGCTGTTCCCCGAAGGCTGGTCGAATGAAACGCAGATCGTTGCCATGGTGCTTTCGGCGGACAGCGAAAATGATCCGGACGTGATTGCGGTTACGGCGGCGTCTGCGGCGCTGTTTATTTCGAAGATTCCGTTTGAGAAGCCGATTGCGGCGGTTCGCGTGGGATTGATCGACGGCAAGCTTGTGGTCAATCCGACAGTGGCGGAGCAGAAGACCAGCTTGATGAATTTGATTGTGGCGGGGTCGGACGAAGCGATCGTGATGGTGGAATCCGGCGCGCTGGAAGTTTCCGAAGAGGTGGTGGCGGATGCGTTGGAATTCGCGCACGCGGAGATTCGCAAGATTGTGGCTGCCATTCGCGAGCTGCAAAGCAAGGTGAAGCCAGAGAAGGTTAAGGTTACGCCACCTGCGTTTGACGAAGCGATGTTCAAGCAGATGCAGAAAGAATACGGCGACAAACTGCGCGATGCGGTGGACACGCAGAAGCATCCGAAGACGGAAAGCTACGCGTTGGTGGATGCCATCAAAGCGGAAATCATGAAGGCCATTCCGGAAGAAGACTCGGAAAAGCGCAAGTTGGCAGCCCGAGCGTTCGAGCGGCTTCGCGAGCGAATCTTCCGTGACGATATGCTGGAGCGCAAACGGCGTCCGGATGCGCGGCCGTTTGACCAGATTCGGCAGATCACGTGCGAGGTTGGCGTTCTGCCGCGCGCGCACGGATCGGCGCTCTTTACACGCGGCGAGACACAGGCTCTGGCGACTGCCACTCTGGGCACTAAGGAAGACAGGCAGCGGCTGGACCTGCTCTTCGAAGAGGAAACATTTAAGCGGTTCATGCTGCACTACAATTTCCCGCCGTTTTCGGTAGGCGAAGTGAAATTCCTTCGCGGGCCGGGACGGCGTGAAATTGGACACGGTGCGTTGGCCGAGCGGGCGTTGGCTAATCTGCTTCCGCCGGAAGAGGATTTCCCTTACGCGGTGCGCGTAGTCTCCGACATTCTGGAGTCGAACGGGTCGTCGTCAATGGCCACCGTTTGCGGCGCTTCACTCGCGTTGATGGATGCGGGCGTTCCGCTCAAGTCCGCATGCGCGGGGATAGCCATGGGCTTGGTGGTGGAAGGCGAGAAATACGCGATCTTGACCGACATTGCCGGTGCGGAAGACCACTACGGCGACATGGACTTCAAGGTGGCCGGAACGCGGCAGGGAATTACTGCGCTACAAATGGACATCAAGGTGAGCGGCGTGAGCATCGCGATGATGCGTGAAGCGCTGGCACAGGCGAAGCGGGCGCGGTTGGAAATCCTGGATAAGATGGACGCCACGATTTCTACCGGCCGCGCGGAAATTTCAACGTATGCTCCGCATCTTTTCATGTTGAGCATTCCAACGGATAAGATTCGCGACCTGATCGGGCCGGGCGGAAAGAAAATCCGCGGAATTATTGAAGCCACGGGCGTGAAGATTGACGTGATGGATGACGGCAAGGTTCACGTGTTTGCGTCGAGCGGAAAAGGCGCGGAAGAAGCGCTGAAGATGATTCGCGACGTCACGGCGACGGCTGAGATCGGAAAGACTTATCTCGGCACCGTCGTACGCATCGCGGAGTTCGGCGCATTCGTCGAGATTTTCCCCGGGACGGATGGGTTGCTGCACATCAGCGAAATTGCGGAAGCACGGATTCGGGCGGTTCGCGACGAGTTGAAGGAAGGCGACCAGATCCTGGTGAAAGTGCTGGCCATCGAGGGGAACAAAATCCGGTTGAGCCGCAAGGCGGTGTTGCGCGATCAGCGCGACAAGCTGCCCAAGACGGAAACGGCGACCGCCGAAGGCCACTCCTAGATCGTTTCAGGAAATAAAAGTCAGATTCAAACCGGGGACTTAGGGCAAAGGCTCTAAGTCCCTTTTTGTTGATACCTACTTCTGCCCGTCGAATTTGCGGAGGGTGCTGGAGAATGTGTTGAACGTAAAAGAAGATAATCTCAAGTCATGAAATCCACGGGTTCTGGCAGGCAATATTTCGAGATCGTCAGAAACCCAACTGAATATTAGGTGGCAGCCCTCTGGAGTCTTTCTGACCATCCAAAACGGGGCGATAGGTGCACCCAGGAAACCGCCTGTCCCAAGGATTAAGAAATCGGGTTGCCGACTCCCGTCCAATAAACCTGCCTAGCCACGAAGAACGAAGACCGCGTTTCGTATTGCCATTTGTTACCTATAGGCTTTTTCGCGAACTACGATTTCGTCGGTCATTAGGAGATTCAGAACTGCCTCTGGCAGTACTACAACCCGCTTTGGATTTTCTTCGGTGCTAAAGTGCGTTTGGTCAAGGTGAGAAGCATCGGCTGAAGATCTGTGGTTCGCGACGAAATTAATTATAACAACCGCCAACATAACGAGAGCCCAAAGTCTTAGTTGCATTGAATATATTACCCGAAAGGAAGAGCGGCTATTTTTCTGGCGAGGAGACGCGTTCGATGCGGGCGCCGATGTCGCGGAGTTTGTCTTCGATGCGCTCGTAGCCGCGATCGATGTGATAGACGCGGTCGATCCAGGTAGTGTTGTCGGCGACTAGGCCGGCGAGGACGAGCGAAGCGCTGGCGCGCAGGTCGGATGCTGTGACCGGGGCGCCGCTGAGCGGCGTGGGGCCGGTGACGATGGCGAGATTTCCGTCCACGACGATATTGGCGCCCATGCGCATGATTTCGCTGGCATGCAGGTAGCGATTTTCGAAGATAGTTTCGCGGACGTGCGAAACGCCGGTGGCTTGCGTGGCTAGCGCCATGAATTGGGCTTGCATGTCCGTGGCGAAGCCGGGGTATTCCTCGGTGGTGATGTCAGCGGCAACGAGTTTCTTCGCGGCGCGCACTCGGAGCTTGCCGTTTCCTTCGCACTTAATTTCCACGCCGCATTCTTTCAGCTTGTTTATTACGGCGACTAAATGATGCGGCTCGCAACTCGTCAGCAGCAAGTCGCCACCTGTAATAGCTCCGGCGACGAGAAAAGTGCCGCACTCGATGCGGTCGGGGATGATGGTGTGCGCCGCGCCGTGCAGGCTCGGGACGCCTTGCACTCGAAGAGTGGAGGTGCCCACGCCAGCGATTTTGGCTCCCATTTTAATGAGGAGTTCGGCGAGATCAGTAACTTCCGGCTCGAGCGCCGAATTCTCAAGTATGCTTTCACCTTCCGCGAGTACAGCGGCAGTCAAAATATTTTCCGTGCCGGTTACGGTGATTTTCGGGAAACGGAAAGTTGCGCCGCGCAGACGTTTCGCGCGCGCTTCGACGTAGCCATGTTCCATCTTAATTTGCGCGCCAAGTGTTTCCAGAGCTTGAATGTGAATGTCGATTGGACGCGCTCCGATGGCGCATCCGCCAGGGAGTGAAACGCGTGCATAGCCGAAACGGGCGACCAGCGGGCCAAGAGTCAGCACCGAAGCGCGCATCGTTTTAACCAGCTCGTAAGGAGCTTCTTGCAACGAAACCGTTTCGGCTTGAATGGTAAATTCGCTGGGCGGCAGATCCGGGCTTTCGACGCGGCAGCGCATATGCGCGAGAAGCTTAGCCATGGTGATGATGTCGCGCACATGCGGAATATTGTGCAGGGTTACGGGTTCGTTGGTGAGTAGCGCGGCAGCCATGCACGGCAAAGCGGCGTTTTTTGCTCCGCTGATTCGGACCGTGCCTTCTAATTTGCGTCCGCCCTGAATTTTGAATCGATCCATGCTAATTCCTCTTCCTTGGCGGGCGGGGATGCTTTGCGATGGGTAATTCCAAAGCTTGCCGTAGGTGGCCGCCGGATTGTTGCAAACGGCGCCGCGCTTCGCTCGCATCGGCGCTCGTTTTGAGCATCACGAGCGCTACCGGCAGATCGTGTTGCGATTGACGCAGCGCTTGTTCCGCTGCTGACACGGTTGCGCCAGAAGCTTCCTGAAGTATTCGTGCTCCGCGCTGCCTTAACTTCTGATTTGTGAGCGCCACGTAAACCATCCAGTTTTCGTAAACTCTGCCGAGCCGCACCATCGAACCGGTAGACAGCAAGTTGAGAACCATTTTTTGCGCGGTGCCGGCTTTCAAGCGGGTTGAGCCGCTGATTGCTTCCGGACCAGTTTCAGGCGCAATGACGATATTCACGGCGCGTGCGAGCGGCGATCTTGAATTAGACGTCACGGCGACGGTTACCGCACCGTGTTTTCTTGCGAACTGCATAGCGCCGATCACGTAAGGTGTCGTTCCGCTCGCCGCCAAGCCAACGACTACGTCACCACGTTTAACACCTGCTTTGCGCAAATCTCTCGCACCATTTTTGGTAGAATCTTCAGCGCCTTCTACTGCGCCTCGTACTGCCCGCGAGCCGCCCGCGATGATGGCTTGCACCATTTTCGGCGACGTGCCGAAGGTGGGCGGACACTCGGCTGCGTCCAGAACCGCGAGGCGTCCGCTGGTTCCCGCGCCGACGTAAAAAAGACGTCCGCCCGCGCGAAAACTTTTCACGATAGCGTCCACGGCACGCGCGATTTTCGGCAGCTCGTGAAGTACCGCAAGAGCGACGCGTGCGTCTTCAGCATTGAGAACGCGTAGAATGTCGACCGTGGACTTCCGGTCGAGTCCGCGAGTACGAGGATTTCGCTGCTCGGTTTTTAACGCCTTCAAAGCGACGCGCCTCTCAAAGCCTCAAATGATTATACCGAGGGCTGGGGCGGAGTTCGCGGGCGGCGAGTGATTCCGAAGGGCGTTGTGACGTTGAAGTTATTGAACAGAAGCAGGCTGACTTGCCAGGCCAAGGGCCTGCCTGATGGCGTCATGTACGGCGGGACGCAATTGGCGGATTTGTTCGTTGGCGCGGGTAGGGTTCACGCGATTCGTTAGCAGGATGACGAAAAGATCGCGGTCAGGGTCGATCCAGAGAGACGTGCCGGTTCTGCCCTAAAAACAGAAGTTGTAGAAAACAAAACATTAAACTCCGTCCAACCGGGGCCAGAACAGCGATTAGGGATTCCCGAATTTCCACTGTTTCGCACGTTCCTGCCTGCGCCAAATTACCAGTGCTAACCCGCTCCAGCGTCCTATACCGGTGGGTCGAATCTAATACCTCAGCAAGCCTGGCGAAATGGAAGAACACATAAAAACTACCGAAAAAGATCCCGTCTGTGGAATGACGGTTGATCCCGACCGCGCCGCGGCGCAATCCGTCCAGGACGGAAAGGCTTTCTACTTCTGCTGCCAGAGCTGCGCCACAAAATTTGCCGCCTCGCCCGAAAAATATCTCGGCGCAGCAAGCTCTACGCCGACCGCTAGCGGGCCCGTTCAACTAATAGGAATAAAATCAGCGCAACCCAGCCCGGCGCCCGCATCGCAAGCTTCACCGCCAAAACGACGTGTCGCCGCCGACTACATCTGCCCGATGGATCCGGAAGTCCACCAGGATCACCCGGGAGCATGTCCCAAATGTGGAATGGCACTCGAACCCGCCATCCCCACTCTGCCAGCCACCCGCATCGAGTACACCTGCCCGATGCATCCGGAGATAGTCAGATCTGAACCGGGCTCCTGCCCCATCTGCGGCATGGCGCTAGAACCTCGTGACGTTACCGCGGACCAGGACGAAAATCCCGAGCTCGTCAACATGACTCGGCGCTTCTGGGTCAGCGTCGCGCTGACCATTCCGATACTTCTTCTGGCAATGTCCGACCTGATTCCCGGCCAGCCCGTCCAAAATATCCTGTCGCCCCGCGCGATAGCCTGGATCGAGTTATTCCTGGCCACGCCAGTGGCCTTATGGGCCGGTTGGTTTTTCTTCGAACGCGGCGGAGCCTCCATCGTCAACCGCAGTCTCAACATGTTTACGCTGATCGCTCTGGGCACTGGCACCGCGTACGTTTACAGCGTGATCGCTGTCTTATTCCCCCAAGTTTTCCCAGATACTTTCCGCGTGAGGGGGGGCGGCGTTCCGATTTATTTCGAAGCCGCAGCGGCAATCACCACGCTCGTGCTACTCGGTCAAGTTTTAGAGTTGCGCGCTCGCAGCCGGACGTCCACGGCGATTCGGTCGCTCTTAAAACTTTCGCCAAAATCAGCGCGCCTCGTTCGTGCCAACGGAACCGAGATCGACGTCCCAGTCGAGCACATCGCCGCCGGCGATTTGTTACGCGTGCGCCCCGGCGAAAAAGTTCCGGTGGACGGAGTCATTACCGAGGACGAAAGCTCCGTGGACGAATCCCTGATGACCGGCGAACCTATCCCGGTCGAGAAATCACCCGGTGCGCGCGTGATTGGCGGCACCGTCAATGGCACCGGAAGTTTCATCATGCGCGCCGACCGTGTGGGGAGCG
>Ga0207015_1104_pt1 | contig 11057 bp, 8 predicted proteins | sample Alteio_BWMinCont_53_FD_153486 | JGI IMG/M metagenome (GOLD analysis project Ga0207015, IMG submission 153486) | Enriched cells from forest soil in Barre Woods Harvard Forest LTER site, Petersham, Massachusetts, United States -... | ecosystem: Environmental > Terrestrial > Soil > Temperate forest >...
GGATCGCGTCATCGTTTATCATGAAATGCCCAATCTTTTCTGGATGACGTACAGCGCCGCGTTTGCTGCCGTCAGCCTGGTGGGCGGCTTTTACTTGTTTAAGAAGTGGGAGCCCGGCTTCGCGGAGAATATCTAGTGGCCAACCGCGATATCGTTTTGCGCGTCGAGAAAGTCTCCAAGAAATTTGCCCGTGGAGAGAAACACGATTCTATTCGCGACCTGGTGCCCGCGATCGTTGGACGCCTGACCGGACGCAGGCCGGCAGCGGCGAGCAAGAAAGACTTCTGGGCGCTTCGTGACGTCAGCTTCGAGCTCAGCCGGGGCGAAGCCTTCGGAATCATCGGCTCGAACGGCGCTGGGAAAAGCACGATGCTCAAGCTGGTGACCGGCATCATGCAGCCGACTGCGGGCCGGATCGAAGTCAACGGTCGGCTCTCCGCGTTGATCGAAGTCGGCGCCGGATTTCATCCGGACCTCACCGGACGTGAAAATGTCTATCTGAATGGGACGATTCTCGGAATGACGCGCGCCGAGATCGATCGCAAGTTCAATGACACGCCGGTGAAAAGATACTCGACGGGCATGTATGCGCGGCTGGGATTCTCGGTGGCCGCGCATGTGGACCCGGACATTCTCATCGTGGACGAGGTGTTGAGCGTAGGCGACGTAGTTTTTCAAAACCGCTGTCTGGAGAGAATGCACGCCATCCTGAGAAGCGGTGCCACAGTCATCTTCGTGTCCCACAATCTCCGAGCCATTGCGGAGCTCTGCCCGAGGAGCGTTTTGCTCGAGCATGGCCAGATACTGACTTCGGGCCCCAGCCAGGAAGTGATGAACGCGTATCTTGAGCGCTGCGGACAGGAGGGACGCGAGGGTTCTTCGGCGAATGTCTCGATCACATCGGTGAAAATCAGGCGATCTCCCTCGACGGGTGTTGCGTTCAGTTCAGGCGAGAAGGTCTGGGTGGACGTGGAAGTCGAATGTAGCGGTGCGGCGGAGCCGTTCTCAGTGGTTTTGTTCGTCAACGATGACAAGCAATATGAGGCTTTTCACACCTCGACCGAGTATTTGAATTGTCCCCCTATTTCCTTGGAACCGGGGCAGCGCTTCGCGTGTACGTTTGAGCTAGACCTGAACCTGGCTGGTGGGACCTTCTATCTGGGCGTCGAGCTCTTCCGCTTCAATAACGAGAAGACGTTGCACCGTCTGTTTCCGGCGTCCACCATTTTTGTCAACACCCTTAGCGAAGTCCGCGGTGTCGTCAATCCGAATCCCCGTATCACGGCGTTCGGCGCGCTTGCTGAACCTGAGCCCGGGGAGGAGGCCATCAAGCGATGAGCAAGGGGAGCAGCAACTCTCTCGGACTTCGCGCGGGTGACCTTGTCGAGGTTCGCAGCGAACAGGAAATCCTGATCACTTTGGATAGTCAGGGCGCCCTTGATGGCATGCCCTTCATGCCGGAGATGCTCGCATATTGCGGCATGCGGTTCCGGGTTGGCAAGCGGGCCGACAAGACCTGCAACACCATTACGATCATGGAGTCCCGCCGACTTTTCGACACGGTTCATCTGGAAGACTTGCGGTGCAACGGCTCGGCACACGGCGGCTGTCAAGCCGAGTGTCTGTTGTTTTGGAAAGAATCGTGGCTGAAGCGCGTTAAGGACGAGGCGTCCAACTCTGGGTCGTCTTCCCCGCTCGCTGAGCCTTCGGGACCCACGCCGGTCTGTAGTCGGGAGCGACTTCGCGAACTGACCCGGCAAGACGGAGCCTTGAGCGAATCCGAAATCGCTTATCGCTGCCAGGCGACCGATCTACTCAAAGCGTCTGAGCCTTTGCCTTGGTGGGACCTGCGGCAATACGTTCGTGATGTCTGGTCTGGTAATGTAGGTTTGCTCGATCTTTGCAAAGCGGCACTATTCCGCATTTTCGAGAAGAGTTTACGAATTACTGCCTATCGCGCTCAGATTCGTGCGTACAACTGCTTCCAGTCCTGGCGGGGCGGAACGCCATACCCTTACCTGTGGGGAACTTTGGACAAGACACCCCAGGAGACGATTGGTATTCAGCCCGGAGAATTGGTGCGGGTGAAGACTTATGATGAGATCTTGAAGACTCTTAATAAGAGAAACCGTAATAGAGGGCTGTTTTTTGGCTCAGAAATGGTCCCCTACTGCGGCAGTGTTCGACGCGTCCGTGCCCGCGTCGAGCACATCATCGATGAGCGAACGGGCAAACTTGTCAAACTGCCCGGGGAGTGCCTGATCCTAGAGGGCGCGGTTTGCGGTTCCCGCTATAGCGAGAACCGATTGTTCTGCCCACGGGCAATCTTTCCGTATTGGCGGGAGATTTGGTTAACGCGCGTCGAGAACCCCAGCTCTCTACAAAGACCGGGTGCGTCAGTTGCCGTGGCACCTCGGGACAAAGATTGACTCTTTCACTGACATTGTCGTTCCGTTTGGATTTCGGTGTTTGGCTTTTGGAGCAGCAAGTACGCGTAGTTTCGATCATTGACGAGCGGTTGCTTTGGGACGAGTGTAACCATCTTGGGCATGAAGCCGCACCGTTCGGCAGCCTGCCAGAATTCTTCAATCCGATAGGTCGCATTCCACGCTAGGTTTCGCACGTAGCTCCATCGTTGCGAGCGGGTCTTCCAATCTCCCTCGCTGTATTTGATTTGCACTATAGCGATTCCGCTCGGAGCCAGAAGAGCGTAAACAATTTTTAGTATGCGATAACCATATTCAGGTGTCGGCAACAACTCGAACACGTAAGTCGAGATTGCCAAATCGCACGAGGCGGGAATCTGGCGGAGCGCCGCTTCGGGGTTTGCGACGTCGATTAGCACCGGAGAAAAGTTATGCAGTCCAGCGATGTTCATTTGTTTTGCGCATTCATCCAGGCTGGCTGAGGAAATGTCAACACCATAGAAATCGTCAGCCAATGCTGCGAAGTGCACGGCGTTCATGCCCCCTCCACATCCCCACTCGACAATGCGTTTCGGCGGGCGCAGGTGATCTATTGCTCGAGCAAACTGTTCGTAGAGATGGAGATGCTGACGGCCGAGCGCCAGCCAGCGTGCATCATCAACGAATATGCCGGCACCACGCCAATGAGAGTTCTGCTGTAAGGATGGATCCGGCAGGTTATTCCAGTAAGTCTGCGAGTCACCCATCAATTTGCGCTCGGAATCGCGAAACCCGACAACTCGCCAGAACACTTTCTTGAACGCATTCTCAACGTCACGTACCCGAGCCAACGCAGCTCTGGTGCGCCACCCTAAGCCCTCGGCAATCCGCAAGAATGCACGGCGCGCCGTGGGATTTTGCCGCTGGCTTTGTCTCATCTGACCCTTCTGAGGTACGAAGGCCGGAAGTGACCGAATGCGCTCATCTGCCTTTTGGTGGAGGGCCGTTGTGCGATGCCGAGGGCGGCAAAGCGAACGCCAAGATGCTACGGCCTGCCGCGATAGCTACATACTGCCGTCCACCTTGTTCGTAGCTCACGGGGGCCGCGGCAATGTATCCGCCAGCGTCAAAACGCCAGAGTTCCGCACCCGTCTTGGAGTCCAAAGCAAAAAATTTGTCGGCGTCGCCCCCGAAGACGAGTTCTCCTGCGGTGCTCAACAAGCCGCCCATCTCGCTCATGGCCTTGCGCTCCGGATTCGAGTATCGCCGCGAGTACTCCCAACGAACGCGCCCCGTCTTGAGCTCCAATGCCTTTACCGCCACCGTCAGGTCCTCCCCTGGAACCCTTGCGTCGTAACCGCCGAGTCGAGCTCCCGTTTCCTCGGGAGGGCGATCGGGCCAGAGATAAAAAATGCTGCCGCGGTCGACCGCGGGGACGAAGAAGAGGGACAGCTCAGAGTCGTAGCTGGGCGAGCTCCAGTTCGTAGCCCCCAGCAGGTTGGGATAGACGAGAGACCCTTGCAGGCTGGGAGCGGATTCGGGCCGCACATGCGGGCGCCCGTTGGCATCCAGCCCATCCGCCCAGTTCTGCCGGACGAACGGCGTCCCCAGCAAAAACTTGCCCGTTGCGCGATCCAGCAGGTAATAGAAACCGTTCCGGTTGGCCCATGCCAAAAGTTTGCGCGGCATTCCATCCACAACAGTGTCTACTAAAACCGGAATCTGAACGGAATCCCAGTCGTGGGAGTCGTGAGGAGTGAACTGGAAATGCCATTGCAGCTTGCCGGTGTCGACGTTCACTGCAATCACGGAATTGGAATATAAATTGTCGCCGGGACGCACGGCTCCGTTGAAGTTCATGGAGGGATTGCCAACTCCCCAGTAAACCAGCCGTAGCTCAGGATCAAATGCTCCGGTCAACCAGGTGGCCGCGCCTCCCACTTTGAGAGAATTTCCTTCCCAGGTTTCGCTGCCGGGTTGTCCCGGATCGGGTATGGTCTTGAAGCGCCAGCGGCGTTGTCCCGATGCCGCATCGTAAGCGTCCAGAAACCCCTGAATTCCGTATTCGCCTCCGCCCACGCCGGTCAGCACCATATCGTCGGCAACCAGCGGAGCCGCGGTAATGCTGTAGCTCTTTGAGGAATCGGCTACCTCGACGTCCCAGAGTACTTTCCCTGTGTCCGCGTTCAGCGCTATCAGATGAGCGTCCAGCGTACCCACAAACAGCCGATTCCCCAGCAACGCCACCCCTCGGTTGACTTGGCCACAGCAAAGCTGCAGATGGGCGGGCAGGTTTCGGGAATAGACCCACAGGACTCGTCCCGTCGAAGCGTCCAGGGCTTCAACCCGGTTTGGAGGTTCGGTTACGAACATTGTAGAGCCGCGCACGATGGGCGTGGTCTCAACGCGCTCGACCGTCGTCGAAAATTGCCGCATCCATTCGACGCGAAGCTGCTCGACGTTATTCCGATTGATCTGCTGCAGCGCGCTATGCCGCTGTCCTGAATAGGACCCAGAATAGGTCAACCATTCGGTGGGTCTGGCCGGCGCATTCTTGAGATCGACAGCAGTCAAGGGCTCGATCAAAGCTGGGCGCGCTGTGGGGCTTTCGTTCGGTGCGTCCACGGTTGCGCGCTTGAGATAGGTCACCAGGCGCCAAACATCGTCACGAGGCATGTTCCTGCCAACCATCGCCGTGTTGGAAACGCCTCGAAGTATCGTCAGGTACAAAGCCCAGTCACTACGACCCTGGCGATAGGTGTGGTTGTGAAGGTCTGGGCCTCCGGGACCGCCGCGGGCCTCATCTCCATGGCAAAGCTGGCAATTTTCGGAGAACAGCTGCTTGCCGGAATTGAAGTCCTCTTTCGAAGCGCGGGGGCTCTCGATGGCCAGATAGGGATTGCTGGTCGAACTCAACAGCTGCAAATCCACGCCATTGTTCCGACCCAGCATCCAGCGCAGGTCGGACCATTCGACGTCCTTCAGGTGGCCGGTGGCTTTTTCCAGCAAGACGATGGCTCGCCAGCGAAGAGGTCCGACCGCCGCGATTCCAACGCCAAACAACACCAGGAGAGCAACAAACGCGACGAGCACTCGCAGCGCGCGGCCGGTAGCACGGCTCATGTTTCAGCCCTCATCATTCCAGTCCTGTGCATGCTAACACCTCACCATCCGGGTTTGTACTGATGTGCGCGTTGCCTGAAATGAGAAACGCACGTTCCATTCTCGACACAGCCTGCGCGAAGGAGCAATGTGTGCGATTCCTTCGGCTGCTACGCTCGGTTTGAGGCACCCCCCACCCAAATGGATCGAGTTCTCTTCGTCGTCAAGGCGCGCGAGTTCGGCGGCTTGGAAATCATCCTGCTCGATTGGCTCGCCCAAGTGGATTACACCAAGACCTCGATAGCGGTATGCTCGTACGGCACGGATGCCCTGCGGACCCGCCTGGCCGCTCTTGGCCCGGGAGTGGAAAGCGTAACCCTGGATATTGCGGACGATGCGCCTTTCTGGAGGGAATTGCCAGGGTGGATTCGATTGCTATCATCGCTGCACCCGAGCAAAGTCATTTTCCTCGAAGGCCTGGTCGGCGACTTCAGCGCAAGCCCGGTTCTCGCCGCGTGGTTGTGTACACGCTTTTCCCATTCAGGATGCGTGTACATCTACGAATCGAATTGGGGCAAAGCAGTACCGCCCAAGGGCGGCAAGCGAAAACTGCACTACGGATTCTTGCCGGGTATCGGCTTGTATCGGCGCAAGGAGATGTTCAAGCAGAAATTGCGCGTGCGGCTGACGCGGCGAATCTTCACGATGAGCCAGGGCATCAAGAACAACCTAGCCGTGCACTTCGGTTGCGCTCCAGAGCATATCTCGGTGCTGCATCACGGAGTCAATACCGCCCGTTATAGTCCATGCGCAAAGGACCGGTTGGCGTTTCGGCAAGCCAACGGCATTCCGGAGGACGCCGTGGTGCTCGTCAGCCATGGACGGCTGGTTCGCCGGAAGCGCATAGAGCGCTTGCTGCAAGCGTTCGAACTTCTGTACGCGGAGCATCCGAATGTGTGGCTGGTTGTGACCGCTTACGGCCCGCTGAGCCAGGAGATGGAAAAGGCGGTCGCATCGAGTCCTGCTCGAAGCCGGGTGAAGCTCGTGGGATTTCAGGAAGATTCAACCAAAATCCTCAAGGCCAGTGATATCTATGTGCTTTCCAGCAATGACGAAGGATTTGGAATCGCTTTGGTGGAGGCGCTTTCCACGGGGCTGGTGTGCGTGGCCACCAAAGGCCCCGGCCCCACCGACATTCTGGAGGGCGGCGAATCGGGCTTTCTGGTGGAAGAAAGCGTCGAAGGAGTTGCTGCCGGATTACGCCAGGCACTGGCGCTAACGCCGCAACAGCGAACGCAGATGTCTGAGCGGGCCAGGAAAACGGTCCAGACGCGTTTCGAGATCGGTACCGTCATCCGGCAGGCGCTGGACGCCCTGGAGATTCCCCACAAGTAGCCGATTCTCGGCCTTTCTCGTGCTTGGGGAACAGAACGTGGTCTAGGTTGACTTCCTATTGCGTGTGGCATATAAGCGCCGGGTAATGTTCGGTCAGCCTGCCAGCCCGGCGTCCGCCTCGGGCGCTACCTCTCACGCAAGATGGGCTTGGCTTTTGCTCTTGGCGATCACGGCCCTAGGCGCCTACCTGCGTTTCCACACGCTCAATCTCCGCGGCCTTTGGCCCGCGGAGTGTTTCAGCGTCTTGCTCGCGTGGCAGCCATTTCCCCAGTTTCTTCGGAGTTTGTGGTGGGGCGAAGCCAACATGGCATTTTACTACTTGCTGATGCGCGGCTGGGTTCTGTTGGGCGACTCTGAGTTCTGGCTGCTGAGTCTTTCGGCGCTTTTTGGTGTTCTTGCGATTCCGGCGATTTACGCCCTCGGTAAACGCCTTTTTGGGCCAGTCGCCGGTCTGACCGCCGCCGCGCTTCTGGCGGTACACAGCTCGCATGTCGAGCACTCCGAGCAATTGCGTTCTTACAGTCTGTGGGTTCTTTTGGCGATATTGGTGACGCATTGCTTTTTTGCTCTTCTCGAGGATCCCCATCGAAAGCTGTTGTGGGTTCTATATGCGTTTCTCGCGCTGCTCTTCATCTACACCCAGGTTTTCGGTGTCTTCCTTCTGGTTGCACAATGGCTGCCGCTGCTGCCCTCCGGGGCCCGCCGGCTCGGCGTGTGGCGGATGCTGCCGACGTTTGCAGCCATCGGGGTTTTGAGCCTGCCTCTTGCTTACGTGATGGTTACCGAAGACAAAGGACAACTCCTTTGGGTTCCGCGAGTCAGTCTCGCAGGCGCCTGGGAGGTGCTCCGAAATATCGTCGGAACCGACGTCCTCAGCTCGCAATACTGGATCGCCATCGCCGTCCTGACGATCCTCTATGTGGTTTTTTGGATCGTCGCGATCACAGGAGTGTTCCGCCCGAAAAGCGCTGGCGCCGACGGTTCATCAACTCGGACGGCCATCATTGTCCTGGGGTGGTCACTTATTTTTCCGTTCCTTCTGATGACGGCGCTGTCGTTCCGGAAACCTATCCTGTATCCGCGCTATTTGCTGATGTCAGTGCCAGCAGCGGTTCTCCTGGCGGCGTACGGTCTGGTTCGTGTCGCTCGCTCGGCGCCCCGAGGACGCATTATCTTTGCGGTATCGCTATCGGTGATGCTGCTGCTCGCCTGGTTCGGCGTACACGTTTTCGACGGACAGATCCTGACGTCAGGAAACGATTGGCGTGGGGTATCGAACTATATTCTCGAGCGCAAGCAACCGGGCGACGCCGTGATTTTCTACAATTTCTCAGGCGGGTGGTCGTTTGACTATTACACGCGGCGGTTTCACGAAGCCGGAGGACAAGGGCCCGCGCCGCCGGTGCTCTTCCCGCTGACGTTCGAGCGTGGGAGTCTCGAGCGTCGCGTAGCGCCATACAATCGTGTCTGGCTCGCTTTGCAACAAACGATACCGACTCCGGACAGTGTGCGCAATGACGCCTTGCTTCGCGAGACGCTTGGCGGTGGGCGATTGCACCTCGTGCAGCAGCTTGATTTTTCGGGGAAGCGCATCTTCGCCAACGAGAACGTAACGATCAATCTAGCGTTGTACACAAGCAGTGCGAACTGAGCCTGCTGCCCCGCCCTACTGTTTCGCCTGGAGTACGAGAACCCAATCCGCATCACCTGCCGCGTTCAGTCCCGGTGTCACGAAGGCCTTGCTGCCCGTGTTGGGAAACGGTGCGCCGGGAACCTGGGTGTAGGCCCCGGAGCCAGGGTCGAACCAACTGGCCAGACACGGCCCGCCGAGCGCACTCATGTCCACCGTAAAGCTTGTCCCTGGAGGTCTCGTTGGAGGAACGTAAGCGAGTAGTGTCCGTCCATCCCGCGTCGCCGTGGCAATCACATAGTCGGTGGTTCCATGGTTTCCTCTGCCGGTTTGCACCAGGGCTTTAGTCCCGGACAGACCGGAAGGTACCAGGTCGTACCAGGGCAGAGAGTCTAGTAGCTCGCCTAGGTGGAAAAAGTCGAAGCTCCCGGGAGATTCCATCGCCGGCACCCAGGGTCCGTGCCCAGTGTCATCCGGATCGAACCACCAGCGATCGGTCCCGAACTTCCAGACATCGCGATTCCCAAAGAAGCCGCCCGCTGTTGATCCTCCGAGGATCGCGTAATACTGGTACATACGGACTGAAGCGCCGTCGCCAGGAGAGATCCGCTCATCCTCGTACCCAGTCTCCTTGAGATAGGCTGGCAAGACGGGCGAGGAATCGAACGCGGCTCTCGCTTGCACGTAGGTTGCGCCGACGTGGCCGAGCACTCCATAGGTGTAGACCGCGTTCAAGTCCATCACGGATGCGAATTCTGCTTCATCGACCGACAACGAGGAGGCTTTCCAGTCCCCACTCCATAGTTGGGTCGCCCCAGCCGCTTTGACACCTCTCAAAAGGCTCAAGAGACGTGCTTCACCTTCGGATCCCGTAGCAGGCGTATAGTCACCGCCAATCACCCAAATGATATTCTTGCGGTCCTTGTAACGGTTCCCAATGTACCGGCCGAAATTGTAGGCGACCGCAGGCGTATTGACGCTATTCGTCAGGTCGGCCCACCACCCAGCCTCATTGCCATTGAAGCCCAGAAAGATCGGCGCGAGATTAACGAGCATCTCCTTGCGGGCGGCCAGATCGATGATGGAATCGCCAAACGCAAAATAGGCTTCGTTGGGACTCGAGAAATCCGCAGTTCCCCAAGTGCCATCGTAGACCCCGCCCTTCTCGTTTTTCAGAAATGGCAGCACGCCAGCACGATTGGTGGGCACGCCTGTAAACTTCGCCCCGTTTCCTGCCTGAGCATACTTGTGCTCCATCAATTCAACGAGAACGGTGTTGAATCCCTTTTCGCGCCGATTGTCGAGATAGGCTTCGGCCTCAGCGTAAGTCAGGTTCGCAATCAGGGACCAAGCGGCTTCACCCTGTATGCGGAAGGGCTGTCCCTTCGCATCCACGAGATACCTTCCATTTGTAGATTTTCTAACCGGAAAAGACACTGACGAGGCCAGTTTGGGCGGCGTAAGTTTCAAGGACGCGAGAGTGCTGAACTTGGTTATACCCCAACTGCTCACTCGTACCTGGAATCGCGCGCCCGCATCTTCGATAGCCGTTTTCGAAATGGTGTATTGCTGCGCCGTGGCACCGTCGATCTCTGCCCCATTTCTAAGCCATTGATAGCGCACCGGCCATCTGCCCTTTGCCTGGACTTTAAAGGTCGTCGGATGGCCGGCTATTGCGGTACGGTTCGCTAGCGGGTGCGTGATGAAAACCTTGCCTGGCGACAAGTGCTGAAGTGCTGGGCCGTCTAGCTGGCCACAACCAACGGCCACCAAGCTGACCGCTGTCATCATCAAGACGAAGAGGCACAAAGAGCGGGGAGCGATTCGCATATGAAAAACGTCGGTGCCGGTAGGTGTCTTTCGCCCACGCGCAAAATCCGGCAGGCGTTGGCTCTGCCTAATCAGGAAGACTCCGCTGATGCTTAAGTACCGGGCGTCTTATCGCGGCACGATCTGGATGCCGTTCAGCGGTGCTCGCTGCGTGCCATCCGAAGAAGTGCTGGGAATCGCAGAAATGGTGAAGCCGGAGACTCCACCCGGGATCGTGAACAGCACATAGTTCCCGTTCGAGTTGTTGGCCTGCGTGAAACTTCCAGAGAAATTGGTGTTGGCAGCATCTGTCAGAGTCACACTCGCGGTAGTAATCCCGGTGCCGCTGATCCGGTAGAGACCACTACGGACATTAGCCTTGTTGTCGCCGTCAGCGTAAACATACACGCTATAACCGTTCGCGTTTGACGGCAAGCCTGCGACCACTGCGGTAGTCGTCCCTTGTAAACCATTGTCCAAATAGCCGGCCATCATGCGCACGTTCCCGGGCGCATCGGTGATCGGCAGAGACCAAATGCCATCTGCGTGCCAAGTGACCGTCGCGGTTGTGGACGTTCCGTTTTCGTCGAACAGCGTCAATCCGGTTGAACGGGCGGCGCTGGAAGCGTTGTTCCAGTTGGTCTTGGGGATCACGCCGGCCGATTCACTCGAGCTCATGGCGCTACCATTGCCGACAAACTTGATGCCGATTGCAG
>Ga0207015_1235_pt1 | contig 10985 bp, 10 predicted proteins | sample Alteio_BWMinCont_53_FD_153486 | JGI IMG/M metagenome (GOLD analysis project Ga0207015, IMG submission 153486) | Enriched cells from forest soil in Barre Woods Harvard Forest LTER site, Petersham, Massachusetts, United States -... | ecosystem: Environmental > Terrestrial > Soil > Temperate forest >...
CTACCAGAAGATCTACGAAGGCAGCCGAGTAGGACAATCCGTCGACGGCTTCGTGCGGGAATTGCAGGCACGATTCGCCCGTGCGACTTCCGGGCTGAAGAACGAGCGCGTCGTCGGCGTGGTGGTGGCCTATGGCGGCGAAGTCGCCTGGAGCGACATCTTCGCGTCGAGCCATCTCTTCAATCATTACTGGGACAAGCTGCTGCGCAGCTACGCGGTGGAAGCCATGGCGCGCCCGACGTTCCGTGAAGTCGCTTCACGGGATTCCGCCGGCGATTTCTTGCGCAGGCTTAACGGGCGCGAGGTTCAGGAGAGCGAGCCGGGCGTGTACCGCTGGCGCGAAATCACCGATGGACGATTTGCGCAGATCGAGCTGGACGCGATTGAACCCAAGCCCATGACGCTGCACCGGCTGTTCCTGCACCGGACGTAAAAGCGTTTGCCTAAGATCGCTCCGGCAATCGGCGAACCTCGCTGCGATCCTCAATTTGCGCAAGCAGCTCGCCGGCCGTCGCACTCCACGAGGGATGGCGCAACTCTGGAGCGAGTTCGGCCAGCGGTGCGAGTACGAAGCGCCTTTGCGTCATGCGCGGATGTGGCACCTGCAATTCGGGCGTGTCAATCGCAGCTTCACCGTAAGTCAGGATGTCTATATCCAGCAGTCGCGGGCCTTTGGCAAATTCCTTCTTGCTGCCTAGCTGCACTTCGATTACGCGGAGAGCACGCAGCAATTCCAGCGGCGGCAATTGCGTTTCTGTTTCAACCACACAATTCAGAAACCACGGCTGGTCGGTAAAGTCCACCGGCTCGGTTTCGTAGAAAGAAGAAACGCGAGTCAGCTGGGCTCCCGCTCCCGCCAACGCCGCGATGCCATCGCGAAGATTTTTCTCGCGGTCGCTGAGATTCGATCCGAGGGAAAGATACACCGTAGTCATGACAGGCGCCAAGTAGCCACTGCGGCTAAAAAAGGCGGGGCTGGCGCCGCGGCAGTTCGCGGCCAAAATATTCGTAAGCGCGTTGCGTGGCCACGCGGCCGCGTGGAGTGCGATCGATCATGCCGATCTGCATCAGGTACGGCTCGTACATTTCCTCGATGGCGTCTTCCTCCTCGGCCAGCGCTGCGGACAGCGTCCCGAGGCCGACCGGGCCGCCTCCATACTTATCGAGCAGCGCCAACATCAGGTTGCGGTCCACTTCGTCAAGGCCATTGGCATCGATGCCCAGCATGGAAAGCGATTCCTGCGCCACGGTTTGCGTGATGCGCCCGGCGGCACGCACTTCCGCAAAATCGCGCGCGCGGCGCAGCAGCCGGTTGGCGATGCGCGGCGTCCCGCGGCACCGGCTGGCGATTTCTTCCGCGCCACCTTCGTCCATCTCGATATTCAGAATCTTGGCGGAGCGCCGCAAGATGATCAGCAAATCCTGCGGCTCGTAAAAATCCAGTCGGTGCACGATGCCGAACCGCGAACGCAGCGGCGCGGTGATCAATCCCGCTCGCGTGGTGGCTCCGATCAGCGTGAACTGACTCAGCGGAAACGGATGAATACGCGCGCCAGGCCCCTGCCCGATAATCAGGTCCACGCGAAAATCTTCCATCGCCGGATATAGCACTTCTTCAACCGCTGGCTGCAAGCGATGAATCTCATCGAGAAAGAAAACTTCCTTCTTCTCGAGCGAAGTGAGAATCGCTGTCAGGTCGCCCTTGCGTTCCAACAACGGCCCTGCGCTGGTTTTTATAGTGACGTTCAGTTCGTTAGCGATGATTTGCGCCAGCGTAGTTTTGCCGAGGCCTGGCGGCCCGTAAAGCAGCACGTGGTCTAGCGCCTCATCCCGGCTGCGCGCCGCTTCGATGGCAATCGATATATTTTCTTTCACGCGCTGCTGTCCGATGTATTCGCTCAGCCGCTTCGGACGAACAGTCGCGTCCATGCGCAAGTCATCAGCCAGCGCCGCTCCGGAAACGATGCGCGCGTGCTCGGGCTGCATCTTCTTTGCTGTTCCATCAGCCAACGGCTTGCCTCGTCTTGGGCGCGCTCAGCGCATGTAGCGCAGCGCGCAGCAATTTCTCAAAGTTTGCCGTGCCTGCGGTACGTTTGGCTTCCGCAACGGCGCTTTCCGCTGCGCGCTGCTCATAGCCAAGATTGATCAGTGCGGAAACCACGTCCGCCTCCACACCCGCCGGCGAAGCCGCGGCCGGCTTCTCGCCTGCTACCACAACTGTCTCCAGCTTATCCTTCAGTTCCACCACCATGCGCTCCGCGGTCTTGCGGCCGACGCCCGGAATCCGCGTCAACCGCGCCACGTCTCCCGTACGAATCGCCGGTACCAATTCCTCCACGCTCATCCCCGAAAGAATCTTCAGCGCCAACGACGGCCCCACGCCTGAAGCCCCGAGCAACATTTCAAAAAAGTGTTTCTCCCGCGAGGAAAGAAAACCATAAAGGGTCAGCGCATCTTCGCGTACATGCGTATGAATCAGCAGCGTGACTTCGGTGTGCAAATCGCCCAGCGATGCGTACGTTGAAAGCGGCACTGCCACCAGATAGCCCACACCGCCCACATCCACCAGAAGTTGGTTCGGCCGTTTATCCGTGAGCCTGCCGCGCAGTTGACCAATCATCGCCCGCCAGTATTGCCGCTTTCTCTTCGCCCGTCAACGCGCTCAGGGGATAGGGGATAGGAGCGAGCGAAACTGCCCACCCCCCAACGAAGCTCCAACTAGGGACTATTCATCATCGTCGATTCGGCTAACAATGTGGTTAGCATCGGTGTCTGGTAGAAACCGCTCCCTCGGGCTAAGCGCTACCCGTGGTTTCAATATCTCGCTGAGGTTCTTACCGAACGCCTGGGCTTCGTCTTGCTCAATCCTTAAGTTTCCCAAAAACATTCATGCGGAATGTCAACGACGTCGTTCCCGTCATCGCCTTTGCTGGCATCTGATGTATCCTCTGGTCGAATGAATGGAGTGATGGCATGAGACACTTTCTGACAATCGCAGCCGTGCTCCTGTTGCTCGCCGGAGCGCAGAGAGTACTGCCGCAATCTGACAGCGAGCATATTCGTAGTGGGGCAAAGGTGTTTGTCGAAAAGATGGACGGATTCGAGGACAACTTTGTGGCCGCGCTGCATGCGAAGCAGGTCCCCGTGGTCGTCGTCACCGACCGGGACAAAGCGGATTTTTTCTTTAGCGGTTATTGCAACATCTTTGGAGACCGTCATATTGAGGCGAACGTCAAAGCGGTCAATAAGGATGGGAACGTCGTTTTTGCTTATGACTACAACGACGCTTACCCGATTCATGGAAAACAGAGTGCAGCCGAAGCTTGTGCCAAGAATTTGAAGAAGAAAATGGTGATCCGCTAACGGCGATTTCAGTCCTCAAAGCCAGCTTGTATCCATTATGCAAATTCATCCGCCCGCGATTGCACCGACGATGAGGAGGGGTTCGCTTCCCGATACGACCGCGTCGGGCAGTGGGGCGTCGGGCTGCTCATGAGAAAGGTCCTCCCCGCAGGCAAAGAAGCGCAGGAAGGGCCGACGCGCCTGCGTGACGTGGTCGCGGATCGTACCGCTGAGCACCGGGTATCGACTCTCGAGCGCGTCGACGACGGATCGCTGTGTGACGGGCGCCTGAAGGTCGAGTTCCACTTCGCCGCTGATGCGCGCGAGCCCGCGCAGGTGCGGCGGGAGAACGACGCGAATCATGGCAGCGTCTGTACCTCAACCGACAGCACGCTTGGAAGATCACGCACAATCGGCGACCACGTGTCTCCGGCATCGGCGGATGCGTAGACTTGCCCGCCGGTGGTGCCGAAATAGACGCCGCATTTTTCGAGTGAGTCCACGGCCATGGCATCGCGGAGTACGTTGACGTAGCAGTTGGTTTGCGGCAGACCTTTGGTGAGCGCCTCCCACTCGTTTCCGCCGTTGCGACTGCGGTAGACGCGCAGCTTGCCATCCGGCACGAAGTGCTCTCCGTCGCTCTTGATCGGCACGACGTAAATGGTTTCCGGCTCGTGCGCGTGAACATCGATCACGAAGCCAAAGTCGCTGGGAAGATTTCCGCTGACTTCCTGCCAGGAATCCCCGGCGTTGTCACTGCGCATAACGTCCCAATGTTTCTGCATGAACAAGACGCCGGGACGAGCGGGGTGCATGGCGATGTGGTGAACGCAGTGGCCGATCTCGGCATTCGGGTCGGGAATGTACGGGGAGTGCAGGCCACGGTTGATCGGCCGCCACGTCGTGCCTCCATCGTCCGTTCGGAACGCGCCTGCCGCCGAGATGGCGATGAACATCCGCTTCGCGTCCTTCGCATCCAAAATAATCGTATGCAAACACAAGCCGCCGGCGCCGGGTTGCCACATCGGCCCGGTGCCGTGGCCGCGGAGTCCCGCAACCTCCTGCCAGGTATGAGCGCCATCTGTGGTGCGAAACAATGCGGCGTCTTCTACTCCGGCATAGACTTCGTCCGGATCGGTGAGCGACGGTTCGAGATGCCAGACGCGCTTGAATTCCCAAGGATGCTGTGTGCCGTCGTACCACTGGTGAGTGGTGAGTGGCTTACCAGCGGCCTCAGACGTGTCATAGACGAATTTATTGCTTTCCCCTGCAGGCGGGGCATCCGGCTTCGGCATCACCTCTCCTCCGGGAGTTTCCCAGGTCTTGCCGCCGTCGTTTGAGCGCTGGATCACTTGTCCGAACCAGCCGCTCGACTGCGATGCATACAGGCGATTTGGGTCAACAGGCGAGCCCTTGAGGTGGTAGATCTCCCATCCCGCAAAATGCGGGCCGCTGACATCCCAGTGTTCGCGCTTGCCGTCCGACGTCAGGATGAACGCGCCTTTCCGTGTCCCGACTAGAACCCTAACCTTGCTCATCACTTCCTCCGGCTTGAAGTTTCAGGAGATGCTTCCATCGAACATCGAGCTGCAGCGGCGGTATCTTCCCACATTTACCCGGCGCAGCAGCCATTCATCTGGGGTCGAGGCAACCAGGTTTCGCCCTCTACTCGTAGCGCAACGCAACCATCGGGTCTACTTTTGTCGCTCGCCGCGCTGGAATGAAGCAAGCTAACAGCGCCGTCCCGACCAGCAGTAGCGTTACACCACCGAAAGTCAGCGGATCTGTGGCGGTCACGCCAAAGAGCAGCGACTCCACCGTTCGCGTCAGTGCCAGCGCGCCAGCAATCCCAATCGCCACGCCAACAAAAATAGTGCGCAATCCCTGGCTCAAAATCATCCTCAGAACGTCGCCAGAGCCCGCGCCGAGCGCCACTCGCACGCCAATCTCCCGCGTGCGCCGGCTGACCGAATAAGCCATGACGCCGAACACGCCGGCCGTTGCCAGCAGCAACGCGACAATCCCGAAAAATCCGATGAGAATCACGTTGAATCTTCGCGATCCCAGCGAAGCCGAATACACTTGCAAGAACGTCCGGAAGTTCGCCGGAACCTCCGGATCGAGGTCGTGCAGGATGCCTCGCGCTGCCGAAGTCACCAACCCTGTGTCCGCCTCGCTGAGCATGGTCACGGTGATTGCCGCTCGCGGCCGCTGAAACAGATTCACATAAACGGTCGGACGCGGCGGCACATCGAGGCCATATTCGTGAACGTCGCCCACCACCCCGACAATCGTCAGCAATCGCAAATCGCCATCCATATTCCCAAATTCGATGGTGTGCCCGATCGGATCCTGCCCGGGCCAGCGGTCGCGCGCCAGCGATTCGCTGATCACCGCCACGTGCGGAGAATTTGCGCCGTCATGTTCGTCAAAGATTCGCCCGCGAATCAGCGGAATTCCCAGAACCTGAAAGTATCCGTCCGTGACCACTCCGAAATCTGCGTTGCCGATGCGTTCTTTCTGCTGAGACAGCGCGCCGAAGCCCTCCATGCTCTTGGGAATCTCGTTCTGGCTCATCAGCAAAAACATCCCGTCGGGAAGTCCACCCTCTACCATCGGCAGTCCGCTGGTCGCGCCCACTTTGCGCACGCCGGGCACCTGTTTCAACCGGTCAATCAAATTGGAAAAGAAAATCCCCTGACTCGATTTCGCTTTAGGATCCTCCACCCACGGCAGCGAGACATCCATGGTGACAACTTTCTCCACCCGGAAGCCCGGATTCACTTCCAACACCTTCATCAAACTGCGCCCCACCAATCCCGCTCCCACCACCAGCACCAAGGTAATCGCAATCTGCGCCGCCACAATCATCCGGCCTACGCGCTGGCTGCCTTGCGAACCCGCTTGCCCACGTCCGCCTTCCACCAGCGCGTTGCGCGGATCCCCGGAAGTTGCCCGCACGGCCGTGAACGCTCCGAGTCCCCCGGCGACCACCCCGGAAAGCAGCAACGCGAACCCGAGCACTGGAATACTGATCGAAACACTGTCCAGCCGCGGCAAATTGCCCGGCGCCAGCGCCAGCAAACCGGCCACGCCGCCGAACGCTCCCAGCACACCCAATCCCCCGCCAACCAGCGAAAGCAGCAAGGCCTCCGTAAGGAATTGCCGGATCAGCCGTCCGCGCTCCGCGCCCAGTGCGCTCCGAACCGCCAACTCGCGATCTCTCACCGAAGCTTGTGCCAGCAGCAAATTCGCCACATTCGCGCAAGCCACCAGCAGCAGAAACATCACCGCGCCCAGCAGCACCAGCAGCGCCGGCCGCGCTTTGCCGGTGATCGAATCCTGCAGCGGGATTACCGTTCCGTCCTTCAGCAGATAATCGTTTTGTTCGCTTGAGCTGTCGTGAATGCGCCGCGCAATCGCGCTGATGTCGCGATTCGCCTGCTGCACACTCACGCCGTCGCGCAGACGCCCGACCGCTGAGTAGTTATGCGAAGTCCGGCTCGAATTCTCGCCGTCGAGATCCGCCGGCAGCCACAAAGCCACATCCGGCGGGAATTGAAAACCCGCCGGGAGTACGCCGATAACTGAGTATGCCGCGCCGTCAATTTTCAGGTGCGCTTGCGAAACATCTCTCGAAGCTCCCAGGTATTGCCTCCAGTACCCATAGCTGACCAGCGCGGTAGGCCCGGCTCCTTTTTTGGCGTCGTCGGTGCTGAAGTCCCGCCCGAAGAGCGGCTGAATCCCGAAAACCTTAAGAAAGTCGGGCGAAACGTGGGCCACCGTCGTGCGCGTCGGTTGCGCAGCCCCCGAAACGGATACTTCGTACTCGTTGTATTTCGCAATCGCCTGGAAGCTGCGGTTCTGCTCGCGGAAGTCGTCGAAATTGGGGTCGGCAAGACGCGACCTCCGGCCCTCCGAGCTGACCTCGTACACGGCCATGATCCGGTTCGCATCGCGGTACGGCAGCGGGCGCAGCAATACGCCGTAGACCACGCTGAAGATGGCTGTGGTCGCGCCGATAGCCAGCGCCAGCGTAAACACCATAACTGCAGTAGCCCCGGGATTCTTGCGCAGTTGCCGCAGACCATAGCGGCAATCCGAAACTACAGACCGGAGCCAGTTCCCCAGCCGCTCTTCGCGAACCTGTTCTGCCATTGTTTGGTCCCTCCAGGTTGTCTGCCCGACGTTGGAAGCACACTCAGTGCGGATGCTCGCACAGCCCGCCGAAATGTATATACGCGGGAAAGGACACAAAGTTCAGACGGAGTTGCCGCCAAACCGTTTCGAGAAAACGCTACCGATGCCGTTCTCGCACGGTCAACTGCCGGTGTTCAGGACGCTGTGGCTTTCGTTGCGGCTTTGTAACGTCCCGGAACCGCGCGCGTAGCAATCGCGATGCGATTCCACGTGTTGATAACCGACGCGACCAGCGTCAGGTCCACGATTTCCTTTTCGTTGAATTGCTTCTTCACTTCCTCATAAACGCCATCGGGAACGTGCGTCTGCGCCACGTTGGTGATCGCTTCCGTCCACGCCAGCGCCGCGCGTTCGCGCTCGGTATAGAACGGCGTCTCGCGCCAGGCATCCAGCTCATACAAGCGCTGCTCGGTTTCTCCGCCGGCGCGCGCGTCGATCGAGTGCATATCGATGCAGTAGGCGCAGCCGTTGATCTGCGAAGCGCGCATCTTCAGCAAGTGAATCAGTTTGTGATCCAGGCCGCTGTTGGCGATGTATTTTTCCAGCTCCAAAAGAGATTTCAGGGCCTCCTGCCCATGTCTGCGATAGTCGATTCTCGGCTCCATGGATCTGCTCCTGTAATGTAGTTTGGGCTCCGGCTGGATAGATGCCCCGGCAAATTGCCCGGTCACTTGGAAAAACTGGGCAGGAGTGTCGCGGCGACCGGTTCAGCGGCGCGAACGGTCTTTGCGAATCGCTTCGTCCACCAGCGCTTCGAGTTCCGCGCGCGTGAGCGTTACGCGGTCGCCGCGGCTCGAGCTGTCGTCCGACGTAACCGGTAGCTCCGCTCCACCGCCCGGCGGCGACACCACCGAATAGCGCGGCCGCGCAGCCATCAGCTTGGCCACTTCCCGGCTGGAAAGCAGTTTCGGTTCGCCGACCGACTCCGCCACCTGAACCACTTTGGCGAACTGCTCGATCGTCTCCATCTGATGAAAAGCCGCCAGCAAATCCGGGCCGCAAGTCACTGCGCCGTGATTCGCCAGCAGCATAGCGTCGTAGTTGAGCACGAAAGGTTCAATCGCCGCGCTCAGTTCTAGAGTTCCCGGAGTGGCGTAGCGTACCAGCGGAATCTGGCTCAGGCCCACGATGATTTCCGGAAGCAGCGCCTGGTCCAGCGCTCGGCCCGCCACCGCAAACCCGGTCGCGGTAGGCGGATGCGCGTGGCACACCGCGTTCACGTCCTCGCGCGAGCGGTAAATCAGCAGATGCATGGCCAACTCGGAAGAAACCTTGCGCTTTCCCGCAATGTGCCGGCCATCCAAACCGGTAATCACCAGGTCGTCCGGTGCCAGCATGCCCTTGTTCATGCACGTGGGCGTCGCCAGGATGCGATCGCTATCGAGCCGAATCGAAAGATTGCCTTCGCACGCTACGATAAATCCGCGTTCATACATCCAGCGGCCCACCGTACAAATATCGCGGCGGTGCTGCTCTTCGCTTTTGGCATGACCAAAAAGAACGTTGTCTTCAGACATGGGCGCAGCAGCGTTTTTGGCGGAAAACCCACGCTGCGGGGCGAAAGCTTACACACTTCGCGCCTCTGACGCCAGTATTTTAGTACGTGTTCAAAATTGCACACGTCGGGGATGCCAGCCGGAGCGCCGGCGGCACTTCCCGCTTCCAGGCAATAGATTCGGCCTGCGTATGGTTATTGTTTAAGCGTAAATACCGCGCAGTTTTAGCGCGTTAGCCACTCGATCGATTGCCAGCATATACGCGGCGATGCGGTTGTTCACTCGGTGCGATTCGGCGTAACGCACCACTTCATCGAATGCGTTAACCATGATGTCCAGCAGCCGTTCGTTGACTTCCTGCTCCCGCCAGAAGAACCCCTGGCGATCCTGGACCCACTCGAAGTAGCTCACCGTCACGCCGCCGGCATTCCCGAGAATATCCGGCACCGTAAAGATCCCCTTGCTCTCGATAATTGCGTCCGCTTGCCACGTCGTGGGCCCGTTCGCGCCTTCGCAGAGAATCTTCGCCTGCACCTGCGCGGCGTTTTTCTCGGTGATCTGGTTTTCGATGGCGGCCGGAATCACGATGTCGCAAGGTTGGAACAACACATCCTTGGCGCTCATTTTCGTTCCGCCGCCCGGAAAATCCTGCAACGCTTTCTTTTGCGTATAAATCCAGTCGATAACCTTGGGAACGTCAAACCCGTTTTCGTTGTACAAGCCGCCGCCGATATCCGCGAGCCCCACGATTTTGTAGCCGGCTTTCTGCATCAAGTCCGCAGCCATCGAACCCACGTTGCCGAATCCTTGTATGACCACGCGGCAGCCCGGCTTCTTCATGCCCAGCTTCTCGAGCGCCTTATCGCAGCAAATCATCACCCCTCGTCCGGTCGCCTCACGCCGGCCACGCGAGCCGCCCAGTTCGATAGGCTTTCCGGTGACCACTGCCGTCGTAGCTTGTCCCACATGCATCGCGTAGGTGTCCATCACCCACGCCATGGTCTGCTCGTTCGTGCCGACGTCCGGCGCCGGAACATCGCGCTCCGGCCCCAGCCAGTTGGCTAGCTCCGCGGTGTACCGGCGCGTTAACCGCTCCAGTTCGCCGCGCGACATCTTGCGCGGATCGCAAATCACTCCGCCTTTCGCGCCCCCAAACGGAATATTGACCACCGCGCACTTCCAGGTCATCCACGTTGCCAGCGCGCGCACTTCGTCCAGCGAAACGTCTGGCGCGAAGCGGATCCCGCCTTTGCCCGGCCCGCGCACCGTCGAATGCAGCACGCGGTATCCAGTGAACACTTCCAGCGTCCCGTTATCCATTCCGATCGGAATGTACAACGTGATTTCTTTGCTCGGATATTTCAGATAGCGATACAGCCCCTGTTCCAGTCCGAGTTTTTGTGCAGCAACCTCGAAGCGCGCCTCCGCGTTCTGGTAGACGTTCATCTCCTCGGGTACAGGCGCTTGCGACATGCGAAGTTCTCCTTTTTCGCGGGCGCAAACTGTCCACGCGAGGCACGATTCGGCCTGTAAGGTCTGCTCAGGCGCGATTGGAAGGCCAACAAGAGCGTGCTCGGCGGCTACCCTTCCGTGAGCAACGCCAATTGGCCGGGCCGCCAGTATACGAACGCGGCGCGCTGGCCGCAAGCGCAGCTGGAAAAGCCCCAGTCCCCAGCCACCAGCCAAACAACTTCAAGAAGCTGTTGCCGCAAAGCTCGCTTTGAAAAAGCTGATAGTTTCGCGAAGGCCATCTTCCAGGCTAACTTTCGGCTCCCACTGCAAAATGCGCTTGGCTTTGCTGATATCCGGGCAACGTTGCTTCGGATCATCCTGCGGCAAAGGCTCAAACACGATCTCCGGAGCATTCTGAAAGTGTTTTCGCACGCGTTCTGCGAATTCGAGAATGGTAATTTCCTGCGGATTGCCGATGTTGGTTGGCAGGTGCTC
>Ga0207015_1245_pt1 | contig 10983 bp, 8 predicted proteins | sample Alteio_BWMinCont_53_FD_153486 | JGI IMG/M metagenome (GOLD analysis project Ga0207015, IMG submission 153486) | Enriched cells from forest soil in Barre Woods Harvard Forest LTER site, Petersham, Massachusetts, United States -... | ecosystem: Environmental > Terrestrial > Soil > Temperate forest >...
CAACGTGCAGAAACTGAGCGCCGCCGAAGCTGCTTCGCAGAGCAGCGGCTCCGGCGGACGCAAGTAAACTGCCAGCTTACCGCGGAGCCGCAAATGCCGGTCGGCCTGCTCACTCTCGAGTTGCACATCCCCGAGGCCCACTCGCTGAAAGATAAACGGCAGATCGTGCGCAGCTTGAAGGACCGGCTGCGCAAGCGTTTCAATGTAGCGGTAGCGGAGATGGAGTATCAGGATGTGTGGCAGCGCGCGATCATCGGAGTGGTGACACTTTCCACGGCGGAACAGCACGTGGAAGAATCGCTGCAACTTGTGCTACAAGAAGCGGACCGGCAACTGGGACGCATGCTGGTCAATCACGTAGTAGACTTTCTTTAGAGAGAAAAACAAGAACGGAGATGGGCACAGTCAATCATCGTCACGAGCGCGTGGGCGAGGAAATCGCGCACGAACTCAACGCCATGCTGGCCGGCGAGCTGAAAGATCCGCGGCTCGAAGGCATGATCGTGGTCACCTCGGTGCGCGTGCAGCCGGACATGCGCCACGCGCGCGTCTTTGTCAACGCCAAGGGCACTCCGAAAGAACAACAAGACGCCATCAAGGCGCTGGAGCATGCCGCCGGGTACATTCGCGGCGAACTGGTCGAAAGGCTGCAAATACGCCGCACACCGGATCTGCACTACACCTTGGATCACTCGCAGGAACATGTGGAGCGCATCGATCAACTGCTCAAGGCCATGAAAAAGGACAATCCGTCCTCCAGCGCGTAGCCTCCCGCTCTCGACTCTATGCCACGCCAGCCGCAACCGGCGCCGTTTGACGGCGCGCTCGTCGTCAACAAGCCGCAAGGGAAGACGTCGCACGACGTGGTGGATGCGGTGCGGCATCTGGCGGGTTTTCGGCAAGTGGGGCACCTGGGCACACTCGATCCGCTGGCGACGGGTGTATTGGTGCTGCTGCTGGGCCGGGCCACGCGGCTGGTGCGCTTCTACTCGGGACGGCGCAAGCGCTACACCGCTGGATTTCGTTTCGGGTTCGCCACGGATACGTATGACTCGGACGGCGAAGCGCAGGGACCGGACGCTGCGCCGGCGCTCGACGCCGCGACTCTCGAGCGATTCGCGGCGGAGCGCGTTGGGCGGTTCGAACAGATGCCGCCGGCATTTTCCGCCAAGAAGATTCGCGGCCGCCCGGCGTATGAACTGGCCCGCAAGAAACAGGTGGTCGAACTGAAGGCTGTGGAGATCGAGATTTTTGAGTACAAGCTCACCGGCATTGAAGGGAATCTCGCGCGGTTAGTGATCGAGTGCTCGTCCGGAACGTACATTCGCTCGCTGGCGCACGAAATGGGCAAGAAGCTGGGCTGCGGTGCGCATCTTGCCGAGATCACGCGTACGGCCGTGGGCGAATTCTCAATCGAGCAAGCGATGGACCTGGAAGAACTGGCGGAAGCCGCGCGCGGCGGAAAATTTGCCGAGCGCCTGATTCCGCTGGAGCACTTACTGCCGAATTTCCCGCGAATCAACGTGTTGCCGGTGGTGGAAAGGCGGGTGCGGCACGGAACGAATTTCAACGTTTCGATCGCGCAAATCCAGCCGGGAAAGGTCGAGGCGGTTCCCGGAGCGACCGTGGAACTGGATGGCGGGCAGCCGACGGCGCCGCGGCTACGCGTTTTCGACCAGCAGAATAAATTAATTGCCATCGCGGAAGCGGTGGTTCCGCGGACCTATCGACCTATCGTGGTTTTCGAAGCGCTGCCGTAGCGACTGCTGGGCGGCTTGCCAGTGTCGCCGTGCAACGTTATTCTTTTTTTGGCTGATCCACACTCATGAGTTCACGAGCAACGCAGAGCATTGACCCGCGCTTCGCTTCCGGCGAGAGTCACCTGATTTCCGTGCAAGATAGCGAAGGACGCTTGACGGACGAACTTCCAGAGGATGCGGGGCGAAGAGGCGAGCAACTTTGCGCTCAGCTCGAAGCCGGCAACATTCTCTTCTTCCCGAAAACGCCGTTCGAGATTTCCGCTGCCGAACGCGCCGTCCTGCTCGGACAGAAGCAGACCAGCGCCGCGTACCACAAAAACGTAGCGTATCGCCCGGCCGAGGATCGCGTTACCGGTCTGGACAAATCGGAATCCGAAGAAAACGAACAACTACGCGGGATTCTGCGGCACTATTCGCAGGCTGCCGCGAAATTCCTAGGCGAGTTGTTGCCGGCCTACGCCGGCAAATGGAAACTCGATTACGCGAGCTACCGCCCCATCGAAGAACGCGGACGCACGGCACGCTTGCATGCGCGCAACGATTTGTGCCATGTGGACTCTTTTCCCACGCGTCCGACCAACGGCGACCGCATCCTGCGTTTCTTTACCAATGTAAACCCGGTGCAAAACCGCGTTTGGCTGACCGCGCAAACGTTTGAAGCCGTGGCGGCACATTTTGCTAGAGCCCTTGGTCTTCCGGGGCCGCAAGGCGCAAATCCCATCAGCAGCGGTTTGCGCGCCTTGGCGCGGGCCGCGCACTGGCCCGGAGCGAATCGCTCGCCTTATGACACTTTCATGCACCGCTGCCACAACGCCATGAAGGAAGATGCGCAATTTCAGCAGAACTCTCCCAAGCAGCGCTGGGAGTTTCCGCCGGACTCCACCTGGATCGTGTTCACGGATTGCGTGAGTCACGCTGTTCTGGAAGGGCAATACGCGCTGGAGCAGACGTTCATCGTTTCGCGGCAGGCGATGGTCGCTCCGCCGCGTTCTCCAGTGTCCATACTAGAAAAGCTGGCCGGCTATCCGCTGACCCGCGCGCGCTAGAGGCGGGCCGATAGCTGCCGCAGCCCGTGCAAGCGCTTATTGCCGCGAGGGAGTTTCCGCGGGATCCTGGCCGTGGCTGGCCAGCGTATCGCCGCGGCCGGCGTAGAAGGTGCGTTCGATTCTGGTGGGAGTACGCAAGCGCCGCGGCGTGACCAGAATCACCAACTCGGTGTTGTTCAGCGAAGTGCTGCGGTTTCCGAACGCATATCCAACCACCGGCAGGTTGGCAAATCCAGGCAAGCCAGTGATGGCGCGAGTCTCTTCACGGTCCGTCAAGCCTCCGATCAGGCTAGGCTGATCTTCTTTCACGCGCACGGTCTGCGTGATCGTGCGATTGGAAATAATGGGAATGCCGTTGATGTTGGCCCCGCTCAGCGCGCGAATCTCGAATTCGAGCTGTAAGGTCACTTCGTGGTTGGCGTGCAGCGCCGGTGTCGCTTTCACTTTAACGCCCAGATCGATGAACTCCGACCCAGGGTACGGCTGCTGCGCCGCGCCGTTGGTACCCAGAAAATTTGTGGAGTTCAGCACCACGGTGACTTGCCCCTGGGCGTTGGTGGGATTGTCGGCGATGGCCACGTCTGTGGACGTGGTGCCTTCTAGAGAAGCCGCGATAATCGCGGAAGGGCTGGTTCCGGCGGGCGGCTCGATTAACGGCGAGAAAACGCCCAGACCGGCGTTGATCAGTACGGAGAAGGTGTTGGTCCCGGAGTCGCTGGTCACGATATCCGGGATGCCGTCGCCGTTGAAGTCGGATACCGCGATTCCGGTTGGAGCGGTGCTGGTGCCGATGGCGACCGGAGAGAGCGGACCTGGCGCGAAGGTGGCGTCGCCATGATTCAACAGAATCGTCAAGCTGGCGTCGGTTTGATTGAGGACCGCGAGATCCAGGCTGCCGCTGGCATCAAAGTCGCCTGCCGCCAGCGCTACCGGCCCGTTGCCAACCAGAGTTGCGGGAGCGGGGATGGTGAACGTTCCATCGCCTTTACCCAGCAAAATCGAAACTTCACCGGGAGTCGAGGGTGCATTGTTGTTGGCAAGCACCGCCAGATCCGCCTGGCCATTCGCATCAAAATCGCCTGCGACCATGGCGACGGGATTGAGCACGCCGCCTGGCAAGGCAATCGGAGAATTCGGCGCGGCGGTAAATCCGCCCTTGCCGTCTCCCAGAAAAATGGAAACGTTGCTGGCGGCAAAGCTGGTCACGGCGAAATCCTGGTTGCCGTCGGCGTTGAAATCTCCGGTAACAATGGCGCTCGGCTCGTTGGGCACCGTAATTGGCGAACCGGTAGCTTCGGTGAACGTGCCGTCGCCCTTGCTCAGAAAAATCCGCACGGTGTTTGCGGTGGGGTCGGTGATTAAGAGATCGTGGAATCCACTGCTGGTCAACACCGCCGACCTGATCCTGGGTTGTACGGAAGGCGCACTGGCACGTGTGGCTCCCAAAGAGAACGCCGGATTTGGCTGAGTAAATGTTCCGGCCTGCGTGCCGCCCTGGTTCATCAGGATCGAAACGGTGTTGTCGATCTCATTGACCACCGCCAGATCCTGCAATCCATTGTTCTGGAAGTCGGCGGCGACCAGATCTACCGGCCCGACACCCACGTTGTAGGTGGTGCTGGGAAACGGATTGGCTGCCCCGCCCGGATTCGGCGTCAAGCCCGCCGTGAGGTTTCCGGTGAGGCTTCCGGAGAGCAAGGAGAGCGTGACCGGAAAACGGTCGCCCACGAAAAAAGTGGCAGGCTTGTTGTCCTGTGCGCGCAGCAGCACTTGCCGGCCGCTCTGGACGGTCGTCAACGCGTCCGAGAAGTTCGCCGCGCTCCCTGGCAGCGTCAGCAGCAGCGTACTCTTGCCTCCGCCCACAGTTACGAACGGCGGCACCACCGAACTCAGGCTTAACGCGCCGCCGGTGGTCGCCGCTCCGAAAACCCCTGCGAGCAGCGTCAGCAGCGCGGTTATGTCCTTCGCCTGCCGCAACTGCGTCAGAATGTTGGGGTCCACCGCGAACAGTTTGGCGGTGGAAGGGAACTGCACCCCCAGGTTTCGCGCAGCGTCGCGGTCCACTTCGAGCAGTTCAGCCTCCAGCAGGATCTCCCCGCGGGCGTCGTCAGCCTGTCGCAGGATCTCACCAGCCAGCGCCAGCCGGTCCGGGCTATCCCGCATGGTGATGCTGCGGCTGCGGGTATCCAGCTCAATGTGCGTGGCTCCGGTGATATCGCGCAAAATGCGCAGCAGCTCGGAAACTTCTTCTGGTGACACGGCGCCGCGTAGCGGAAACGTTTGCTCGAGCTCCACTCCGTACTGCTTGCGCTTTTCCGAGGTGTCCGGAGTCACGAACAACATGGTGGAATCGACAGGTCGCCAGAAGCTCGCCGTTTGCACTCCCAGCAGCCGCGCCGCGGTGTAGAAATCCACGTCCTCGACCTTCAACTTGACGTTTCGCGTTGCCAGATCCGGGTCGAAGGCCACCTTCAGCCCGAACGCCGACGTCAGTTGCTCGTAGACGGATTTGGTGTCTCCGCGCAGATCGAGGTTGCGCCGGCCGGCTTGCGGCTTCAACTGCGGCAGCCCGGAGGGCGAAGGTCCCGCACTCACCTGTTTCTCGGGCTCCTCGGCCATGGCTTTCATTTCGAGCAGCCGCTGCGCCACGATGGTATTTCCGATATCGATGTGCAACGCGATGTTCAACTCGTCCACGGCACTGTCCACGTGCCCTTCGAGCGCCAGACGTTCCGCAGCTTCTACGTGTCCGCGAACCAGCCTGGATTTCAGCGTTGCTCCATGCTCCACGATGGACTGGTCGTTCGGCGCAAATCGTGCCGCCTCGTCGTAAGCGTCCAGTGCCTCTTGCAGCCGGCCTTCGGATTCCGCCTTTTCGCCCCTCTCGACCGCCTTGCGGGCCCGCTTGGGATCCATCTTGACGGCTGTTGAGTGAGCGGATCGCTTTCCGGTGGTTTGCTCATTTTGCGCAGAGAGCTGCGGGCACGCCAGCAGGGCGCATAGCACCAGCGAGGTGGCCTGCCGTCCAATTTGAGCGGTAAACATGAGCAGTGTATTCTACCTTGGCGATATAGGACCGTTGTGGTCCGATTGACGGAAATCCTTCTCTACGGTACACTTATTCCGTAGTTGCAAGTCAATTACAACTGGAGTTTTGTTGCTTTCTGCCTTTCTCATCGCTCTCCGCGAAGGCGTTGAAGCCGCGCTGGTTGTCGGCATCATCCTGGTCTATCTCTCGCGCACTGGCCGCTCTCAGCTGAGCCGCTTCGTCTGGGCCGGAGTCGCCTCGGCCACCGCGCTGAGCCTGGCCGTCGCCATTGCCCTGGAGCGCTTCCGCATCAGCGAAGACGGCTTTGAGGGGCTCATGCTCCTCATCGCTTCCTTCTTCGTGGTTACGATGATCATCTTCATGAATCGCGTTGCGCGCCACCTGAAAAAAGAAATCGAGCAGAAAGTGGAATCTTACGCGGCCAAAGCCGGGCGAGCCGCCGGGTGGGGCATCTTTCTCTTCGTGTTTCTGATGGTTCTGCGCGAAGGCGCGGAGCTGGCCATTATTTTGCGCGCGGTCGAGCTTTCCACGGAAGGCATCCAGACCTGGATCGGCACACTGGCGGGAATCGGCGCGGCTGTCGCCGTCGGGCTGTTCTTCTTCAAAGGGACGTTGCGCGTCCCGCTGCATCGCTTCTTCGCGGTCACCAGTGTGATTCTAATGCTGGTGGCCTTTCAGTTGGCATTAACGGGCGTTCACGAATTGAGCGAAGCTCGTTGGCTGCCTTCCAGCAAGCAGGAAATGGCGCTGATCGGTCCCATCGTTCGCAACGAACTATTTTTCTTCGTTTTTATTTTCGGTGCAGCCGCTCTTCTGGTGTTGCGCGAATGGCAATCCGCGTCGCAAGCTTCGGCCACAAAAGAAGCCGGCAATGATGCTGAAAAACGTCTGCTGGAAGCCCAGAATCGCCGCAGCCGCCGCTGGATGGTCGCCGCCGCCGTGGCTTCACTGGCCGTCATCCTCGTGCTCACCGCCGACTTCATTTACGCTCGCGCCAATTCCGCGCCGCCCAGCGCTCGCGTGGTGGCCGCTTCCGGCAACGAAATTCGCATTCCCATTTCCTCGGTGCAGGACGGCAATCTGCATCTCTTCACCGTGAACACCGGCGGCCAATCGATTCGCTTCATGATCATCAAGAAACCCTCCGGCTGGGGCACCGCCCTTGACGCTTGCCGCATCTGCGGCGCGGAAGGTTATCGCCAGGACGGCCAAAACGTAGTGTGCCGCCACTGCGCCTCCGCGATCTACGTCCCCACTATCGGCGAATCCGGCGGCTGCAACCCCATTGGCGTCCCTGCCCACACTGACGGCTCCGACCTGGTCCTCGACCTGACCACACTGACCCAAGCCCTGACCGAGGTCCCCAAATGACCGCCTCTATGGAGTGCTGCGGCTCGCCGCCGCTTTTGCCGCCTAAGCCCTACCCAGTTCTTCGCGATTGCCACGATCGTCCGATCGCCGCTGTAGTGGCGCAACATGCTGCGCCCGTCCGTTCCGTTCGGACTGTCAACTTTCAATTTTTGACGATCAACTGACCACCATGTTCCTCCGCTTAGTCTCGGACTCCTTCACCCGCCGCCCGCGCCGCAAACTCCTCACCGGCGCCGCGCTGGCTCTGGGCATGGCCGTAGCCACCGCAGCCCTGAGCGTCTCGCTCGACGTAGGTGACCGCCTGGCCCGTGAATTTCGCAGCCTCGGCGCAAATTTAATCGTCACTCCGCAAGCCGACTCCCTCCCGCTGGAAATCGGCGGAGTAGACTATCGCCCCGTAAACTCCGGCGCCTACCTCCCCGAATCCGACCTGCCCAAAATCAAATCCGTCTTCTGGCACAACAACATCATCGCCTTCGCGCCCGTTCTCGAAATGCCGGTGCAAGTCTGGTCACCGGGTTCCAAGAATTGGTCTTCGCCTGGAACCGTGACCAGCGTTTCTCTGATGGGCACCTGGGCCAACCGTCCCGTGTATCTGAATGACGGCTCGACCTTTGTTACCGGCATTGACAAAACGAATCCCTGGTTTGAAGTCGAAGGGAAGTGGTTCGCCCCGGATGCAGGCACCACCAAACGAGTCAATGTTCCTCTCAACGAACTCCCGCCAGGGGCAGTTGGCGGCCACACATATGTTCCCATTCCAAATGAGTGTGTCGTCGGCACCAAGGTTGCCACACGAATGGGCGTTCACGTCGGCGACCAGCTCAATGTGACGCTTCCGGATCGCGAGCAGATGCAAGCCTACTTTGGCACTCAGAATTTGGGCTGCTCTATTACTGGCATTCTCTCCACCGGCGGCGCGGAAGAGGACGCTGTCCTGATGCCGATTGCCCCCGTGCAATGGCTTGCACGCCAGCCCGGTCAATATCGCAAGCTGTATGTCTCCGCTCTCACCAAACCTGAAGACGACTTTGCCCGCCGCAACATCAAGACCATGTCTCGCGACGAATTCGAGCGCTGGTCCTGCAGCCCATACGTTTCCTCCATCGCTTATTCGATACAGCAAGTTCTTCCCGGCTCGGACGTCCGCGTCATCCGCCGCGTAGCTGAAGGCGAAGGCGCGATCCTCACGCGCGTCCGCATTCTGCTCTGGCTGGTCACGGCCGCATCGCTACTCGCGGCCGCTCTAGCCGTAGGCGCATCTTCCGCTGCATCCGTGATCGAACGCCGCACCGAAATCGGCCTGATGAAAGCTCTCGGCGCGGCGTCCGCCAAAGTTGGTTTTCTCCTTGCCGCCGAACAGCTCCTCCTGGCCTTCGTAGGAGGCGGCGTAGGCTACGCACTTGGCATTCTTCTCGCGCGTATTCTCGGCGAAAGAGTTTTCGGCGTAGCCCCGCAACCCTCTCTCTTAGTTTTGGCCGTCGTACTCGTCCTGGCCGCCGTCGTCACCCTGCTCGGCAGCGCCATCCCCCTTCGCCGCGCGGCGCGTTATGAGCCCGCGCCAATTCTCCGAGGCGAATGACCATGCCCCCCGCGCTCACCTCGAATCGCAGCATGTTCTGGCGCATCGTCCGCCGCCTAATCACCGCTCACCGCGGCCGCCTCTTCGTCATCCTCCTAGCCCTAAGCGCAGGAGCCACCATCACCGCCGCCCTCCTAAACCTCCAAGTCGACGCCAAGCGCCGCCTAACCACCGAATTCCGCGCCTTCGGCCCCAACGTAATCATCGCCCCCAGAGTGTTCATCGACTCGACTCCGACAAAGCACTCCGCGACCCTGCCCGAATCTCTGTTGCAGCAGCTGCCGCATCAGAGTGGTGACCGATTGGTGCCCGCCGCCGGCTTCCTATACACAACCGCTGACTTCACAGCCTACAGCGACGAAGGAATACATAATGTTCTTCTTGGCTCCGGGCATGCCGTCTTTACGGGTTACCGATCTGTCGGAGACGAACTGAGCCAGATACTGCCTCACAAGAACGTCGAGGGCGATAACATGGTTATTCTCGACGCCGAAGTCTGTGAGATTGGAGAGAAACTCGCCTCGCGGTTTGGTCTTCATGTGGGCGGCGTGTTGCAATTCAAGATCGGAGGAAAAGAAGGAGAATGCCTCATTTCGAAAATCCAAAGTTTTGGAGCGTCTGAGGACAGCCAAGTCTTCCCAGACCTTGAGACGCTCCAACAACTCGCTGGTTTTCCAGGGCAGGTTAGCCTCCTTCAATTGAACGTTCCGGGAACACAAAGGGAAATCGACAACTACATTGTCTTGCTCAAGCAGCAATTTCCCGACCTCGACGTCCGCCCCATCCGCCAATTCACCGAAGCCCAATCGAAAATCTACAATCGCATCTCCGGCTTGCTCAATTTCACTGTCGCTCTCGTCCTCGTCCTCACTGGCCTTTGCGTAATGGCCGCTATGACCAACGTCGCCATGGAGCGCCGTAACGACGTCGGCCTGATGAAAGCCATCGGCGGAGCCAGGCGCCGCGTCCTGCGCTTGTTCTTAGCCGAAGCTACGCTGCTCGGTCTCGTCGGCGGCATCATCGGAGCAGCCGCAGGAATCGCGCTTTCTATCTACCTAGGCAAAGCTGTCTTTGGCCTCGCAGCGCGCCCGCGCCTGATTGTGTATCCTGTTTCCGTGGCTCTCACCCTGATCGTCGCCATCCTCAGCGCCTATCCGCTCCGCCACCTGGCCAGTATCCGCCCTGCCTCCGTCTTCCGAGGCGAAGCATGAGCACTCCTCCGCAAGTCCTAATCGACAATCTCGCCAAACACTACGGCTCCCTCCGCGCCCTCAACGGCATCTCCTTTACGGTATCGCCCGGCGAATGGGTCGCTTTGATGGGTCCCTCCGGCTCCGGCAAAACTACGCTGATCAATATCCTCGGCGGCTTGGACACACTAACCTCCGGCAGCGTCATCGTTGACGGCGTCGATCTCGCCAAGCTCCGCGAAAATCATCTCACCCGTTACCGTGCGGAAAAAGTTGGCTTCGTGTTCCAGCAATTCCATCTGGTCCCGTACCTCAACGCCCTCGAAAACGTAATGCTGGCGCAATATTTCCATTCCATGACCGACGAGCAGCAAGCCGCCGAAGCTCTCAAGCGCGTAGGCCTCGCCGATCGCCTCGCGCATCTGCCCGCCGCACTCTCCGGCGGCGAACAGCAGCGCGTAGCCATCGCGCGCGCCCTGATCAATCAGCCGAAACTAATTCTCGCCGACGAGCCGACCGGCAATCTCGACGAAGCCAACGAAAACATCGTCCTGGAAATTTTCCGGGAGCTGCACAAAGCCGGCCACACCATCCTGATGGTCACGCACGACCCGGACATCGCTCGCCAAGCCGACCGCCGCATCGAACTAGCCCACGGCCATCTGCATTACGACACCGCGCAACACGGCCCCGGCCATCCGCTAGCCTGCCCGCTGGCCGACACCGCCGATTGCTGCACCACCAACGCAGTCAGCCACTCGCCAACCTCTGACGACCAAATTCGCTTCGATCATTTGCTAGAACAAATCTGGATTTGCGGCGAAGAAGGCAAGCCCGCGCTGACCGCCACTCTCCGCGCCGAAGGCCCCGCCGGCCAGCTTCCGCTGGTCACCCAAGAGCCAGCCACTCGCGTGCTCTCCCGCATGGCCGATCTCCGCTTGGTCGAGCTAAACAACGGCGACGTCCACCTAACGCCATCCGGCAG
>Ga0207015_1246_pt1 | contig 10957 bp, 5 predicted proteins | sample Alteio_BWMinCont_53_FD_153486 | JGI IMG/M metagenome (GOLD analysis project Ga0207015, IMG submission 153486) | Enriched cells from forest soil in Barre Woods Harvard Forest LTER site, Petersham, Massachusetts, United States -... | ecosystem: Environmental > Terrestrial > Soil > Temperate forest >...
AGTACCATGGGCGCTGGGGGTTTTCACGGCCGAGTTCGGGAAGGGATCGGGTGCGGGCCCCCCGCCAAAGCCACCAGGTCGTCTGGTCCATGAGTTTCAGTGATCAGTGATCAGTGATCAGGAAGAATGGGTTCTGGTGCATGTCCCCGGGCCTGGACCCGGGGATGTGTTGTGCCGAAGCGTTGATTGATCGCGTGTCTGGCCGCCTTGATCACTGATCACTGATCACTGATCACTGACGCCTGACGACTGACAACTGGATCGGAGCCTTTCGGGCGATCAGAACCGGTCAGCTTCATGGGTTGCCCCACTTCCACATCCGGCCTGTCAACGTGATGGTCTTTCACGGCCCTCAGGGAGACTTTGTTTTGAGGTAAGTTTCCCGCTTAGATGCTTTCAGCGGTTATCTTGTCCATACTTAGCTACCCGGCCATGCCACTGGCGTGACAACCGGTGCACCAGAGGTATGTTCATCCCGGTCCTCTCGTACTAGGGACAAATCCTCTCAGGTCTCCTTCACCCACGGCAGATAGGGACCGAACTGTCTCACGACGTTCTAAACCCAGCTCACGTACCACTTTAATCGGCGAACAGCCGAACCCTTGGGACCTGCTCCAGCCCCAGGATGTGATGAGCCGACATCGAGGTGCCAAACCTCCCCGTCGATGTGGACTCTTGGGGGAGATCAGCCTGTTATCCCTAGAGTACCTTTTATCCGTTGAGCGATGGCCCTTCCACGCGGGACCACCGGATCACTATGGCCGACTTTCGTCTCTGCTCGAGCTGTCACTCTCGCAGTCAGGCGGGCTTGTGCCATTGCACTCAGCAGCCGATGTCCGACCGGCCTGAGCCCACCATCGCGCGCCTCCGTTACTGTTTGGGAGGCGACCGCCCCAGTCAAACTACCCACCACGCAGGGTCCCGGACCGGGATGACCGGTCTCGGTTAGACAGCAAAAACACTCAGGGTGGTATTTCAAGGGTGACTCCACCTGACCTGGCGGCCCGGCTTCGATGTCTCCCACCTATCCTACACAGAGTTTTCCTGCTGCCACTGCGAAGCTATAGTAAAGGTTCATAGGGTCTTTCCGTCTGACCGCGGGTACCCCGCATCTTCACGGGGAATTCAATTTCGCTGAGCCGATGCTGGAGACAGTGGGGAAGTCGTTACGCCATTCGTGCAGGTCGGAACTTACCCGACAAGGAATTTCGCTACCTTAGGACCGTTATAGTTACGGCCGCCGTTTACCGGGGCTTCAATTCAGTGCTTGCACACCTCCTCTTAACCTTCCGGCACCGGGCAGGCGTCAGACCGTATACGTCGTCTCTCGACTTCGCACAGCCCTGTGTTTTTACTAAACAGTCGCTACCCCCTGCTCTGTGCCACCCCCGGATGGTTGCCCACCCGAAGGTCTCGCTTATCCCGAAGTTACGCGAGCAATTTGCCTAGTTCCTTCAGCATCGTTCTCTCAAGCGCCTTGGTATGCTCTACCAGTCCACCTGTGTCGGTTTCGGGTACGGTCTTTACGCCAGAGCTATTTCCCGGGATGCTTACAAAGCCTGGTCAATCCGATAAGACCAAACAACAGTTCGCATCCGTCACTTCTGGCAGGCCCAGGAATGTTGACCTGGTTCCCATCGACTACGGCTTTCGCCCTCGCCTTAGGGGCCGGCTGACCCCGCGCGGATTAACCTTGCGCGGGAACCCTTGGACTTTCGGCGACAGAGTTTCTCACTCTGTTTGTCGCTACTCATGTCAGCATTCGCACTTCCGATATCTCCAGCGCCCCTCACGGGTGCACCTTCGCAGACTTACGGAACGCTCCGCTACCGCTCAGTGATCAGTGGTCAGTGATCAGTGGTCAGGAGAAAGTTCGGTTTGTTGGCGGGCGAGAAGGCCTTGCGGCATTCTCGCGATTTGCTCGTATTCGTCCCGCCAGGCGGCGCCGCGCTCCGGGGTGACGTAGCCGAGGTCTTCGGCGTAGCGGCACCATAACCGGGACTCGTCGGCCGAACCCACCGCCATCACCAGATAGCGGACGAATTCGGTCCGTGATCGTCGCAGCCGCCCGCCACCCTCCATCAGAAGGGCGCACACGGATTTCGACGACCGGCGCAACTGGCTGGCGATCCCGCTTTGCTGTTCCCCGCGCGGCCATTCCAGACTCGCGCGATGAACCTCAGGCGACAGCGCATAAGCACGCCGAAAGACCATCAGGTCATCGACATTGCCCGCCATCTCACTTTTCTCCTGATAACTGATCACTGACCACTGATCACTGAACCCACAGCTTCGGTAAATGGCTTGAGCCCCGTTACATCTTCGGCGCGGGATTTCTGTTAGACCAGTGAGCTATTACGCTTTCTTTAAAGGATGGCTGCTTCTAAGCCAACCTCCTGGTTGTTTTGGAATTCCCACATCCTTAACCACTTAGCCATTATTTGGGGACCTTAGCTGGTGGTCTGGGCTGTTTCCCTCTCGACGACGGACCTTAGCACCCGCCGTCTGTCTGCCACGCTATACTCACGGGTATTCGGAGTTTGGTTAGGTTTGGTAAGACTTTGGGTCCCCCTAGCCCATCCAGTGCTCTACCCCCCGCGGTAAACGCATGACGATCTACCTCAATAGATTTCGCGGAGAACCAGCTATCTCCGAGCTTGATTGGCCTTTCACCCCTAGCCACGGCTCATCTCCGACTTTTTCAACAGGCGTGAGTTCGGTCCTCCAGTGGGTGTTACCCCACCTTCAACCTGGCCATGGCTAGATCGCTCGGTTTCGGGTCTTCCGCCCGCGACTGAACGCCCTGTTCAGACTCGCTTTCGCTCCGCCTACGCCTACCGGCTTAAGCTTGCCGCGAACGGAAACTCGCTGACCCATTATACAAAAGGTACGCCGTCACCCCACCCGGACTCGCGTCCATCGGAGGCTCCGACTGCTTGTAGGCATCCGGTTTCAGGTCTCTTTCACTCCCCTCTCGGGGTGCTTTTCACCTTTCCCTCACGGTACTTGTTCGCTATCGGTCACCAGGGAGTATTTAGGCTTGGAGGGTGGTCCCCCCATGTTCAGACAGGATTTCACGTGTCCCGCCTTACTCAAGGATCAACTGGTCTTTACGCGTACGGGGCTATCACCCGCTGTGGCCGGACTTTCCAGACCGTTCCGCTTATCCCCAGTTGACCACTGGCCTGTTCCGCGTTCGCTCGCCACTACTGACGGAATCTCTGTTGATGTCTGTTCCTCCGGGTACTGAGATGTTTCAGTTCCCCGGGTTTGCCTCGTCACACTATGTATTCATGTAACGATACCCCGTAGGGTGGGTTGCCCCATTCGGACATCCACGGATCAAAGCCTGCTCGCGGCTCCCCATGGCTTTTCGCAGCGTGCCACGTCCTTCATCGCCTCCTGGTGCCAAGGCATCCACCGAATGCCCTTATCATACTCCGATCCAGTTGTCAGTTGTCAGTTTCAGTGATCAGTGGCCAGTCATCAGTGATCAGGAGAGCCTGAACACCAACGCCAAACACCAACACACCAAACGTGACGACCGAACCACGCGGATCTCAATCATCTTCGGCACAGAACCCGGACCTTGGTCCGTTCCTTGAGGAGAACGGAACTCATCCGGATCAATTCACACACACGCCTCTGAACACTCGCCGTCCGATTTAGGGGCGCATGCCCGGCGTTTCAAAACCCAAAGCGGGGCATTGAGACAACAGACACACTCTCCCGGTCAGACATCAACCGAAGCAACGGAATCAGTGATCGGTGACCAGTGATCAGTTGTCAGAACCCCGACAACGCCACACCGAACCGCCCATCTGATCACACGCGCCCAGAGACGCACCAGAACCTGATTCACCCTGACAAAGAACAAATTCGACAAAGAACGAAATCGTCGACTTATGACGATTAACGGGGCGGCGATGGTCTCATTGAAGAACAAACGCCGCCACGATCCCGTGACCTTTCCGCGAAAAACAGCCCGCAACGGGCAGTGGCCAGAAAGAAGCCCCGCTTCTGATAACTGACGACCGCAAACTGACGACTGTCTCTGGAGACAACCGGATTCGAACCGGTGACCCCCTGCTTGCAAAGCAGGTGCTCTACCAGCTGAGCTATGTCCCCCTGGAGCAGTTGTCAGTTTTCAGTCGCCGGTCTTCAGAAAGGCCACCCTCTGAAACCTGACGACTGAAAACTGACAACTGGTCATGGGCCAGGGAGGACTTGAACCTCCGACCCCACGCTTATCAAGCGTGTGCTCTAACCAACTGAGCTACTAGCCCAAGGAGCAGCCTCCAGTGGTCAGTCGTCAGTTCTCAGACACGGGCGTCAACGCCACGCTCTGAAAACCGAAGACTGAAAACTGACAACTGTTTTCGCGGGAAGGGATACGTTGACGGCGCCATCGGGGCACCAAACTCCATCATCTCCGGAGCGCCCCCGGCATCCGCCGGAGGACTTGTTCGGAAGCCACCAAACTTCCTGATCACCGATCCATGCCCTCGGGCTTTTGACCCGGGGGACCGATCACTGATCACTCGCTCGGCGACCATCCTTGAAAGGAGGTGATCCAGCCGCAGGTTCCCCTACGGCTACCTTGTTACGACTTCACCCCAGTCGCTGACCCGACCGTGGTTGGCTGCCCCCCTTACGGGTTGGCGCACCAGCTTAAGGTCAAACCAACTCCCATGGTGTGACGGGCGGTGTGTACAAGGCCCGGGAACGTATTCACCGCGGCATGCTGATCCGCGATTACTAGCGATTCCACCTTCATGCACCCGAGTTGCAGAGTGCAATCCGAACTGAGACGGCTTTTTGAGATCGGCTCGGCCTCGCGACCTGGCTTCCCACTGTCACCGCCATTGTAGCACGTGTGTAGCCCAGGACATAAGGGCCATGAGGACTTGACGTCATCCCCACCTTCCTCCGGCTTGTCACCGGCAGTTCCTTCAGAGTGCCCAGCCAAACCTGATGGCAACTGAAGGCGAGGGTTGCGCTCGTTGCGGGACTTAACCCAACATCTCACGACACGAGCTGACGACAGCCATGCAGCACCTGTGCGGAGTGTCCTCGCGGAAACGTGCATCTCTGCACGCGGCACTCCCATGTCAAGTCCTGGTAAGGTTCTGCGCGTTGCGTCGAATTAAACCACATGCTCCACCGCTTGTGCGGGCCCCCGTCAATTCCTTTGAGTTTCAACCTTGCGGCCGTACTCCCCAGGCGGTGTGCTTATCGCGTTAGCTACGACACTGAACGGTCAGACCGCCCAACATCCAGCACACATCGTTTACGGCGTGGACTACCAGGGTATCTAATCCTGTTTGCTCCCCACGCTTTCGCGCCTCAGCGTCAGTATCGGACCAGGTCGCCGCCTTCGCCACCGGTGTTCTTCCCAATATCTACGAATTTCACCTCTACACTGGGAATTCCACGACCCTCTTCCGAACTCAAGCGAACATGTATCAAGCGCAGCCCCCAGGTTGAGCCCGGGAATTTCACGCCTGACTGTGTTCACCGCCTACGCGCCCTTTACGCCCAGTCATTCCGAGCAACGCTAGCCCCCTTCGTATTACCGCGGCTGCTGGCACGAAGTTAGCCGGGGCTTCTTCTACGGGTACCGTCATCATCGTCCCCGTCGAAAGAGCTTTACAATCCGAAGACCTTCTTCACTCACGCGGCATTGCTGGATCAGGCTTGCGCCCATTGTCCAATATTCCCCACTGCTGCCTCCCGTAGGAGTCTGGGCCGTGTCTCAGTCCCAGTGTGGCTGATCATCCTCTCAGACCAGCTAACGATCGTCGCCTTGGTGGGCCTTTACCCCGCCAACTAGCTAATCGTACGCAGGCTCCTCTCCAGGCGCTCTCACGAGCTTTGGCCCTCGGGCATCATGCGGTATTAGCAGTCGTTTCCAACCGTTATCCCCCACCCGGAGACAGATCCCTACGCGTTACTCACCCGTCCGCCACTGACCAGGGTTGCCCCCAATCCGTGCGACTTGCATGTGTTAAGCATGCCGCCAGCGTTCGCTCTGAGCCAGGATCAAACTCTCAGGTTCATCTTGTCCCCCCTTGCCCGGGAAAACCCAGACACGACAGAACGTGACGAACAAACCCTGCCTCTTATAACCGGTTACCCAATCCCTGATGTGGAGCACCAGAGATCATACCTCACAAGCGTAACTGTAACGCATCAATCTTAAGATACATCGCAGCCACACCCATGAAACACTCGATAACCAATCAAAACAGAGCTCATAGCCATGCCCCGTCAATGATCGAAACCCAGTGCCAAAATCGCTCTTCGCAGGTGCACAAAGCACACGCGAAAAACACCCATGCACAAAAAACATGGGGGCGCCGCCAACGTATCCCTTCCATTCGGATGAAATTGTCAAAGAACACCCGGCAACGCCGGTCCCGCGCCAAACCCCCTGGGCAAAACCTCCTGGGGGCAAAACCCCCTGTCGGCAAAACCATCCGGCTCGTCGCGGGAGGCGCCTTGTAGGCGTCGGCCCCGCACGTGTCAACGCGATTACGGCCCGCGGCGCGATTTTTTCAATCCATCTTTAACCATTTGAAATCACGTTCATTTCCGCGAAAATCCTCGCCATGCCGGCACATGCCGCGAAAATCAAACCCAACGCAGGTCCGGCTTTCCGTCCAACAGAAACACACCGACCGTCTCGAAATGCGTCCGCCGCCCCTGCAAATGCTGCGCCACGGCACTGACGTCACGCAGCCGCCGCTCGAACGGCCCATTGGCGAAAATCGCCGTCGAGCCCGCCTCATGGAACACGTGATACACCGCATCCCGCGCGGTATGGATCGCGAACGTCGTCGCCTGGCGGATGGCGATCCGGTTGGCGACCGAGATTTCGCCAGTGCGATCAACATCTTCCCACACTTCGTCCAACACATTCAGCAACCCCGCTCGCGCCGCCTTCAACGCCGCGTCCCAATAGCCAAGCGTATGCTGCACCGCATGATTGTCGCGCAGTTGCTCCGTGCCGCCGAGCTGCACCTTGCCCTTTGTCAGCTCGATCACCGCGTTCAGCAACGCGCGCGCCGCGCCCAGTGCGACGCAGCAAAATCCGCCGGCGTAGAGCTGCATGGCGTGGAAGCGGTACAAGGTCCCGGTTTCCCGCCGTTCATCGGCGGACTCGCGCGTCACCGAATGTGCGTCGTCGACGAACAGATCGGTCAGCGCGAATGAGTCGCTGCCGGTACCGGCGAGGCCCATCACATTCCAGACATCCGGATCGACTTGCGCCAGATGCCGCGGCAGCAGCAACGTCCGCTCCCACTGCCGTCCATCCGGACGCATCACGGGCGAGCCGTCCGCATTGCAACACGGCGCCATCGCACCGAGCCACGTCGCATGGCGCGACCCCGACGCGAAACTCCAGGACCCCGACACACGCCATCCGCCGTCAGTGCGCACCGCCTTCGAACTCGACCCTGGTCCATTGCCCCATGCCAGCACAGCGCGTTTTCCGCCCCATATTTCCTGCGCTGTCTCGTGCGCCAGATAGGCCGATGTCATCGAGCAGCCCGAACCCTGGTTCATGCACCAGGCCGTGCTGGCATCGCCCATCGCGACCGCCTCGACGCACCGCACATATTCGGCCGGCTTCAATTCGAACCCGCCAAGCGATCGCGGCAACAGCAGGCGGAACATGCCGGCGGCGTGCATCGCGTCCAGAACGTCGGAGGGCAACTCTCTCGCCGCCTCGATCCGCGGCGCCGCGGCCGTCAGCAACGGGATCAATCCGCGTGCACGCGCGAGGCACTCAGCCGCGGACATCCCCGGTGGCTCCGACCCATGCGCCGCATCATCCATCGCCGATTTCCTTCCGCTCGTGAGCGCATGATGCAGCCCTTGTCCGTCGATTGACATACCCTTCAGGTGCCCGCAATACTCACCGGTAGGTTCATCACCGCGACCGGAGAATTCTCGTATGAAGCTGATGTGGTTTCACCTGATGCCATACACGGAACTGCCGGAGGATTTTCGCGAGGCGAACCCGTCCGTTTGGGTCGATATTCACTCGTCCTTATTCGATCCACGACGTGCGCATCACATGTACAACGATTTCATGGACGAACTGGAATACGCCGCCGAGGTTGGCTTCGACGCGATCTGCGTGAACGAACATCACTCCAACGGTTACGGCCTGATGCCGTCTCCGAATTTGATTGCCTCGGCGCTGTCGAGGCGCACGCGCGACACCGCCATCTGCGTCATGGGCAACTCGCTGGCGCTGTATAATCCACCGACCCGCGTGGCGGAGGAATTCGCCATGATCGACTGCATTTCCGGCGGTCGCCTGATCGCGGGATTTCCCGTCGGCACACCAATGGATACCTGTTACGCCTACGGCACGAACCCGAGCCAACTCCGGCAACGCTACATGGAAGCGCACGATCTGGTTGTCCGCGCCTGGACCGAAAAAGACACCTTCGCCTTCAACGGCCGCTTCAATCAGCAGCGCTACGTGAACATCTGGCCGCGGCCGGTGCAAAATCCGCATCCGCCGATCTGGGTGCCCGGCGGCGGCTCGGTCGAGACGTGGCATTGGTGCGCCGAGATGGATTACGTTTACTGCTATCTGTCGTACTACGGCTACAAAGCCGGCCGCGCCACCATGGACGGTTTCTGGGCCGAAATGGAACGGTTGGGCAAACCGAAGAATCCCTACCAGGCCGGCTTCCTGCAATTCATCGGCGTCGGCGAAAGCCGCCAGCACGCCTTCGATCTTTACGCCGAGGCGGCGGAATATTTCTACGGCCGTTGCCTGCACGTCGACGCGAAATGGGCCACCCCGCCCGGCTATACCAGCGAAGGCAGCCAGCGCGCCGGCATAGAAAGCCAGGTGAAGCAAGCGGCCGACTCAAATGTCCGCGGCAAATCCACCGGCGAACGTTTCGCATCCGTCGCGCGCGAGATGGATAAGATCGTCGAGAACGGCTACGTCATCATCGGCTCGCCCGACGAGGTCGCCGAACAGTTGCGCGAGGTCGCGGTCAACCTCAACGTCGGCCATCTGATGTTGTTGTTGCAATACGGCAACATGAGCAAAGACCTGACCCGCTACAACACACGGCTGTTCGCCGAACAGGTCATGCCGAAACTGAAAGACCTGCACGCTGGTTGGGACGACCGCTGGTGGCCGAAACCGATGCACGCCGCCGAACGCGCCGAGATCGCCGCGTTCCAACCTCACCTCGCCGCCGAATAACGGAGTTTGCCTGTGACCGAACCTCAGACGTCGAGCATCGACGTCAATGGCTTTTCCACCCGCGTCTGGCGCGCCGGCTCGGGGCCGAAACTCGGTTTCCTCGCCGGCTTCGGCGGGCTACCACGCTGGATGCCGGTGCTGGACGAACTGGCTCGGCATCGTACGCTGATCGTTCCATCTTTGCCCGGCTTCCCCGGCGGCGATCGCGGTCACAGCGTCCTGGACTCGCATCTCGATTGGATGTTGGCGGTCCGGGAAATTCTGGAAAAATCGGATTTGGTTGGCGCCGATCTCGCCGGCAGTTCCGTCGGTGCGTCGCTCGCGCTGGAGGTCGCCGCGTTGTGGCCCGCGATGGTGCGCCGCGTCGCCGTCATCGCCCCCTTCGGCCTGTTCGACGAAAAAGATCCTCCCACCGATCCGTGGGCGCAACGCGGCGACCAGGTGCCCGGCCTGATGTGCGCCGATCCCGAGATCTGGAAAGCGATGAAGGCCGCGCCCGAAGGTGCCAACTCCATCGAATGGCCGATCGAGCAAACCCGCGCCGCCGAAGCCGCCGCTCGCATTTTCTGGCCTCTGGGCAACACGCGGATCGAGAAACGGCTGCGCCTGATCCAGGCCCCCGTGCTGTTGTTGTGGGGCGAGAACGACAGGATCATGCCGCGCGGTTACGCGGAAATTTTCGCCCGCGGCATCTCCGGTAAGACCACGACAGCGGTTATCGCCGGAGCGGGCCATCTGGCCGAACTCGACAAACCCGCCGAGGTCGCGCGCGCGATCCTCGATTTCACGGCGTAAGCGCATGGCGATCGATCCCGATACTCAGATCGTCCTCGACATGATCCGGCTCGCGGGCCGCCCGTCGTTCGAGGCCCTGAGCCCCGCCGAAGCGCGTGAGGCGATGCTCGCCAGCCGCAAGGTTCTCGCGCCACCGCCCGAGGACGTCGGCGAATGCCGCGACACCACGGTTCCAGGTCCATTGGGCCCAATCGGCGTGCGGCTTTACCGGCCCGCTGGCACCAGTGCGAACGATGTTTTGCCCGCGCTGGTGTTTTACCATGGCGGCGGCTGGGTCATCGGCGATCTCGATACGCACGACGGTCCCTGCCGCCGTTACGCGAACGCCGCGCGCTGCCGGGTCGTTTCGATCGATTACCGTATGGCGCCCGAGTATGTATTTCCCGCCGCCGTCGACGATTGCGCCGCCGCCACGAAGTGGGTGTTCGACAATGCCGCGTCGCTTTGCATCGATCCCGGGAAGATCGCTGTCGGCGGCGATTCCGCTGGCGGCAACCTGGCCGCGGTCATGGCGCTGATGGCGCGCGACGGCGTGCTGCCGCCGTTAGCACATCAGATGCTGGTTTATCCCGCGACCGATATGACCATGACGTCGGTGTCATCGACGACGATCGGCCCAGGAGTGCCGCTGACCTCGGTGACGATGAAGTGGTTCATCGATCATTACATGAAGACCGACCGCACCGACTGGCGTGCTTCGCCGTTACGGGTGGCGAGCGTGGCGGGGACCGCTCCGGCGCTGGTGCTGACCTGCGGACACGATCCGCTGCGCGACGAAGGCATCGCTTACGCACATCGGTTGGAGCGCGAAGGCGTGCGCGTGGTGCACATCCACTACGCCGATCAAATCCATGGATTTCTGGGCATGGGGCGTATCATTCGCGCCGCCGACCAGGCGATCGACATCATGGCCCGTGTGTT
>Ga0207015_1247_pt1 | contig 10931 bp, 5 predicted proteins | sample Alteio_BWMinCont_53_FD_153486 | JGI IMG/M metagenome (GOLD analysis project Ga0207015, IMG submission 153486) | Enriched cells from forest soil in Barre Woods Harvard Forest LTER site, Petersham, Massachusetts, United States -... | ecosystem: Environmental > Terrestrial > Soil > Temperate forest >...
GCGCGAGCCGGGGGAGGATTCCATTTCCAACATCCTCTTCACCATGCTGATGTATTTTACCTATTGTCAGTTATGGCCCTGGGTGGTGGCCAACGCGTTTTATAAGGAATATGTGAGAAGTGAGAAACGGACTTGGTCCAAAACGAAGCGATTCACCCCAACGACGGAAAGATGAACGGGATCTTCGGGCTTTCAAAATAAAAGCGCAGGCCGACGAAGGGTCCCGAACGCTCCATGTGGGATGACGTGAACCACCGGTAACCCGCGGACATGCCCAGCCATGAGGTTGCCATGTAGTCCAAACCCTGATCGGCCATCAAAATGGCATCTCCCGTGAATACATTGATTTCCGTCCGATGGACCAGCCGCAGGCGCCCGATGAGGCGGTGTTCTCCCACGATGGCCATCGCATATCCCAGGCGCTGACTCAGGTTGGACCCCATCAAGTCCAGCTCCCACAGATGCCTGCCCCGCACGATGCCGAAATCCCCTCCCCAATTGACCATTACGCCCGCCGTATCGGGCGTCGCCGGGGCCCCGATGCGCAAGTCTTGGTTAAAGTGGTGCACGCCGACCAAGAGCCCGACAAAGGCATTGACGTCCGGGTCCAGAAAGCGCAGCCTGATCCGTCCGGATTGCATCCCCAAACCTTGCCGATTGGTCTCGCCCACAATACTGTCGACATCGAGCGACCGCACAAAATTCAGGAAGGGGGGGACTTCCGGCTCCTTCGCATGCGGAGGCCCGACGGCGCAGAGAGAGGGATGAATCAAACCCAAGAGAACCAGTGTCAGGAGGAGATGTCGAAAGGATGGCATTAAGAAAATTTGGAGCGGGTGACCATCGCGTCCTTATTTTTCATTGTAGCGATGGCCCTACACAAAACGATTCGTCCTTCAGACGAATCGTGTGTAGGGTGGGAATCGAACCCACGTCTCAAGCTTGGGAAGCCGGAACACCCGGATCTACCCGACAAAAAGAAAGAATAGATTCGTCCCGTTATTGCCCGCTGTTACCGTCGAGAATTCAGATTTTTGCGCATTCATTAGCTCAAACCAGTGTGTCCCGCTATAACCCGCAATTCCCAATGCAACTGTAACCCAAACTGTATCCCAAAATCCAGACCTCAGTCTATAAAACATTTTGCAGACTGTCTGCAAAATGTAGTCCTATCCGTTCTTGTCTTGGGCACTGGCCAAACGCTCTTGCGCTAACCAAATGGCCTCATGGAGCTTCTTTGCCAATAGTCGTCGGGGGGGAAGCTCTGTGAGGTATTCCGCGATACGAATACCACGCTGTCCTAGTTTGAGGAGTTCCACTTCCTCGTTTCTTTTACCCGCGCACAGAATCAGTCCAAGGGGAGGATTCTCGCCCGGACGTTGATCGTATTTTTCCAGCCAGCGTAGATAAAGCTCCATCTGTCCCATATCGGCTGGACGAAATTTATCAAGCTTCAGCTCCACCGCAACCAGACACCGCAGTCCGCGGTGATAAAAGAGCAAGTCGAGGTAGTAATCTTCGTCATCAATTTGCATGCGTTTTTGTCGATCTACAAAGGTGAAATCCGTGCCCAACTCCACCAGGAATTTTTCCAGTTCGCGAAGGATCGCGGATTCCAAGTCTTTTTCGCTGTAGTTGCCTGTCAACCTCAAAAAATCAAGAAAATAAGGGTCCTGAAAGATAAGGTCGGGAGACAGTTGGTCTTCCGCGCGCAGTTTAGAAATCTCCATCTCAATCAATTTCTTCGGTTTTTTCGATAAGGCTGTGCGTTCATACAGCATCCCGGCCATTTTGTTTTGAAGGGTGCGGGTACTCCAGCGTTGGATTCGACACATCTCTGCATAAAAGTCTCTTTTTAGAGAGTCATCAATAGGGATGATTTGACGAAGATGAGTCCACGCTAATTGTGTACTCAGTGCGGTCACAATCTGCCGGTCTTGGTAAACATCAAAAAAACGCATCATTCGAAACAGGTTGCGAGGGTTGAATCCGCGACCATAATCAGTCGTTAATTGTGTCCCCAGCGCGGTCACAATCTGCTCGCCGTAACGAGCGCGCCGATTCCCAAGTACGTCTTGTCGGATACGTTTACCGATTTGCCAATAGAGAATCACCAGGCCCGCATTGACTGCCTGTGCGACTTGACCGCGGGCCGCGTCAATCAGGGTTCGGATATCGTCCAGAAGTTTCTGGGTCGATGAGGGCGAGGCTTTTTCCTTATGCGATTTTGATCGGATGGTCAATCTTTGCGGGATTTTGCGGTTCACGTTGGGTTGATTCTATCAAATGCCGATTGAAGGCCTGAGGCGTCAACGCTGAAGGGTTTAGGGGAAAGGTCTTCGGGACTTCAGATGGAAATCATTAAGCTGAGCGCTTCCAGGCTTCATAACGTAGACGACGGGCGAGGCCACTCTTAGCGTCCGGGCGATCGTGCCACATGCCAATGAATTCAGAATTTGCCAGATCCTTCAAAGTTCTGGTGGTGTACCGTCGTGCATATTTACGCACGATCTCGGTCGAACTGGCATGTCAGGACCCCAAGGGGAGATCGTTCAAATTTGGGGCGGTTAAGACATTCACTGCGGGCGTTATCAGTCTTCCAGCGGCGCCTTTCAACCGCCTTCACTGGAATATACTTCACAACTCACTGCCCCGTACCGACTTTTATCGTCGGAAAAAATGAGCCTTTAGGCCAAGATGACACGCCTCTAGAAAACAAATCATTTAAGTCGAGTCTTCGATTTTGAAGATTTGTTCTGAAGTCCTTTTTATCTCACGTCAGAATCCACGCGATTTCTCCATAGGGGATGACCTTATATTCCCAGTTTCTTCGTCTGAGAAACAAACCTTTTGACTCGTCTCGACTATGTATATGGAGGCGGGAATAAAAAGTGCGGCTCGTGGCTCCTATGAGTGTAGGGGTATTGGCGTTCGAAGTTCATGATGGACAAGAGGGAAAAATGACTTTTGGCATGGCAGCTTTTGGAATAAATTCGGCCTCTCATGGCTCTCTTAAGTGTAGGGGTTGTTAGTGTTCGGCGTTCACCGTGAACGAGGATGACGAGTTGGAGGTTGCTCTGTCGTATGGAGTGTATTGGGTATTTAGGGTGGGGCAGGAATCTGGCGGGCAAATACTGGGAAAGTTGCGGCGCCGCAGCTTTTCCGGACGAGTTACGTTGACGTAACTCCTGCGGCCCAATTAACGGCCGAGTTTCGGCGCCGCAACCGAGTTGGTCACTACTCTGCGCGGCTCCATTCGATGTGGGGTGGGGGCTGACTATTTATGAGCAATGCTCATAAATAATCTGATGATAGGTGTTCTGGGCCAAACGGGCCTTTAGAATGCGTCTTTTGGGATGACGGGGAAGGGGGAGGTAGAGGAAAAATTGGAGCGGGTGATGGGAATCGAACCCACATCTAAAGCTTGGGAAGCCGGAACAACCCCAATCACCCGACGAAAACAAAAAATAGATTAGTCCCGTTATTGCCCGTTGTTGCCGTCGATATTTTAACTTTTCGTGCGCGAAAAAACTCAAACCAGGGTGTCCCGCTATAACCCGCAATTCCCAACGCAACTGTAACCCAAACTGTATCCCAATTTCGAACACATTTCGGGGGTGTTACGCGGCCTTGCGCTTCCGCTTCTGCGCGGCCGCAATTTTTTCGTGCAAGGCATCTGGGGCCAGATCAAGCTCTCCCGGCCAGCATACAGTCCGCATTTCAGGGTCGACATAGGCTTTCTCAAAGAACCCCGGTTTCTTCCAAGCTTTGAAAACGCCCTTGCCCACCAAGTGGGAAACATCCGCTTCTCCTGACAATCCATCTGCAAAGCGGATAAACAATCGATATCCTTCTCTCGGCTCTACATGAACAATGTCATAGTGCATAAAGTTACCTCAATGGTTCAATCTTACTTACTTTCTTGTGTCCCACGGCCTGTTTCCATGCTTTCCTAAGCTCTCTTTGGTGAAGCGCGGCCCATTCAATAACTAAGCCCATAGCTCTCGGCGCCAGCCGCCCTCGCATCACGGTCAAGTCCTCAATGTTCACTTGCGCGTCTTCTCCAGCATATGTGGCATGGAAGTGGGCAGGATGATGATCATCCCAGTACACATAGATTTTAATCCCAAAGAATTCGCAAATCTTAGGCATGATTAATTATAACGATTTCAGAGAGAAAATACGGCGATTTTAGGCAGGGTGAGAGTTTTGCCACAATTTGTCTCGCTTTACAAAAAAAGTTTGTCATGGTCATACGATATTCTTAAACAGAACATGATGGTCGATTAGCTTATCAGCGCGACTTTTAGACCAATTCAAGGGCCCAGGTATTTTGACGGTCTTTTAGCCATGATTTTTTAGTCTTTAGGCGGATTCCAATACCGTATCAACCTGCTTAGAATAGAGTGATCCCTCGAACGCGGGCGCGTTCGGGCCATCAACCCATGTCATCTACCGTTCTTCGCATCGTGGCTATGTTGTTGTCCCCCTGCCTAATTGCCGACCCAGCGTTGGCTCAAGGCTTCTTCGCTCCAACTCATCTAAGTGCGAGAGCCCCAGCCCTGTCAATCCAATCTGCTTTTGAGGAACAGGCGCTCACGCTCGTTCTCGGAGATGTTGTTCCTTCCATTCTGTCAATAGTAGGCAAAAGGCAAAGACGAAACGAGACCCGCTTGGCACGAAACTCTGAAACGTCGCGCCCAAAAGAAGCGATCTCCTTGTTCCGTGAACTAATTGATCAGTTCTTGCCATTCAAGTTCGTCATCAAGGTCTGGAGAACGCCTGAAGGATTTCCATTTTTTGCCTTCCCTTCCATTCGTCACAAAGACATTGTAAAGCCCGTTCAGTTCATGGAAGACCAATCTCAAGTGGGCGGAAGAAGCCAAATTCCTGACCCGAATGAAAACGAAAGCATCGTTTACGAGGAGGGCGGTATTTCGATCGGAGTTGGTAAGACGAAGTTTTCTTATAGTCAGGACTCCAGCCAAGTGTCCACTTTGCGGATAAAGCCGGGTAGTGGGCAGATGCGTGTAATGCCGATGGAAGAGGCAATGGGTTCTCTGTCCATTTATAACCGAACCTACGGAAATACACGCGAGTGGAGGAGATCAGAAGGGATTATTACAGATAGTGGTGCGATTCGTAAGCGGTTCAGGAGTTTTACCGATTACATTAAAAAGTTGTGGGCTGATGACCAGGGATCAGGCTGGGAGTTTTTCACATTGTTCGACAATAGCAATACGTTTGGAAATCCAAATTATCTCGCGTTTGTCGATGGCCGCATCTATCATGGAACGGGGTTAGAAGGAGACACTGAGTTTGTTCAAGACTTTAACCAACCTTTTCTTTCCCTGGTCCAGCACCCCAATGGTCGCATGGAAATGATCGAGGTGGTTTATGAAATTGACCAGCAAAAAAGTGGTTTAAAAGATGATGGTATATACCGCAAATATGCGAAAGCGTACCGAGTAAATCGGAACACCACCAACGGATGGGTGAAAGCAGAGGAACTTAAAGGGGTCCAAGCGTTCAATGGTATTCCCATTATTCGGAATGGGCAGTCGTCGAAACTGACTGAGTTGATTCATGTGGGATATTTCTCCGATTTTCGGCATGTTGTCAGTATCCCTCCATTGCAGAGTGATCAATTAGATTTTATTCACAGTCCTGAAAAGAGAGCAACGATTGTCGCTGCCCTGCAAACGGTGAAGGGCGGCCTCTATTTTGGGAGCGACCAGTTGAACGCGAACGGTTACGAAAAGCTCGCACGAGCCGTGAATGGGCCCGTGCTTCTGGACAATCACCTGATCGTTTCAATTGAGGGGAAGCCGCAATCGATTCCCCTAATGCCCAGCGAAGTCAAAGCGATTTTTGAACGAGCCAATTATCGAGAAGTTAGTTCTTTACCTCAAAATCCGGGCGAGATCAGATTGGCTGGTGAAAATCAGGTGGAGATTTATTTAAAGACGAGCCCGTACCCGATGCTGCTTTATGGAGAAACAGAGAAAGGGGAAATAATCGTTCAAGCCGTTGGCGGACTATCCGGGAGAACAGGGATTGCGATTAAAGAAATCCCATCCTGGGCTCAACAGAATCATATTCAAAACCTTTTTGTCGGCTCACAGGGGACGGGATCATTAGCCAGTTTTGCCCCCAAAGGAAAGAGGACTCCAGAAACACTCGAATTAGTTTCAGTCGTTGAAGGCGGTGCGATCCAACCAGGCGGTAAAGCTGCTCGTGAGGGGGCTTCTTGTGCCGTTGCCTTTTTGGTCAAAACCGAAAACACTAACGCCAATGCGGGAGAATCGCCAACCATGGGTCCCACGACTGGAGTAAAAGTCCCACCACTCCATGCGCCCGAACCCGGCAAGACCTCACTTATGAAGGGGCTAGCCCGGCTCTTGTCCACTTTCCGTAATCTCTATGAGCGACTATCTCCAACGTCACGGCGCATACGCGAGCTCCAGAGGCACGCGCAAGATCTTCCGCCGGAAGCAGTTGAAAAACTAATGCGGGGCGTCGTCTCCTTGGACGCTTCGAAGGGGGAAGGAGGCGGCGCCGCCGTCCGGCTCGGTGTGGGGCTCTCCATCTTGACGGACCAGCCTGTGTCGCTGCACAATGTGCGGCTCAACCGCGGACGGCCGGGCCTAAAATCCGAACATGTAGCCTACGTGTACAGTGGTGGGCTACTGTCTCCAGGTGCAGCTTTTGTCGGCAACGCCTACGATTCCCTTTATGTCGGTTTTATCCCTGGACAGCGCTCTCCTGGGGGACGGCAAACAATTGATATCCAGGGCTTCGGTTACCGTAATGCTCCCGGACTTGTTTCGAAAATGATTGCGCAAGTCGGCCTCCCTTTGATGCTCTTTGCCCACGACGACAGTTCGCTCACTGTGAAAGGGTTCACGCACAGGCTGGACTTCCAGGATATCCCGCCGGAACATTTGCAGGACGTGATATTGCCGATTCTTTCCCGGATGGGGGCGCAGGCGAAGCTCACCATTGAGCGCTATGGGATGAACCGAGCCGGGCGCATCGTTTTGCATACCCGGCGGTTGAGAGAGCCTCTCCGCCCGCTGGATCTTACCAGTCGCGGACGTCTGGAAAAGATAAGCGTCCGAATCGTCTGCAACCACAGTTCCCGTGCGCAGGCGGAAGCGATGGCGGAACGCCTACGCATGATCCTTCGAGATCAGACACCGCTCGGAGAAACTCCAGCGCCGGTGGAAGTCCATATCCAGGAAGCCGACTCAACGGGTCGTCCGCTCTTCGCTGAATGTACTTTCGTCTTCGAGTCGACCCGCATTGGCATCAACGCAATGATTCAAGATTCCACCCGAATAGACGAATCCCTGGACCGATTTCAGGCCCTCTGGAACACGGTGATGCATTCCTCCATCACGGTGGACGAACATACTGCCGACATTCTGCTTCTCTACATGGCGCTGGCCCGCGGCCACTCCCGTTTTCTTGCTCCGTCGCTTTCACCGCATTTTGAAACTACCGCCTATGTCGTTGAGCGGATGCTGGGCGCTCGTGTCCATACGCAGAGACTTGACAGCGGGGAATATCTCGTCGAAATCGACGGCGTGGGACTTGATCCCGAAGGGCCGCGGCCGTTCATCCCAGCGCAGGTTCCGGAGGATTCGGACCTCAAAGATCTGGGAGACAACCGTCTTGTGGTTACACTCGAGGATCCATCCGGACGGGACAGCGAAGTGGTCGGATCGAAAATGGCGCGGTTGGCCGTCATGCATCAGGGTCAAGTTCCTGTCCCTGAAACGGAGACACTCACGACGGCAGCCTCCGAATGGTACCTGCGGGACAATGGCCTCGTGCTAGACGATGCCGCACCGGACGATCTCCCGGTACGGATCATCAACGGCGTGATACCGCTGGAGATCGAGCGATCCATTCGTCGGATTTATCGACACCTTAATCCCGATCCGCGATCGGGGCGCATCCTGGTTGCACGCAGTTCCAACCGGCTGGAGGATCTGCTCGGGCTCTCGTTTTCAGGAATCTATGAATCGGTGACCGATATAGCCAGCGAAAAGGATGCGCTTCGGGCGGGTAAGGCAGTGATTGCCTCCGCCGCGTTGCCCCGCGCCCGTGCCTATCTGCGTAAAAACGGCATACCCTTAGCACAGGCTCGGATGGCGGTTGGCTATGAACGGAAAGAGGACGCTCGTTTTTCGGGTGTGGCATTTACCGCCGATCCCGTCACAGGAGAGATTGTGCTCATTGTGGAGACCATAGACGGCACCGCGGAAGCGCTCGTGGACGGCAAAGTCCCTGTGGATCACTACCGGCTCGACCCAGAAACCGGAGACATCCTGTCACTGAAGACCGCGATGGGAGGGCGAACGCTTCTGTCCCTGGAATTACGCCACTCGCTCGCAGAGATGCTGCGCCGTGCCTCAGCTCTTTTCCCTGACTGGCCCCTCGGCGACTATGAATATGTTTTTCGGCGCGACGGATCTCTCATCATCGTCCAAGGCCGACCGGCGACAGTCGCCGAGGCCTCTAAAGAGGAGGTCGAGGTTCCGTCGGACGGCATTGCCTTTGAATTCCCTGACGCTTTTGCCGCTTTTGCTGGCACGTCGCGAGGGGTGTTGGTGGATCTAGACACGCCGCAACGTGGATACAGTTTGCAGGGCCGCACGGCCATTGTGATGACTCGAGAGTTCAAACTTGGTTTCTTGGGGGGGGATATACACCATGTCACCGGTATCCTCACCGACATGGGGTCACTTCTTTCTCATGCCGCCAACCAGAGCAGGGAGGCCAGGCTCCCTAGCCTGGTGGGATCGGGACGGGCGACGGAAATGCTCACACCCTATATCGGTCAGGAGATCATCGTCGACAGCCGGCATAAGCGAGTTTATGTCCCTGGACTTGCGGGCTCCGGCCTACAGGTGGTGCAGGTCGGTGGACGCTCGTCTGGAGCAGACCTGGAACGCGGCGAAAAAATCGTCGGTCTGCCGGGCCGCGTTGGGGAATGGATCGGTCGTCCCCATTCTCCAGCATCTCGGTTTACGATCGATGTCGTAGGCGCTGCTTTCGATCTGATGGAACTAATGGCGGGTTTCTCTATCGAGCGGATCGGTATCCCCGGCAAAGGATACTTTGTCATCCGGAAGGATTATAGGAGGCTCCTAGAAGACTGGTTGACTACACTTGACCCGGTCTCGCTCGAGAAAATTGCACGGCAGAGTTGGGAGATTATGCGGCGTCTGGTCAGTTTCGCCGAAACGGGAATCACTGTGGATAAATTTGAGGCCTTCCTTGAAGCATACGTGCATGGAGTGGCGATGATGAACATCAATGGCTACCTTACCACGTTGTGGCAGGAGACGTATCTGCGAGACGCCTTGGCCCGTCACGGTGTATCGATCGAGGAAGCCAGCGGACTCATTGTCGGCCGCTTTACGTCTGAGATTAGCCGCAAGCGTCTGAGCTACCTGAACCTGTTGAACGATCTCCAGCAGCGGCCCCGAACTGATCCCGTTCGCCAAAGTTTGGCGGAGAGGGATCTCACGGCGCTGCAAACCACGTTGCCACAAATCGATGCTGACCTCAATCAGCGTGTCGTGCGACATGCCAAGGATTTCAAGCACCAGCCGTCGCTCCTGGATAGGCCTCATCCTATTCAATTGGTCCTGGAATCACTGCGCCAGGATCTTGAGCGCAACGTAGATGCGCCTTTTGCCCCCGCTCAAACCAATATGGTACTCCGCGCGCACGTCCGCCAACGGCTCGGGTCGGGACGCTTCTCTGATCTTGACCGTATCCTGGACGTCTCTGCCGCGCTTTCTTATGTAGACGACAGCGAACACGAGATCAAGGCACGTGTGGAAAGCCAGATGAAAGATTTACTGGAAAATATCGAACATGAAATTCGCGATAAGGGCGTCTGGATCTGGGGTGAGGCGCACTACTACGATCTGACGCTGGAGGAAGTCCGTGAGATTGTCCGCCGTTTCCACGCGAACGGATCTGACGATCCTGTGGGTCCGGGCTCAGCGTCACGGAAAAGCGCCTGACCAATCCCGGGCGATCGGTACTATCCTTCCGTTGCCAGATTTTTTTGTCTCCAAAATAGACAATAAACCGCTTATAACGCTGCAATGGATCACTACCCTTCTTGGTTTGATCTCATGCCGTATCTCAGTAAATTCCCGGCCCATATACGCACGATCTCGGTCGAACTGGCATATCAAGGAACCCAAGGAGAGATCGTTCAAATTTGGGGCAGTTAAGACATTCCCTGCCGGCGTTATCAGTCTCCCAATAGCACTTGGCAATCGTCTTCGTTCGAATAGACGTCGCTACTCGCCAGCCTCGAATGCTTTTTGTCGTCAAAATAATTGAGACTTTAGGCCAAGATGACACGCCTCTAGAAAACAAATCATTTAAGTCGAGTCTTCGATTTTGCGGATTTTTTCTGCAGCTTTTTTTATCTCACGTTAGAATCCGCGCGATTTTTCCATAGGGGGGCACATCATATTCCCAGTTTCTTCGTCTGAGAAACAAACCTTTTGACTAGTCTCGACTCTAATATGGTGAAGGCCTGTCAAGTGCATCGTCCATGACTGCCGAAGCCGTGGTTGTTCAAGACGTGTCGCATGAAAAGTCCATACCCCCAGGAGCTAGGACAATGACGACGGTATACCAATCTAATATGCGCGGGTTGCCCGCCGTGTGGCTGGCCGGTAGAGCCGCATGGTAGTGTTTCGTCGGGAGCTTCCTCCGTCTATAGGCGTGCATCATGGATCAAAGTCCATTGCACATGAGTCGCTCGAGGATTCTCCGTACCGCTCCTTTGCTCTCCTGGGGATAAAGACCTTCCAAGACCGTTGTCTGCTAGGCCGCCTGAGCCGCCGGGAAGTGCCGGCTGATCGCCCAGATGAACCCGGCCAGCTCGCGCG
>Ga0207015_1248_pt1 | contig 10819 bp, 8 predicted proteins | sample Alteio_BWMinCont_53_FD_153486 | JGI IMG/M metagenome (GOLD analysis project Ga0207015, IMG submission 153486) | Enriched cells from forest soil in Barre Woods Harvard Forest LTER site, Petersham, Massachusetts, United States -... | ecosystem: Environmental > Terrestrial > Soil > Temperate forest >...
GAGAGGATTTGGCTGTTGTCGCCCGCGGGAGATTTTACATCGCCGACTTTGCGCGGGGCGTTGCTCCAGGTGGGATAGATAACGGCGTCGAGTTTGTCTTTGTCCATGGCGGCCAGGACGATCTCGCGGAATTTTATTTTCAGCGGATGGTGGTAGAGATCGAGGCAAGGACCGGCGTTTTCTCCGGTGCCGGGTTTGGGATGCAGCGCGTCCTTCATTTCTTCGTCGATATACGGGAGATACAGGCCGGAATCGAAGATTTCCTGCAACGTTTGGTACGGAGCATTCTTTCCGTGTGCGGCGAAATAATTGTTTAGATCGGATTGAAAGTCGCCGCACCAGATGTCGTCGGTGAGTTTCTTGAAATCGGGGATGACGAACGGGTCGATGATTTCGGCACCTTGGGATTTCAGGTCGGCGATGGCTTTTTCGGTTAGAGCTTTGATTTGCGGATCGGTCTGCGGGTCGTCGATGTATTCGCGGAAGACGCCGATGCGGGCGCTTTTGAGGCCGCTTTTGTCGAGGAATTTGGTGTAGTCGGCTCGCGGTGGGATTTTTCCATCGGACAATTTGGTGATGGGATCGGCGGAATCGTAACCCGCGAGGACGCCGAGGAGCGTGGCGGCGTCAGCGACGGAGCGCGCCATGGGGCCGCCCATATCGTTGTTGAGGAAAAGCGGGATGATGCCGTCGCGGCTGGTGAGGCCCATGGTGGGACGAATGCCGACGAGCGCGTTGTGCGAAGAGGGGCCGCGGATCGAGTTGCCGGTGTCCGTGCCGAGACCGATTTCGCCGAGGCTGGCCGCGATCGCCGCGCCAGTGCCGCCGCTCGAGCCTGCGGGCACACGGGAGAGATCGTAGGGATTGCGGGTGATTCCGGCGATGGAGCTAGCGGTGAGGTAGGGGCTGAACGCCCACTCGGCCATGTTGGATTTGGCGAGAACGATGGCGCCGGCTTCGCGGAGCTTTTTGACCATGAAGGCGTCTTCCGCAGGCTCGAAGCCTTTCAGGGCGAGCGAGCCTCCGGTGGTTTGCAGATTTTTCGTGTCGTAATTGTCTTTGACGATGACCGGGATGCCGTGGAGCGGGCGGAGCTTGCGGGTGCGGGCAAATTCGCGATCGAGTTTGTCGGCGTCGGCGAGCGCTTGTGGGTTGATGAGGACGATGGCGTTGAGGTGCGTGGGCTGGTCGTAGGCTTTGATGCGGCGGACGTAGGCTTCGACGAGCTGTCGGCAGGTGACGCGGTGGGTGCGGATGGCTTCGAGGGTTTGCGCGATGGTGGTTTCGGTGACTTCGAAATGCGAGGCTTTTCTTGCTACGGCGCGGCGCTTGTGTTTTTGCGCGAGCGCGATGGGCTGCGCGATGGTGACGAGCAGGAGCAACGCTAGAAATGTGCGAGAGAGCTGGATCATGGGATAGTGGCGGTTCGCGACTGGTCTGAGCACGGGGGGATGATAGCAAAAGTTGGGGACGGCGCGGTTGGCAGTGAATGAATAGATTTGGGGGTTTGGGGAATCTAATTCGAGATGCGACTTCCACGAGGGATTTGGGCGTTTATTGCGGTGTTTCAGAGCGTACTGCTGGTGGTGCACCTGTTTTTGTATGAGACGTGGATGTATTCCTGGGCTGCGCCGGCTGGGGCGGTGTTGTGGCTAAGAGTCGCGGCCGGATTGTTGGCGATCAGCTTTTTGGCGGCTTCGCTTGCGTCGTTTCGGCGGACAAATGCGGTGTTGCGCGGATTTTATCGAGTGGCCGCGGCTTGGTTGGGGATGGTCAGCTTTTTGTTTTTCGCGGCGTGTTTGAGCTGGATCGTAATCGGTGCTGCACGTGTTGCGGGGATGGCGATTGATCCGCATCAGGTAGTCGTGTTTCTGTCTAGCGCGGCGGCCGGGTTGGCGATTGCGGCGACCATCAATGCCAGTTGGACGCGAACTCGGCGCATTTCTCTGAAGTTGCCGAATCTGCCGGCGAGTTGGGTGGGGCGGAAGGCCGCACTGGTCAGCGATTTGCATTTGGGGCACGTTCGCAACGGCAGATTTTTGCGGCGGATTGTGGCCATGGTGATGCGGGAGAAGCCGCATATTGTTTTTGTCGCTGGAGATTTGTACGACGGGACGGCGATTGACGCAGGGCGCGCCGCGGAACCGTTGCGAGAGATGAAAGCGCCATTCGGCGCATATTTCGTGGCGGGGAATCACGAGCAGTTCGGGGACGACACGAAATACTTGCACGCGGTTTCCGCCGCGGGTGTGCGGGTGCTGAGCAACGAGAGAGCCGAGGCGGACGGGTTGCAGATCATCGGCGTGCCGTACCGGCATGCGACTCACGACGAACATTTTCGTTCCGTCTTGGCGGACATCGGCGTGGATCGCGGGCGGGCGAGTATTTTACTGACGCATGCGCCGGACCGGCCGCGAATCGCCGAAGAAGCGGGAATCTCGCTGCAGCTTTCCGGCCATACACACCTGGGGCAATTTTATCCGTGGAGCTGGATGGCCCGGAGAATCTATCGCCAATTTGTTTACGGATTGAGCCGGATTGGCGGGATGCAAGTGTACACGTCGAGCGGTGCGGGGACTTGGGGGCCGCCGCTGCGGCTGGGATCGAATCCGGAGATTGTGATTATTGAGTTTGCTTGAGACGGCAGTCAATCGAGGTAGGGCTGAGATCGCAAAGCGGCGTCGAGCCGCCGCACTCCAAAGTTAGGCGCGAAAGAAATCGATGAGGAGTTCGGAGACGCGGGCGGGTTGTTCGTGTTGGAGCCAGTGGCTGGCATCGGCGAAGGTGAAGAGTTCGGCTTGGTCGCAATAGCGTAGGCTGGCTTGAGCCATTTCGGCGAGCAGAAACTTGTCGCGTTCGCCCCACAAGACGCGCGTGGGGACGTGCACGGTGCGGTCGGTAAAGCGCGCGCGATGGCGAAAAGCGGCGCGGTACCAGTGAATCATCGAGGTGAGTGCGCCGGGCTGTGACCACGCTGCGCGATAGAGCTCGAGGTCCTCGTTGGAAAATGTTCCAGGCTTGCTGGAGCGCACGAGCGATGAAGCTCCCATATTGAAATTGCCGGAGCGGAAGAGAGCTTCCGGCAGCCAGGGTAGCTGGAAGAAAAACATGTACCAGCTTTTGCGCAACTGGCGACGATTGGTTCCGAGAAAGCGGCGCATGACGGATGGATGGGGAACGTTGAGGACGACGAGTTTGGCGATGCGAGTGGGATGGAGTAGAGCGGTGCTCCAGGCCACGGCAGCGCCCCAATCGTGGCCAGCGAGGAAGATTTTTTCGCGGCCGAGTTGATCAGCGATGGCGATGACGTCGGAGACGAGTTCCGAGATAGCGTAGGAAGCGACGCCGGGCGGCTTGTCGCTTAGGTTGTAGCCGCGCTGGTCGGGGACAATGACGCGAAAGCCAGCCTGGGCCAGCGGTTCGATTTGATGATGCCAGCCGCGCCAGAATTCCGGGAAGCCGTGCAGCAGCAGCACGACCGGTCCATTGGCCGGACCGGCAGCGACGGCGTTGAGCTTGATTGAGCCGTTTTGAAAAGTTGTCACTTCCACAGGCAGCATTCCGGTGACAGTCTAACAGCAGCGGCAAGCGATAGAAGCCGCAAACCATCCTGCGCGAAACCACGGATCGCCTGCAACGATTCGTCGAAGCGTTGCACTACCTGACATACCACGACTCGGTGGAAGCCGAGCCTGAAGGGTCACGAACGGGCGCAGGCGCCCGCAACGTCGGATCCACGTGTCATCTCCCGCACCGCATATCCTTTCGTGACGGCCCTCGAAGGAGAAGACAATGAAACATACGCAGGAAGCCCGGGCTTTATTGCTTGTGACTGGTTTAGGAATGCTCCTCTGGAGCAATTCACCGCTGACGGCCCATGCGGCCAACGATGAGTCTGCGAGCCGCACCACGCCACAGGAGCACGGGACGCCCGCGGTGGAGTGTGTGGACCGACCGAAGGGTGTTCAACCTCCTCCAAAACGACTGGCACCGGTGCGACGTCCGCGCGGAGAAGGCTACGCGAAGGAAGAACTTCCGCTTCGTGCAAGCAGCCTAGGCATTAAAGCGGCCTGCGCAGAAGGAAAAGTACCAGTTGCCAAGATCTTCCCGACAAAGGTTGAAAAAGGAAATCCACTGCTCGGCCCAGACCCGAATCGAGAGATTTTGAAACTTGAAGGAACGGCGCGGGGAGAGTTTATCCGCAAGCATGTGCGCACTTTTGAGGAGGTGTACAAACAGGCGAGGCCGCAAGGCGATCGCGGCACGAATCCTCCGCCGGGCCCTCCGGGAGGACCGCCAGCTTGCGATGGCGTGCCCAATTTTGGAAGCTGCTACTACTACGGCAGTGCCGCGTTTTCGACCGTGGCCGATGGCGCCGGGATGACCAACTCGATTGAGAAACCGCAATACGTCAATACCGGGGGAGCCGGGCACTCTCTGGACGAACTTGCGGTGCAGGGAGGCGACGGCAACGGAAACATCATCGAGGTCGGCTGGCTGGTATCGACCGAGCAATACGGAAACGCCAATCCGCACATCTTCGTGTTTCATTGGAAAGACTGGGTTCCGACGTGCTACGACGCGTGCGGATGGGTGCAGTGGAGCAGCACGTATCACCCGGGGATGGACCTCGGCTCCTCAATCGGGAAGAAGGTCTACATCGGCTACGTGTTCTTTCAAGGGAACTGGTGGGCCTGGTTCGACAATCAATGGATGGGCTACTTTCCCGGCAGCGAGTGGGACGGCAAGTACTCCAAAAGTTCGCTGATCCAGTGGTTTGGTGAAGTGTCTTCGGCGAACGGCATTCCTCCGAAGACGGACATGGGCAATGGCAAACTGCCGAGCGCGCAGGACGCCGCAAGCATGGTCACTCTCTGCGATGTCGATGCCAAGGCGTGGGTCTGCTGGTACCGCGACAAGCAGAGTCTCAGCCGCACGGTGCCAAAGTATTACGACATCAGCCGCGTGGCGTTTGGGGCGACTCGTTACGGCGGCCCAGGCCAGTGATTCGCAGTTAGCCTGCTAGAAGCCGGGGGCGCCGGAGGCGGCTGGGCGCATTTCGGGGGCGTTGACGCCGAAGCGGAGATGGGCGAAGTAGGTTTGGCCGAAGGACATGAAGCCGGTGTACAGGTAGCCCCAGACGAAGAGCAGCAGGAATGGCACGGTGGCGTAGTTTTCGTTGAGGATGGCGTAGACGATGGTCAGCGCAAAATACAGGCCCAGGAAAATCTCGGCAAAGGGCATCCAGCCCACTTTGTTGCGATAGGATTTTTGCACGAACGAATCTTTCTTGCCTTCAATCTTGTATTTTGGCGTGCGCGCAAATTCACTTTTCTTGCCGATCAGCGCTTCGATGACGGCTTGCGCGTTGCGCACAGAGATGCCGATGCCTGTGGCCATGACGAAAGGCATGTAAAAAAAAGTGCGCCACCACGTCTTAGGGCGAAGTTCTCTTTGCGAGACCAGGTAGAAGCTGGAAATCGAGCAGGTGGACGCCAGGAACAACGGCAAGTCAATCACCAACATCTGAAACCAGCCTTGATAAAAACGGACGATCATGGCCGGCAGCAGCATGGTGGAGAGCAGCACCATCAGCGGATAGCTAATGTTGGCCGTGAGATGAAAGAACGCTTCTGCTTTGACGTGCCACGGCGCATCGGAAGCCCACACCTTCGGCAAAATTTTCTTGGCGGTCTGCATCAAACCCTTGGCCCAGCGCGCCTGCTGGGCTTTAAAACCGTTCATATCGACGGGAAGTTCGGAAGCGCACTCGATTTGCGGCAGATATAGAAATTTCCAGCCTTTGAGCTGCGCGCGATAGGAAAGGTCGGTGTCTTCCGTCAGCGTGTCGTGCTCCCAGCCACCTGCTGAGTCAATCGCCGCACGCCGCCAGACGCCGGCTGTGCCGTTGAAATTGAAAAAAGTGCCGCGGCGCGATCGCGCGCCATGCTCGACCACGAAATGCCCATCGAGCAGGATGGTTTCGACGTTAGTCAACAGCGAGTAATCGCTATTGAGATAGGTCCAGCGTGTCTGCACCATGCCGATGTTGTCTCCGCCGTCGGGAGTCAAAAAATACGGAATCGTCCGGCGCAGAAAATCGGGGTCGGGAAGAAAATCGGCGTCGAAGATAGCAACGAACTGCCCCTGCGCGGTCTTCAGTCCGTTTTCGAGAGCGCCAGCTTTATAGCCTTCGCGATTGGCGCGGTGAATGTAAGAAACCGGCATGCCTTGGGCGGCATGTCGTTCGACGCAGTTGCGGGCCACTTCACAGGTCTCGTCGGTGGAATCATCGAGCACCTGGACATCGAGCAGTTCGCGCGGATAATCGAAGCGCGCGATGGCATCGACCAGCCGCTCGATCACGTAGCGCTCATTGAAAATCGGCAACTGAATGGTGACCCGCGGCCATTGCTGCACCGGCGGCGGATCCGGCGGAACATTTTTCGCGTAAGCGAAATAATCGTAGACCAGCCAGTAGCGATGCAGCCCGTAAACCGCCAGGACAAACAACACGATGAAGTACGGAATCATCATCGCCAGGTCAAACGCATTGGCGTGGTAGATGCCTACAAAGGTGCGGTCCGTGAGCTTGTGCCAATAGTGCGTCAGAGCGCTTTGCGAAGCGTACACCGCCGGAATGAAGGGAAGCGTGGACACGGTGGATTGGACTCGTTGGCTGGCCAACCGATCGGAGCAGGGCGCAGCGGACGGGCATCATTATAAGGTGCTATAGCGCTGAGAACAAAGAGCCTCCTGTCGAACTCAAGGCGGTAGAGCGCGAGGCGTTCACTCGCAGGGCGGCCGGGGTGGTGCATAATCGCGCTCGCACATGATGGAACCAGCCACGGACACGCCGCAATCCCGCGGGAGCATTGGCGAAATCGCGCGAATCTTTCTGCGCCTGGGCTTGGTGGCTTTTGGCGGACCAGCCGCGCATATCGCCATAATGGAAGACGAGTTCGTGCGTCGCCGCAAGTGGCTGACCCGCGAACGTTTTCTCGATTTGCTCGGAACAGTCAGCCTGCTGCCGGGTCCCAGCTCCACCGAACTGGCCATCTATCTCGGCCAGATTCGCGGCGGAGTCCCCGGATTAATCGCGGCCGGCACGGCATTCATTTTGCCCGCCGCAATCATGGTTGCCGGACTGGCTTGGGCTTACGTGCGCTATGGCGCAGCGCCACAGGTCGCGGGGATTCTGTTTGGCGTGAAGCCGGTGGTGGTCGTGCTGATCGCGCAAGCCGTATGGTCGCTGGCCCGCACGGCGCTGAAATCGAAAGAGCTGGTCTTTCTGGCCGCGGTGGTCGTGGTGCTGGCGGCCTTCCGCGTCTCCACAATCGCTTTGTTGCTCGGCACTGGAGTTGCCTGGATCGTGGCGCAGCGGCCCGGCGGATGGCGTGCGGCGATAGGCTCGGCTGGAAGCGTGGTGGCACAGGCTGGTGCAGCGTCGCTCGGCGGCTCCATCGTCGCCAGCGTTTCGATCCTGCTTTATTTCTTGAAAGTGGGCGCCGTTCTGGTCGGCAGCGGTTACGTCTTGCTGGCCCTGCTGCACGCCGATCTCGTCGTGCGGTTGCATTGGCTGTCCGAAGCGCAATTGCTGGACGCCGTCGCCGTGAGCCAAGCCACGCCCGGGCCGTTCTTCACGGTAGCTACTTTTATCGGCTACGTACTCGCCGGCTGGAAAGGCGCGGCACTGGCAACTGTCGGCATGTTTCTGCCCGCGTTTGTCTATGTTGCAGCGACCGCCGGATTTCTGTCCAAGCTGCGGCAGTCTGCAGCCGCGGGCGCGTTTCTGGACGGCGTGAATGCCGCTGCCGTTGCGCTGATGGCGTTTGTGGGGTTTGTGTTCGCTCGCGCCACGTTGCTCAGCGCGCCCGCGGCGGTGATTTGCGCGATTGCGGCGTTGCTATTGTTTCGCTATCGCATCAATTCCGCGTGGCTGGTGCTTTTCGGCGCTCTCGCGGGCGTGCTCTCCCGATTGCTGCACTTCGCCTAGTGCGCGCAAGTGCAACGCATCACGAAACCAGCACGACTTTTCCCGCCGCTCCAGGCTCGAGAATTTCCTTGTGCGCGCGCGCAGCCTCCGCAAGCGGCAGTTCCTTGCCGACCACTGGACGCAGCGTGCCATTTTCCAGGCCCGCGCCGACGCCGGCATAAATTTCGGCGGCTTCGTTTTCCGTGATGGCCCACAGCGTAAAGCCTCGCACGGAGCCGCGCCGGCTCATCAATTCGCGGGGATTGATGGCGATTTCGCCGCGATTGCCGATGACGATGATGCGCCCGTTGGTAGCGAGGAGCTTGGTATCGGTCGCGAGGTTCACATTGGCGAGCATTTCCAGAACAATGTCCACTCCCCGGCCGCCGGTAGCTTTCAGAATTCCTTCCGCGTAGCCCGCTTTGCTGTGATTGAAGGCATGATGGGCGCCTTCACGCTTGACCAAGTCGAGCCCCTTGTCTGTTCCCGCCGTGCCAATAATGGTGAGACCGATGGAGCGCCCGAGTTGCACAGCCGCCGTGCCAACGCCTCCGCTGGCGCCGTGAATGAGCAGCGTTTCCGAAGCGCGCGCTTTTGCCGAAAGAAACAGCCCGAAATAAGCCGTGCCGTATGGAACCCAGATTCCCGCGCCTTGCGAAAAACTGATCTTCGCAGGCAAGGCGTGCACCTGGGTTTCGAGCGCCAGCGCATATTCAGCGTACGCGCCGGTTACGGTTCGCGCGGTGTACACACGGTCGCCGGGCTTGACCTTCTTCACGCCGTCGCCGACGGCTTCCACGACTCCGGCAGCATCCGACCCGGGCGTGTAGGGAAGCGGCGGCTTGATCGCGTAAGTTCCCGCGCGCATATACGTGTCGTACGGATTCACGCCCGCTGCGTGCACGCGCACCAGCACCTGGCCGGCAGCGGGCTTGGGCGTGGGTATTTCTTCGAGTTTCAGAACTTCCGGACCGCCGAATTCGTGTACTTGAATCGCCTTCATTCGCTTCTCCCGGCAAGCAATTTGTTTTGTTGAGCTTTCAGCAATCGCGCGCGAAGTTCGCGCGCGCCAAATCAAAAATGATCGTCGGCGTGTGCGTGGGTAACGTCGGGATCGACGATTCCCGCCGATTTTGCCCACGCTGTCGTTTGCCAATTGTCTTTGAGCTTGCCCGTGGGTATCCACGGTGGCAGCGTCTGATTCAGGTAGGACGCCAGCGCATACACGTACGGCTCGTACATCTTGCGGAACACTGCCAGCTTGGCGTCAGCTTCCGGGCCATCCGCCAGTTTCATTCCGTGCTGCGCCAGCGTGTCGCGCAGTTGACGCAATTCCTTCGCGGGAAGCCGGTCATGCGGCATCGGCGAGGGCGGCGTGCCAAACACTTGCGACAGATCGACGACTGCGTGCCGTGCAATCGCAAATGTAAGTTCCGCCTGCCGTTCGCAGGCATCCTCGAGGCCGGTCTTCACCAGCGCGCAGGTGTCCAGAATAGCGGTCAGCGCGGCGATCCACGATTGATTGTCGTGCTGCGAGCGAAAGTACGCCAGCACCGGATACGAAAGATGGCTCTCCATCAACTCCGCGCACCATAGCTCCCATGCCTGGAGCAGCTCATGCAAGGCTTCCTGCCCGTGCTCGTAGCTGTGGCGGCGCAGCAGTTCGCCGGCGGTTGGCGGCGTGCCTGCGCGTGAATCCAGCAGCGAGATGTTCACTTCGCGTTTCGAGAAGGAGCCGTAGATAAATGGCAGGTATCCGATGATCGCCGCGAGGAATCCGAATCCGAACCCGGCTTCCGCCACCACCAACGCGCGCGCCAAGCCCGACCGGGGCACCACATCACCAAGTCCCAGCGTAAAAAACGTTGTCCCGCTCAGGTACAAGTCTGTGGCGAAGCCTTGGGGCTGGCCCGAAGCCAGAACGGCCGAGCCTGCGCCGAACTGCATCAGCCCGAAGCCCACCACCAGCCCTACCGCCCAAACGCCGACCAGCACCAGCAGCGAACTTGGACCGTAAAATCCCAGCAGCGCCTCGCGTGTCTTGCGCTGCGGGATAAGGCACATCAGAAGCCGCCACATCTTCCACGTGGTGCGATAAAACAGGCGCGTCAGCCGGAATCGCCGCGTCACGCGACGCGGCAAAATGATAGCTTCGAAGGCGTCCCACAGCACGATCGCAAAAATGGCGACACCCGCGATAAACGCACCCGGCGCTGGAATCATGTGCGGCATTCGACGGCCTCAGTAGCACAGGCACTCCTGTTTACCCTGAGCTTCGCAGGGCCTGTGCAGCGTAACAACTATCGCAACGTGCGCGAAGCCCCGTCCTCGGCTTCCATCTCGACTGCTACGACTCCAACTTCGCGCTCACCGAAATCTCCGCCTTGAACAGCTTGGACACTGGGCAGCCGGTCTCGGCGGCTTTCACAGCGGCGTCAAATTTGGCTTTGTCCGCGCCGGGAATCTTGGCCACGAGATCCAGATGGCTCTTGGTGATCGAAAAACCGTCCCCCACTTTCTCCAAAGAAACTGTTGCCGTTGTCTCCAGCTTCTCCGCTGTCATTCCCGCTCCGCCCAACTGGGCGGAAAGAGCCATAGTGAATCAACCTGCGTGCGCCGCCGCGAGCAGTTCCTCCGGATTGGTGCCCACGCCGTTTTCAAAGCGCGTGCTGAAGCTGTACTGCGTATTCTTCAGCGTGCCGCTGTCCGTGGAAATCGCGCCTTTGCCGCTTTTCAGATCGCCTTGCCAGACTGCTGATGCTTTGCGTTGCATGTTTTTCCTTCCGTTCGAATCGTGTGAGCGTTTTGAATCGCAAGCATTGGATTCACCGCGCCACGATCCGG
>Ga0207015_1243_pt1 | contig 10800 bp, 11 predicted proteins | sample Alteio_BWMinCont_53_FD_153486 | JGI IMG/M metagenome (GOLD analysis project Ga0207015, IMG submission 153486) | Enriched cells from forest soil in Barre Woods Harvard Forest LTER site, Petersham, Massachusetts, United States -... | ecosystem: Environmental > Terrestrial > Soil > Temperate forest >...
ATTTTGACGCATGGATCCGCGCACAAAAGCAGCCAGCCAATCAGGATGAAAAAGAACTCGCCGGCAAGCGCGTTTTCGAAACCACCGCGTGCATGAACTGTCACGCAATCGCCGGGACAGTCGCGACGGGGCGATTCGGTCCCGACCTGACGCACCTGATGAGCCGCGGCACGATCGCGGCCGGCGCGGCGCAGAACACGCCGGAGAAGCTGCGCTTGTGGATTCAGAGCCCGGAAGCCATCAAACCCGGCTCACTCATGCCGGCCATGCAACTAAAAGATGCGGATCTGGACGCGCTCGTGCGTTATCTCGAAACGCTCCGGTAGCCGAGGAATTTGGAGACGAATATGTCATCAGATGTGATGGCCATTCAAAGCGCCCAAGCAACGGGCCGGCCATGGGTTGAAGTGCTGCACGAGTGGGTGACCACCGTCGATCACAAACGACTGGGGATAATGTACATCCTCTATGCATTGATCTTCCTCGTCATCGGCGGAGTGGAAGCCGCAATCATCCGCATTCAGTTGATACGCCCGAACAATGACTTCGTTTCCCCGCAAGTTTTCAATCGCATGTTCACCATGCATGGAACGACCATGATTTTCTTCGTGGCCATTCCCATCTTGTTCGGGTTTGCCAACTACCTGCTCCCCTTGATGATCGGCGCGCGCGACATGGCGTTCCCGCGCCTGAACGCCTTCAGTTTCTGGCTGACGGCGCTGGGCGGATTTGTACTCTACTTCAGTTTCCTGGGTGGAAGCGGTCTGTACGGCGCCGGCAACGCACCGGACATCGGATGGTGGGCCTACGCCCCTCTCACCGCGAAGGCGTTTTCGCCGGGCCATAGTTCCGATTACTGGACGATTTCGGTGTTGGTCGCCGGATTTGGCAGTATTGGCACCGCAATCAACCTCATCGCCACGATTCTTTGCATGCGATGCCCTGGGATGAGCCTTGGCCGTATGCCGCTGCTGGCTTGGCTGAACTTTGTGATGTCCGGAATGATTTTGATCGCCATTACGCCACTGTCCGCAGCGCAGATCATGTTGCTCGTGGACCGTTACCTGGGGGGCCATTTCTTCGATACGCAAGCCGGCGGGTCCGCCACACTCTGGATGCATTTTTTTTGGATATTCGGGCATCCCGAGGTCTATATCTTGATTCTCCCTTGCTTTGCTTTTATGTCGGAAATCATTCCGGTGTTTTCCCGGAAGCCCATTTTCGGGTACCCCGTCATGGTGGCGGCGAGCGTATGCATCGGGTTCGTGAGCATGAGTGTGTGGGCGCACCACTTGTTCACCATGGGGATGAGCGCCTACGCCAACAGCTTTTTCACCATCACCACACTGGCTGTGGGTGTCCCCACCGGAATCAAGATCTTCAATTGGCTCGGCACGTTGTGGGGCGGGAAGATCCAATTCACAGTGCCCATGTTGTTCTGCATCGGATTTCTGTTTCAGTTTTTGATCGCCGGTCTCACGGGCATCATGCTGGGCAGTGCGGCTTTTGCCTCGCAGCTCAGCCTTTCGTACTTTGTGGTGGCGCACTTTCACTATGTGATCGTGGGCGGAATTCTCTTCGCGCTCTTCGCGGCATTTTATTACTGGTACCCCAAAATCACGGGAAGAATGCTGGACGAGACGCTCGGCAAACTCCATTTCTGGCTCTTCGTTCTCGGATTTCACATGACCTTTGATTTGATGCACGTGCCCGGATTACTCGGCATGCCGCGCCGCATCTACACCTATGAGCCTCGGCCCGGTTGGGGAATCATGAACTTCCTCGTCACAATCGGCGCATTCATTCAGGGCATTGCCGTCCTTATCTTTGTGTGGAACTTAATCATTTCTTATTTCAAGGGAGCGAAAGCGGGGAACGATCCTTGGGATGCGTGGACCCTCGAATGGTCGGTCAGTTCGCCTCCGCCGGCTTACAACTTCGCTACCATCCCGACCGTTGCCAGCCGACGCCCGTTGTGGGATCGCAAGCATCCGGAAGACCCGGACAGCCGCTATGAGTAAAGGAAACCATCCATGAGCGCAATCACGACTCCGCTGTCCGCAACAGCAGGCGGCTGGACGCTTCCGTATCGGGGCACGGTCGCGATGACCTGCCTCATTATTGCCGAAGCATCTATCTTTGCGATTTTTGTCGTCGCCTATCTCTATTACGCGGGAAAGAGCCTGTCAGCGCCAACTCCGCGCGAAGTGCTGGAAACACCCATCTTCTACACGATCTGTTTGTTATCCAGCAGCCTCACGATTCACTTTGCGGGAAAGCTCCTGGAGCGCAGCAAGCGAAGCGCATTCCTAAGCTTGTGGTTGCTCACGATTGTTTTGGGCGGTCTTTTTATGTATGGCACCGGCCGGGAGTGGCACAGGCTGATCTACGAGCACGGGCTGACCATTTCCACCAACCTTTTTGGAACAACCTACTACTCGCTCGTCGGTCTGCATGCCTTTCACGTCACTGTAGGTCTTGTCATGCTGTGCATCGTGTTGATCTTCGGTTTGGCTGGCCGAGTCGGCGTGGACCAATCCCGTCGCATCGACGTGCTCTCTTTGTATTGGCATTTTGTGGATGCCGTTTGGGTCGTCGTTTTCACTGTCGTTTACATCGTTGGGCGCTGAGGAGAAGAAATGGCAACGCTGCTATCCACGGAAGGAATGGGTCAAAGTCCTCCGGCTCGGGGCGAGATCGAAGTGCCCGCACCGACAGCGTGGCCTTTTGTCCTAGCGTTTGGATTTACGCTGATCTTCGCAGGACTTCTGACGAGCGTGTCAGTGAGCATTCTCGGCACCGTGCTTGCTGTTGCGGGTTGCGTCAGCTGGTTCCGCGAAGTCTTCCCTCGCGAGCGTGAAGTAACTGTGCCGGTCGTGGCAGAGGAAATTCGCATAGCCACTGAGCGCCGTGTTGTTGAACGTCTTCCGGTCGCGGCAGATCAGTTGCGCGCCTGGCTTCCCGTCCAGACTTACCCGATATCGGCCGGCATCAAGGGTGGCGTCGCCGGGTCAGTAGCGATGGCCGTGCTGGCCTGCACTTACGGAGTGCTCAAAGCCGGAAGCATCTGGTATCCCATCAACCTCCTTGCTGCTACTGCCTATGCGGAATCGCTTAAGCTCGGTCCCGCCCAACTGAATTCGTTTCATTGGGACAGCTTCGCGATTGCCCTCGTCCTGCACGGCATCGGATCCATTTTCGTGGGGCTTCTCTATGGCGCGATGCTTCCCATGTTCGCGCGACGGCCGATCGTACTCGGCGGCCTAATTGCCCCGGTTCTATGGTCGGGGTTGCTTTACTCGACCATGCAGCTTCTCAATCCCTTGCTTGCCAGCCACATCAACTGGTTCTGGTTTATCGCATCGCAAATCGCTTTCGGAGTTGTAGCGGGTTTGGTCGTCGTGCGGGAGCACCGTGTTTCGACTCGCGAGAATTTGCCGTTCGTCCTGCGCGCGGGAATTGAAGCTCCTGGAACAGTTCCGTTGCGTGAAAGCGAGAAAAAGCGGCCGTGAAAACAGGTCACCATTTTTGTATGTTTGCGGCTCTGACTGCGATTTGTTTTGCAGGATGCGGAGCGCCGCACGGCCAGCCGCGCAGCGGTCCCGAAGTTCTGGCGCCGAACGAGGTCTTGGAGTTCGGTCGTCTCTTCTCGGAAAACTGCGCTGCCTGTCACGGCGCGGAAGGACGGGGAGGGGCTGCGATCGCGCTCGCCAATCCTGTTTATCTGGCCATCGCGGACGATGCTTCCATCCGTAAAGTTATCGCACAAGGTGTTCCCGGCACCGCGATGCCCGCTTTCGCCCAAAGCGCCGGCGGAATGTTGACGGACGCGCAGATCGACGTAATCAGCAAGGAAATTCGTTCGCGATGGAGTCGCCGGGGAATTCTCGACGCACCGTCGGCTCCTCCTTATACGCCTAAATTAACGGGAGATGCACAACGCGGCGAAGCCGCATACAAAACTTTTTGCCAATCTTGCCATGGCCCCGTCGGTCGCGGTGGACAAAAGGGAAGCAGTATCGCAGATGATTCCTTTCTCGCACTCGTCAGCGATCAGAGTCTGCGCGCGATCGTAATCGCTGGCCGCCCTGAGTTGGGAGCACCCGACTGGCGCGGAAACTTGCCTGGTAGGCCGATGTCGGATCAGGAAATCACCGACGTAGTTGCTTGGCTCGCGTCGCGACGCTCTCAAAATCCGGGGCAACCCTATTCTGTTTCGAACTACGCACAGCATTAGGAGCTTGGTGATGTCAGAGCAAAATACGCTATCCCGTCGTGGCTTCTTCATGAAGATGGGAATTCTGTTCAACGGATTGGTCGCGACCGCCCTTGCCGTGCCCATGGTGGGCTTTCTTCTGTCCTCGATTACGCGCGGCCGGGCAAACGCGTACCTCTCGTGGGTGCCGCTGGGACCGATAAATGATTTTCCGGAAGGCGAGACGCGGCTGGCCACCTTCCGCAATCCGTACGTGACGCCGACCGACGGCAAGACCGTGGACACAGCGTGCTGGGTGCGGCGCGTCGAAGGAGAGCAGTTCCAGGTTTTTGCCATCAATTGCGCGCACCTGGGCTGCCCCGTGCGGTGGTTTCCTCAATCCGGCTTGTTCATGTGCCCCTGCCACGGCGGCGCTTACTACCGCGACGGTTCGCGCGCTTCGGGCCCGCCGGAACGCGGGCTGTTCGAGTATCCGTACAAGGTGCAGGACGGCATGGTTACGATTCAAGCTGGCGAATTGCCGACTCCGGGATCCCCAACCGCCTCGCTTTTCGGGAATGCGCCGCCGTGCGGTGCACGGAACGAGTTGGTTTCCATCGAGAGCAAGTTGTCCGCCTCCAGCGAAACGTATGCTTTGCTCAGAAAGACAAAGACATGGGCGTGATCGGACAAATCGCGCAATGGTTTGACCACCGCTTGCAACTGGCCGCTCCCATTCGTGACGCGGCGGAGCATCCCGTGCCGCGCAACACCGCGAGCTGGTTCTATGTATTCGGCAGCGCTGCGCTCACCGTCTTCCTTCTTCAACTCGTTACTGGAATCTTGCTGGCCCTGATTTATGTTCCTTCCGGGAGCGAGGCTTGGAGCAGCCTCCAAGCGCTGAACCACGATGTAACTTTGGGCTGGTTCATCCGCGCCATGCACGGGTGGGGCTCGAATTTCATGGTGGCCATCGTCCTTATCCACATGGTGCAGGTCTTCCTCTTCGGAGCATACAAATTTCCGCGAGAGCTCACCTGGATTGTTGGCGTGTTTCTCTTGCTGATGACGCTAGGCATGGCCTTCAGCGGCCAAGTGCTGCGTTTTGATCAAGACGCTTACTGGGGCCTAGGTATCGGAGCTTCTATCGCCAGTCGCGTGCCCATTGCAGGCCCAATTATCGTGAAATTAATGCTCGGCGGGCCGATTATTGCGGGAGCGACGCTGTCGCGATTCTTCGCGCTGCATGTCTTCGTGATTCCCGGAATGCTGATCGGTTTCGTTTGTCTTCATCTCCTGATGGTGCTGAAGCTCGGAATCAACGAATGGCCGATGCCGGGACGTCTCGTCAAGCGCGCGACGTACGAGAACGAATATCATCAACTCACAAGAAAAGATGGTGCACCCTTTGTTCCGTATGCGGTATGGAAAGATCTGTTCTTTGCCGCTTTCATCCTCATGGCAGTGGCCGCGTGTGCTCTGTACTTCGGTCCGTTCGGTCCTACCGGCCGACCGGACCCGACGATCATCCAGACGGCGCCGAAACCAGACTACTTCTTTCTGTGGCTGTACGGCTTGCTGTCCTACTTGCCGCCTTCCATGGAGACGCCAGCTCTTCTCATTGGCCCCGTAGTCGCTATCGCGTTTCTTGTTTTGCTGCCATTTCTTTCTGGAGAAGGGGAGAAGAGTTGGCGCCGGCGGCCCATCGCTGTTTTGAGCGTTCTGCTGATCGCCATAATCCTGGGAACACTCACCCACCTTGCTGGCTATACGCCGTGGAGCCCGCACATGAATGCTTGGAGCGGTGATCCTGTACCAGACAGATTTTTGCACGGCAGCACCGCGCTTCAGCGACAAGGTGCTCTGGTTTTCCAGGGCAAGCAATGCCGCAACTGCCATTCCCTCGGGGAGTTGGGCGGGCAAAGAGGCCCGTCTCTGGATAGCGTCGCCGTGCGGCTCACGCAAGACCAGCTTATCCGCCAGGTGATCCAAGGAGGTGGCAACATGCCGGCGTACGGGAAGAACTTGAGTCCGGCAGAGATCACGGCGCTCGTCGCATTTCTCGAAACCTTGCATCCGGCTGGACAAGCTCCCGCGCGTGATGCAGCGCGCGATGCTGTGCTCAGTGACGCCCAGGAAAAACGCCCTGGCGCACAACCATAAAAACCAGTCCATGTCGCCTCACGTTCATGTCGCATTGGGATCCGGGTGGTTTCCGATTTCGCTACTCTCAACCCTGGTCTTCACGGAGTTTTTGTACTTGCGTGGATGGCTTCGTCTTCGTTCAGCCTCCGTGAAGCTCATCCCAGCCTGGCGCGTCATTAGTTTCTCCCTCGGCTTATTCTTAATCTGGGTGGTTGTGGGCTCACCCCTGGCCGCGCTCGACGAGCAGATGCTGACGGTCCACATGATTCAGCATCTGTTGCTCATGACCTTTGCTGCTCCATTGATCCTGCTCGGTTTGCCCGTGACGCCTTTCTTGCAGGGTCTCCCCCATCGATTTGCGCAGGCAGTTGTTGGTCCACTGTTCCGCTGGCCGCCGGTGCAAAGGTTAGGGCGGATGCTCGTGCGACCTACATTTTCCTGGCTGGCGGCAACTGCGACTTTGGTGGGATGGCATGTTCAGGCGATCTTTACGCTCGCGTTGCAATCGGGAGCATGGCATCTGTTCGAGCAAGCAACTTTCCTTGTGGCTGGCCTTCTCTTTTGGTGGCCGGTCGTTCAGCCCTGGCCAAATGCCCCAGCAAAGCCGCGATGGTCGATTCTCTTATATCTCTTTCTCGCCACGTTGCCCTGCGACATTCTTTCGGCATTTCTTGTCTTCTCCGATCGTGTCGCCTATCCGGTGTACCTCTCGGCTTCGCGGCAGTCTGACCTCTCCGTTCTGGCGGATCAGCAGTGTGCCGGTGCGTTGATGTGGACCTGCATCACCATCGTATATCTCGTTCCGGCTGCGATTCTCTCTACGCGGTTGCTCGCGCCGCGAAACTCCCCAGCCGACTTAGCGCAATCGGAATTTCTCGGCATCGTGGCTCCGCAGAGTAATCCGAAAAGCGTGGAGGTTCTCTGAGGGTGGCAACTGAGCCTATTCTCGCTGCTTTCCAACTGACTGCCCTTCAGCGCCGTCATTCAGTGCGTTCGCGCGTTCTATCTGACTACTGGGAGCTAACGAAGCCCGAAGTGAACCTTTTGATTGCCATGACCACCGTGGCCGCTTTTTGCCTCGGCTCTCCGAAGCCATTGGCGCATTTCCCCTGGTTGCTTCTTCTACACACGCTGCTCGGCACAGTTCTGGTTGCCAGCGGCGCAGGTTCTCTGAATCAGTTGATCGAGCGGAAATTCGATGCACAAATGCGGCGCACAGCTCGGCGTCCGATCGCTGCCGGCCGAATCGAACCCATCCAAGCCCTCATTTTCGGATCGCTGTTATCGCTGGCAGGGACTATTTACCTCGCCTTGGCGGTGCGGCCCACTGCGAGCCTGCTCGCCCTGCTGACGCTCAGTGCGTATTTGTTTATCTATACTCCACTTAAGCGTCGAACGCCCTGGTGTACGCTGGCCGGCGCCTTTCCGGGTGCCATGCCCGTGTTGATCGGATACGTCGCCGCGACCGGGAAACTCGACTCTCAGGCAGGGCTGCTCTACTCAATTCTCTTCCTCTGGCAATTCCCACATTTCATGGCGATTGCTTGGATGTACCGCGAGGACTACGCGCGCGCGGGATACCAGGTTCTTCCAGCGGGAACAGAGAAATCACGGTTCATGGGATGGCAGAGCGTGCTTCCGGCGCTCGTTTTAGTGTCGGTCGCATTTGCACCAATGGCTTTGCGGCACGCCAATCCGGTATTTGTGACCGGAACACTGCTGCTCAGTTTAGGCTTCCTGTATTTTGCCGCGCGACTCGCCTTAATTCGCTCAAACCAATCTGCGCGCCGTCTGCTTCTGGCCTCGGTCCTCTATCTCCCATTGGTCTTCGTGCTTTTAGTGCTGGCAAGAGTTTGAGGAAAGCGCGGCGGAAAGCGTGACCTCCAGCCATCTCCACTAAACCGCTTCTCGTAGGATCGCCTCGCGGGGCAACGTACGATCTGCGACGGTCGCAATGACGAGACCGGCACTCAGGACGACCATGAGCCAGGCCAGCGTGTGCATCCCGTGATCGGTCGGGTTTTTCCCGAACAGCAGGCCCAACAAACTGGAAGCGACAATGGCGCCAACGTACTGAGAAGTGCGCAGTAGTCCGGCGGCGGTTCCCACCTCCTCGTGAGGCGCCTGCACATAGACCGCCGCCTGATTTGCGTTAGAGCAGATTCCTTGGGGAAGGCCGAACGGCAGAACCAAAAGGACGAGGAGCGATGCGGCGGTACCGCTCGTAATCAGTACAATGCAGCCAGCGGCGAAAAGAAGACCCAGGGTTCCGAAGATCAGAGGATTACGTATGCTTTTCAGCCGTCCGCCAGCGAGAGCGGAGAGAGCCGCAAGTACGGACATGGGCAGGGTGATGAGGCCGGCTTTCGTGCTGCTGAAACCCGGGCCGGTCTGCAGCCATTGCGAAAAGCCGTAAAGCATGCAGTACATCATCAAATTCGTAGCACCGTAGCGCAGATACGTTACGCTCAGGGGAATGTTGCTCCTGAGCATCCGAATGTTAAGAAACGGTTGTTTCGTGCGGAGTGAATGACGCGTAAGCACAAATCCAAGCAGCACCGATACCGCGAGCATCGGCCAGTTTGGATGGCCAAGGCTCATCAGGTAAAACATCCCGCTGAGAAGCAATCCCGCGAAGAGCACGATTCCCAGAAAATCAATTTCCTGGGCTAGTTTTCGGAGTCCAGCCGGTTTTGCTTCATCTTCGGGAATCCAGAGAAATACAAGCAGGATTCCGAGGACCGCCAGAGGAAGGTTCACCGTGAAGACCATCCTCCAGCCACCGAGGCCTGTGAGTATTCCGCCGAGCGCCGCTCCGATCGCCACCGTGGAGAGTGCGCTCATCGAGAGAATGCCGAGCGCCATGCGCGGTTCGGCAGATCCAGTCTGTGCCGCCCGATTGCGCAGAATTCTCATCGCCGTTGGATAGGCAGCCGAGGTGCCGATTCCCAAGAGAACACGCACCCAGATCAATGCGCGAAGACTGGGCGCGAATGTTCCCGCAACGCCAGCCAGGGCAACGAGATAGAGACCGGCGAGGAACACACGGCGCGCACCGAGGCGGTCAGCCAGGCGCCCCATCGTTGGCTGCGCGATGGCGCTCGTAATATAGAGCCCTCCGATAAGCAGCCCAGTCTCGGCAACAGTCGCCTGAAAGTCCCTCGCGATTGCCACCAAGGCCGTCGAGATCATCGTCGAGTTCACGGGATTCAGCATCGATCCCAGGCAGAGAGGAGCCATAAAACGGAATCCGAACGATCCCTTTGCTGACGGAATCTCCCCAACTGCCGTTTCGATTGGTACGCTCATACTTCCTCGCGCAATTCAAAGAGTCCGTTCTTGCTGCCGCTGCGTGGCTGGCTCGTTTGACCGGATCGGCCCAAGCGTCGCGACGATGACCATTCTTCAGCCCTCGACGCTGGTCGAGTCGCGCTCGTTAGTACCTCAGACAAGGGCTTCTATGACCTCGGAAGTCTGTCGAACACGTCCCAGCATGGGAAATATCGTCTCGAACGCGAACTGATGTGCCTCTGCGCTAATGCTGGTCGTCGCGTCTTCAACGAACACAACTCCAAAGCCCAAGCCCGCAGCGGCCCGGGCGGTTGACTCGACTCCGTAATTGGTTGTTATCCCTCCAATCACAACCGTCTTTACGCCAGCTCGCTGGAGTCTCTCTTCGAGATCGGTTCCAGAAAAAGCGCTCCAGTGCCGCTTGGTCACCACAAGGTCGCCCGCCTGTACTCCCGAAGCCGGAACCAACTCCGAAGCGATTGCCGGCGGCGGATTCTTGAGATCACCGTGTGAGCGATCGGCGTGAACCTGCAGCATGTTGGCGAGGTCCACCCGAACGTAGATGACTGGCGAACTGTGCTTTCTAAATGTCGCTGCAAGCGACGCTGCTTTTGCGACGACCGAGGATGCCGGATGCGGGCTCGTTTTTAGCGCCACAATGCCGTGCTGCAGATCGATGAGAATCAGGGCAGACGTTTCGGGGTCGAGTTTTATTTTGTCCATAAGCTTCTCCAAAAAGCGAGGACAGCCTCGCTTTTCTTAGTATAGAATACGAGGATGCCCTCGCTTGTGTCAAATCCAAATCGACCGACCCCGCAACAGGAGCGGGCCGCACGAACGCATCAGTTGTTTTTGGATACCGCGGAACGTCTGTTTGTCGAAGTCGGCTACGACGCCATGACCATGACGGCCGTAGCCGAACGGGCGGGGACTTCCATCGGAGCGCTATACCGTTGGTTCCCCGACAAAACGGCAGTGGCTGCGGCGCTGCGCGCCAGGTACACCGTCGAGATTGAGCAACATTGGGCGCCGCTCATCGAGGCCGCACATAGCCTAACCACCGCCAAGTTTGCCGAGTCGCTGATCAACCGGACAAGGGAATTCTCTCAGCGACGGCCAGCCTATTTCATCGTCCGCGATGCCCCGATCAAGGTGTCTCGTAGCGCCGC
>Ga0207015_1040_pt1 | contig 10676 bp, 12 predicted proteins | sample Alteio_BWMinCont_53_FD_153486 | JGI IMG/M metagenome (GOLD analysis project Ga0207015, IMG submission 153486) | Enriched cells from forest soil in Barre Woods Harvard Forest LTER site, Petersham, Massachusetts, United States -... | ecosystem: Environmental > Terrestrial > Soil > Temperate forest >...
ATCCGCCCGCCGGCTCATACGAAAAAGCGCGCAAATAGGTATCGATATCGCAACCCGAATACGCTGCATCCCAATCGACATTGGCCGCCAGCTGGGATTTGACCTGGTTCATGAGGCGCACAAAGTTCTGCGCGGAAAACGAACCGACTGTGTTAATGCGCGAGACCAGGTTCTTTAGACCTGCCGGCGTCGTGAAGACTCGGGGATGCTCTTTGGAACTTGCGTAAGCGCCGGGAAGCGAAGGGAATGACGCTTCCGGTTGTTCCGCCCCCTTGCCGATTGTAACCAGAGGCAAGCCCAATGCGACCAATACAACGAACCGGTGCCATCGACCGGTGTTCTTCATGATGATCCTTTCAGGGTTCACGGTGACGGCGACTTTGGTTCGCCCAGAGCCAGCGTGGGTAACAGAGCCCTTAGTGCAAAAGATTGTCGAGAAAAACCCCCGTGATGGCAAGTGGGTAATGAATTCACGCGAGCCTCTACCACGACATCAGCCAAGCATTCGAGCGGGTGAGCAGAGTTCTGTGTTCAAACAGATGCGTTGCTCAGATGCTTACTCTCGCCTTTACTGGGCAAACCGCCGCTACGACCTTCTCAAGTCCTTGCTGGAGGACATTACAAGATCGTATTTATTTGGAATAGCATCGTGAATCTCACCTCGCTAGGGGCGTGGCCATGCGAGTTTTGCTTTTAGTTCCTCAAACGCGTTGAACGCGATCGGACAAACGGCAACATTGTCAATCACGCCTATCAGTCGGGACGTGAATTCTGGTTGTTCTAAGTGAGGAAACGATCTGCAAACGCCTGGTCTATCCTCGTAAATGGAACACAGCTTTTCGTTGAGCATCGGGCAGGGCGGATTCACCGTGCCTTCTGACATAAATTGTTTCTGGAATTCTTCTATCGACTGGCCAAGCGTTTTTGCAATAGTGTGAAGCTCACTTTTCTTGAATTCAACGTGCAATGATCGGCAGCAATTTGCGCACTGCCTGCAGTCGATGAGGGCGAAGTATTTCTGGCTCAAGGTCCTGACAAGGCCATCGATGTCATCTGGAGCGTACTGCTTTAGCCACGATCGGAATTTCCAGTTTTCGTCGTCGTGCTCTTGTGAAAGCTGTTGGATTCTTGAGAGATCGATTTCAATTGTCGGAACCTTGGCCTGCTTCTGCAGTTTCATTCCGGCCTCATGTCGTCAGCCTAACCCAAAAGAACATTGGTGTCAGCACCACTCCTTAGCGACGGGGCGATCGTTTATCGAGCAAGCCTGCTCCTGAGTCCTGGTTAGATTACTGGAGATCTGCCTCGTATTAGGACTCCACATGTACGATTAGGGTTAATCAGATGGGATGAGACCAATCTTAACGACCTCGGCAATTTCGTCACTGAGTTCGCAGATGGCTTGGGGAAGCATTTCGCTGCACGTCGAGATTACCGGAATTCGAGGGGAAGAAGAACAGGAGATGGGACCGGGCTGGCCCGAAAAGGCTGTCGTGAAGCGCACGAGTGCGAGTTCGTTAACACCGCTCTACGCGGAGGCATACTTGGATGCATGGACCGTATCCGACCTCCGACCACTGCGTAGCCAATTCGACACCTTGGACCATGTTGATCGCGAGTTGGAGCGCCTTATCTTCGGATACGACGTGCTTGTGCTGGTTCCAGATGTCACCGCAGCGGCCCCGATCGATTAATAGTGAGAGTTCGGCACCCGGATACGCCGACTTCTGAGATCCTCGCAAGCCATTCCGCACGGTAGCGCGGTGCATTGACCTGCTGCCGGCGCAAGGAATAGCCCAACTTCGGTAGATGGCCTTCAGCCGACTCCTCACCCGCGTCAAATCGCACGTCATTGCTATGTAGGTGCGCGCCAGTTCCTTCAGAGTGCGGATGACATGTTCGCCGTGATACACCGGGTTGAGCTTGTTCGGATACAACAGCGCGGACAACTTGCGAGCATCGATGCGGTCATTCTTGTTCCCGACTTTCAACAGGACTTAGAGAAGAAGGTGTAGAGACCGGTCGCGGTTAGCCGCGCTTGTTGGCGGAAAAGCGGAGGCGGACGTAATCGGCGGTCCACTTGCCCTTGGCATCGCAGAGTTTTGGGCGCAAGGCTTCTCGGACTTCAGCGATATAGGAAGGACGTTCGGCGGGCGGCAAAGTTGAAGTGAAACTCTCGGAGAAGGTTTCCAGCCAGCCGGTGATATCACCTGGGAGCGGAGTTGGCCGGGGTATCAGGGCGATATAGCTCACGACGAATCCGCCGCGCGTCAGTTGCTGTGAATAGTCTTCGGCGCTGGGGAAATACCAAGGGTTTGCGGCTTCGCCGTTGATGCCGCGCCGATTGAGGGCTTCAACTAACGCCTTCCTGATCTTGGCCACGCAACCGTGGCCGCCGAATTCGGCGACGAAACGTCCGTGGGGTTTGAGTGCACTTTGCACTCCGGCGATGACCTTGGCGGGATCGCTCATCCAGTGCAGCGCCGCGTTGCTGAACACGGCGTCGAATTCGCTATCGAAATCGAGAGCTTCGCCGTTCATTACACGGACGTCCAGGCCGAGTCTTCGTGCGGCGTCAATTTGCGGTGCGCTGGCATCGACACCGATGACATGGCATCCCATGGAAGTAAGCTTCGCGGTAAGCACGCCGTCGCCACAGCCAAGATCCAAGATGCGCTCGCCGGCGCGCGGCGCGAGCAGATCAACCACGGGGGCTCCAAGTTCGGCGACGAAGCGGGCATTGCGAGCGTAACGTTCAGGATCCCAGGTTTGCGGGTGTCCCATTTTGGAGTGCCTCGCCGTGCCACAAAAGTTTATCAGCCTTTCTTGTTGTCGGCGTTTCGTAATTCGGCCTTCTCGAGCCTAACTGATTAGTCGGGCGATCGGCTGCTGCCGTCAGGCTTTTCGACTCAACTGCTTTAACAAAGCATTCGATCTCATTGAGTTCGCGCGTGTTGTCTTAAGGAAGATTGTCGAAAAAGAGATAGACCGAAGCAATGCGAAGCCTCAGCAATCAATTCTTCTTTCCTTCGAACAAGATTCGTTACCTGCAACCAAATGGACACGACACCGCATCGCGCCAAGGGGCTGTGTCGTCATTTGTCGATTTGGAAATCTCTCGCGTCCGATTGGACAGCTACGGAAGAGAATAATCGAAGGTCCAGATGTGTTTACCGTGAGCGTCGATATGGATGATGAGCGAGCCGGTCAGTGCGGTCAGTTCTCCCGTGCCGGAATCGAGTACAACCAGCACGCTGAGCTCTCCCGCCGAAGGGGAGTTGTCCTTCATCATGGTGGCGCGGTGCGAGAACGTGAAGCTGCCTTGCCGGCCGTTTAGCTTAGCCGGCACGATCATAGGTGCAGACGCGGTGGGTCTCCGCGAGTGCGGTCTGAACTGCAATCCAGTCGAAGGAAAACTCATCGAAGGCGTTTTCAATGACGACCGTCGGCCATCCCGCTCCAACGCCATCAAAGTGAAGACGATGGCCGCCAAGATCAGCCGATGAGCGGCGGAGCAGTGATTTGCGCTACCGCTATTTGTTGCTGGAGAAAAAGAACTCGTTTGCATGAGGGTCGCGGAAGATCGCTCGAGTTCCTCAGACTTCTTTCTTCGGCTCGGCTGCGAGTTTGCCCCTTTCGCGTTCATGGCTTCAGCGGTCGCAACTACGTCATCTGGGGCTTCACAAACCAGGGATTACCATTCAATCCTTGGATGGCTCCCAAAGCTCGATCTGATTGCCATCCGGATCTTTAAGCCACGCAAAGTTCCCGTAGGGATATTCCGCGGTCTTTTCGATTGCCACTCCTTTACTCTTAAGATGGCTGAGGACTTCTCCCATGTTTTTCACTGTGTAATTAATCTTACCCGTTCGCGGCTTATCCTTGATGTCTTGATCAGTGGGCATAATCGCCCACGCTATCGTTCTCTTGATCTCCGGATTTTCAAGATCCCTATACTCAAACGATGCATAAATTGAACTGCACTCAGCATCTTCGCCCTCAGGAACTATTCCGAGGCAATCGCGATACCAGGCCGCCAATCTCTTTGTATCGTTAGAAAACAGAAAAGCGCCGCCTATTCCGTCGATCATAAGTTCCTCCCACTCCTCATCTCTGCCGGTTTCCGAATCGGCAGGCATAATTCCAATTCAAAGTGCGACCAATCCGTCGCGCTTTCTTTGTCCAGGAAAACCTCAAGTGCTGGCGCATGCTCGGGCTCGTAGGCACTGTTGATAAGCCAATCTCTGTAAAGATAGTCCCAAGCCGTAGCTACCTTATGGATATCGCCAGAAACCTCTATGACGGCATATCGCATGGCTGGCATTTTCAATTTCGACATTCCTTCCATGCACTGAAAGGGAAAAGACGACGCAAGACAGACCTCATATCGATAAAGATGCTTTGGAGTCACGTGTGGATCGTCTACCGTCATTCCGAAAAGAATTCCTTGCGAAAAAATATCCTGGGATTTGGCCCATTCGATCACTGTCTTGAGGGCGGCAAGTACTCTGTCCAGTTCGAAGGCATTCGTAACCCGAATATAGGCGACTTGCCTTTCGGGAATGTCGATCAATCTCACTGAAAACGCGGATCTCTTTTCTTTCGCGCTCATGGGGACACCATATTTGTCTTCCGGGAAGAGTTCTTTGCAAATCTTGCTCTTTTTGATCTCGCCGCTTTTTCGAAACTGACTTGGCGAAGTGTCGTAGCCGGATCGGAAGGCACGCGAAAAAGTGGCCGATGATGAAAAACCGCACTCTAAGGCTATATCGGTCAAATTTTGGTCGGAATAACGAAGAAGACGAGCAGCCTTTTCAAGACGAAGCCGGTTCGTAAAATTGTTTAAGGTCTCGCCCGAAATCGCACCAAAGATCCGATGGAAATGAAATTCCGAGAAGCAGGCAACTTTAGCCAGCTCCTCTAGTTTCACCTGGCGATCCAGATTCCCGCGAAGATAGTCGATGACCCGATTAATTCTTTGGGCATATTCGCTGTTGGCCCGGGACTTTTGGCCTGGAACGGATTCTATTGACATTGTGTCGCAGAATACCTCAATTGCCCCTATGCGGTCAGCATCCAAAAGTCCGACTGCCATTCGTCGTCAAGCGGTCTGCTCTCCGGCATGGCGCATACGACGAAACCAAGACGATGATTCAATGGCTGGTCATTTTCAACCCACAATTCGATCTGTCTGGTATGACTTGCGCTGCGTTTGGCAGTCCCCGCGTGTTTTGTAAGTTGTAACAGCATTTCATGCAGCGCTGTCACGGCAGAGGTCGCGGGTGCGAGTCCGTCGTCCCCTCCACTCATTCCAAAGTAGGCTTCACTCCCTTGTTTGCCGAGGGAGCGATTTGAGAAAGGAGACCAAAGCGACTAGGATCGTGGGTTCTCAGTTCTTACTGGATGGGAGAGCGATGAGACTCGTGGAGATTTTGGAAGCAGAAAGCAGGCACTGCGCGTGAGCGAAGTGGCCACTCTTTTTGCTGTAACTACCCAGCACATTTCCAAAATGACGGCAAAAGGAATGATACCTTCGCCTCGAATTGCCGGTGCGATTCGCTTTGACTCACAAGATCTTGTGAACTGGCTGAAAGCGCAGAGAACAAACCATTCAACCGGAGTTCGTCGCGCGTGTTGAGCCCTCCGTGTGCAATGGTCTCTTACTTTTGACGTGCTCAATTTTCCGACGAGGAACTATTGGAAGGCGTCTACGGCTCATGGAGGATATCAAAGCGGTGCCTAACTCCTAGCATATTGAGTACACAGCGTTAAATCGTCAATGTTTATGCTGGTTTTCTGCAAGTTGCCGAAAACATGCTAGGATAGCGAATAGGTCAGGGCGAGTATCCCGCGCTCTTTGCTAATTTCTCTCTCTTCGTGCGGTCCTCTAGAATATCGATTTTGTTCCATATAGTGCGCCTGTTACAAACAACACGATGTCACGGAAGTGACGAAATAATCCCTCTCTTCCTGCTCAGACCCCCGCAGTAAATTGGTCTATTTGACGTCTCCCTAGCAGAGGCCGCGTTTTGATTCTATAGCTTTTTGCGCCAAAACCACCTTTGTGGCCTAACGGGATACGCAGCCAGCGAAAGAAAGGTCACATGGTTGTGGATCCATAGGATTTATACGGGAATATTTTAGGCCGTTGGGCTGTCTAGTTAGGTGACCGCTAACCGGGACACGGAAATTCTCGGTATTTGCGAAAGGGAGGCATCTGATGGGAAAAATCATTACAGAGAATCTGAATAACGACGGCGTCGACCGACGCGGATTCCTGAAGTGCATGGCTTGGGCTGGAACCGGCACGCTTTGCCTTATTCAGGGCGGCATACTGAAATCGTTCGCATTAAGCGAAGTAGCGAACATGGACCAATCAAAGATGAAGGGCGACCTGAGCTTTGTCCAGATTAGCGACAGCCATATTGGTTTCGACAAGGCGGCCAACCCAGACGTCACTGCAACCCTGCGAGAAGCTATCGCAAAAATTAACGGACTGAACCAACCTCCGGCGTTTGTTCTCCACACCGGCGACCTGAGCCACCTATCGAAGGAATCGGAGTTCGATACGCTCGATCAGACGCTTAAAAGCATTCACACCGAAAAGATTTTCTACGTCCCGGGCGAGCATGACGTGTTAAACGACAACGGCGAACAGTATCGCGAGCGCTACGGTAAAGGATCGCTCGGCGATGGCTGGTATAGCTTTGACCAAAAGGGCGTGCATTTCATCGGATTGGTCAACGTGATGAATCTCAAAGCAGGCGGACTGGGCAGCCTGGGGAAAGAACAGCTCGAATGGCTCGAACATGATGTGAAGAGCTTAAAATCGAGCTCGCCGATCGTGGTATTCGCGCACATTCCCCTTTGGTCGATTTATCCCGAGTGGGGATGGGGAACTGACGACAGCGCCCAGGCGCTCTCGTATCTGAAGCGCTTTGGTACGGTGAGTGTATTGAACGGTCATATTCATCAGGTGATGCAAAAGGTTGAAGGCAACGTCACTTTCCATACGGCGATGTCCACAGCGTTTCCGCAGCCGCAACCTGGCACGGCACCCTCACCCGGCCCAATGAAAGTCCCCACGGACAAGCTTCGCGGATTACTTGGCCTTACAAACGTCAATTTCGTTCGCGGCAAACACACTTTGGCCGTGGTGGATTCCACGCTCCAAGAATAACAGGCTCAAGAAGGCCAAATTTGGAGAAATCACATGAGAAAAATTTCGAAATTAATGGTAGCGGCAGCAATGTTGGGCGTATTCGGTTGGACAAGTGCAAGCAACGCGCGTTTCGTTGCGAGCGCGGCGACCGCCCAAGGCGCGACGAAATCTCAGGAAGTCGTCGTCAAGATCGATAATTTCAGTTTCATGCCGCATGACATCATGGTAGCTGCGGGAACGACCGTAATATGGGTAAACAACGACGATATTCCGCATACGGTCGTGAGCACGAGTGACGTATTCAAATCGAAGGCGCTCGACACCGACGACAAGTTCTCGTTTAAGTTCGATAAGCCCGGGACGTACGAGTATTTCTGTTCGATTCATCCGAAGATGACGGCGAAGGTCATTGTCCAGTAGCGGCTCTTAGGGCGGCGGGATTCTTTCCCTAGTGGGTCATGAGACCCAGACTACATGAGTCAGTTACCGGGGCAGAGCACCCTGCTCGAAACAGCCTACCCCAGCCCTCTTCCGGTGAGCCTCGCACCGGAGAGACGTCGAAAGCGGCGTTATTTCGAGGACAAGTTGAATGACTGCTAGCTGTTGCATGTGGGCTCGAGTGGGACGTCGGCCAGTCAGCTTTCTGAACCGCGGAGAAGTTTCCGGGAATAAAAGGCGTAGCTGCCCGGTCCGTACAGTAGAGAGTTTAAAGCGGCGCATGCCGAACGCTATGCAAGCAGTTGGGAAGGTTGGACGCTTTGAAGAGGTTGTGCTTCCGCACCTTGATGCGGCTTACAATCTGGCGCGCTGGCTCGTCCGCAACACCCACGATGCGGAAGACGTCGTGCAGGAGGCCTGCCTCCGCGCCTTCAAATTCTTCGGCGGCTTTCAGGGCGGCGATCCGCGCGCCTGGCTGCTAAAAATTGTGCGCAATACGAGTTACTCCTTTCTCGAGAAAAACCGCGTGGTGAATTTGGCTGAAGAGTTTGACGAACAGATTCATGTCCGAGACGTTCCCACATTCGATGCCGAGACGATTATGGTTCGAGATGTCGAAAGCCGCATGTTGCACGAATCGCTCGAAGAGCTGCCGGTGAATTTTCGCGAGGTACTCGTGCTGCGCGAACTAGAAGGACTTTCGTACAAAGAGATTGCAGAGATGATTGGCGTTCCTATAGGCACCGTAATGTCGAGCTTGGCTAGGGGCCGCGATCGTCTCCGCGAATCTCTGCTTCGCGCTCGAGCGAGGGAGGGCATGCGTGGTCTGTGACGACAATTCCCGTTTGCTCCATGGCTATCTCGATGGAGAGTTAGATTTAGTCCGAAGCCTCGAGATCGAAGAACACATAAAGACTTGCCCTGATTGCGCGCAGCAACTCTGGAGCCAGCAGACGCTTCGCAAAGCGTTTCGCTCTTCGAATTTGTACGAACGCGCGCCAAGCAGCCTTGCCATTCGGATCCGCGCGAACTTATCACAAGAAGTTGAGCGAGAGGCTGATGCAAGTTCGCAACCAAAACCCATTTCCATTTTGACGCCTCGGGGCAAAGTGTGGAATTGGCTGGCTGTTGCGGCAACGATCCTCCTCGCAGCGCTATTGACCTGGCGGGCATTTCCGCTAGTTGAAAGACGCGGAACGTCCGATTTGGTCGCGCAGGAACTCGTCGCCAGCCACATTCGTTCGCTTCAGCCCGGTCATCTGTTCGACGTGCAATCCACCGACCAGCACACCGTGAAACCGTGGTTCAATGGTAAGCTCGATTTCTCGCCACCCGTTCGCGACTTAACAGAAGAAGGATTCCCTCTAATTGGTGGCCGCCTTGATTATATCGATCATCAACCAGTTGCGGCGTTGGTGTATCAACGGCGCCAGCATCTTATTAATGTCTTCATCTGGCCCGCGGACAAACGGAGCGCTAGTAATCTTCACTCCGAATCAAGCCAGGGCTACAACATGGTCATCGGGGAGCACGACGGCATGTATCTATGCGCTGTCTCTGATCTAAGTCCCGGTGAGCTTCAGCACTTCGCTCAGCTTATTGAAAAATGAAGTTGATCTTTCGCTAAATTATTCCCCGCAAGGCTCCGCACCAGGCGCGCCTCACCAGCTCTGCGTTTTGCGAGGGCGACCCACACTAAGGTTAAAAAAATGTTAGCGAGAAGAGTTCACGGAGGGCTGTATTTGCCACCAGTCAAACCGCGTGCTGCTCGGTAAGAAAGGTAAAGCGTCATCGCGTGTCCGGGAGCAATCGCGGCGCGACATCCAATCTTGACGAAGGGCGGCACAAAAGGCAGTGAAAACCAAGGGCTCAAGAGGGTTGCGGCAAGCAGCCCGTAAAGCTGGCGCGTACTCGATTGTCCTAAGTTCTTGTCTAACTGCCTGCTGTCCGCGCGGACTTTGGAGCGCGCCCGCCGCCAGCCGCTCTGCCGAATTCCTCTTCAGGCTTGCGTTTCTTAAAATATGTTGACTTCGGTGTGCACATTCGGCAATCTATTTTCGCGATGATGAATCTCAGCCGGATGACAGTTTGCTTGGCGTGTTGTTGCAATTGTTGCGTACGCCTGTCGTCCGCGCCGGGGGCCAGCTAGAAAAGCATCTAAATTCTAAACGCTGAGTTCAAGCCCACCGCCAGACGACAATCTGGTAGGTGGGTTTTTTTGTTTTTGGGGGGACTTTATGGACACTAAAGTGGACGTCAAAGAGACCAAAGCGCAGAAAGTGGAACGGCTCAAGAGGTCGTTGAATCCCTGGCAATGTCTCGAGGAAGTCCGTCGTTTCGCCCGCCAAGGCTCGGGACGTATTTTCGATGGTGGGGCGTTTATCCCCAGGGAGATGGCGCCGGAGCGGTGGGCGGGACCGGCGGTGAAGGCAAAGCGGTTCCATTTTTCATGGTGCGCATTCGCATCCCGAATGGTTTGCTCAATTCGAATCAGCTTCGAACGATTGCGGACCTCGCCGATAGGTATGGCTTCGGAGTTGCCGACCTTACCGTGCGTCAAAATATCCAGCTTCACTGGGTCACTATTCAGGACTTGCCCGAAGTGCTCGACGGTCTTGAACGCTGCGGCTTGTCTTCGCTTGCCGCTTGCGGCGATGTCACGCGCAACATCACCGGCTGCCCGCTAGCCGGCGTGCACGCCGACGAACTCTGCGATGCTTCTCCGCTCGTCGAACAGGCCAGCCGCCTGCTTGCCGGCAATCCAGAGTTCTATAATCTCCCGCGCAAATTCAAAATTTCCATCACCGGCTGCCGGCTTTGGTGCACTTATCCTGAAATTAACGATGTGGGTCTTACTGCGGTGTCGCGCAAACGCAGCGCAGGTTCAGAGAATGGTTTCTCAATTCGTGTGGGCGGCGGCCTTTCGACCAAGCCTCATCTGGCGGTCCGCTTAAACGCTTTTATAGGCTGGGATCAGGTGCTCCCGGTGATTCAGGGTGTCGCCGAAATTTTTCGCGGCTCGGATGTCCTTCGCGAAAGCCGCGAGCACGCACGGCTAAAGTTCTTGTTCCTGGAG
>Ga0207015_1249_pt1 | contig 10669 bp, 8 predicted proteins | sample Alteio_BWMinCont_53_FD_153486 | JGI IMG/M metagenome (GOLD analysis project Ga0207015, IMG submission 153486) | Enriched cells from forest soil in Barre Woods Harvard Forest LTER site, Petersham, Massachusetts, United States -... | ecosystem: Environmental > Terrestrial > Soil > Temperate forest >...
GATGAAAATGGCCGGCGGCGCCGCTGCGATTGCTGCTCGCGTTTGACTGCGGCGATGATCAGATCTTCGATGGCGTCGGAGGCGGCTTCATCCCACTTGGCGGCCAGCGGGCTGCCGCGCGACCAGGCGGCGAGCGCTGCGGCTGCGTATGCCAGAGCTTCTTGCGCGTTGCGCACCAGCACCGGCGACGTGGCGTCAGTCAGATCCGGATACGCTTTCAGATAGCGCAAGCGGATCTGCGTATCTTGCGTGGCACCAAGGAAATAAATGCCGTCGTTCCGCCACTCCCAGACGCTGAGAGTGATGTCTTGCGCGCGCGATGGCAGGCCGCCGTGCTGCGAGAGGTCCACCATTTCCAGAAAATCGTCGGTCGAGCCGTTGGGGCGCTCCCAGATTTTTGCCGGCACGATCAAATCGGTGGGCAATTGATTGGGCGGTGCGGTTGCGTCGGTGATGGCAACTTGCAGCGACGTGTCCACCGCGGTGACTGCCGCGACCACCAGCAACGCGTCATCCTGGATGAATCCGCCGCCACCGGCGTTGCCGATGGCGCGCTGCACTTTGCGATACGCAGAATTCACGTAGGGCAGCAGCACCGTGTCGGTGAACAGGTTGCCCTGCGCATCGTTGAGCAGCGAACGCGTCAGCGCCGTGATTTGTCCCGCGGTGTTGTATGCGCTTGAGCCTACGACTGGCATGAAAAGTCCCCTGTGCGGTAAACGAGGTGAAGGAGGTAGAGGAAGTAGAGGAAACTCAGAGATGAATCCTCTACCTCCTCAACCTCCTGTACATCCTTTACTTCTGATCTTCCGGTAAGGGCGATTTCTGCAGGTACGCGGCAACGCCGATGACCGCGTTGATAAGTGACGCAGCGGCGCCGATACGGAACGTCGCGCCCATTCCGGCTTGCAGATTGAAATGCTGCGGATCGATGCCGACCGCCGCAAATCCCGTGAGGATGCCGCCAGCTCCGCCGCTGACGGCTGCGGCTACTAGGCCTTTGAGCCAGAATTCGATTCTTGTGATGTTCATGTTGATGTCTTATGTGCCGAATCGCTGCTTCAAGCGCGTATACTGCTGCGGTTGTGAGGCTTGCCCACCCTAAGTCGCTCGTCGTTGGTGCACTCTTACTGATCGAGGCGCTTAGGACCATGTTCCGTGGAGGGCACCCGCGCTTCATTGCGCTTCACTATTTCGTTTTGATTGTTTGTCCGGTCCTGGCTGTGTGTTGCGTCTGGCACGCTTTTCGAGGAGAGCGACCCCTTTTTGGCCGAAGCGAATTGCATGCGTCTCTTATGCTTGGCAGCCTCTCGCTATTCCTCGCCGTAGGCCCTACCTTGGCGTGGTTGGGCTATCACGCCCGCGCGCCGAGCGTTCTGACGGCGGTCCTTTTCTCCGTAGCCGCAGCGTTTTTCTTTGCGCAAGCCATCCGGGAACGAGACTCAGCGTCAGTTCAGGACGGCCTCTAAACGACCGTCACGAAGGGTTGCCGGTGGAACGCGGGCGCTGCGTCATCGAGGACGTCATACGCCCATGTGTCGTAGCTGTGCTCTTGGCGCGATTCCCTTTCGTAGAGCTGTTTGCGTGATGTGGCGCGCGGGTGTTTGCGTGACCACTCGATCGCACGGGCGATGTGTTCCGCTGCGGTCGGCGTAAGTTGTAGAAATTGACCGCCTGGCGTTTCGAGCGTCATGCAATGTTCGTAGTCGCCGCGCGTGGGATACGGCCCTAGCGCGGGAATGCTGATTCCGTTGCCGCGTTCGATTGTCTGGGCATACCAGTTGCGCGGAGAGCCGTAGGTTTCCGGCGGCACCCAGCGCTCGATATGCCAGCGATTGACCGCGGGGTACTTCGGTTCTTGCCGCAGCTCGACGACTTCGCGCAGCAAACTGCCGTACTCGTCGCGATCCTCGAACTTGCCGCCGATCCACGCGAGGCGATTCCAGCCCCACACGGCGCGGTAGTTCGGTTCGTTGTAGCGATTGCGCCCACCGGCCAGTTCGAGACGCCACGCTACGGCATCTGGCGCTTCGTGCGTTTCGCGGAGCACTCGAATCATTGCAGCGTCGGTTTAGCAGAGAATGGTCTAAGCAAATAGGGTGAAGGGCCAGAAGGCGAACTTTTGCCTTGGGGCGAAAACTCTACCGTCTTCACCACGAATCTACGGTCCATACAATCCAGAATCAGATCGCTGACTTTGGCGAGTTGCCCTTCGACAATCGCTTCATGCTCGCGCGCTGTCGCTTCGCAGCGAAGCGCGGTTCCGGGATCGAGCTTGCGCGAGCCGAAATCCAGCTGCACGCCGATGTCCGGCGCAATCATCGGACGGAGAATGGCGAGCCCTCGCTCACCATCCACACGTAGAAAGACGAAAACCAGCGGTGGCGCTTTTGGCTGGGCGGAAATCACGCCACCCAGCAAAAGAGCCATGCCGCCGATGAGAATTCTGCGCATTTTGTTGATGGAGGTAGCGGAAGTAGATGAGGCAGAGAAAGTAAAGGACAAGAATGCGCCGCACACTTCGCCCCGAAGCGTGCGACGCTCCTTGCTTCTCCTTCGCCCTATCCCTCTTTCCCTTGCCTGCTTTTTAGTAGCCGCTGGGCCGCGCGAGTGTGTCGATGAAAGCGCCGGTACGCGGCGAGTCGTCCCACACCTGAAACGCGGTGTCGAAGTAGAAGATGAACGACGCTGCGAGGCCGCCACTGGCGCCGTAAATCGGGAAAACGGTATTGCCGTTGACTTCGTAGAAGTCGATGTCTTTCAGCACGGCGCGTCCCCAATGCGACAGGTCCAGGAAGTCGACGCGAGTCTGATCGGCGTTGACGCTGGACTTGATCGGCACGCCGCTCATGGTTTTGCGGCCGGTGAACAGCAGATCCAGGTCGTTGCCGTCTTTGCCGCCGCCTTCCTTGATGATCTGGCTGACGGTGATGCCCAGATTTTCCCACGCATGTTCCTGTTCGACGGCCATGTACGCGATGAGTTTGCTCACGTGATTGATGCCGAGAGCTTTGCGCACTTTGTTGATGGCCAAGCGAACATTGGAGGGCGTGAGCGCGGCGTTGCCGGCGTTGACGCGCGGCGTCGCCAGCTGCACCGGGTACGTGGCGCGATTCAGGTTGAGCCAGGTGCCGGTGGTCGCGTTGTTCTGGTGATATTTGATGCCGAAGAGCGAGACCGGCTGCGCGCCGCTGAGGCCGTCGTGCACGATCACGTCGCCGTTGGTGAGGCCGGCGGGATTGACGTCGACCGTGATGGTCTGCGTGGCGCTGATCGGATCGGCGGCGACCACGTTGGCGGTGCCGCGATTGGTCGTCAGCGTCGAATCGTAGACTTGGATCGTCTGGCCGACGTAGACGAGCGCCGCGCCCGGAGGCGTGGCCATAGTCCACGTGGTGCTCGCGAACGAGCTGACGCTGCCGAGCACGCCGTTACCGCCGGTCTGCATCAGCTTGTCGAGAAACGCGCGGAATTGCTTCATGCCGTTGGCCACTTCGCGCTTGGCGGCATTTTCGATGGCGCGTTCGCGGCCGGTGGTGGCGTACTCCACCAGTTTGGTGATTTCAATCGCGAAGCGGAAGAAAATCGGCGAGACCTGCGCGACGTCATACGCCGTGCCGGAACCGCGCCCCAGGTCGCCGCCGTCCGCGTTGTACGAACCGGCTTTGCCTCCGGGATTGACTTGCAACGGCAGGCGCATGTTGCGGCTCGAGATTTTCTCGATGTCGCCGCGCTGCTGGATCATGGTGAGCAGAATATCGTCGCGCTCGTAGAGCAGGGGCACTTTGTCGCGCACCTTCTCGAGCTGCAACGCGATGACATTCGCGTTTGCTTGTGCTGGCATCTGTTGTTCTCCTTAGATGATTGCGTTCCGCGTCGACGCCGTGAGCAAAATGTAGTGGCCGGTGTTTAGACCGGCCAGACTGGCCAATCTGAAGATGGCCAGTACATTTGAGCTGGAGCGCGTAGGAATCACAAAGGCGTCTCTTGAGAAGGCGCCGGAAAGTCTTCGTTTGATACCAATGAAACGAGAGTTGCTGAGATTGCGAGCGAGCGGCAACTGTTTACAATTCGAGGATTTGCTCGTCGCTGAGCTTGCGGTAGTCGACGTTGCGCGTCTTGGTAGCACCCCGACCTGAGTCGGGGTCTCTGCTTTGCGCAGCATGCGTGTTCGCGGACGATGACGCCGCAGCCGGCGCCACTTCCCTTCTCGCTGAAGGCGCGATACTCCGTTCGCTTCTCGCGCCGTGAGCCGCGAGCGTAGTGCCCGTCCATTCGTTGATGACGCGGCGTGCGGCGCCCGGCACGAGTTGTTGCGCGCGATCGCCGATCAGGCGCACGACTTGTGCGCGTGTCGTGTCGTCGAAGCGGCGTGCCGCCAGGATTTGCGCGATTTGCTCGCCGAGTTGCCGATCGCCTTTGAGCGCGGCTTCCACATCTTGCCGGACGGAAGAGGCCAGGCGCTCCCGCAGGGGTATCCTTGCTGAGTCAGGGTTTGCAAGCACAAACCCTGAAACCCGGTCACGCGTCCCTGCGGAGCCTTCCCCTTCGCCCTTGCCCAAATTCGGAAGTGCTTGCGCGATGGTGCGTTCAATCGCGCTGCCAACGCTGCGCTCCAATTCTGCATTCGCGCCGCGCTCAAACGCGGCATAAGCCGTAGCTTGTGTGTCCTGCGATGTGCTGCCGGGAGAATTCAATGTAGCGCTGGGCTTTAGCCCAGCCTCTTGCGACTGCGCCTGCGCGGCGGCCTCCGCAGCAGCAGCCCTGAACGGCGGCGCTACATTCAAATCTTCGAGGGCACGCAAACCCGCAAACACCATTTCGCGAAACGCCGCGGGATCATCGCGCAGCATTTTCTGCGCCAATTGTGCGCGGCTGGCGCTGACTTGTTCCGGCGTGCCGGCGCCAGTGCCAAAATACGCCGCGTCAATCTCGTCCAGCGTTCGCGCGCGTTCGGCCGCCGTCTTGGCCTGGCTAAGTCCGCCCGGATACAACTCCGCCAGCGCGCGAACGTCTTCCGCCGCCGCAAACGGACCGGTTGCTGCGCGCTCTGCGTTTCCCGCTGGCGCCTGCGCCGAAGCGAGCGAGCCTTCGGCCACATCCGGTTTTGTTTGCGGTTCCGTGTCACTGGCCTGCACGTCCTGCGGTTCGGGAGCGATCTCGAGAATCTGCTCGTCGCTCAGGGCAAACAGGTCGGCGGTGTTTTCTGCAGCCAGCCCGGCAGCGGATGGATTTTGCACCTGCACTCCTTATTCAAGACCGCTGAAACAAAGAAATGCCTACTAAAGAAACTGCGAAGAATCGTTAATAAGGAAAATCAGCTCATTCAGAAGGGACTGTGAAGATATCGCTCACGCAGGCGACCACGCGGCGATTCATCAGATCGTTTCGAGAATCTCCAGGAATAAATTCACGAAGTCTTCCGCGTCTAGGGCCGGCCCAAGCACCCTAGCCCGATAGGTCAGGATTGGCGCCGGATCGATAGGAGCGTCACGCAAGGTCGAGAGGTATATCGCCCGCGAAAGCGAATACTCAATCCACGGAGGCGATTGGGGATCGACTCCCAGTCCTAAGCAGGTTATAGGAGGTTCCATGCGCTGTTTCCCAACCTCATCATCCACTACGCGTTTGGAACCCGAAAGTTTCAGCGTGTCAGAGGCTTGGCCACGCTCGAAAGCAAAGCCGCCTTTTGCATGGCGCGCTGGTGGGCCTCCGCGTGGGCGCGAACGTTGGCGAAGCCGGCGGGATTGGTCATACGGGCAGACTGCCCGGCTTCGGAGCTGGCCCAGCGTTTGCACTCCTCGAATTCCACAACGTGATCGTCGAGGAGATCGTCGACGGGCACGGATGGCAAAACCAAAACTTGTGACTGGTGATTGGTGACTGGCGACTGGTTGTGCGTTCCGCCAGTATTCGTGTCGCTCGCGTGGGAGGCTCGATCGTTAATGCTTTCCTGGGCCGGCGCAGCATGCTGCGCCACTACAACGGATTCGGACGCGGCGCCAGCGTGCGCGGCGCCGGATTCGTTCATGGTGATTACGATGGGAGCGCTGGCCAGGAGTTGCTGAATTTCGCGCAATTGTTTGTTGCGGGCGTCTTCGCCGGGGACCACCAGCTCGCTCAGGCCGAGCACATTTTTGATGTAGCCCAGATTGGCCGGCTCGGTAAGCGCTTGCTGAATCACCGGATCGTTTACGCCGAAGAGTTGCTGCAGGATACCGCGTTGCTGCGATTTCAGCCGCGGAAACGTCTCGTCGGCTTCAGGATGGACAGAAATGTTGCCTTTGAGGTCGGCGATGCGAATGCTGCGCGCATCGAGGACGCCGTCGGGGCCAAGCAGCGGAATCTCCACATCTTCGGGGCGATTTTTGCGGAAGCAATCGACGCCGAGCAAGATCACATCAGCGTAAAACTGCTTCATGCGCCGCCAGACGAGGCCGAGTCGGCCCAGCGCCTGGTCGCGCGCGAGTGCGTAGCCGCTGGCGGTCTTTACATCTTCCATATTGCCGCCGAAAACCGCGGGGAAAAGCCCCGTAAGGAATTGCGCGACTGGACCGATCAATTCCTGCTGATGCTGCACCATGTCCGGCGGCACGCGCGCCGGCGCCGGCTGAAAAAATCCCGCAGCGAGCGGCTGGCCGGGGCGTGCGCGCGCCGGAAAATGCGCGGCAGGCTCGGCCACCTGATTGGCGAGCGCATCGAAATCGAGCACTTGCGGATCGGCGTAGATCGGTGGGATGCCGTATTCGTAAGTCTCCGCCTGCATATTGGAGAGAACGTTGTAGCGCTCCTGCACCTGCACCAGTGAATCGCCGACGCTGGGGCGGTTCTGCCCATCGCCCGGCATTGCGTGCAGCACGCGCCAGTGATCGTCCATCGATTCGCTGCGCGCTTCGCAGTACGCATCGCCGGCGAAGGCCACGTAGCAGCCTTCGGGAAACAGCGCGAGCAACTCGTCGCGCGTTGCGGTGTCTTCCACCGCGTAGAACGCCCACGGGCGCAGCCAGGTACGATCGAAAGTGATCAGATTCATCAGCGCGTCGCCGGGATGAATCGACGGCAATCCCTGCTCGACGCTCAAGCGCGAGACGCGCGCATACACATCTTCAGCGCCTTGCGACGGCGAAGTTTCAATCTTGTTTGCGGCATGCGGGTACGCGGCTTTCAGTTTCGCGCGATGCACTTCCGCCTGCCATTGCAGGTACGGATATTCGTGCATCTCGTTGGCCCAGACCGGCGTGTTCAGCTCGAGGCCGCCGGCGATGCTGATCACTTCCTGGCCATTGGGCACACGGCGAGTTCCGACCACGCGCGGCACACTGACGCGTTCAGCGCGGCGGAGATTGGCGGCGGTGAGTTCGACGCCGCAACCGGGGCAAGTCGACCCGTGTTCCGTGTCCCGTGTTCCGTGTTCCGTGGAAGAGTCGGCGCTGCCTTCGCCGGCCGCCGAATCCTCATGGGACATGGACAACGGATCACGGGTCGCGGGCGTTTCCTTGCCGCATTGCGGACAGACGTAGGTGTCTTCGCCGAGCGGAATCTCGATGGCTTCGAGTACGGTTTCGTCGTGAAAGCCGAAGCGCTGGCCGTCGGCAACATAGCGCACGTAAGCGCCGAGCTTGCCGTCGGTCCACAGAAAATACCCAATCGACGTAAGCAATTGCTCGACATGATTGTTCTGCTCGACCAGTTGCGCCACATCGCTGGCCGAACGCGCCGCGGCGATATCCGCGAGCGATTGGAACGACTGCGGGTAGAACCGCACGCTCGGGACATCCTGAGACAGTACCGCGATGAACGAAAGCCCGAAGCCCTGATAAAAATTCGTGACAAACTGATAGCGCGGCATATCTTCGAGCTGGCGATCGTCCTTCGAGCGCTGCTCGAACGGCACATGCCAATTCATGTCATTCGGATTCCACCAAGCGTATTGCAAACCTTGCCAGAAAAGCCGCGCCTGGCGAATACGCCGAATCTCATGCCGCCGCGCGACCACGCCTTCTTCGCGATATTGCCGCACCAACTCGCGCAGCGCGTGCACCAGGTTGGGCTTCAAGTCCTCCAGCCGCTCATTGTTGGGGCCAAGCACATCAGGTCCCACAAGCGCCGCGGCATCCAGCCCGGCGCGGTTGTAGCCATTGCTGTAGCCGCCCTCTTTAGAGGGCGGGCCGTTTCGATGCGACACTTCGGCTCCATCCTGCTCCAAACCCTGTGGTCTGAAGGCCGCGGCTACAGCAGCACCGGCATTTCCGTCCGCCGGTGCAATCGCACCGGGAGTACCGCTCCAAGTTTCAGCTGTGGGGTACAGGTCCATTCGTCCTCGCAGTGCCACTGCCTTCAAAATCTACAGCCGCGTCGCGCACAGCTTCGTTTTCGCGCCACGCTTGAATCTGGTGCCACGAGCGGCGGCGCGACCGCGGAACTTGCCGCGGCTTGGGCGGCTCCGGAAACTCCACCGGCGGAAATCCCGCCGTGCCCAGCAACGAATTCATCAGTGCGCGATTCTCCGCCCGCAGGCGGCACACTTCGCCTTCCAGCAAGCCGACGTACTTCGTTTTCAAGATTTGTCGCAGCCAATTCGGCATTGGGCACCAGTAGCACAGGCACTCTTGCCTGTGCGGGTTAATCCCTGACTCGCGTTCAGCTGCACAGGCAAGAGTGCCTGTGCTACCCGCGGCGGCGCGGTAGCTTCGCTGGGCGAAATTGTCTACGCGCTTCGGATTCGAGGCGCTGGTAATGAATGGCGCGCGACGTTGCATCTTCCGCGCTGACTTGGCGCGCGATTTGTTCGCCTAGCGGCATGCCGGTGATGAATCGCGGTGGGGACGCGCTGAAGCGCGCCGCTACACCCGAAGCATGAGAGCCGGACGGGGCAAGCCCCGCCCCTACACCTGCATTCAGATTGGCTAGACGCCCGCCGGAGACCAAGCCGTAGCGGGCGGCGTCGGCGGCGTCATCGCCGTCCATTTTGCGAATGTCTTCGACGCGGTTGGTGTCGCGCACGAGCTGCGGCAAGCCTTCGATCAACTTCGCGCAATTCTCGGTGATCAGCCAGGAATCGCTTTCCAGCAACTGATACATCAACTGCCAGCCGCCGATGCGATCGTCGTCCGCAGCGCAGGGCCGCGGCAAGCCGTTGGCAACCAACACGTCGCCGAGTTGTTCAGCGATCGAGGCTTCCGCGGTGCGATGCGCGAATGCGTCAGGCGAAAGAAACACTTCGCTGATGCGTTCGCGGCCGCTGCGTTCGGCAATTCCTTGCGCCAGCATGCGCGGCGAAAGGCCGGCCTGCACAAATTCACGATACGTAACGATCCGCGATACGTGTTCCGAGCCTCGTGTTCCATGATCCGTGAGAGAGCTCGCGTTGCCGGCTTGCGAGTGTTCACGGGACACGGAACCCGGAACACGAGACACGCCCGGCACCGCGCAATGCCAATAGACCGCGCTGGGATGCTGAAATCCCCAGTCAATGGAAATCCAGCGCGGCCACCAGGGTTCAAGGCGTAACTCTTCCGGACGCGCGGTGTGGCGGCCGACGTCGAAGACATCGAAGTACTGGCCGGCGAAAACGTTCCAGTCGCCATCGAGAAACGCGCGCCGCAAATGCTCTGGGAGCGCTTCGAGCGTGCGGCGATATGCAGCGTCGTTCGCGTAAATCGGATTGTCGTCAAGCTTGGCGCGAATGAAATCATAGTTGGCTGCGTCGTACAGCTCCGGCCGCTCGAATCCCGGCGGCGGAACGTGATCGACCCACAACGCTTTAACCCACGCGTGCCCAATGTTGCCGGGGTTGCTCGCGCCGGCCATGCAAGCAAAACTGCCGGGAATGGGGCAGCGGTTGCGCGACGTTAGAAATTGCCACTGTTTCAGGGTGAAGTGTGTCAGCTCGTCGAGCCCTATGAACAGGAACTCCGCGCCTTGATACTGGTAGACGTCATTTTCGTTACGGCAGTAGCCGAACCGCGTGATCGAGCCGTTTTTCCAAGTAACGACATGCTTCGATTCGCTGTAACTCTTGTAGAGCTCCCGCGGCACATCGCGGCGAAAGTACGCGAGCAGCGAAGATTCCAGCTCAGGATACGTGCGCCGCAAGAGCAGCGTTTCCGCCCCGGGCAACGCTTGCGCCTGGAAAATCGCCTCGAACAGCAACGCCTTGGTCTTACCTGGACCGGCCGCACCGCCAAAGAGGCGGTATTTCGCGGAGCTGTCGTGAAATTGTTGCTGGCGAGGAAAGGGCCGATAGTAGTTGCTGAAGTCCACTTAGCGGTAGATCTTCGAGAAGCGGCTGCCCACGATCCACGCGGCCGCGGAAGCGAGCATGCCGGCCTTCACGCCGAGTCCGAGCGCGTGCCAGGAAGCCAGGAAGGCCCACACAAAGCCGGCCACCCCGACGACCTTCAATACGTAGTCGAGATAAACGGTGTTGATCAATTTTTCGACGAACGAGGGCTGCGTTACAAACACTCCGGTCATTGTTTCGCTCCTTGCGCCGCCCGCCTGGCGACGGCGCTGTCAATATCGAACACGATGTGCGGCGGCTCGTCGGCCATTGAGGCCGCGCTCTTGTAGCGCATCTCGGTGAGTTTCTCGACGGCGCGCTGCTTGATCTTTTCGTCTTCAGAGTTCAGCAACGCACGCCAAATCTCGAACAAATCCAAGCGCTGAT
>Ga0207015_1250_pt1 | contig 10651 bp, 8 predicted proteins | sample Alteio_BWMinCont_53_FD_153486 | JGI IMG/M metagenome (GOLD analysis project Ga0207015, IMG submission 153486) | Enriched cells from forest soil in Barre Woods Harvard Forest LTER site, Petersham, Massachusetts, United States -... | ecosystem: Environmental > Terrestrial > Soil > Temperate forest >...
CTGGCGAAGGTTTTACTCTGGATGAAATCGAGCACGCTGCCATCGCGAATCCCGAACATGACCCCATTCGCCACATGGAAGTTCGAGAAGCAAAAGGGATGCGCGCGGGCGGATATGGCGTCTTGCTAACTCAAAAGCTCGTGGACGAGCTTATCTATAGCGAAAAAGGTAACGATGTTTTGCTAGTGAAGTATGTTGGGGTATCTCCGAACTAGACCGGCCGATTGCTGGTGGTAATTAGATGGTGGTCTCTAGATGAGTCTAAAGTTTGGCAGCAGCTAACACTTTTTCGGCCAGATCACGAGCGAGGTACTTTTGCAAGACAATCCGCGTCTCGGGATTGGCGGCCAGGTAGCGGTCGAGCGGCTCAACCTCCCATCGCATGCACCGGACAGGCTCTACTACCACGGCATCTGCATCGGATGTGACGCCACTCAAGAGAAGCGCTGAGCCCACGATGTGGCCCGCGACGAGTTCCCCGAAGACACGATCATCTCTCGTGACCCGCACTTTCCCGCGAACAATGACCGAGATTGCCTCAACACTTTTGCCACGCTCCAGCATTCGCTCACCAATTTCCAGATTTGTCCACGTTCCGATACTCAGAATCTGCAGGACTTTCCGAGACGGCAAATCCGGGAAGGCGAGCCGGCGAATTTCCTCCTCTTCAGGCGTCAATTTAACTGGGCGTCGCTCGACAAAAACACGCCAAGACTGGAACGAGTTGATCGCAGCAAAGACGCTACTCCAAATGATTGGCTCCCACAGCGGTTCTGGCTGAAGGATGAAATACGGTAGCGCTATCAGCGAGGCCGCCACCGCAAACAACCTCAGCCAGAGAATGTCGCGAACGCTGTACGCTACCAACAGCAGGATGTTTGCGGCGTGCAGGAAATAGCTCGGTTGAAATAGACCCATGTTTGTAATCTCCCGGTGGCATGTCGGAACTTGTTCTGCTGGGGCTGGTGGAGAGGGCTGAGGCTGTACTATACGCTCAAGCTGAGCGCTTGTCAGAGGCTAATCGTCGGCTGGAATTAGAATACCCTTCAGCGTGAATCCGACTGGGAGCGACATCCACACACGCAAGGGCGCGTGCCCGCCAGGTCCTGATTCAGAGTGCGATGGTGCAACGCTTCTTTCCCACACCGCTCCAGTGGTGAATCTGTTGCCTTGAGCTCCGTGAAAGCATATACTGCGCGAAATTTTTGTACGATCTTTTCTTTGGAGGCTGATATGCGTGACCAACGCTCTGCAAGAACAATCCCTGCGAAAAGCGGAATCGGCCCTGGGTCACAGAATTTTCGAACGCTCTGTGCAGCACTGTTTTCGCATTTGGCTTTTCTTAGCCTGTTGACTATCTCAGTTCTCGTTATTGGATCCGCTGTCCGCGCGCAGGACTCCTCTGACCAACAACAATCGTCGGATCCGTTCTTAGGTGACTATTCTGGGCTTGTTCCGGACGCGAAGAATGGCGACTTGCTTCTCTATATGAAGGACCCGACGGTCCTTAAGAAATACAATAAGTTTATTTTTGACCCAATTACCATCTATTTGCTTCCGGAGGCTCGAGACCGCGGTATTGACCCGGATGATCTGGAGCGGCTGGCTAAGTATTTCCAGCAGGCCGTCACCAATGAACTTGCGAAATCCGGACGCTACCAGATCGTGAAGACACCAGGTCCGGACGTAGCCGAGCTGCGCGTGGCAATCACGAATGTAGAGCCCACGGGCAGCGGGAAGAATGCCGCGGTGAAGGGAGCTGCGACCGCTGCAACTATCGGAGTGGCACCCGGCGCAAGTCTGTTGGTTCCTAGGGTGAGCGTAGGCAAGGTCAATATCGAAGGGGAAATTCTCGATTCAGTGTCGGGCGAGCGCTTGATAGCGTTTATGACCGGTAAAAGTGGGCGGAGGTGGTTCAGCGGCCTTAATACCGTTAAGAAATGGGGCGACATCGAGGCCGCATTCCGGTCCTGGGCCAAGGGATTTCGCGCCCGCTTAGACGAGGTGCATGGCGCGTAGCCATACATTCGCACAAACCGAATTGAACGGACTCATCTCTATCCGAGGGAGCCGCAGCATACAAATCGTTGTTCTGTTCGCAGAAAAGTGATGAAGTCATCGGAACTGTTCGGCGCTCTTTGCCCGGCTAATCGTGGGTTCTGACAGTCAAGTCCTAGTAAACGCTCTAATCGGAGATGCGAAGTGCTAGTTCACATCTCCCGTAACGCGACCTAAACAGCCGAGTACCGTTCCTACTTTCATAATTTTCACTTTCTCCTTTGTTAAGTTTCTTGAAATGCCCGGACTCTTAACAGATTCAGTCCAAGAGCCCCCAGCGACTGGTCCTACTCATCCCCGACTGCTCAATGCCATCATTCAGAGCCGGGACGTAGACACTATCGACTCCCGCAATTTCGACACCGCCATATGGTGGAGCATTGACGTGTTGTAATTCAGCCTAATTACCTCAGCACTGGTCCAAAATCAAGCAGATGATTGGTTCAATAGGGATATCCCTTGGCAAGCGCTTGCGCCAGCCGGGCATCGTGTCCATAGATGTCATCGTAGAAATCCACACGGCCGTCTTCATCCACTCTTGCGGTGGCATACAGAATCAGCACGGGAATCGGTGAGCTCAAGTTCACTTGAACGCTCTTCTCTCCGTTCATGGCGGCCTGGATACGTTCCCGAGTCCACTCCGGTTTGGACTGCAGCACCCACGCGGCGAGCGCGGGAGGGTCCTGAACACGAATGCACCCGTAGCTGAAGTCACGGCGTGACCGAGAGAACAATTCGGTTTTGGGCGTATCATGCAGGTAGACCAAGTAGGTGTTGGGAAACATAAATTTCACGCTGCCCAAGGCGTTCTTGGGGCCGGGACGCTGCCGAACCGATAACTTTCCCGCGCGTAGAAGTTGAATCTCTTCCGGAGTCACCTGCCCGGCGTTTAAGACTTTACCGCTCGCATCGATGAGGTCGTATCCGTTTTTGGAGAGGTAAGCGGAATCCTTTTGTAACGGCGGCAGAATTTCTTTACGCATGATAGTCGGAGGAACCCCCCAATCGGGCCGGAAAACCAAGTAGGTCATGTTTCCGATAAACGCGGGGGTCTCCGAGCGCATGGCTTTGCCGACCACTACATTCATTTTCAAACCGATGTGGTGCGGTTCATCGAACCCGTAAAGGCGAAAGGCCGGCACGTTGACAGCGATCAGCGGCGTAGCAAGGTCGTGAGGAAGCCAGCGCCAGCGTTCAAGTGCAAACTGAAGCTGACGAACGCGATCTACGATCGGCACGTTTAGCTGACGCACGGTTTCCGGTCCCAGACTTCCGGTCACCGCCAGTGCATGGCGAAGCTGAAAACGTTTCACGGCCTCAACGACGTCACCTTCGTATTTCACTGATCCCTCGAGCAACGTCGCCCCCTGAGGAAGATCTCCTACGAGTTTGAGTTTGGTTACCAGTAATGCCATTCCGGCATAAGTGCCGCCCACCGCCACCGGTTTTTCTGGAACCGGGAGCTTCTCGGCGGGATCCTGCTGGGCGAGGGCGAGATACGTCCGCAGAGCCTGAGAGGTTCGCGAGTATCCGTCTTCCTGCGGCTCCGCCTTGTCCAGCAGCGGCGCGATATCGTCTGATTGGGAAATTTGCGAAAGAAACTCCGGCAAATCCGTCACCCTGTGATTCAAGTCGAGATCAAACTTAAGGTGTTGGGGGTTGATGCGTCCTACATCCAGCGCCGAGACGTATCGAAGCAGACAGACCGATAGCGCAAGATCAAATCGCGCAATCTCCTCTGGTGTCGCGTTGGCAGCGAGAGCTTCTTCACGTGCCGGCCACCTGGAAGCATCGTAGTCTTCCGGATTCAGCCCCTTCTGGGCCGCTTTTTGCAAGATCGAAACGACAAGCCTCGCTTGCGCGGTAGGGCCCGCTGCGTTAACCCAGGCTGGTGCGTAGAAGCGGTTTTCATAGAATTTCGTGGTGTCTCCGCTTACGTCACGGAAATCCGGCCAGCGGAGGGTCGGTAATTTGCTTGAGGTGACGAGGGTCCGCAGCGCGGCGCTCACAACCTCCGCAGTCCCCGGACTTAGCGCAGCCCCGTGCGACGCCAACGGGCCAGCGTTTGGCGGGTCTCCTGAGGTGTGGCACCCGATCGCAGAGAACACCAGAAGGAACGCGAAAACGGTTTTACAAGCCATGTCCCACCCTGCAGTAATCGATATAAGGAGAGTCTGAGGCTATTACGCTTTTGAATATCGTGCAAGTTGCTTGGTTGTTTCCTGGGTTACTGGGGATGTATATATGCAGCCTCAGGGCTTCCGCTTGAACATCTTTTTCCTGCCACCTAACGTTGCCCGGCTCCCATGCAGTTCCTGTTATATTTCCGGCGAATGCTCCAATGTAAGGAAAAAACTAAGGCCGCAAGGATTTTTCCGTGCGGTCGTACGTGATGAAGTTTCTAACAATGGCATGACGGGTACGGGGCCAGAACCCGTTACAACGGCAACGATCGTAGCGCGGCTCCCACCCAAGTAGTCCATCACCCAAAGAAATAACAGAGTTTTGGATTATGAACTCGGCCTGCCGGGTGCCAAACCGTTTAGCGAATGCATCGAAACCGTCTCCCCATTCGGGATAGGTTCCGTGCACCTGGCCATGGATCGCAAACAGAGTGGTTTTGATGTAGATTCCGAAACCCGTGTAGGTTTGTCGTATGTAGAGTTTGAACCGACGGTTGGAGTTGAGATTATTTCGCCAGCGCGGCCCGAGTTCTATGGCGTCGCCGGCGCTTCAGGTCCTGATGGAGGCGCCCGAGGCTTCGGAATGCGGAACGTATTTGAGCCACCAAATGCGATCGTGCGGTGGCTCGGCCCGTGCTATGATCCGCTTTCAGAATGAATACCAAGAAAAGACTTCCTCGGATAACAAACTACTGAACAAGCGACCCTCGAAAAAGTACCTCTCTCTAAGTCCGCGTCTGCGCGGTTCGATTGTCACTCTTATTCAAATGGGAGGCACCTATATTCGACAGCGTACTCCCCGCCGGGAGCGAGCCGATCAGTGTGGTTAGTTTTCGGTGGCTTTGGACGGTCCGGTGCTTTGCCGACGCAGGGATCGAGAAAATCGCGAAAGAAAGTTACCCGCACGTTGCGCTGCTCAACAGCGCATTAGAGGCGACCCCGAACGGCGCTATGAAAGCTGTTGCCGCGCCCAGACCAAGCGCAAATGCCAGTGATTTCTTCCCACTACGGAATAAAAAATAGAGCAGTACAAGACTGAAGCTCCGAAGACCAAACGTGAATAGAAAACTGACTAGGGCGTTCAGTGAGTCAAAATGAGCCTCAGCCACATATTCTCTGACCAAAGAAATCGTGTAAATCCGCTCATTCAGGGGTTCGATTTCTTTGAGCAACGGCTCCAGAACCTCGCGCAACTCTGTGCACAATCCCGCGGCCAGCTCCCGGCTCACCTGCTGCGTGCCACACGGGGGCAGTCGCAGGCCATAAGACTTCACCAACCCGCGGGCGGCGTTCACCACGGCGGTTCGCGCACGGACCAGTTCGGCCCGCGCCCGGATCCGAAAATAAGGAAAACGCGTCCCCTGTACAGGCAATCGCTTAGCCAAGTATAATCAGTAGGCTAGAAGCATGAGCGGGAGTAGTTCAGTGGTAGAACGATAGCTTCCCAAGCTAAGAATAAGTCAACCTAACCAGTTGGAACGGCGGCACTTAGCTTTCTGAGAGAAGCTCTTAAACTGAAAATAAAATGAAAATGGAAAATGAAAATTTTCCAGCAACACCGTCACCGAGTTGAACGAGAGCGGCTCGACTATTGGGACCTTCGGAGTGGGAACGAGCCCCAACGGCATCGCCTTCGATGGCACAAACATCTGGGTGGCCGATGAGAACAACAATACCGTTACCAAGTTGCGAGCGAGCGATGGATCGGTCCTGGGCACGTTTGCGGCGGGAACGAGGCCCTTCGGTGTGGCCTTTGACGGTGCCAACATCTGGGTATCAGATTTTGGCAGCAACACGCTCACGAAGCTTAGCGAAAGCGGCACGAAACTCGGCACCTTCGTCACCGGCAATGGGCCGTCGAACGTCGCTTTTGATGGGGCGAATATTTGGGTGACAAATTTCAATGGCGGCAGTAGATGGCCGGCACTGGAATCCTCCTCCCAAAGGCCACACCCTCCGGCTCCAATCCGACGGGAAAACTGCCCAAATTGGTGCCGTCGCTGGCCCGTAGTTTGGTCACCGTCTGCCATATGCGCCTGGCGGTGCGTCGACAGAGGAACATCGCCAAGGTGGGCATGGCCCGAAGACTCTCGGTTCGGCTGTACTGGATGTGGCGAAACGGTTGGGAGTATGCACAGTGGGTCAAGTTCAGTTCGCACGCGGGACAGCTCGGTATCAGGCAGGGCGTGAAGTAGAACGCCGTCCACTTGAATGGGCATCCCGCTCCTTCGCAAGAGGGAGTTTGAACGAGTAATCATGGTCTGAAATTAGGATCGAAGAGATGTGTGGGTCGGACTGAAACCGACCGAAAGATTACAGGCGAGCCGTGGTTATCGACACTGGGGCCAAAGAAATATGACGAAGGAGAACACTCTTCGGAGTGGATGCAAAAGTCTGTTCAAAAAAGATTTGACAGAGCCGACGTTCTTAGAGATGTCTGATAAGTTCTCTGGAATCAACAAATCGGTCTGGACAAGTTTCTGGCACTAGCGACGCGTCGAATACGCAGTCCAGGCTTATCAGGAGTCAGCAAACTCCTCGCGCCGTTCAGATGCTGAAACCCGAGATTTGTGCTAAGTAAGAAGGGCACGATAGAGAGCGTGGAGTTCAGCAAATGAGTTTTCTCAACTGTTGTTCTGACATCGAAAAGCTATGTAACAAGCGCTCCGGGGAAAAAGGTCTTGGTCTTTATTTTTTCATACATAGCAGGAGCAAGCCGCGATTCATTCTTGAATATCGGGAAGACTGGGGCGTCGCCGCTGCGGATGCAGGAACCTTAATAAAGTTCTGCCCGTACTGCGGTAGTGAACTCAATCTCTCATCCTAACCTCTAGATGTCCGGTTATCCGAACTAACCAGGCAAGTTAAATTCATTGGGGGAAAATGCAGAACGCGCCACAGCGGGAACGTCTATGACGCGTCGGGCATTCTTAGTCGCATACCGGCAGGAACTAGGGATCGATGCGATTGCCGAAGCCGGCTTTGCCCAGTCCTTCGAATAAATGGTCGAGCGCCCCAGCGTCGGGGAACCATTTTCCCAGTTGTTCTCGAACGGAAACTTCATTGAAAGGCAAAGGAAAGGTCTTCCGCATTGCTTCCAACGCGACTCGTGCCTCCTCAAGGCGACCGAGCTGGCCGAGTGCAATGGCCTGCACCATGTGCGTCCAGAAAAGTTCCGGCGTATTGACCTGTTTCGCCACCTTCAGAGCTTCGCCGTATTCTCTCTTACGGTAGTGGCCAAACCACAGAACGTAGTAATACCAACCCGGATGATGGGGATTTCGGGCCATCATACGTCGGACAATTTCCACGCCGCGTTCATATTGGCCGGAGAATGCGATCAACATGCCGAGATAACCGCACGTGGTTCCTGCCCGAGGATTGATGGCCATAGCGCGTTCCGCTGCCGGATAAAAGGCATTCATGTCGCGGCCATAAAAGTAAACTGCCGCGAGGTCCTGCCACCCCATTTGCGAAGCCGAATCGGCTTGTATTGCGCGCCACGCAGCTTGGCTGGCGCGCTCGAGTGGATTCTCGCGCGGGTTGATCAAATGCGCATACTCGTGCAGATACAAGTTGGAGAGTGCAGCCCACGCATTCGCGTTACCGCTTTCGCGCTCGAGAACTCGCTCGAAAGCGGTTCGCAGAATGGCGTGCTCGTCAGGGTGATACTGCTGAATGTAGAGAAAATAACGCAATAACAATTCGTGAGGGCTCAATTGTTGAACGGGTGTGTCCCGAACCGTGGATCCCAAGGACCGAACCAACACCCCGTAATCATCGGCCACCGTGGTGACAACGCTATCCGTAAGGCCGTCCTGCATTTCGAACTTGTTTAATTCACTCAGTTTGCGTTCGTAGCATTCCGCCCAAAGATTTGCCCCGGAGTTGGCATCAATTAATTGAATGTTTACGCGGATTAATGTCTCCGACTTTCGAGCACTGCCCTCGATTACATATCGGGCCCCAAGTTCTCGGCCGACTGCACGAACATCTGGCGAGCGCCCTTTGTAAGCAAAGGCGGAATTGCGAGCGATCACACGTAAATGAGGGAACCTCGCCAATCCCGCGGTGACGTCGTCAACCAAGCTGTCGGAGAAAGCTTCCAGATCAGAATCTGAAGCTTGGACCTTTAGCGGGAGGACGGCAATCCACAGATCGCTGGATCGTCGATCTGAAGGGTTCGGTTCAAGTGATATTGTTGGATCAGGGCTACCACTGAGTTCGGCTTGAGAGTCCCGCTTTAGCCGTTGTAAATCGGTGCGAATATCCGCGGCATGCTGGTAACGCAAATTCAGATCTTTCTCCAGGCACTTGTTAACGATGTCTTCCAGTTTGGGCGGCATCTCGGGATTCAGACGCATAGGCGACACCGGAACTCGATTCAGGATTGAGTCGAAGATCAGCGCGGAGGTGTCGCCGCGAAAAGGTGGCGTTCCCGTCGTCATTTCGTAAAGCACCGCGCCCAGGGAAAACAGATCAGTGCGGAAGTCGAGTTCCTTCCCTTTGACTTGCTCCGGAAACATATATGCGATAGTCCCGACGGCTGTACCCGGAGTGGTGAGATGCGCGTCGCAGTCAACGGTCGCCTCTTCCGCAGCCCCAGGCTTCCGGGAGAGTTTGGCTAGGCCGAAATCCAAAACCTTGGCAGTTCCACGACTGGTTATAAAAATGTTAGCAGGCTTGATGTCGCGATGAACGATAGCCTTCGCGTGAGCGGCGTCGAGCGCATCGGCGATCTCAATGGCCAGAACTAGAAGCACGTCCGGATGTAGGTGTTTTCCCGCGATCCGCTGCTTCAGGGTCGAGCCGTCGAGAAACTCCATGGCGATAAACGGTTGCCCGTCCTGCTCGCCGATGTCGTGAATGGTGCAGATATTGGGATGATTCAATGCGGATGCGGCCTCGGCCTCGCGCTGAAATCGAACCAGCGCGCGCGGATCGCGAGCCACCTCGTCCGGTAGGAACTTGAGAGCTACGAAACGATGCAGACGAATGTCCTCGGCCTTATACACGACGCCCATACCACCACCGCCCAGCTTCTCGACGATGCGGTAGTGCGAGATGGTCTGGCCGATCATTTTATCAAGCAGGGGTGCAATCTTAGGTTGGGCCGTCCACCAAGTCAACGAAGAGAGGCAGCCTATAGGTCAAGTCCTTCTATGAGAAGGCCGATCGATGTCAAGGCACACTTTTGGGTTTGCTGTTCGTGCCATGATTTTCTTTCTATTCAGCCAAGCCGCCCCTGTCGCCATCCTTCTATCCGCACTCTTTAGTGAGCGATATTCGCTCGGTGCCAGGTGGGTGTTCTCGTTCAGTAAGTGCTGCTACCTGATTAGCGTCCTCTCTTCTCACCTTTTCGGTGGGAGTTGGGCTCCAGGACTTAGTCGCAGTCACCTGGACTCGGCGGCTGAGCTCGGCTGTTCGGATCAAAACTTTTTAGGCCACCGCACGCATCGCTCTTTGGCTATTGCGCAGTGGTTCGTAGACCTCTCCGCTCACCCACAGCCGATGCAGCAGTACCGCCAACTTGCGCGCCACCGCCACTACCGCTCGCTTCTTGGCATTTTTTCCTCCTCGTTCCGCAAGCTTTCTTCCCCATCTCCGCAAATCACTGTCTTCTCCAAAGGGCCCCAGAATGTAGTGCGCTCCCTGCACCATCATGGTTCGCAGATAGCGGTCTCCTTCTTTGCTGATTTTCTTCTGTGGTTCGCTCTTCCCAGAGTTCCGGCGTCCAGGTTTTAACCCCAGAAAACAGCCCACCTCGCGACTCTTCGCAAACCGATAGGGATCTTCGATCGTCAGCACATAAGTTAAGGCGATCTGTGTTCCCACCCCCTTCACCTGCTTGAGCAAGGACACTTCCGGGTACACTTCCTGGGCGATTTTCTCCATCCGCTGGTCGTATTCCGGGATGCGCTCGTTCAGTGATTCGATTTCTTTCAGCAACGGTTCCAGAACCTCGCGCAACTCCGCGCTCAATCCAGCGGCTAGCTCCCGGCTCACCTGTTGCGTGCCACACTGGGGCAGTCGTTGGCCATAAGACTTCACCAACCCGCGAGCGGCGTTCACCAAAGCCGTTCGCGCACTCACCAGTTCGGCCCGCGCCCGGATCACCGTCAGATGAATTTGCGCCTTGGCACTGCGATGCCGAACCGGCCCCAATAGCTCAGGATCGATTCGCGCCAGTCGTGCCAGTGTGCGCGCGTCGTGCCGATCATCTTTTCGATTGCTCTTGGTGATCAATTCCACTTTTTGTGCGTGCGCCACGATCACTTGATGTCCCAACTCTGTTAGCAGCCGGCTTATCCAGGGAGAATGTGTTCCTGTCTCCATGGCGATCAGACTTCGCGGTATCTTTCCAAAGGTCTGCTTCATCGCTTCTGGTGTCGTCGATACTTTCTGTTCCA